>Ga0315283_10005681_pt1 | contig 11043 bp, 8 predicted proteins | sample YL17G09_0_MG_FD_204541 | JGI IMG/M metagenome (GOLD analysis project Ga0315283, IMG submission 204541) | Sediment microbial communities from Yellowstone Lake, YNP, Wyoming, USA - YL17G09_0 | ecosystem: Environmental > Aquatic > Freshwater > Lake > Sediment | place: USA: Wyoming | collected...
CCGATAACGGCCAACGTGCGGACTCCTCGATCCGCAACGCGTCGCAGCGCGGCGGGATACTGCGGATCGAAAAACCCCGCGTAGATTCGCTCTTGACTTGCTTGCCGGGCGTCCTTCGCGGACAGCGATACACCGATAGCAATAACAAAGACTACCAGAGCCACGAAGCCCCAGGTAAGCCTACCGGGATAGCGCACCTGTTGATCGATATCTCCAGCAGGCTCAGTCGAGGGGACGGCCCCCTCGGTGTGTTGCAATGTGAGGTCGGTGCGCCGCCGCCAGCGCACTTCAACCGCGCTGATCACGACCAGTGCCAGACTAAGCGGCAGGATATAGCGGGCGGGCAACGGCACATCCACCGCTGCGATAGGCCGGAGAAAATCGACCATCCTCGTAAGCGCGGCCACGAAAGGGATAAGCACGATAAGCGCTACGAAGGTTTTCATCGCCAGCGCAATCGGCACACGATCCACGAACGCCAGAAGCCAAGCCAGCAACAGGCCGGCGAGAGCCCACGTGGCAAACCCGTAACGAATCGGGCTGTAGGCGTCGCGAAGCTGGTTCAGCGTGTGGGGCACATTCTCCACGAGCAGCGGGGTCACCGATAACAGCGCCAAGGTGCCGAGGCTCAGAAAAACGTACACGTCGATCTCGCGTCGGGGTGCGGGCCAGCGCGGCGACAGAAACCTCGCTGCCCACACCAAGCCAGCCAGCGCAATTATCGGCAGCACTAATGATGTCAGTAAACCATTTCTTCCCAGCGCGGCCCAGAAGAGCTGCAGCGCCTCTGCGTCTCGGATATGGCCAAGGAGTGTGGTGTCTTGCACACGATTGCCCATGAATAGCTCTGGCCCCGGGAACAGCACCATGCCCGCGAACTGGATACGCAAAGGCGTCAACGGATTACCGGCGATGATCCAATTGCGAACATACCATAGGCCGCCCAGCAAGCCCGCGATGACGACCATCAGTAGCAGATGCCTCACGGTCTGCCCGAGGCGCTGGCGTCGGCCGGCCAGGAGCACATACGCAACCAACAGAAGCGCGGCATAGTATGAGCCGTTGTATTTCACACCGATCATCAAGCCCATCGCCAAACCGACCAGCACGAGGCTACCGACAACTTGCGCTCGGGCGTAGACCAACAACATGCTGACCGCGGCCAGGAAAAGCGCAGCGAGTATCAGATCATTGTTTTGGCTGTTCATCTGAAAATGAAGCGCACGGATGCCGAGAAAGAAAAGTGCCGAATAGATTCCCCAAGCGACGCTCAGTCCAGCGCGGCGGGCGAGGGCGTAGATAGAAACCAGGGCGAGTGTCAGGAAAGGCCAGTTCTGGAAGCTGATAAACAGATCGTTGCGAAATGGCGCCAGCAGCCAGAACACGAATAGCTCGGACCCGCCGGGATAGAACCAGAAAGGCGCGCGCGTGGCGAATAAGTTCCCGGTTTGCAGCCATGTGACTGCCAACGGCAGGTGATAACCCAGGTCATCACCGTTAAGCGGTGGGCTTGCCAACCCCGCGTAGAGTTCGGCAATGAGCGCGATGCAAACAGCGCCAAGCAAAGCCAGGGGAAAGACCCCCGCCTGCACGCGCAAACTGGCGAACCAGCGCGCTGGGTGGCCGCCAGGCAGAGAGAGCGAGCCGGTTCGGCGGAGCAGAATGAGCAAACAGACGGCGATGCTTCCCGTCATAAGGAACAGATTTCCGTAACTAAGTCGCTCCAGCGCGCCCAATAATATCGCGCAACCGGTAATCAGACCGGAAAAGAGCAGCAGAGCACTGATGATAAGCTCCGACCAGCTCAATTTACACTTGCCAAGCCGGTGTGCCGTGAGTAAGAGTGTCAACACCAGAAAGCCATTGAACACACCAAAGATCACTAGCTGGCCAATGAAAATCAAGTGTGGTGTCATTGGTTTTCGGTCATCTGTACGCGATCCCGGGCACTAATATGTCTTGGCAACCAGATAGAGTGGAGATCGCCATAGTGCTCAATCTTGCCAAATCATCATACCCTAAGCCTCCAAGCTCAGGATCGCCTTTGCTAGACCGAAGCGAAGCCGGATTGCGACCAGCTCGAGACGCTTCAACTTCCTTGGGTAATCCGCCGGGAAGAAACATGCATAGATCGTGCCAGGGGTCGCAATTAAGAATAACGCCAAAAGCGCTGTCTGGATACGGAAATCCTCGATTTCCTCGTGAAAATAACCCTCATGAAACTTGTACCACTCTTGCAGAACACTCAGAGTGTCAACCGTATCTGCCGAGGAAACGGCCCGGCAAGGCCGCGCCGCTGAAACCATAAAGCGCAAAGGACGCGCGTCTTTGACTCGGAGGATTGATGCGCTTTGATTACGGGGCCTTGATTTGATGCACGACGTTGTATCAAGGTAGCCGATGATGGGGGATCGGCGGCCCACACGCATGGGTGCTTCATTTGGGATCAAGAGACGCTGTCAATCCAAAGGCGCTTCACCAGCACGCCGAGGTCACGATTATCTTGGCTCAATCTAAGCTGCAATGGATTGAATGTCGGCGCAGTGACCAGATGAATCTCGACCTCAGTCGCCAGATCGATCGGCAATGACATGTATAGTTCCTGCCAATCTCCATTCCTTAGGTCGAACGACTGGCGTGCAGCCCCGACATCGACCGTCAGAGTCATAGGGCTCAGCGCGGCTCCAGGAGTGCAGATCTCGAGGCCCAGACGACGCGCGTTCTCCGGCCGCGCTAGATAGGCAACGGCCCGTTCACTCGTCCAACGAGCAGGGTATGGCAGCCTCTCCAGAGGATACCACCCCTCGCCCAATTGCACTGCATCGTTCTCACCCATTACCAAATCAGGTCTGACTACTCGATGAAGGCTAGACATACTGCGATAGAGCCATGGGGGGTAGCAATAGATCGGCCGTCCGTAGGTCTGCGCCACCACAAATAGATTGTCGCGCCAATGCTGCCGAAAACGTTTGAGCCAACGCGTCAGCCCATGATGAGGGTAAATGTCTTCCAAACACACCTGTTTGACTGTGAAGCCACATCCTTGCACAAGGTCCACTAGCTCCGACGGGGTATACTCTCGATTGTGCCGTCCGTAGACACCGTAGCCGGAATAGAGATCGAAGATATTGCGATTAGTCGCCAGTCGCCACAGATTCTGAAACGCTAGCACGTTCGGTGTCGTGAGCAGCAGCGTCCCGCCCGGTTTGAGCACGCGGTGGCATTCGCAGAGATATTGGGTTGGATCAAGCGGGAGGTGCTCAAGGATTTCGCAATTCAGAACAAAGTCGAACGTTCCGTCAGGATATGGGAAGCGATCCCTCTCGCCATTGAAATGATCGTATTCGAAAACATGCCGCTCGTTATACCGCTGGCTGGTAACTACTTGCGCCCCGCGCCCACTGGAGGGCCCAGCCACACCGAAGTAGTTGGCCAAGGTCACGTCGTAACCCCTGAACTTCTTCAGGAGTAGGGTAGTAAAGTAGGGATTAGCGCCCAGTTCGAGCAGCTTTGCTCCCGCCGGATCTACCGGCGGAACCAACGACAAAGTAATTAAGAAGCGGCGCAACGCCAATGATAGATAGCTTTGCCCCTCTGCCTCGTTGCCGGCAAATAAATCGAAACTGCTCAGATAGTCGCGTATTCCCTCAACATCTTCGAGTGCAAGCCTGGCTTCAGTCATTCATCGCCTCCAGATTAGCAACATGAACAGCGTCGGAAACATAGATTGGGGGAAGTCCTGATATCGCTCATCGCGGCACGAAGACCAAATCCTCGATCCTTGTTGGTGATCCATAAGAGTCAAGAAACGACTCGGTGCTTTGAATCGCCAATAGCTCCCCGGAGCCTCTGTCGACCATGAAAACGTCGTAACCATGGTCCCTGAAATAGCTGAGATAGTCATGGCCGGGCATTTTGGAGACGCGCGGAAGCATTTCCATACTGAATTCGGACGTAACAAGAGGCCTGTACATTTCGATCAGTTTCTGAGCACCCCGGACTACGAGTCCTTCTGCCCCTTCGACATCAATCTTGATGATGTCCACACGTTCATGGATGAAATCATCCATCCTCATCGTTGGTACGACAGTGCAGTTGGGATCACCAAGTACACTTTCATCGCTGGGGAGCATACCTCCATTGGAACCCAAAAAGGTCGAGAAAAAAGTGTATCCCGTCACGTCTGACAATGCCAGAGGAAATAAAGAGACGTTCGCGAATTGGTTTTTGATGATACTGAGAAGAATAAGCCGGCAGTTTTCCGAATTTGGCTCAAAGCTGATCACCCGCCCACTGTCGCCGACCAGTTGCGCAGCCAGCATGGAATAGAGGCCAATGTTGGCCCCCACATCCACGAAAGTCATTCCTGGTTTCAGCCTGGTCTGGTAGAATGCCCTCAGGTGCGACTCGTAGCCACCACTCGCTAGAGGCTGACCGACCGAGAAATCCAGAGCGTCAACAGCCAACTGGAATTCATGCAAGGGTATGTATATAAGATCCTTGTCAGAGAATCTGACGGAAAAAGGCGTCCTCAGGACTTGATGGTCGTAGCTGCTAATGATCGCACGAAAGATGCGAGGTTGCTCTTTGAGAAGCAATTTCGACAGATGCTCCAGGGTAGGCAGTTCATTCTTGGTTGGATTTCTTCCATAGATGAGCCTGAACGCGCGTACATATTCGGATGCGGACTGGAAATACTGGGCTATCTTCATGCTGCTGCTCCTAGTTGACGTCTACCCAGAGCCGCTTAACGACAACCGGGCTTGCCCTTCTAGAAAGCTCCGATATGCCGCGTATACGGTGTCTCGTGCGTAATTCCGCTGCACGTAAATCGCACCATTCGCACCCATGCGCGCGCGCATGTCATCGTCTGCCAACAAAAGTCTCAGCGCTTCCACGAACTCATACCCTGTCTCATAGTACAACCCGGCATGGCTGCGCTGAACATGGCCCCGCAACACCTCACTGCGACCGTTGACGAGTACCGGCGTGCCACATAGCATCGCTTCAAGGACAACTATCGAAAAGCTTTCAAACGGTGACGGATTAACCAATACCGTTGCAGCGGCCATCGCATCGAGCTTGTCCTGTTCCGGGAGCATCCCAAGGTAGCGGATATCCGGATCACGAGGAAGGTCCATGACCCGGTTGCCGATCAGAATCAACGGCATCGGCAGATCACGCCGGAAAGCCCGATAGTAGGTCAACAGCCTGCCACACCCCTTCGAAGGATCTATCCGCCCGGAGTATAGCAAAAAGGGTCGGTCAATATGATACTTCGCCCGGAACCGAGCTGCATCGGGCATGCTGGTCAGTTCAACCGGCATACCGATTGTCGCTTTGGATGCCTTCTCAACGGCGAAGGTTTGTTCAATGAACGCACGCTCCTCTGGCGACAGAAAGATGAATGCCGGAAAGCGCTCGAACATCTGTCGGAAAACCGGGAAGAAGATTGGCGCTTCGTCATGTGCGGTCGGAACCAAGATAGTTTTCGATACAGGCACTCTTTGGGAGCCAAAAAAGGTGGTGGGATAGAGATAGGTAAAGAAAACGATCCGGCTGTAGTCCTGGTGGTGCGCAGTTAGGTATTCTAAAAGTGGCGTTGAATAAGGCCCCTCCAACCTCAAACAGGCCAGTTGTTGTTCGGTTGTGCTGCGCCCTATCAATTCCCGCATGAGCGCCCGATGGTGATCATAAGCGCTGAGAGGCATGCCGGCCAGGATTGTGCCCATTGCTTCGTAGAAACGGCGATCACGCTCGAAATCCACTGGAAAACGTTGCACACGCACGCCATTTAGAGTGGAACTGCCTGCCCGGTACTCGTTGCGCCATGTCATGTAATCCCTGGCGCATGACGTCAACACCTCGACCGGTTGGTATGGGTTGAGCATTTCAGCCACCGTGCGGCACAGCGCCTCTGAACCACCCACAATATCCTCGCCGTAGCGCTGCACTACGAAGGCCAATGGGCGTTCGTAGTTCATAGAACACCCACTCTTTCCAGAACCTGGCGTAGTTGTGCCTCTACATACTCCGGGGCGAAGTCGGCCAGGCGCTGGCGCTGACCAGCAATGATACTGCGACGGAGGGCGGGATTGGTCGCCAGGAGGTGGATCATCTCGGCGACTTCGGGATACGCTAACTTGTCGAACAGCACGCCGCAATCGCCTAGGGTTTCCGGCACGGCGGTCGCGTTGTAGGCAAGTATCGGCACGCCGAAATACATGCTCTCAACCAGGGGCACGCCGAAACCCTCGTGCCGACTGGCGTACAAGAACAGATCCGACGCTTCATAATACGTACGTAAGGCATTGAGCGACACACGGTCGGTGAAGGTCACTGCGTCCTGCAAGCTCAGACGCGCCGCCAGACTTTTCAGATAGTCCGAATAGACGACTAGCGAGCAGTCACCCACTAGCCACAGATGTACATCAGAGGAGATGTGCTTGCGGTAGGTATACAGCATCTTGATCAGGTCATCACACCCTTTATTGGGTGCAAGTCGGCCGACGTAGAGCAGGTTCACTCGTCCATCCCGGCGCACTCGCCGATATAGCCGGGAGTCCTGTTGGGAGTTCGCGAACTTATCCAGGCTCAGGAAGATGGGTAAGACACCCGTGCGCCCCTCCGGCAGACCTGCAGCGACCAATTCACACCTGTTGAAATCTGAGTCAGCCAAAGCAAGCTCGCAACCTTGCAGTTCGCCCATCACCAGACGACCAATGCGACATAGCGCTTCGAGACCGCTATCGATACCTTGAAAGTACTCAGGAGGAGTGATGTTGTGATAGATAACGATCTTCCGGTTGTGGCTGCGCTTGTACAGTTCCAGGTTGCGCACATAGATGGAGTAATGATAGACCAGCAGGTCATCGGTTTCGTCCAGAAACTGTGCATACTCTGAGTCGGGTCGACAGGCTGCAGCAACACGTGCGTCGATATGCTCAGCATAGATGCGTGCATCGAAGCCCCATGCCTTTAGCCGATGATCGATTTCGAACACATCATTTGAGACGGCATCACCGTACGTCAGGGTGGCGGTCATCTGGTGAACGCGCATACTCAGTTGTCCGTCCTCCGCGATTGAGCCGACGCCGGAACATCCGCTCCCACAACATGCAATACCGCACGCAGCTGTTCCTCCACGTGGGGAGGCGCAAATTCATTCAAGCGTTCCTTCTGGTGCGCGATGACCCGCTCGCGCACAGTTTGATTTTCCATCAGAAGACCTATCAACTCAGCCAAAGCGTCGTATTTGAGAGTACGAAATTGCACGCCAGCCGATCCAAGCGTGTACGGCACTGCGGCCGCGGCATGCGCCAGAATAGGAATGCCAAAGTACATTGCCTCCAACAGCGGAGCACAGAAGCCTTCATGGCGACTGGCACAGAGGAAGAGATCTGCGCCCAGGTAATAAGTCTTGAGTTGATGCAATGGAATCCGGTTAGTGAATGTGACAGCATAGGTCAATGCGAGGCGCGTTACCAGTTCCCTGAGCACCCGATCGTACCTCGGCAGAAAACATGCCCCGGCAAGGATCAAGCGCGAGTTCGGGTTAACGTAACGGTGATAGCTGGAGAAAATCTTGATCAGGTCTTCGAAGGCCTTGTTAGGAGCTACTCGGCCCACGAAAAGAATGTTGGTGGTACTGCCTGCCCTGAGTTGTCGGAGGAGAACATCATCGTGTTTCACGTGATCGAAATCCTCGACACCCAAAAGGAGCGGAAGGATACCGGTTCTCTCGGCAACGAATCCCTGCTCAATGAGCTCCAAGCGATTATATTCGGAATCGCCTATCGCGAAATCGCATTCATTCAGCTCACCCAACAGGCGCCGACCTAGATCGCACAGCGATTGATAATAACTATCGTAGGGTCGGAAGTACTCTGCCGGAGTGATGTTATGGTAGATGAGTACTTTCCGGTTGCATGAACGCCGAAACAGCACGTGATTCTCGCAGTAAGCCGAGTAGTGATATAGCAGGACATCTTCGGTCGCATCAACAAACGGGAGATACGCTGCGTCAAGTTGTGCCTTGGCGATGGGAGCAGCCGAAATATCGGACCCGTAGATGTAGGAAGTGAAGCCCCAGCGAGCCAACCGACGATCAATCTCGACGATCTGGTTGGTGACAGCATCACCCACCGCAAGAACTGAACCAATCTGGTGTATTCTCAATGATGCTGCCTAGGCCTGCCCACGCGGGTCGTCTTTCTGGAGATGCTGAACCTCTTCTTTGAGTAGTGTAATCTCCTCTTGTTGCTGTTGGCAAATTACCTGCAATTGGCGTGTTTCCGCAGCCAAAGCCTGATGCGCGACAGCACTCTCGCTGAAGGCGCGCACGACGAGCGCGTTGAAACCTACCTGCTGCTGCAAAATGGCGCGCACATACCACTTTGTGGACATCCAATTCCAGAAATTGCGCACAGCCACGACCAGAGGTCCTAATACTGGAGCGCGAGAGACGAACGGAACTTCGCGCACTGCCCACCGGACATTGAGCTGGGCGAGCGTTGACATCGGGTCGGCTTCGTCATCTGCAGGAAGTGCTGATACCGCAGAAGTAGATAAGACCCCCATGAAAACCTCGTCTGCAATCGCATCGAGATCTTCGGTATACGCTCCTTCGGCGCGGCGCCGCGCCACATTCTCGCGCACCGTGCGCATCAACGCCTCCACGTCGATCTGTGGATCGCGGATTTCGAAGATTTCGCCAGGATCCTGGAAGACCTGATTTTTGCTAGACCCGTTCACGTCGGCTTGCATGTCATTGTCCTTGCTGCTACTGACGGGCCTCCGCCCCAACACGGGCGACGGAAAAACGCCAAACAAAATCGCTCAACTGCTGGGGTTTGTGGTCGTATGTGTTTTCGAGCACCTGGCCGCTGAGCTGGTGCGCTTCGGCGGGCAACAGAGGCAGCGCGAGTGAAGGCCAGGGGAAACCGCCTTCCACTGCAATCCAATACACGGCATGACCTTCAGCGTTCCAGCGCCGAACTGTCTCCTCAAAACGGGCTGCGTCGAGCGCCTTCGGGTTGCGTAGGGTGAAGACCGTCTGTCCGTACAGGAAACGCAAAGGGGTCCCGACGAAGTCTCCGATGCCGACCGGAGCCGGATCATTAAAGATGAGCACAGAACTCGGCTCAAATGCGGTGCTTAGTCGGTCGAACTGCGCAATCAGCCCCCGATAATCCACCTGGCCGACGAAGCCACGGGCAGAAAACACTATACCAATTAACCAAAGTGATGTCAACCCCACGCTAAGCCAACGTGTTTTCCCCGGTAAGGCGCGATAGAGCCAACCCAGCAGGTAGGCTGCGCAGAGAATGAAGAAGGGCAGAACGTAAGGCACATATCGCCGCATGGCATATACCTGATGGGGGTTAGCGCTGACCCGCCACAGAAAAAAGGCCGAAAAGAAGAGACCTGTGCCAAGGAGCAAAGTGGTACGTCGATCGGCTTGTCTGGCAAGCAGCCGGCCTGCGCCGAGCACGCCGAGGGCGATCCCCAGCGGCGACAGATACCAACCCAGGCGCACGAAGTTTTCCTGATCCAGGCTCCGCAGTTCGCCCCCGCCATACCAGTAGGGATACGCTTGTGCCGGCTCGATGATGGGACGGAGGAAATACGCGTAAAGCGCCAGCGCGATCACGCCGACAGCCGCGGCCCACAACAAGATAGGACGTGCTGTCCTCAGCCACTGCAACGCACGCGCGCGTCGAGTTGGTTGTGTCATTAGGAAGCCGGCTACGGCCACTAAGAGCAAGCCGACGATCGCAGGCAAGGCCAGGCCTTGTCGCATCACGATCTGGCCAAATCGGATTTGAGTAGCGAAATACGGCCCGCTCAGCAGCCAGCCATGCAACAGTGATTGTCCGGCAAGCAGAAGCAAAGGTGCGTAGAACCAGCGTGCGCCGCGCCGCGCCGTAGGCGTCTGCCACAGCCAGACTCCGAGCAGAATAGGTACAATCAAGAGGACATAGGCGTCGATGCGCGTGAGAAATACCTCGCCAAGCGCCACCCCCGCCAGCATCACCCACAGAGCCGGCGGCTCGCGTTTGTCCAGCCATGTCGTGAAAGCCCAGACGCCCGTCCAGAACAGAAACTGCGTTAACGCCTCTGCCGTGGGGTAGCGCGCAAACCAGATTTGCAGCGCTGTGGCCGAAAGGCCAGCCAAAGCGAGCAAACCCACTTTCCAACCCCAAAGCTGCCTCGCAGTCATGTAGACAGCCAGACAACCCAGAACTCCCCACAATGGCGTGAGCAATAGTTCGCCGCGTAGTCCGGCCAGCGCATACCCCACGGCAAACCAGACCGGATGCAGATGGTAGAATTGCGGAGTGACCTCTCCCAACGGCCCTACCGCAGGGACGTAGAAACCCGGCAGGAGGTAGTACGGCGCGCCTTCGCTGGCCGGCAGTGTGCGCAACAGCTCATCGTACAGCTTCGGATCAAGCGAACTTAGCGCTGGATCAACAAACCGGATGCTCCCAGATCGGACGATGTTGGCGCCCAGGCTCGCGTAGACGCCGGCATCGGCGCCGCCGATGATGAACTCGTGGGGGCGGAAATAGATGCCGACGACCAGCAGCAGCCACAGTCCCAACGCGGCCAGTTCCAACCTTTGCTCGCGCCAGGGAGCCGCCGGCATCGGAAGAGGTATCGCACGGTGTCGGGTCCGCTGCCGCAACCAGACGATCGCTGCGCCGGCGGTGATGACCAGCCAAAGCGTAGCGAGCAGGATCAAGGAGAAGCCGCCGAGCTCCGCCAGGGTCAGCGCGAGCCAGCCGAAAACCAATAATCCGAAGCTTAGCCCTGCGAAGAGAAACGCTACTGGGTCCTCCCGAATAGTCTTGCCCCAGAGCGACACGACCAGACTGCCGGAAAGCAACGCCGCTGCCACGATTAGAACGATGGCCAAAGGTTCGCGGAGGCTCATGATGAAACGTCAGTGCGGCATGGGCTCAGATCGGCGAGGATGCGCTGGATGAATTCCACATAGATCTGCGCGGCCCGTTGCGGAGCGTGCACCTGCGTAACATA
>Ga0315283_10005682_pt1 | contig 11043 bp, 8 predicted proteins | sample YL17G09_0_MG_FD_204541 | JGI IMG/M metagenome (GOLD analysis project Ga0315283, IMG submission 204541) | Sediment microbial communities from Yellowstone Lake, YNP, Wyoming, USA - YL17G09_0 | ecosystem: Environmental > Aquatic > Freshwater > Lake > Sediment | place: USA: Wyoming | collected...
TCTTACCTCGGGAGTTACCGAACTGGCTGAGCGTTATGGTTTGAAGCTGCTGGACTTCTACCAGCATCCCTTCGAAAAGGTGGAACTGGAAGGTAAAGAAGTCGATATCTCCGTGCCCGTGCTGGAGGCGGATTATATCATCAATATGCCCGTCCTGAAAGCCCATAATCAGACCCAGGTCAGCCTCTCCATCAAGAATCTCAAGGGGGCCTTGAGTTTCCCGAGCAAAAAAAACTTCCACAAATTCGGCCTGGATCGGTACATTGCGCTCCTGGGGACCTACCTGAAGCCCCACCTCAATATCGTGGACGGCCTCTACAGCGTCAACAAAGGACCGGTCAGTGCCGAGTGGCAGGAAGTGGGGGTCATCCTGGCGGGTACCGATCCGCTGGCCGTCGACATTGTGGGAACAAAGATTCTCGGTTTCGAGCCCTCCGACATCGGGCACCTGAGGGAATACGCAGCCATAACTGGTGAATCTCTGGATATGGGAAAGATAGCGGTAAAGGGGGAATCCTTGGAGAATGTTCAGGTGAAATCGGTTTGGGAAACCCCCTGGGAAGAAATGCTGTCCACCTTCAACGTTCAGGGGGTTTCCATCACGACATCGGGGGCCAGCACCTGTTCGAGCTGCGGTTTTGCCATGTCCCGGGCCCTGTACATGGTTTTCCGCGATCTGGCGGGTCAGTCCTTCAATCCGGTGGAGTTCCTGGTGGGTGATGTAGCGAAGATCCCCGAAATCAGCCAGTCCATTCTTCTGGGGAAATGTGCCATCGATATGAACAAGGATGTGGCCGGGGCCATCCGTGTCAAGGGATGCCCTCCCAATGTGAACGATGTTTACGGCATGATCAAGGAATACCTGACCACGGGGGCCTGCACCCTCTCCCAGTCAGAGTAGCGAGAAAAACCTTTTTGTGCGCAAGGTGGGATTGAAGTACTGCGGCGGCTGTGATCCGGCTTATGACCGGGTGGCATATTTCAACGAGATCAGATCCGCTGCCGGGAACCGTATTGATTGGGTGCGGCCGGAGGATTTGGACTTTGAGGCTTTGCTCATCATTAACGGTTGCAACACCGCCTGTCCCGAAAGGGATCTGAGCAACGGAAGGAAGGTGTCTGTCTTGTCATTACGAAACAACGAAATGGACCCGGAACGGGTCGTGGAAATACTGCTTGCAAGAGGTGGATCATGATCAGAACAAAAGAGGAATATATCGAGAGCCTGCGGAATCAGAAACTGGTCGTTTATTATAATGGGCAGCGTGTGGATGATGTCACCGCCCACCCCGCCTTTATTCCCCACATCAATTCCGCGGCGAAAACCTATGAGCTGGCCCTGAGGCCGGAAAATGAAGATCTGATGACGGCGACGAGCCATCTCACAGGGAAAAAGATAAACCGCTTTACCCATATCCACCAATCCGTCGAGGATCTCCTAAAAAAGGTGCAGATGCTAAGGCTCATCGCCCATGAGACGGGAAGTTGCTTCCAGCGGTGCGTCGGGTTCGATGCCCTCAACGCCCTGTACATAACCACCTACGAAATCGATGAGAAATACGGCACGCAGTACTTCAATCGCTTCGTCGATTATCTGAAAAAGATCCAGGAAGAAAACATCATGCTGGTGGGCGGCATGACCGATCCCAAGGGGGACCGCTCGAAGCGGCCGAGCCAGCAGGCCGATCCGGATCTTTTCACCCGGGTGGTCGAGAAAAGACCGGACGGCGTCGTCATCCGGGGGGCGAAGGCCCATCAAACGGGCGCCGTCAACAGCCATGAGATCATCATCATGCCCACCCAGGCCATGATGGCAGGTGACGAGGCCTATGCCATCTCCGCGGCCTTTCCCCTGAATGCCAAGGGAGTCACCCTGATCTTCGGCCGCCAGACGAACGAAGAGCGGAAATTCGAGCAGGGGATCGATGCGGGAAACTGCGAATTCGGCATGGTCGGCGGGGAGGCCCTGGTTGTCTTTGATGACGTCTTCGTGCCCTGGGAGCGGGTCTTCATGTGTGGAGAGATCGATTTTACGGGCATCCTGGTCGAGCGTTTCGCCACCCTTCACCGGCAGAACTACGGAGGCTGCAAGGGAGGCGTGTCCGACATCATTATCGGCGCCAGTGCCCTGGCAGCGCAATACCAGGGTACGATGAACGCCTCGCACGTCAAGGACAAGCTTGTGGAAATGATGCATCTGGCTGAAACGGTTTATGCGGGTTCCGTGGCCTGCTCGGCCATGGGCAGCAAAACGAAAAGCGGCTCCTATTATCCGGATCCGCTTCTGGCAAACTGCACCAAGCACAACATTACCAGGAACATCTACGAGATCTCCCGGCTTGCCCATGACGTAGCAGGAGGCATCACGGCCACCCTGCCCTTTTATAAGGATCTGCAGAGCGCTGAAATCGGCAAGTATGTGAAAAAGTACATGGCCGGGGTGGAAGGGGTGTCAACGGAGGCCCGGATGAAGATCCTCAGGCTCATCGAAAACATGACGGGAGGTACGGCCCTGATCGAAAGCATGCATGGCGCCGGATCCCCTCAGAGCCAGCGGGTGATGTACCAGCGCCTGGGCAAGCTGAACGAAAAAATAAAAATGGCCAAGAATCTCGCCAAGATCCCCGATTGAAGGAACCCATCGGAAAGAGGAGCCGGATATGAGTCACATAAAGATCAGGTTTGGAGAGGACTTGGGCGTCATCGATGCGGAGTTTGCGAGAAACGTCGACGAGATGTTCCGTCTGGCAACCCCCGTATTCACGATCTGTGAGCACCGATGGCGTCCCCAGATGGACATTTACGAGGCGGTCGATGAGATTATGATCCTCGTGGAGCTTGCCGGAGTGAGCAGGGAGGATCTCCAGGTGGAGGTCGCCCGCCGGACCGTCAAGATCTTCGGCAGGCGCCGGGAGAGGCCCCTTGACAAGGCCGTAAGGTACAGGCTGGCCGAGATCAGTTATGGCTACTTCCAAAGGGTACTGACGCTGTCGGTTCCCGTCAATGCGGAATCGGCAGTAGCCACCTTTGCGGATGGCATTCTGATGCTCCGCATGGATAAGCTGCCCCTGGAAAAGATACAAAAAATTTCCGTCCGCAATGGTTGAAACCCAGGTTCCGGGGCTATGCGCCTCTGTAACTGATCCCGATGATGATTACAGAAGGAGGTTTCTATGACAGAAGAGAAATCACCTGGGGAAGTGAACGCACCAAAATTACCGGAAATTCTGCCGCTGCTTCCCCTGTTCAATATCTTCATATTCCCGAAGATGATGTTTCCCATGGAGGTCATGGGCGATGAAGCGACGAGCCTCGTCGACGAAGCCATGGCCCGGGACAGAAAGATCGGTTTCGTCCTGCCGAAGAAGAGCCTTACTCCTCCCGAAACGAAATACCAGCCCGATGACCTTCATGAAATCGGTATATCCGCCGCCATACTCAGGATGGCGAAATCCGATGAAAACAAGACCCAGCTTCTCATGCAGGGCATCAGCCGTTTCCGGATACTGGAATTCGTAACGGGTAAGTCCTATCTCCAGGCCCGGGTGGAGGTCATCGCGGAAAAAGAGAAAGAGGATAAGGACCTTGAGATCGAAGCGCTGATGTCGAACCTGGTGGCGCTCTTCGACAGGATCGTGAAGCTTTCGCCCTTCCTGCCCCAGGAATTCGGCGCCATGGCCAAGTCCATCCCCGATGCGGGTGTACTTGCCGACATGGTGGCCTCCATCATCAACGTAAGCCTGCAGGAGAAGCAGAAGATTCTCGAGATTCTTGATGTGCGCCAGCGGTTGAAGGAAGTGACCCGGCTGATCAATCATCAGGTGGAGATTCTTGAGCTGGGCAACAAAATCCAATCCCAGGTCAAGGGCGACATGGACAAGAGCCAGAAGGATTACTACCTGCGCCAGCAGCTCAAGGCGATCAAGCAGGAACTTGGAGAGGAGGAGGACAACAAGCTTGACGTCGAAGAATACCGGGCCAAGATAGAGAAGAAGGATCTTCCTGCAGAGGCAAGAAGAGAGGCGGAGAGGGAACTGGAGCGCATGTCGCGGATGCATCCCTCGTCGGCGGAATATACGGTGGTCTCCACGTATCTGGACTGGATCACGGCACTGCCCTGGAACGAGGGTACCGAAGATAACCTGGACATCCGGGCGGCGCGCAAGGTGCTCGATGAGGACCACTACGGTCTGGAAAAGGCCAAAAAGCGCATCATCGAATACCTGGCCGTCCGCAAACTCAAGCCCAACATGAAGGGCCCGATCCTCTGTTTCGTGGGGCCTCCCGGTACTGGAAAAACCTCGCTGGGACATTCCATTGCCCGCTCACTGGGGCGTAAATTCATCCGCATCTCCCTGGGGGGTGTACACGATGAAGCGGAAATCCGCGGACACCGCCGCACCTACATTGGAGCCCTGCCGGGACGCATCGTTCAGGGCATCCGGCGGGCAGAGTCCAACAACCCGGTCTTCATGCTCGACGAGATCGACAAGGTGGGCAGCGATTTTCGCGGCGACCCTTCCTCGGCACTTTTAGAAGTCCTCGATCCGGAGCAGAACTTCTCCTTCATGGATCACTACCTGGATATGCCCTTCGATCTGTCCCATGTCATGTTCATTACCACGGCGAACATCCTGGATACGATTCCGCCACCCTTGCGGGACCGGATGGAGGTCATAGAATCGCCGGGCTATACCCTGGATGAGAAGGCCAATATCGCCAAGCGCTATCTGATTCCCAAAGAGATCGAAGCCAACGGTTTGAAAAAGGAACAAATCAGCTTTACCGAGAGGGCTGTCAAGCATATCATTACCGGTTATACCCGGGAAGCCGGCGTGAGAAACCTGCAGCGGGAAATCGCAACGGTCTGCCGGGGCGTGGCCAGCAAGGTGGCCGGCGGCGAGGTCGATAAGACGACGATTGCCGTCAAAGACATCCACAGATACCTGGGAGCGGTGCGGATCTCATCAGAGATGGCTGCCCGGACCTCGAAACCGGGCGTGGTCATGGGACTCGCCTGGACACCGGCAGGCGGTGATCTCCTTTTCGTGGAGGCCACGGCCATGAAGGGGAAAAAAGGCCTCACCCTGACGGGCCAGCTGGGCGATGTGATGAAAGAATCGGCGAATGCCGCCTTGAGTTTCATCCGGGCCAATGCAGAGCAGATCGGCATATCCAAGGATTTCTTCGAGGAGCTGGATATCCATATCCACGTCCCCGCAGGGGCTATTCCCAAGGACGGGCCCTCGGCAGGCGTTACCATGCTCACAGCCCTTTGTTCGCTGCTGACCAACAGGCTGGTGAAAAGAGACACGGCCATGACCGGCGAGATTACCCTCCGGGGTATCGTGCTGCCCGTGGGCGGGATCAAGGAAAAGGTGCTGGCGGCCCACCGGGCCGGGATCAAGACGATCATCCTTCCCAAGTGGAACAGGAAGGATCTGGAGGATGTTCCCCAGAAGGTGCGAAAGGAGATTACCTTTTACTTTGTTGATGACATGTTGGACGTTTTAAGGCTAGCCCTGGAGAAACCGGGCGTTTAAGGTAGAAAGAAATTCATTTTCCATCATAGACGGTCTGCCAACAATGTATCCAATCCCCCTTTGATGTCGTTACCCAGATGGAATCGGATCGTGGGGCGACCCGCGCTGCGGAGGGCCTCTGCGTCTCCGGCGGCCTGGGCGGCCTTGAGAATACCGAAGGTCACTGTCGATTCGGGTTTTCCAAGTTGATCCGGTATGGGAACATCCGTCTCGTCGTCGGCTGTGAACTGGATGAAAAGCCCCCGGCCGCTGTCTCCCTTGTGGAGCTGGCCTGTGGAATGCAGGAAACGGGGCCCGTAACCTGCGGCTGTGGCCAGATGGAACCGATCCCGGATGGCCAGCCGGAGTTTCAGAAGGGCCCTGTCCGTTTCGACGGTTGGCGGCAGATAAGCCTGGAGGACCACGTAGGAACCCGCGCTCGCCTGTCCGAGGAACCCGCGCAACGACCCGGAAGGATTTACTGCATCCGTTCTTCCAAAGACAGTGATACCAGGACCGATCAGGGACGGCTGTTCCCTCGGGAGGGCCCCTTCCTGCCGGTACCGGGCGATCATATTCCGGGCCAGGACTTTAGCTTTCTCAACGTCGGGCTGATCGAAGGGATTGACCCCCAGGATATGGCCGGCAACGGCAGTCGCCACTTCCCAAAGAAAACACTGGCCGCCGAGATCATAGGAATCGGCAAGATTGACGTGCAGGACGGGATGTCCCGCTGCTGTTAGTGCTTCCGCATGCCCCCCGTCGTTTCGCTCGCCGCCGAGATGAAAGAACAAAAAGAGCCGGTCCTCGCCATAGGAAGCCCCAGGTCCCGGAGGTTCACCGACGATGGGCACGATGCCTTTGCCCTCCTTGCCGGTGCTCTCGGCGATGAGCTGCTCCAGCCAGCTGCCGAAGCTCTCCAGGGGTGCAGGAAAGAAGAAGGTCGCTTTATCGCGGCCGATGCCGGCCATTTCCCCCAGGACCGTCCCGAGGAAGGCCCCATCGGAAATCTCCTTAGGGTCCTCTCCGCCGGTCCTTTCCTGCTCGGCAAGGGCAAAGGCCCGCGTGAGAAGTGTCCCGGTATCGAGGCCGATGAGCGCCGCCGGGACGAGGCCGAAAAAGGAAAGGGCGGAATAACGCCCGCCTATGTTCGGATCGTTGAGGAAAGTGGCACGAAAATCATGGAAATGAGCCAATTCGGCCAGTGCGCTTCCGGGATCGGTGATGGCGATGAAATGGGCTCCCGCCTGTCGGGGTCCGATCCGGTTGCAGAGGAGGTTGTAGAAGTATCTGAAAAAGGAAAAGGTCTCAACGGTGCCGCCCGACTTGGTAGAGACGATGAAAAGCGTCCGGGCGGGATCGGAGCGGCCGGCAGCGGCCAAAACGGCAGCGGGGTCCGTGCTGTCCAGAACGGCCAGATCGAGGCAGCCTTCCCGGACGCCAAATGTTTTCCTGAACACCTCGGGGGCAAGGCTGGAGCCCCCCATGCCGAGGAGCAACGCCTGGGTATATCCGGCGTCCCGGACTGTCTTCACGAAGGCATTGATTTCCGTCAGCTCGTTGCGCATCGAATCCGGGCTGTGGAGCCAGCCCAGGCGGTCGGTTATCTCGGCGGGTGAGGATTTCCAGAGGGTATGGTCCTTATGTTGCAGGCGGGACATGACCCGGTTTTTTTGGAGATTGCTTAAAACGGCCTCGATCTGGTTCCGGTATGGACCCAGTTTCGCCGATTCGCGGATACCTGACATTCCGGCACCTCCTTTATCTTTCCACCAGGCGCCTGGCCGCCGCCGCCACTTTCTCGACGGTGATGCCGAAACAGTCGTACAGGACCTTGTAAGGGGCGCTGGCCCCGAAACCGTCCATCCCTACGACGGCCCCTTCTATTCCCACGTAATGTTCCCATCCCAGTCGGATACCGGCCTCGACGGCCACCCTGGACTTCACATCGGGGGGCAGCACCTGGTTCCGATAATCCGGGGGCTCCCGATCGAAGAGTTCCCAACTTGGCAATGAGACAACCCGGATGCACAGTCCTTCCGCTGTCAGGATCTTAGCCGCTTCCAGGACGAGGGATACCTCGGAACCGGTGCCGATGAGGATGACCTGCGGTTTTTGCCGGGATGAATCCCAAAGGATGTACCCGCCCCTTTTCAGTTGACCGGCCGGTGAAAGGGCGGAGCGGTCCAGAAGCGGGACGTTCTGGCGGGTAAGGACGAGGGCCGTGGGGCCGTCATTGCGGAGCAGTGCCGTCCGCCAGGCCTCCGTGGTTTCGGCGGCATCGGCCGGCCTTATGACGACCAGGTTCGGGACACCCCGCAGATTCATGAGCTGTTCGATGGGCTGATGGGTGGGGCCGTCTTCACCGACGCCGATGCTGTCATGGCTGAAGACATAGATCACCCGGAGACCCATGAGCGCCGCCAGGCGCATGGGCGGGCGCATGTAGTCCGAGAAGGTGAAGAAGGTCCCGGTGAAGGGGATGATCCCTCCATGAAGTGCCAAGCCGGAGGCAACGGCCCCCATGGCATGCTCCCGCACACCGAAATGGATGTTTCTTCCCTCCCGGCCCCAGGGTCCCCCTGTCAATCCCTGAATGTCCGGATCCGGGGCAAAGGACTTCTGGAAATCACCCGCTCCCTTTATCCAGGTGAAGGTGGAAGGGTTGAGATCCGCCGAGCCGCCCATCAGTTCGGGTATCACCGGGGCAAGGGCCTTGAGGATCGCTTCGGAGGCCTTCCGTGTGGCCATTTCCCCCTGTTCACCCGAAAAATCGGGCAAAGAGGCCTCCCATCCGCTGGGGAGAGCGCCGGACATGATCCGCAGGTACTCCCCGGCGGGATCGGGCCAAGTTTCGCTGTAGCGTCTAAAGGCCGCGTCCCATATTTCTTCACTATTTTTCCCCCGAATGCGCACATCCCGGAAGCGGGCGGCGACATCCTCGGGGACGAAGAAGGCCGGTTCCGGGGGCCAGTCGAATCGCTTCTTGGTTGCCCGGGCCTCTTCCGATCCCAGGGGCGAGCCGTGGGCCTCAAAGGACCCTTCCTTGCGGGGGGCGCCGTAACCGATCCTGGTACGAACACATATGATCGACGGGCGGTTGCCGTCGGCCTTCGCATCGGCAATGGCCTGGTCGATGGCGGCCAGATCGTTCCCTTCCGGAACTTGCAGGGCCTGCCACCCGCAGGACTCGAAACGCCGGGCAACGTCCTCGGAGAAACTCAGCAGCGTCGAGCCTGCGAGGGTGACACGGTTGTCGTCATACAGGACGATCAGCTTGCCAAGCCCCAGATGACCTGCCAACGCAGAGGCCTCGAAGGCGACTCCCTCCATAAGGTCGCCGTCGCTGGCAAGGACATAGGTATGGTGATCGACGACGGGATAGCCCTCGCGGTTGTAAAGGGCGGCAAGATGGGCCTCCGCCATCGCCATGCCGACGGCTGCGCTGAATCCCTGGCCGAGAGGGCCTGTCGTCATCTCCGTGCCCGGGGGGCGGTTCCGCTCCGGATGGCCGGGCGTCCGACTCTGCCATTGCCTGAAAGACTGCAGGTCTGCAAGGGTAAGATCATAGCCGGTTAGATACAGCAGGGCATAGAGAAGCATCGAGGCATGACCGGCAGACAGGACGAACCGATCGCGATCAATCCAGTGAGGATTGGCGGGATTGTGCTTCAGGTGCCTTGTCCACAGGACATAGGCCATCGCTGCCGCCCCCATGGGCATGCCGGGATGGCCCGATTTTGCCTTTTCGACGGCATCGACGGCGAGACAGCGGATGGCGTTGACGCATTTCAGGTCTAAATCCTCTTGATTGATCATTTTGATTCTCCCATTCTGTAAAAGGACGTTGCCTTTTGACCGGGGAGTTTATACCAACAGGGCCACTTAAACAAGAGTGTAAGAACATACCTTCCGGCATGAAAAACGTATTGATATTTACATCATTTGATTATATAAGGAAAAACCCAATGATATGAGGGATTTTCTCATCATTATCCTTTTCATATCCTTCGGGTGATGGGTACACAGGAAAAGTTGCCAATGCCGGAAATTAATATAAGTATGTGATTATAAGTGATATATTATTAAGGGGGTGCTATGGGAAGTCATAAGAAAATCGAACGAAAGAAGGAGTTGGATCGCCAGAGACGCAGAAGGGAGAAGAACCTCAAACTGAGAAAAAGGCAGCAGAAGACAGAGAGGCAGGGATCAGCGCCCCCAGCGAAAAAGGCAAAATAGGGCACCGTCATTTTCATCGGCGACCGAAAGGGTGAGAACATGAAGATTATCGTGGGCTATGATGGTTCGGATGTGGGCAGGCGAGCCCTGCTGCTGGCCAGGGATCATGCCAAGGCCTTTGCCGGTAAGGTCTATGTACTCACTTCTCTGGTGGGTGGTCCCCAGGAAAAGTTAGAGGATATCCAAAAGGCGGAAGCGGGACTGGAATATGCCGAGAACCTGCTGAAAAGGGACAACATACCCTGCGAGGTGCACCTCCTGATCCGGGGACTTACCCCCGGCGAGGATCTCGTGGAATTCGCAAACGAGACGGAGGCCGATGAAATTATCGTGGGAATTGAGAAGAAATCGAAGGTCGGCAAGTTCATTTTCGGGTCTAATGCCCAGTATGTAATCCTCGAGGCAAGGTGTCCCGTCATGACGGTAAAGTGAACCGCTGTGCCCCATCCCCCTCGTACCCCTCGTCGGTCGGCAGGTTCTCCCCCTTCGCCGCCGCGACAGCCAGGGCGTCGCAGCGCTCGTTCTCCGGGTGGCCGCTGTGGCCCCGCACCCAGACGACCCGGACGTCGTGACGATCGCAGCGGTTCAGCAACTCCTCCCAGAGGTCCGGGTTCAGGGCCTTCTCGGTCTTTGTCCGCATCCAGCCGTTTTGCCGCCAGCGCCGGGCCCAGCCCTTGGACAGGGTGTTCGTCACGTACTGAGAATCGCTGTAGAGGGTGACAGCACAGGGCTCCTTCAGGGCCTTGAGACCCACGATGCAGGCCATGATCTCCATGCGGTTGTTCGTCGTCAGGCGGAACCCTCCGGCAAGTTCCCTCCGCTTTCCCCCGTAGATCAGGACGACGCCAAAGCCGCCGGGTCCGGGATTTCCGAGGCAGGCCCCGTCGGTGTACAGGTCCACTTTTTTCCGCTGTCCGGTCATCGGATGCCTGATCAAACGTTCAGAAAGAAAATCAGTGCTGATCGTCTATAGTGGCGCCCCTCCCCGTTGTCAAGGAAAGCCTTTCCCTTGTGTGAAGCCGGTTCCACGAATATTTTACTTACTCCAACTCCTCCTGCAACCATGCCAGATAATCCGTGCTCCCCTTGATAATGGGCAGGGCGATGATCTCCGGGGTCTCGTAGGGGTGAATCGCCCGGATGGCCTGTTCGACTTCATCGAAAAGGTCGCGGCGGGTCTTGATGAGGCACTGCCATTCCTCCACCCTCTCGATATTTCCCTGCCAGCGGTAAATGCTCCTGATGAGGCCGATGATCTGGACGCAGGCGGCCAGGCGCTTTT
>Ga0315283_10005683_pt1 | contig 11040 bp, 14 predicted proteins | sample YL17G09_0_MG_FD_204541 | JGI IMG/M metagenome (GOLD analysis project Ga0315283, IMG submission 204541) | Sediment microbial communities from Yellowstone Lake, YNP, Wyoming, USA - YL17G09_0 | ecosystem: Environmental > Aquatic > Freshwater > Lake > Sediment | place: USA: Wyoming | collected...
GCGCAGCGGTGAGCGCGTCGACGTCTCCGAAGGGAACGACGCGGCCGGCGCTGAACGCGCCGACGAGCTCGCCGAGCCCGCCGACGTCGTAGACGACGGCAGGGATACCCGCGCCGAGAGCCTGGAGCAGCACCGCCGACTGATCGAGCTCCGCGCTGTACGGCAATACGGCGACAGTCGTCTCCGAGAGCGCCCGCCCGACCTCGATGTCCGAGAGATAGCCGAGACGCCATTCGACGCGGTCGCCCGCGGCGCGGCGGAGCTCGTCGAGCGGGATCCGCGGATCGCCGGCGACGAGCAGCCGTGCGCCGTCGATCCGGCACACCGACTCGATCGCGTCGGGAAGCCCCTTGTACGGCCTGATCACCCCGAGCGCGAGCACCGTACGCCCGTCGTCGCCACGGACGACCTCGCTGCGGGAGGCGGGGAGCGGGATCACGCGCAGCTTCTCCTCGGGCACGCCGAATGCCGCCAGCGTGCGCCTGCCGCGCTCGCTGTGGGTGATCACCCGGTCGAAACGACCGAACAGGCGGCGCCAGGTCCGCAGCCGCTGGGCGGTACGCCGTGGCAGGAGGTCGTGGGCGGTGAGCACGAGCGGGGCGCGCGAGTGCAGGAGCCAAGCGTCGGCCTGCGGAGCTGCGAGCCACTGCATGTGGAGTATGTCCGCGCCCGCGACACCGAGCCGTGCGAGCACGACCGGGTGCTCGAGGGCTTTGACGGCGAGCCGGAGGTGTCTCTCGCCGAGGCGCGTGGACAGCCGGTAGAGGCTCTCGTCGCGCGTGTACCCGTCCGCTGCCGGCACGTCGCCATAGCGGAAGCGGGAGGTGAGCAGCGTCACGTCCGCCCCCGCCCGCGCCAGTGCGGCCGCGAGCTCATGGTCGTACGCGGGTGTGTACGCGGGGGGATCGGCCAGCACGACACGCATGACTCCCTAGAGTAGAGACGCCCGTGGGGGTCGCCGTGTGCAGAATGGCGGCGTGCTCTCGGATCTCGCAGCGCTCGCACTGGAGGCCTGATGAGATTCGAGCAGGCACGCTCGCGCTTTCCGGTGCTGGAGCGGGTTGCGTACCTCAACGCAGGCACGTTCGGGCCGCTCGCGCGGGAGACGATGGCCGCCGCGCGCGCCGAGCAGGAGCGGGACCTCGAGGAGGGCCGGGCGGGCACCGCGCACTTTCTGCGCGCTCTGCGCCTCCGGGCCGAGTTGCGCCAAGCCCTCGCCGCGCTCGTCGGTGTGGATCCGGCCGCCGTGGCGCTGACGGCATCGACGACCGACGGGTGCAACATCGTGCTCGCCGGGCTCGGGCTCGGCGTGGACGACGAGGTGATCACGACGACAGACGAGCACTTCGGGCTGCTCGGGCCGCTCGGTGCGTCCGCAGCACGCGTGGTCCTCGTCGCTCCCGAACCGGAGGCGATCCTGGCAGCGGTGACGCCGCGCACGCGGTTGATCGCCGTCTCGCAGGTTCTGTGGACGACCGGGCGTGTGCTCCCCGTTCGCTCCTTGCGCGAGCAAAGCGGAGTGCCGGTGCTCGTCGACGGCGCCCAGGCGGTCGGCGCCATACCGGTCGACGCGACCGGCCTGGACTTCCTCACGATCTCCGGTCAGAAGTGGCTCTGCGGGCCGGACACAACCGGCGCGCTCGTCGTCGCGGACCCCGAGCGGCTGCGCGTCGCCGCCCCGAGCTCCTTCTCGCACGCCGGCTACGACGCGACCGGAGCGTTCACGCCGCAAGAGGGTGCGGCCCGCTTCGAGCCGAACTGGTGGTCTGCCGCGTCACTCGCCGGGCTCCTGGCCGCACTCGGCACGCGGCCGGAGTGGGCGTTCGAGCACGCAGCGTCCGTTGCCGAGCGCTGCCGCGCGCTGCTCGGCGCCCTGTGCGAGGTGATCGTGCCGGAGCAGCGCTCGACGATAGTGTCGTTCGTGCCCGAGGGAGACGCAGCGGAGCTCGTCGAGCGGCTGGCAGAGCTGGAGGTCTACGTGCGTGAGATCCCGCGCACAGGGCTCGTGCGGGTGTCGTGCGGGTGGTGGACGAGCGACGGCGATCTCGAGCGCCTCGTCGCCGGGCTCGGATGACCGAACGCGCCGGAGGGTGTCTCTGCGGCGCCGTTCGGTACGTCGTCACCGGCCCGCTGCGAGACATCGTCGTCTGCCACTGCAGCGACTGCCGCCGGTGGGCGGGACGCGCCTGGGGCGCGACCGCAACGCGTCGCGAGGACCTGACATTGCGGTGCGAGGACACGCTCCGCTGGGAGCCGTCGCCCGCCTCCGAGACGCAGGCGAGGCGCGGCTTCTGTGCCGCCTGCGGCTCGAGCCTGTTCTGGGAGGCGCCCGGACGTGAGACCGTCTCGATCGGCGCCGGCACGCTCGACGACGCCACCGGGCTCGCGGTCGCAGCGCACATCTGGGTCGAGCAGGCGCAGGAGTGGGACCCGCCCGGGGAGCCTGCATTCCCTCGTGGCTACCCGAGCACGGCGGCTCCGCCGGCCTGGCGCTGACAAACGCTCTCGGAAACTGCCGGCGCCCCCAGGCCGCGCCAGCGGCCCTCCGCGAAGCGGAGCAAGGCGCCCAGGCAGACAGCCGGTCGCGAAGCGGCCGACCGCATCCAGCTAGTGCGGCCGCCCACACCAACCACGATGTTCAAGTGGAACGTTCGGGAGAGGCCGCACTAGCTGGTGGGGAGGCCGAGCTCGGCGGCGATCGGCCGCAGGGCGGCGACGACGTTCGTGATGTGCTCGTCGAGCTCGAGGCCGAGCAGCTCCGCGCCCGCGTAGACCTCGTCCCGGTGCACGCCGGCCGCGAACGACGGCTGCTTCAGCTTCTTGCGCACCGACTTCGGCTCGAGGCCCTCGAGCCCGGTCGGCCGCACGAGCCCGCACGCATGCACGAACCCGGAGAGCTCATCGCAGGCGAACAGCGTCTTCATCAGGAGCGTGTCGCGTGGGATGGCCAGGTGCTCGGCGTGCGAGAGCACCGTCTCGATCAACTCCTCCGGATAGCCCTCCTCGCGGAGGATCGGGGCGCCGTCCTGCGGATGCTTGTCGAGCGTCGGGTGCACCTCGTAGTCGAAGTCGTGCAGGAGCGCGGCGCACCCCCAGAACTCCTCGTCCTCGCGAAACAGCCGGGCGTAGAAGCGCGTCGACGCCTCGACGGCGAGCGCGTGTCGCAAAAGAGACTCGCTACGGGTGTAGCGGGTCAGCGTCTCCCAGGCTTGCTCTCGAGTTACCTCCACCGGAGCGCTACGATAGCGCGCGCCTCATGCTGTCGTTCGTCATCCAGGGCGGCCGCCCGCTCTCCGGCACCGTTCGCGCGGCCGGGAACAAGAACGGCGCGCTGCCGATCCTCGCCGCCACGGTGCTCGCCTCGGACGAGGTGCGGCTCTCGAACGTCCCCCGCATCCGCGACGTCGAGACGATGGTGATGCTGCTGGCCGACATCGGTGCCGGCGCCGAGTGGACGGGCCCGAACGAGGTGCGCGTCGATCCGCGTGGCGTCACGAAGACAGACCTCGACCCCGACCTGTGCCGCCAGATCCGCGCCTCGTTCCTGCTCGCCGGGCCTCTCCTGACGCGCTTCGGGCGCGTGGTCGTGCCCCCGCCCGGCGGCGACGTGATCGGCCGGCGCCGGCTCGACACGCACATCCACGCGTTCGTCGAGCTGGGAGCGGACGTGAACCTGAACGGGGACTACGAGCTGACCACCACCGGCCTGGTCGGCAAGCAGGTCTACCTCGACGAGGCGTCGGTGATGGGGACGGAGAACGCGATCATGGCGGCGGTGCTGGCGGCGGGCGAGACCGTCGTCGGCCATGCCGCGTGTGAGCCGCACGTTCAGGATCTCTGCCGCTTCCTCGTGGCCTGCGGCGCCCGGATCGACGGGATCGGGTCGAACGTCCTCCGGATCCAGGGCGTCGACCGGCTCGACGGCGGCGCCTACCGCATCGGCACCGATCACATCGAGGTCGCGAGCTTTGCCGCACTCGCCGCCGTCACGGGCGGCGAGGTCACGATCGAGGACGTCAACCCGAACGACCTGATCTCGATCGTGCCGGCGTTTCGCCGGCTCGGGATCCAGCTCGACGTCGGCGAGAGCACCGTCCGCGTGCCGGCCGGACAGGAACTGCACGTGGAGGACGACCTCGGCGGGCAGGTGCCGAAGATCGAGTCGGGGATCTGGCCCGCGTTCCCGGCCGATCTCACGTCGATCGCCGTCACCGCCGCGACGCAGGCACGCGGCACCGTGCTCATCTTCGAGAAGATGTTCGAGAGCCGCCTCTTCTTCACGGACAAGCTCGTCTCGATGGGAGCGAAGATCATCCTCTGCGATCCTCATCGCGCCGTCGTCAGCGGCCCGTCCAGGCTGTACGGCCAGCGCCTCGAGAGTCCCGACATCCGCGCCGGCATGGCGATGCTGATCGCCGCCCTGTGCGCCGAGGGGCGGTCGACGATCGGCAACATCCGGCAGATCGACCGCGGCTACGAGCGCATCGACGAGCGGCTCCGTGCTCTGGGCGCCGACATCGAGCGGGGCGAGCTGTGAGCGGCGCCCGCCTCGCGCCGGGCTCGGGCGAGAGCAACGTCGCCACCGGCCTGCCGGTGCTCGACCATCTGCTGGCGCAACTGGCCCGCGCGGGCGGCTTCGACCTCTCACTCGAGATCGAGCCCGACGAGCCCGGTGCCGAGGTCGACGCCGCCGGGATCGCGCTCGGCACGGCCGTCGCTCCGCTCCTGCGCAGGGGCGCGCACGGCTCCGGGACGATGCCCGCCGACGAGGCTCTCGCGATGGTGGTGGTCGAGGCGTCCGGCAAGCCGCTGGTCGCCTCGAACGCCGACCTCACGGGCGCGGGCGGCCTCGGTACCGATCTGGCGGCCCGGTTCCTGCACGGCGTCGCCGCAGGCGCCGGGCTGACGCTGCACGTCCGGCTGATCGAGGGCGAGGACACAGACCACGTGCTCGATGCCATCTTCAAGGCGCTCGGCGTCGCACTCGGCCGCGCCGTCGCCACCCCCTGAGCCGAGAGGAGCTCCCGATGGAGAAGACCGTCGTTCGCACCGAAGCAGCACCCGCGCCGTTCCAGGGCGCTCCGTACAACCAGGCGATCGTCGTCGGCGACCTCGTCTTCGTCGCGGGCCAGCTCGGGCTCAGGCCGGGGGAGAGCTCCATCGAAGGAGACATCACGGCGCAGACCGAGCAGGTGCTGCGCAACCTGAAGGCCATCCTCGAGGCAGCCGGATCGTCGCTGGACAATCTCGTCAAGACGAGCGTGTTCCTCCAGGATCTCGGCGACTTCGCCGCCATGAACGAGGTCTATGCGCGCCATGTGGGCGAGCGCCCGCCGGCACGCTCCACCTTCGAGGTGGCGAAGCTCCCGTCGGGCGCCCTGGTCGAGATCGAGGCGGTGGCCCACCGCTGACCGCGGTACGAGCGCACGCTGCTCGACCGTCTCGCACCCGGTACGGGCAGAATCACCGCGTGCCCACCGTGATCCGGCGCTACGTGCGCTCGCTCGGCCTCGACGCCTACGTCGTCGGAGGCGCGGTGCGTGACGAGCTGCTCGGCCACCCGCACCGCGACGAGGACTTCCTCGTGCTCGGGGTCGACCATGCAGGGCTGCGCAGGCTCCTGCAGCCGCACGGACGCGTCGAGGAGATGGAGGTGCACGGGCAGCTCGTCGGCGTGCGGCTGCACCCGCACGACCGCGGCGTGCGCGCGCTCGTGCCGGCGGGCATCGAGATCACCCCGCCACGCGCCGAGCGCTCGACGGGCCCGGGCCACCGGGACTTCACGATCCTCTCCGACGCGACGATCGGTATCGAGGAGGACATGGCCCGCCGCGACTTCACCGTCAACGCTATGGCGCTGCGGCTTGCAGACGGCGCTCTCGTCGACCCCTTCGGCGGGCTCGGTGACCTCGGCCGCAGGGAGCTCCGGACGGTAGGCCCCGAGAGCTTCCGGGAGGACCCGCTGCGACTCGTGCGCGCCCTCCGATTCGTCTCACAGCTCGGGTTCGAGCCGACCGGCGAGACGCTGACGCAGATGCGGCTCGAGGCGGGCGGCCTCGATCACGTCTCGGCGGAGCGCATCGGCGGCGGCGTCGCCGCCGATGGGATGGGGGAGCTCTCGAAGCTGCTCCTCGGGCGTGCACCGAGACAGGCGCTGCGGCTCGCGCGCGACACCGGCGTACTGGTGCACGTCATCCCCGAGTTTGCCGCTGCGATCGGCTACGGCCTCGCCTCCGAGCGTCAGCCCGCACCGCTGGAGGAGCACATCTTCGCCGTCGTCCAGCAGGCAGCCGACGCCGGGGCGTCGCTCGAGGTGCGTCTCGCATGTCTTCTCCACGATCTCGGCAAGCCCGTGGCCGACGTCGACGGTGGCAGCCACGCCGCCGCGGGCGCGCTCATCGCGGGAAGGGTGCTGGCGCGGCTGCGGTACCCGACCCGCGTCCAGCAGCATGTCGCCCGCATCGTTGCCGGGCACGCATTCCAGCTCGACGGCCCGGTCGACGGGCTGTTCGCGCGCCGCTTCCTCGCCGAGCACGGCGACGCCCTGGCGCAGGACCTCGTCACCCACAAGGCGGCCGATCTCGGCGCCAAGCCCGTGCCGGACGTGGAGCTCCAGGCGCTCGCAACGCTCGAGGCGCGCATCCAGGAGGAGCGATCGAGCCCGCACCGGCTCCCGGATCTGGCAGTCAGCGGGGACGACCTGAGGGCGATCGGCTTCCCCGAAGGCCCCGCGCTCGGCAGCGCTCTCCGGACCCTCCTGGACGCAGTCGTCGAGGATCCGTCGCGCAACGACAGGGAGTGGCTGCTCGCGCGCGCGGCGGAGGAGCTGCGATGAACGCCGACACGGTGCGCGAGGCCTACGAGGCGGTGCGGGCCGAGGCCGGTGCCGGCGTCACCGTCGTCGCCGCCACGAAGTACGTGCCGCTCGAGCAGCTGGGCGTGCTCGTGGCCGCCGGCATCGAGGTGGTGGGGGAGAACCGCGCTCAGGAGCTGGCCCGGAAGCACTCCGTGTTCGGCGAGGCGTTTCGCTGGCACTTCATCGGGGCGCTGCAGTCCAACAAGGTGAAGGTCGTGAACGCTGTCTGCGAGCTCGTGCATTCGCTCGACAGCGACTCGGCCGCGCGGCGGCTGACGGTCCCGGCTCTGCTCGAGGTCAACCTCGCGGGCGAGGCATCGAAGAGCGGGGTCGGGGAGAGCGAGATCGCCGGGTACCTCGAGCGGTACCCACTCATCCGCGGCCTCATGACGATGCCTCCGTTCGCGGAGGATCCGGAGGAGAGCCGGCCGACGTTCCGGAGGCTCGCGCAACTCGCGCGTGACCACGGCCTCGCCGAGCTCTCGATGGGAACCTCGCAGGACTGGCGCGTCGCCGTCGAGGAGGGCGCGACACTGATCCGGGTCGGCAGTACGCTCTTCCGGTGAAAGGGTGCGCTGTACGACACCCGCACAGGTTACGATCCCGGCGTCATGGGATTCTCCGACGTCTGGAACCGCACGCTCGTCTACTTCGGCATCGCCGAGGACGAGGAGTGGGACGAGGACGGGGCCGCGACGCAGGAGGAGCTGGAGCGCGAGTACCGCTCCCGCTCGAGCCGCCAGAACGTGCGCCGGCTCCCGCGCCGGCGCGACGTCGACTCGTGGACCGACGGGGACAGCTTCAGCGATGTCGAGCCGGCCCCACGCATGTCGGCCACGTCCCCGCCGCGGTCGTCGCGGTCGTCGCGCCTGCGTGGCGTCGAGGCGGCGCGTGCGAGCGTTCATCTGGTCGTGCCACGAAGCTTCAACGACGCGCAGCAGATCGCGGATCGGTTCAAGGATCAGGTTCCGGTGATCCTGAACCTCCAGAGCGCCGACAACGAGCTCTCGAAGCGCCTGATCGATTTCGCGAGCGGGCTCACCTACGCGCTCGACGGCAGCATGCAGCGTGTCGCCGACAAGGTCTTCCTGCTGACGCCACGCAACGTCGAGGTGTCTGCGGAGGAGCGCGCCCGCATGCTGGATCCCGGCGCGTTTTTCAACCAGGCGTAGCGCCACCCCGCCTGTTTCGCCACGCGCTGCCGGCTCCGGTCTCCGCAGGAAGCCGCACGCCCACGCAGAATGCCCCCACATGGGCGGCTGCTGCGCCATGCTGTTGGTGCTCGCCGATACGGCGTCGTCGCTGCAGCGTTTCGTCTGGGCCCTCTTCACGGTCTATACGCTGCTGATCCTCGCGTACGTGCTGAAGTCGTGGATCCGGCTGCCGTCCTCGCTCAACCCGGTGCTGCGGTTCCTCGACGACGTGTGCGAGCCGTACCTGCGGCTCTTCCGCCGGGTGCTGCCCTCGTTCGGCCCGATCGACCTCTCGCCGATCGTCGCCGTGTTCTCGCTCGTCATCGTCCAGCGGTTGCTGGACGCCCTGATCGGGCGCCTGCTGTAGGAGAAAGGAGTTCTGATGGCGCTTACCCCTGTCGAGATCAGGCACCTGGAGCTCAAGCGTGGGCTCTTCGGGTACCGCAAGTCGGCCGTGCACCAGATCATGGACGAGATCGCCGAGAGCTTCGAGTCCGTCTGGAAGGAGCGCTCGCAGCTCACCGAGCGGGTCGAGCAGCTCGAGACCGAGGTCGTCCGGCACGTGGAGCTCGAGGAGTTGCTCCGGTCCACGCTCGTCTCGGCGGAGCGGGCGTCGCAGGACATGAAGGAGGTCGCCCGTCGTGAAGCCGACGTGATCGTGACCGAGGCGAACGGCGAGGCTCGCAAGCTCCTGCGCGAGGCGATCACCAGGAAGGAGTCGCTCATGGGCGACCTGCGACGGATCCAGGCGTTGCTGCGCTCGGCCCTCAGCGTTGTCGAGGACGATCATGTCGAGGCCATCATGACCACCGTGGTGACGCAGGCAGCAGCCGACCCGCCGACCGCTCCAGGCGCCGAAGCTGTACCGGTCGAGCCGGCCACCATGGGTCTGCGCAGGCTGGCATAGGGCTCGTCGCGCAGGGAGGGCCCGTGGCGCCGGAACGTGATTCCCGGCAGCTGCCGTGCTCTGAACCGGCTCCGTAGGCCAACGACTATCCTTGAGGTGATGGAGCCTCGTCCTACCCGTCTGCGCCTGCGCGTCTCGCCGGGAGCCGGTCGTGCAGCCGTGGTCGGCCGCTACGGCGACGCCTGGAAGGTTCGCGTCACAGCACCCCCCGAGCGTGGGCGTGCGAATGCGGACGTGGTCGGCCTGATCGCGGACTCGGTCGGCGTGCTGCGACCCGAGGTACGCCTGATCTCCGGAGCGTCCTCACGCGACAAGGTCGTCGAGGTCTCAGGACTCACTCTCGAGGAGACCGAACGGCGGCTCGAGGCCGCCAGAAAGAGGGTAGCGTGACCATCGAAGAGGGTAGCGTGACGATCGACGTCGAATCCCGGCGAGCGGAGCTCGTTGTGCTACGTGAGCGGATGCTCACCGCGGCCGAGCACCTCGTCGCCGACGACGAGGAGACGGGAGAGCTGAGCTCGGCGGCCGGCGACCAGCATCTCGGGGACCATGCGAGCGACATGCTCGACCGGGAGCTGGACGAGTCGCTGGAGGAGAACACCGGGCACGTGGTTCGTGAGATCGACGACGCGCTCGCACGCATCGATGCCGGGACCTATGGTCTCTGCTCCGTCTGCGGCACCCCGATTCCGGAGGAGCGGCTGGCAGCGGTCCCGTACGCCACGCTCTGTGTCGACGACAGGCGCAAGCTCGAGCGCGGTTGAGCGAGCCGGCCCACAGCGAGCGCACCCGCCCGGTACTCGACATCCGTGTCGGGTCGGCGACGAATGCCCTGCAGCCGGTCTCGATCGCGGAGCGCTCCCTGGGCGCCGGGCTCGCGCAGTGGGTCTCGGTAGGCCTTGTCGCGAGCGCGGCCGTCATCGCCGACCAGTTGACGAAGTGGGTCGTCTCGAGCCGGCTGGACATCGGCGGTGCAGCCGCCACGATCGGCCCGTTCAGCATCCACCACGTGCAGAACACCGGCATCGCCTTCGGGCTCTTCTCGAACTCGACGACCGCCGTGATCCTTCTCACCGGAGTTGCCGTCGGTGCGATGCTCCTGTTCTTCGCGCGCTCCGCGCGCCGCCATCCGTTGCTGCCGGTGTCGCTCGGTCTCGTGATCGGAGGAAGCGTCTCGAACCTGCTCGACCGCGTCCGGCTCGGCCACGTGACCGATTTCCTCGACTTCGACTACTGGCCGGCCTTCAACCTCGCCGACACGTTCATCGTGGTCGGCGTGGGGCTCCTGTTCGCCTCGTTCGTGGCGGCCGACCGCACAAGTCCACGCGTTGGCGCGGCACCGCTTTCACGCTTCTGAGAGCGAGGCGGGGGCGCGGCTCGATCGCGTTCTGGCAGAGCGGCCGGAGATCTCGTCGCGCGCACTCGCGGAGCGCCTGATCGCGGCCGGCGCCGCGCTCGTCGACGGAGAGCGGCGACCGAAGAGCTACCGGCTGGTGGGCGGCGAGCAGATCGAGGTCGACGTCCCGGCTGTGCAGGCGCTCGTGCCCGAGCAGATGGACGTGCCCGTCGTGTGGGAGGACGAGCACCTCCTGATCGTCGACAAGCCTGCCGGCCTCGTCGTGCATCCGTCCGGCGGCACCCGGACCGGGACGCTCGTCCACGGCCTGCTCGACCTCGGGGCCGAAGGCGGGGAGGACGAGGACCGGCCCGGGATCGTGCATCGACTCGACAAGGACACGTCCGGGCTGCTCGTCGTCGCGCGGTCGAGCGAGGCGCACGAGCGTCTCCACGACCTGATTCGAGAGCGACAGGTGGAGCGGCGCTACCTCGCACTCGTGCGAGGCTTCCCGCGGTCGCGAACGGGGCGGATCGAAGCGGAGATCGGGCGCGACCGGAAGGATCGCTCGCGCCACTCGCTCGATACTGCGACGCCACGCGACGCCGTCACGTGGTTCGAGCTGCGCGAGCACCTGCAGCACCATTCGCTGCTCGAGGTGCGGCTCGAGACCGGACGCACCCATCAGATCCGTGTGCACCTCGAGGCGATCGGCCTGCCCGTGGCGGGTGACACCGATCTGATGGGT
>Ga0315283_10005685_pt1 | contig 11039 bp, 6 predicted proteins | sample YL17G09_0_MG_FD_204541 | JGI IMG/M metagenome (GOLD analysis project Ga0315283, IMG submission 204541) | Sediment microbial communities from Yellowstone Lake, YNP, Wyoming, USA - YL17G09_0 | ecosystem: Environmental > Aquatic > Freshwater > Lake > Sediment | place: USA: Wyoming | collected...
TAGGCCTCGAAGTCCCGGTAGTAGTCGAGGTGTTCCGGCACGATGTTCAGAACCACGGCGATGTGCGGACTTTTGCTCAGGCCGTCCAGTTGGTGGCTCGAAAGCTCGTAGACGAAAAAGGTTCCGGCTCCGGCCCGGTCCAGGAAGCGGAGGGGCGGATTGCCGATGTTGCCCACCAGAAAGGACTGAAAACCTCCCGCCGATAAAATGGCCTGGATCAGCGAAGCGGTCGTGCTTTTCCCCTTTGTGCCCGTGACCCCGATGATCACGCCGGGACAATTGGAAAAAAAAATCTCCGTATGGGAGGTTAGGGTCTTCCCTGCTGCGAGGGCCTGCTGAAGGGCCGGCATGGAAAGGGGAATGCCCGGCGCCTTCACGATCACATCATAAAGGGGGAGACCCTCAAGGTAGCCTTCCCCCAGATGACATTTAATCAGGGGATCGGTGCCGATGACCCGTTGAATCTCCGGGGAGAGTCGCTCCAGGTTCATTTGATCGGCCAGACCGATCAGCTTGTCGCGCATCCGGTCCCTCAGGTATCGGAACGTGGCGGCGCCCTCCTGCCCCAAGCCAAGAATGACGACGGATTTCCCATGAAGATCGTCCATTTTCATGCGGAGCCACCCAGGCGGCTTTTTAGCAATGCCGCAAAACGGGCGGGCAGGTGATCGTCCCGTCCCCACGCGTCTATGAGCTCGACCTGCCCGTGACAACCTCGCACGCCGGGCAGTATCTCGCGGGCGGCATAGCTCAGGACAGAGGGCACATCCCCTTGTGCGTTCGCTCGCTCGCAGGCCAGGCGGAGGGCGACAAGGGTCTCCTGCCGGGTGCCGACACACTCGAAGGGCTTGTGTACGCTCAGTCCTGCCAGATCCCGAAGGACGGGAACCGTTTCCTGATCCTCGAAGAGATCCCGCCCGAAAATCCCGATCAACTCCCGTTTTCCCAAAAAGGGATAGAGCAGGATAAAGGTGGAAACGCACTTGGGACAGCGGCCGCACCAGGTGTTGTCCTTCTGGTTGCGGTTGCAGCTTTTGAACACGGAAAAATACCGGGGATAACGGGCGAACAGCCTGGCGATCTGGATCTCGTACAGAGGCCTCAGGAGGCTGAAATAGGAGATGTCGGAGGTAAGATAGGTCCGGCAGTAATCACGGAAGGACAGCTCGAAGGGGAATGACTTGGAGTACTGGTGGTTGATCTCCCGGCCCAGGTACACCAGGTTCTCCTCATCGGCGCTCCGCTCGTTGGCGACCATGACATTGCCGTAATCCGCAAGGGCGGCGCAGGTAATGCCCCAGAAGGCCAGCAGTGCCGAAAAAGGCGTATGGCCGTTAAGGTATCCGGCCCGGTTGATCTCCAGAAGTTTCGGATCGATGGCACGCCGGATAATGATGGGCCTGTCGCAACCCCCCATCCGGCTGATTTCAAGGGCGGCGGGGGGCGGGTTCATCATGAGGGTGTTGAAATCCTCACCGGCCTCCCTGAGGAGTTGGACGGTCAGAGCGGAATCCTTGCCGCCGCTTTGAAGAAGAAGTCCCCGTCCTTCCTGCGCGAGGGCCGACTGGACAAAAGAAGGGGATGCCTCCGTATTGTCACAGTAGATGTGAAGGAAGTCGGGGCTATCGAAGGGAATATCGTTGACATAGAAATATTCCCCCATGCCCCGGATCAGCAGATCCCGGTACCAGGCCAGTTGCTGATCATCAAGATGTCCGGCCCGGATCACGATCTCGGGACAGCAGGCGGCCTTCCAGTAGCTCATCGCCTCGATCAGGCCGATATGAAACAGCAGCCTTCCGAGCAGCCCCGCGTCGATCGCCCCTGCGCCGGGATCGCCGATTCCCGAAACAGTCGCCGCGGGGGTAAAACGGATACCAGGGTCAATCTCAAAGACAAAACGGACCGACAGGCCATCGTCGTGCGGTTCGATGGAAAAGTTCTCATAGATGAACCGCCGATGTTTCCGGCGCAGTGCCGCCCACTGCGACCGTTCACCCTCGCTGTATTCGCAAGTTTCCATAGCCATCTAAACACCCTAACCGTAAAACCGGCCTCAGGCCTCCGCCCTCCCCTGAAGATAAGCGATCATGGGTCCCACGACCAGCGGCGCCACATCTCCGATCATATGGGGCATCAGGCTGTCCATGACCTTGGGCATCAGCTCCGGCATCTGCTCGGCCATATAGTCGGGCATCCAGATCTGCCGGGCCACGCGCTCGAGCATGACCGGCATGACCTTGGGCATCATCATCGGCAGCAGCCGGGGGAAAAGGATGGGAAACAGCGGTTTCATAAGTTCGAGAGCCCCGGGGATCTTCCCCATGATCCGCATCATTGGTCCCATGCCGAAAGGCATGGCATCGATGAGCTCCGGCCACATGGTGCCCATGAGCCGCGCAAAGCCCTGGGGCGTCATCAGGGAGATCATGGCATCGAAGACCCCCCATTGCTTTGCCACCTCGGGATTGGGATCGGGGAATTCATATCCCAGGGCCGCACAGGCGAAATGGGCCAGATCGACCACCTCCACGGGCAGATCCTTCTTGCCGGCCGTCACCCGGAGCTGCACCTGGCAGCAGGGGCAGAGGGCGAGGATCTTTTCAGCCCCTTGCTCGATGGCCTCGTCGATCCGCACCTTTCCGATAACGGCCGCCACGGGCGGATCCTTGATGAGCGTCAGCACGCTCCCGCAGCAGTGGGCCTGGTCGCGGTTGTGGCTCATCTCCACAAAGGTGACATTGGGGATGGCCCGGATGAGCTCGCGGGGCGGTTCGTAGACCCCCGAGGCCCTGCCGATATGACAGGAATCGTGCCAGGTTACGGTCACCGGCTTCAGATCGTTGGGCGGGAACCGGAATTCACCCGTACGGATCTTCTCCGCTACCAGCTCACTGTAATGCCTGGCCGTGATGCCGTAATCCAGACCGAGCTTCTTTGCCCAGACGGGATAGACCTGCCGCCACATCATGTCGCAGGCAGGACAGGAAGATACAACGACGTCCGCCCCCTTGTCTTTCACGGCCTCGATGTTCTTGCGCATGATCTGTTCAAAGAGCTCCCATTTGCCGGCCACCAGCATAGGCGTACCGCAGCAGTTCTCTTTTTCTCCCAGATAGGTGAAATCCACGCCGGCCTTATCGAGAAGCCGGACCGTGGCCATGGCAATGTCGTGTTCCACATAACTGGCTGTACATCCTGCAAAGTAGACCACCTGGGAGCGGTGCTCCGGTCCATGTTTCTCCCGGAGGTCGGCTGGGAACCAGTCCGTCCTGTTTTTGCGGTAGCCCGCCCAGATATTTCCCTGGGACCGCAGGGCCTCGGCCATCATTTCGAAAGGTGGGAAGGTCATGTTCTTCTTCTCATCGATCAGCTGCCCCCGCAGCTTCATCCAGGCAGGCTCGATGGGGAGCGCCGCCGAACACCGCAGGTTGCAGAGTTCGCAGGTCGTGCAGACCAGGAAAGTGTTGATCATGGTCTGATTCCACTGCGCCCTCCCCTCCATGAATTCCCGGAGCCAGTACCACTTGCCCCGGGGGCTCTGGCTCTCCCATCCGCGGCCGTAGAACTGATCGCATTCCTCGACGCAATAGCCGCACTGGGAACAGCTGTAGGCATACCAGGCCACATCGGGCGGGATGTCCCGGACGGATTCCTGCGGACGCTCCCCGATCCTGGTAAGAACCTGGTTACCAAAAGGGCGGATTAGAGGCTCGATCAGATCTCCGAACTTCATTGCCCAATCAATCGGCCCGCTGCCCAGGACCTTGCCCGGGTTGAGGATGTCCCCGGGATCAATCTGTTTCTTGAAGGCCTCCATCCGGGCCAGCCGCGAGCGCCCCAGAACCTGAGCGGCCTTCGACCTGAAGTAGAGCCCTGTGGCATAGGCCCGCCCGCCGTGCCTCTCGGCGATGCGCAGGATCGAAAGCGACAGGCTGAAGACAAAGTTGTAATCAAAGCGCCGCTGATCCGAAGGAATGAATCCTAAAATGACGACCTCCGGTTTACCATCGGCGCCTTCCCTGATAACGGTTCCCTCCTTGACGATGGGCTGGTCCACCTTGTCTTCTATCTCTGTCATCAGCGCACCGAGTTCCGCCAGGGGCACGACCACCTCCGCCGGCACCAGGCTCGGTCCCAGGCGCTTGACGACCATGAGCTTGAAACGGTTTTTCCACTCGTGCCGGGCGATCCGATCGCTCAGGATCTCGCCCTGGCAGGGCTTCAGGATGTCGGGCAGGCGATCCATGACCCGGTCCCGGTCTTTCCTGCGGAAGGCAAGGGTCGTGATGTAAGATGCGGGCAGCAACACCCTCTCTTCGGCGGGGTGGCCGGCGTGTTCCATCAACGGGGCCCTGTTTTTCAATTCCGCCATCCGCGGATTGATGAAAACCAGCGACCAGATTGGCAGTTTCTCTTCCACAATTGTTTCGACAATCCTTTGCAGATCCGTCGCATCGGGACAGCCCAGGGCAATGACGTCAAGATCCTCCAGAGGCTGAACCTTCATGGTCAGCTCCGTGATGAGACCCGTTGTTCCTTCGGCATCGGAGATAAGATCCAGCTCTTCGCCGCGAAAGGTCCGGATCGTACCGTCGGCCAGGACAACCCGCGCTTCCAGGACATTCCGGCGGAACCAGCCCGCCTCGTAGGAACCAAAACCGGCGCCTCCCTGGGCCAGCCACCCGCCCACAGTGGAACCGGGGTAGCTGGAAGGGTAAAGGCGCACCGTCAGTCCTTCTTTCGCCAGGGCGGCATCGACCTTCTCCCAGACGACGCCGCTTTCACAGGTCACCGTAAGGGCCGCGGCGTCGATGGCCTTGACCCTGTTGAAACGATAAAAATCAACGACCACGCCCCCTTTTACGGGCAGAACGCCGCCGTAACCTGATGAGGCCTTGGCCCTCGGTGTCAGCGCCATCCGGTTTCGCGAGGCCCAGCGGACCAGATCGACAAGTTCCTCCTCCGTCTCGGGATGGACCACGGCCTGGGCAAGATGCGAACCGATCAGCGGCCGCAGCAGGCTCGGGATGGCGGCGATATCATGGCTGTAGAGTCTGCACTCCGTCTCGTCGAAATTCACGCGGTTGCCGAATTTCCGGGTAAGATCGCCCCTCTGTTCGCTGTTCATCCTGTCACCTCCCGGCTAAAAGGGTTCCCAAGTTTCATGCCCGCAGCGTTGTCACCCCGGCAATGGATTTTGTCAATTCTCGGCATCATCATCGAGTGGGGGGAGGGATTTATGCCCGCCCTCGTTGTCCTTCCCGATGAAATCAGCACCCTTCATCCCGATTGCTGTTGCTCTCAAACCGCTTCGATGGTTGAGGGCGGTTTTTTCGTGATGTTATAAGTGACGCTCACCACGCCGGGTACACCGGAAACGATGCGCTCTGCCAGGTTTTCCAGCATATCCCAGGATAGTCTTGTGGGAGATCCCGTTTTCGCATCGGCACTTTCCCAGCAGCGCACCTCTATCTGATAGCCGAAGTCCCTTGCGCCTTCCCGGATCCCCGTCACCCGGTCCTCGTGGAGGATCGCCAGATATTGAAAGGCCCCCGAGCTGCAGAGCAGATCCTCGACAATGTCCGTCGCCGCCCTGACAATCTCGACCCTTGCCGGCGTCACTTCCCCGATGATCCTTGCCGCCAGGGCAGGCCCGGGGAAGGGCGGGCGGCCATACGTGGCTTCCGTAAATCCAAGGGCCCTGGCCACGGCCCGGACGGCAGGCTTCCGGAGGTTGATCAGAGGTTCTATGACCCGGTATCCGTAAAGGGCCTCCGTATCGATTCCCAGCTGGGTGAGGATGTTGTGCTGCCGTTTGATGCCCGCTAAGGTCTCCTCGACATCGGTGTAGATCGACCCCTGGAGGAGGTGGCGGGCGCCGCTTTCCCGGACGAGCTTGCTGAAGATATCCCGGTAAAAAGTCTTGGTGACGGCCTCCCGCTTCTCCTCGGGATCCACAAGCCCCGCCAGGGCCCGGAAAAAATCGTCTTTCGCATCGACAATCTCTACGGGAACGTCCAACTCCCGGAAGCGGGCGGCGATCCGGGCGGGCTCATTGCGCCTCATGATGCCGTTTTCGATAAAATAGGTCTTCTGGCGGCTGCCCAGGGCCCGGTGACCCAGAAGCGTCACCACCGATGAATCCACACCCCCGGACAATGCGTTGACGGCAAGCCCACCTCCGACGGCATCGGAAATCTCGCGTACCTTCTGCTCGATAAACTCCTGTGGTTGCAAATCCTCAAGCCTGATCTCTTCCATGACTGCCAATGGTCTCCCTCCTGATGTTTTTCCCCTGAAAAGCCCTCCCCCCCTTGTCATGGGGGGCAAGGAAGGATGTCATCATCCTTTATGATTGCACGCAATCATGATTGGTTCCCTTATGAATGTCCGTTCGCCTCCTGTCCGGCCTCATACAAACCCTTTCCATACCGCCGATTGCGTTCCTCCGCTGTTATCAGGCAGCCCCCAAGGCAGTCATCCAGACAGTTGCCGTCACAAGGCTCGACATGAATCGTAACAGAGGCATCGGGAAAACGTTTTTGAATATTCGCCTTCAACTCCTTGGTAATGCGGTGAGATGCCTCGACGGACATTTTTTCGTCGACCTTGATATGGAATTCCACGAAACGATAATTCCCGGATTTGCGGGTCCGCAGGTGGTGATAGCCCCGGATCGTATCACGCCGTGTCATGATGAGCTGCCTTACCCAGGTCTCTTCCTCGGCGGGCAGCTTCACATCCATCAAGTCCCTGGCCGACTGGACCGTCAGCCTGTAGGCGGCGCGCAGGATGAGCAGGGCTACGACAAGGGCGGCAACGGGATCGAGCCAGTGCACGTTCGGATCGGGAAAGAATTGATGTCCCAGCCAGATCACGGCGAGGCTTGCCATAACGGCCGCTGAGGTATAAACATCGGTCCGCAGATGCCAGCCGTCGGCCTGCAGCGCGATGGAGTCCGTCTCCCGGCCCACGGTGAAGAGCCGTTCGGAAACGATGATATTGATCACTGTTGAAAAAAGCATCACGACTACGCCCCATCCGACGTATTCGATGGGCTGCGGGATCAGCAATTTACCCGTGGCCTCGAAAATGATCCAGCCCGCGGCAAGGAAGATCAGCAGCGCCTCTATGGTACCCGAGATATTCTCTACTTTCCCGTGTCCGAAAGGATGACTGATATCGGCCGGTATGCTCGATGTCCGAACCGAAAAAGCGGCAATGAGGGAGGCTATCAGGTCCATTCCCGAATGGATAGCCTCCGAGAGGACGGAAACGGAGCCGATCGCCAGGCCCACGATGAGCTTTAAAATCACCAGCAGACCGTTCGAGATGACGGAAAGCTTGGCCACGCTCAACTTTCGCTGCTGAGCGTCCATAGGGTATTCCGGATGAGCAGCGGCGGGATGCCATTGTTTACCATGATGGTGATTAGACCTGCTGATATTTTCATGGTCGCCGTCCCTGCGAAAGATGAGGCTTCATAACGGATCAATAACGAAAGACGGCAGCCAGCTGTAAACCGTCGGGCATTCGCTCCGCAGGCAGCGCAAAGACCGTGCCCCCGTTGAGATAGGTCTGAATCGCGGCAAAGTCGAGCAGGTCCTCGCTGCCCGACTCCCTTTTGCCTTGCAATTGGATCGTATCCTTTTCGGGGTCGAAGAGCCCCCATTGCTGAAGACCAAGGGCGACGAAAAGCAGGCCTACCCTTCCATGAGCGGCGGCTGACACGATTTCGGCGATGTCGTTCGAGGTCAGGCCTGTTCCCTGAGACTGCCTGTACTGGGCAAGGGCCTCGTCCTCGGACCGCTGAAAATAGGGCCTGACGATCTGCCAGGCCTGCCTGTGGATCTGCTCGTTATTCATCCCCTTGGGATTGCCCGCAACGCCTTCAGCCAGCAAAAAGGGGTAGGTGTTCACCTCGTTATAGATAGGAAACAGGTAATCGACGCCGGCCAGTATTAACGGCACCCGCTGCTCACGGAGAAGATCGCGCAGCCCTTTGTCGATCTGGCGAAAGTACCTCAGAAGATTGTCTTTCCCATCTTCGACGTCGGCGCCGTGGCCGGAAAGCATGGTCCCCCGCTCACCGCTGCCCGGCGAACCGGCCCGAAAGCGGATCTGTTTCCCCCGCTCATCGTACTGGAGTGCCTCGGCAAGACTCTTGGGAACCGAATCGATATCGATTTCCGTGACCCCTTGACCCGTGCCTTGCAGAAGCCGAACCTCATTCTGGCTTAAAGCGAGGACATAGAACCGTTCATCCCGGTTCAGTGCAGGCAGCAGGGGCTTGACATGAAAACGGTCGGCAACGACGATCAGTTCGCTTATGGCCAGGGGCAGACAGTAATACTTAAATACCCCGGGGCGCAAGAAAAGGGCCAGCCCGTCACTCTGGCGTTTCCAAAACAGGAGGTTGTTGACAAGACCGGACGCGGGCTCCATCAGCGTTTTCGCTTCCTGGGGACGAAGGCCCCCTTTGATCAGCCTTTCTTCCGCCTCCCGGAGCAGTTTCCTCAAACGGATTTGATTCTGCTGCACCTCGGCGCCCGATCGATGGGTCGGCAAAAAGATCGAGACACATAATCCTTCATGTTTCTGCATCAATGTCGATAATTCACTTTTCAGCAACGCATCCATGCAGGCGACCTCCCCTTTTATGGTTAAGGATCTCCTCAGTCCTTCGCAGAGCTGCTCGGGTTTTATCCCCAGTCGTTGTTTTTCAATCTACCATATCCATGAACAAAGTCAACCAGACAAATGTATAATGATTTATACTACATAATCTATATGGAACCACCAGGTGTCCCGACCGGCCCCTGACGGGGGCAACTTGCAAAGTCTCCTGAAAAGTTATAGATAGGGCCTTCACCGATAAGAAAGCAACTCGGAATAAGAATCCCGAAGAAAGGATAAGACGATCATGAGGGTGGAGGACCTGAAGTCAAGGCAGTTCAAGGGTTTCCTTGCCGAGCAGGAGGCCCTGCGGCTCTTTGAGCTGGCCGGGGAGGCGAGCCTGTTAGGCCCCTGTCTGGAGATCGGGAGCTACTGCGGCCGGTCGGCCGCCTATCTCGGTCTGGGCTGCAAGCAAAAGGGAGGCCTTCTCTTTTCCATAGACCATCACCGGGGATCGGAGGAACAGCAGCCCGGCCAGGAATATTTCGACCCCGAGCTTTTAGACAGGGAAACCGGCCTGGTGGATACCTTCCGGATCTTCCGGGCTACGATCAGCGATCTCTCGCTGGAAGACACCGTCATTGCCATCGTCGCCCGCTCCCAGATCGTTGCCCGCTGCTGGCGTACTCCGCTTGGCCTCGTCTTCATCGACGGCGGCCACACCTTCGAGACCGCTTATCAGGATTACAACGGCTGGGCCTCCCACATCGTTCCGGGCGGCTATCTCGTCATCCACGACATCTTTCCCGACCCCGCCAAGGGTGGCCAGGCGCCTTTCTGCATCTACAACCTTGCCATTGCCTCGGGTTTGTTCACGGAGCTGCCCATGGTCAACACGCTGGGTGTCCTCAGGCGGACCCCCTGCGGGCAGACTGCCGGGGCGGCCGAAAAAAAATGGAAAGAGCTGGGTTGAAGATGAATCATCGGGCGTCTCGGAGATTCGCCCCGATCGTTACTCCCGGCAGATTGCCTTCACGAACATTCGACGCAGTTATACATCATCGGCGGAACCGGTTCAAGAAGGCTCAAGATCAATTACGATCGATCCTGATGTTGTGGGTCCAGTACCAGATGAGATTTTCGCCTTCCTGGCGCGATTTGATATATCCTGCACTGACAAACTGATCAATAGCCTTCTTGACGACCTCCGCATCGCTGCCGGTCAACTCCCGCAGCCTCCGGCAGAGTGGATCGACGGAACCATTGGGTCCCCTTGCCAGGACCTTGAGGGGAAAGCTGCCATTTTTCTCCAGGATGTCTTCCGAAAGGAGTTTATAAACGAACTGCGTCCGGTAATGCCCCGCCACCCGCAGGGTTTCCTCCAATGTCGGCGTTCCGTTATGGTAATTTTGCATCATTTTCTGCCAGGCCTCCTCCAGTTCCCCGTCAAAATCGGCAACGAATTTTTCGATATCGGCGGGCGCCAGCTCCGAGGTCCTGATAATGGCCCGGTTGGCATCATAGCAGTTCCAATCGTCGGTCAGGATCTCGAGATCGTATTTTTCCACCTCTTCACGGACGGTCGTGCCCGGGAAGGGGGCAAGTATGTGAAATCCGTAGATTATATCCAGGCTTGCTGAAAATTCTGCGGTGTCCTTCAGGGTTTCCCAGTTCTCACCAGGCAGGCCTACCACAAAAGAGGCATGGGCCAGGATGCCCGCATCCTTGCATAGTTGAGCCGCCCGGCGGGCTTGGTCGAGGGTGGCCCCTTTGCGGATCCGCTTGAGCATCTCGGGATTGCCTGTTTCCATACCGAAGCTGATACAGTCGCACCCCGCCTCCTGCATCAGCTTGAGAATTTCCGCATCCACGGAATTGACCCGCGCAAAGGCGGTCCAGGTGAAATGGAGATTCCGCTTGCGGATCTCCTCGCAGACCTCCCGGACCTTCTGATGATTGGCCGTGAAAAGATCGTCCACAACGTTGATTCGGGTGAAACCGTAGGCCAGGAGTTCTTCGATCTCATCCACGACAAAGGACGCCTTCCGCTGGCGGGGCTTTTTGCCCACCATGCGCCGCCCCACGCAGAAGATGCAGGAGTAGGGGCATCCCCTGCCCGTGATGATGCTCACAGGATAGCCCAGGGCCTGGTAACGGGAAAGGGGAAGCAGGTGCCGCGCCGGAAAGGGCAGTGCATCCAGATCCTCGATGTATTCCTGCGCTTCGTTGACGACGATCTGCCCGTTATCACGGAAGGCGATCCCCTTCGTCTGCCGCCAATCCTTTCCCCCCGCAAGGCAGGAGACCAAATCCGCAATGGTTCGCTCGCCCTCGCCGATGACCAGCAGGTCGATTTCGGGGTAGGTCCTGAGGGTCCCATCGATGTCGAAGGACACATGGCAACCGCCCATCATGGTAAG
>Ga0315283_10005688_pt1 | contig 11037 bp, 8 predicted proteins | sample YL17G09_0_MG_FD_204541 | JGI IMG/M metagenome (GOLD analysis project Ga0315283, IMG submission 204541) | Sediment microbial communities from Yellowstone Lake, YNP, Wyoming, USA - YL17G09_0 | ecosystem: Environmental > Aquatic > Freshwater > Lake > Sediment | place: USA: Wyoming | collected...
CTCCACGCCCCACTGGTCGAACGAGTCGATCCCCCAGATCACCCCCTGGACGAACACCTTGTGCTCGTAGAGGGCGATCAGCGACCCGAGCACCCGCGGCGTGAGCTTGTCGGCCAGCAGGACGGACGTCGGGCGGTTGCCCTCGAACACGCGCGCGTCCACCTGGTGCGCGGGGACGCCGTCGGCGAGCACTTCGTCGCGCGTCTTGCCGAAGGCGAACGCCTCGGCCTGGGCGAACAGGTTCGCATTGAGCAGGTCGTGGTGGTCGCCGATGTCCGTGGTGGGGTTGACGAAGCCGACGAGGTCCGACGGCACGATGTGCGTGCCCTGGTGCAGCAGCTGGTAGTAAGCGTGCTGCCCGTTGGTGCCGGCCGTGCCCCAGACGATCGGGCCGGTGTGGTAAGTCACCCGGGTGCCGTCGAGGCGGACGGACTTGCCGTTGGACTCCATGTCCAGCTGCTGGAGGTAGGCGGGGAACCGGGAGAGCTCCTGGGCGTAGGGCAGGACGGCGTGGGTCTCGAAGCCGTACGCGTTCCCGTACCAGATCCCCAGGAGGGCCATCAGCACGGGCAGGTTCCGTTCGAGCCGCGTGTGCAGGAAGTGCTCGTCCATCGCATGGAAGCCGCCGAGCAGCTCGCCGAAGTCGTCCGGTCCGATGGCCAGCATCAAGGACAGGCCGATGGCGCTGTCCATCGAGTACCGGCCGCCAACCCAGTCCCAGAACCCGAACATGTTCCGGGTGTCGATGCCGAACTCGCGGACCTTCTCGGCGTTGGTCGACACCGCGACGAAGTGGCGCTCGACGGCAGCCTCGTCGCCGAGCCCGGCCACCAGCCAGTCCCGTGCCGTGCGGGCGTTGGTCAGCGTCTCGAGGGTTGTGAAGGTCTTGGACGAGACGACGAACAGGGTCTCGGCTGGGTCGAGGTCGAGGGTCGCATCGCGGATGTCGGTCCCGTCGATGTTGGACACGAACCGGAAGCGCATGGACCGGTCGGCATAGTTGCGCAGCGCCTCGGTGGCCATCGCCGGGCCGAGATCGGAACCACCGATGCCGATGTTGACCACGTTGCGGACCGGCTTGCCGGTGAACCCCTTCCACTCGCCCAGGCGCACCTTGAGCGCGAAGGCGCCCATGCGGTCCAGCACGGCCTGGACGTCCGGGATGACGTCGTGGCCGTCGACCACCAGATGGTGATCGGCGGGGGCCCGGAGGGCCGTGTGGAGGACGGCGCGATCCTCGGTCCGATTGATCCGGACGCCGTCGAACATGTCCGCTCGGCGCTCCTCCACGTGGGCCGCCCTGGCCACGGCCATCAGCAGGGCAATCGTCTCGTCGGTGACCCGGTGCTTGCTGTAGTCCAGGAACAGGCCGGCACCCTCGGCGGTCAAGCGCTCCGCACGTTCCGGGTCCTCCGCGAACAGCTCCCGCAGGTGACGGTCGCGGATCCGGGCGTGGTGGGCCAGGACCGCCAGCCACTCGGGCATCCGGTCCAGGGGGGAGGCAATCGTGGTCTCGTTGGCGCTCATTGGGCCATCGTAGACCCGCGGGCTCGCGCCCGACGTCACGCCTCCGGGACGGCGGCCCATCCCGATGGACCCAGCGCCCAGAGCTCGCCCAGCGCGATGTCGAACCAGCAGCCAGACAGCACCAGGCCGCCGGCCGCCTCGCGCGAGCGGATCCAGGGGAAGGTGCGCAGGTTCATGAGCGACTGCTCGACGGTGCGGCGCTCAAGCTCGCGGCGGCGCCGCTCCGGGTCCGCGCGGACGGCCGGGTCCATGTCGGCGCCGAGGTCGCGCAGGCCCGCCACCCAGGTGCCGATGAAGTCCGTGGCCGTGAGCGGTGCCGCATCGTTGAAGGCCGCGGCGACGCCCCCGCAGCGCCCGTGGCCCATGACCACGATGGACGAGATGCCGAGGGCCAGCACCGCGAATTCCAGCGCCGCCGAGGCACCGTGGCTGCCCGTATCCGGCGCGTACACGGGGACGAGTGCCGCGACATTGCGCACGATGAACAGCTCGCCGGGCCGGGCGTCGAACACGGTCTCGGGGCCAGATCGCGAGTCCGAGCACGCGACGACCATCGTCGACGGGCGTTGACCTTCGTTGGCCAGGCGCTCGTAGCGCTCGCGCTCGGCCGGGTAGCGGTCGCTCCGGAAGCGGCGGAAGCTGGCGACGAGATCGGCGGGAAGAGCGGGGTCCGTCATCAGGGCATCGTAGCCGCTGTCCTCAGGCCAGGGTGAAGACGCGCGCCTCGACGACATCGCGGTCCTCCAGCATCGTGGTCGTGCGGACGTCGTAGCGGGCGAGCTCCACGAAGCCGGAGGCCGGCAGGTACTTCCGCCCGGGATCGCCGAGCAGGACCCGGGTCCCACTGGCGGCGGCGGAACGCAGCCAGGGGAGCACGCGCTCCGCCAGGGGGCCCTCGTACCAGGTGTCCGCGGCCAGCAGCACGTCCACCTCGGGCGGCGGCCCTAGCAGGAGGTCGCGACGCACGAACGCCACGTGCACGCGGTTCGCCCGGGCGTTGAGGCTGACGGCGGCCTCGGCGAAGGGGTCGATGTCGGCTGCGATCACATGGGTCGCGCCTGCCTGCGCGGCCGCGATAGCGACGAGCCCGCTCCCGGTCCCGAAGTCCAGGACGCGGAGGCCGGCCACCTCGTCCGGGTGCTCGCCGAGGTATCGCGCCAGCGCCAGCCCCCCCGCCCACGCGAACGCCCAGAAGGGGATCGGCGAGCCCGCGGTGCCCAGTGCCTCCTCGGTCGCTTGCCAGACCGGGTCCACCTCGTCGGCGAGATGGAGGCGGATTCCGGAGACGCCGGCCACCTCCCGGAGCCTGGTGTGATGCGCGACGAGCGAGCGGCGGCGGGAAGGCGGCAGCGCGCGCGGCACCTCGAGGGCGGAGACGCGCCGGCGGGGCCTGGACATTGCGGGAGGATCGCACGACGACCCGTCGGGCGTGCGGGCCGTCGTACGGACGCCCCGTCCGGCCCGGGGCGGGGCAACGGTTCGGTCCCCGGACGGGCGCATCACCTCAGGCCCACTCCCGTTCTGTGAGGGCCACGCCAGGTGAGGGCCACGCCAGCGGCTACGGCAGGGCCTGCATCGGCGGAATCGTTCGCCCACCGGACCGCAGCGCCGCTGCGCGCCCGGGCGGCCGGCTCCTGGACCCGGCCGGGGGTCACAGGGGCCGGGGCGCCACGCACGCGACCCGCTACACTCCCGCCTCGTGACCATCCCCCAGTCCCGCATGCGGAACTTCTCGATCATCGCGCACATCGATCACGGCAAGTCCACGCTCGCGGACCGCCTGCTGGAGCTGACCCACACGATCGAGGGCCGGCAGATGATGAGCCAGGTCCTGGACTCCATGGACCTCGAGCGCGAGAAGGGGATCACGATCAAGGCCCGCGCGGTGCGCCTGGAGCACACCGCGAATGACGGCCTGGTCTACGGCCTCAACCTCATCGACACCCCGGGCCATGTCGACTTCGCCTACGAGGTGAGCCGCAGCCTGCAGGCCTGCGAGGGCGCGATCCTCGTCGTGGACGCAGCCCAGGGCATCGAGGCCCAGACGCTGGCCAACGTCCACCTCGCCCTGCGCGAGGGCCTCACGATCATCCCGGTCCTCAACAAGATCGACCTCCCGTCGGCGCAGCCCGACGTCGTGATGGAGGAGCTGGAGAACGTCCTCGCGATCCCGCGCGAGGAGGTCATCCTGGCTTCGGCGAAGGAGGGGACCGGGGTCCCGGAGATCCTCCAGGCCATCGTGGACCGGATCCCGGCCCCCAAGGGCGACCCCGCGGCACCGTTGCGCGGCCTGGTCTTCGACTCCCACTACGACGCCTACAAGGGCGTCGTCTGCTACATCCGCCTGGCCGAGGGCACGCTCCACGACCACGACGTCATCCGCCTCATGGCGAGCGGCGCCGAGACGGAGCTCCTGGAGCTGGGTGTCTTCCGCCCGCAGCTGGTCCCGGTCGCCAGGCTGGTCGCTGGCGAGGTGGGCTACGTGGCCACAGGCCTCAAGAACGTCCGCGAGGCGCAGGTGGGCGACACCGTGACGACCGTGGCCAAGCCCGCGACCGAGCCGCTGCCGGGCTACCAGGAGGCCAAGAGCCTGGTGTTCGCCGGCCTCTACCCGCTGAGCGGTCCCGATTATCCGCTCCTGCGCGATGCCCTCGAGAAGCTGCACCTCAACGACGCCTCGTTCACCTACGAGCCGGAGAGCTCCGTGGCCCTGGGCTTCGGGTTCCGCTGCGGCTTCCTGGGCCTGCTCCACATGGAGATCGTCCAGGAGCGCCTGGAGCGCGAGTTCAACCTGGACCTCATCGCGAGCGCGCCGTCCGTGGAGTACCGGGTGGAGCTGACGATGAACCGCGGCTGGGTCAACGTGGACAACCCCGCCAAGTTCCCCGACGTCGGCGAGATCGAGTCCATCGAGGAGCCCTGGGTCAAGCTCGGGGTCGTGACGCCGGACCGCTACATCGGCGCGCTGATGGAGCTCACGACCGGTCGGCGCGGCACCTTCGCGAACATGGAGTACCTCGACCCGCAGCGGGTCCACATGCACTTCGAGCTGCCGCTGGCCGAGCTGATCGTGGACTACTACGACCAGCTCAAGAGCCGGAGCCAGGGCTATGCGTCCATGGACTACGAGGAGACCGGCTACCGCGCGGCCAACCTCGTCAAGCTCGACGTCGTGGTCAACGGCGAGCCCGTCGACGCGCTCAGCCTCATCGTCCACCGGGACCGCGCCCAGCTCATCGGCCGCCAGCTGGCCGCGAAGCTCAAGCAGCTGATCCCGCGCCAGATGTTCGAGGTCCCCGTCCAGGCCGCCATCGGCAGCCACGTCGTCGCGCGCGAGACGATCCGGGCGATGCGCAAGAACGTCCTCGCGAAATGCTACGGTGGCGACATCACCCGCAAACGCAAGCTGCTCGAGAAGCAGAAGGAAGGAAAGCAGCGGATGAAGCGCGTGGGATCCGTGGAGATCCCGCAGGAGGCATTCCTCGCGATCCTGCGCATGGGCGAGGAATGACGCCCGGCGCCCCTCGCCGACGCACGCCGAATGCCTGACCTGCCGATCCCCGACGTCCTCGGCCTGCTCGACGACGTGCCGGACCCGTTGCGGGTCCTGATGGTCGTCGGGCTCCTGCTCCTGCTCGTCATCCTGCGCTTCGACGCGGAACGGTTCAACGCGGCCGAATACGACGACATCGATCGCTGGGGCCGCCCGCCGTCCCTGCTGCGCCGGCTCGCCTGGTACACGCTGGGCATCGGCGGGATCCTGCTCGTCCTCAAGATCCACCCGGATCCCGCTGGCCAGCTCTACCTGGGCCTGGGGGATCGTCTCGGGACCGTGATCCTGGGCCTCGCCTACGGCGCGATCGGAGCGGCGATCGCGGTGGGTATCGCGCTCTACCGCTACCACTACGTCCGGTTCCCGGCGACCCGCCTGTATCCCGCCAAGATCACCAACGCGATCGCGACGGCGTTCCTGGACGAGGCGATCTTCCGCGGGATCCTGTTCGGGTTCCTGCTGGGCACGGGGATGGACGCCAACGCCGCGAACCTCATCCAGGCCATCGTGTACGCGCTGGCGACGCGCCTCGGGGCACCGGGCCGGCCGTGGTACATGCTCGTCACGTCGCTCCTGATCGGCCTCACGGGCGGCTGGCTGACCGCCACCACGGGCGGCATCGGCGCCGCGTTCCTGGGCCACTCCATCACCCGTATCGCGATCTTCCTCACGACGGGCCACGCGGGGATCCCCAAGGCGCGCGGCACGGAGGACGAGGAGGTCGAGCGCCGGCGGCAGACGCCGGACGGCTGGCGGGTCCTGGACTCGGGCGAGACGCGGGAGCGCTGAGCATCGACCCGGGAGCGCTGAGCACTCACCCGCGGCCCCCGAGCGCCGAACCGCGGCCCCCGAGCGCCCTCTACGTCCACGTCCCCTTCTGCGTCTCCCTCTGCCCGTACTGCGACTTCGTCGTGTACGCGGGTGCGGCGGCGCGCGGGCCTGCGTCGCGAGTGGACGCCTTCACGAACGCGCTGCTGACGGAGATCGCGCTGCGCGCAGATGCGGCCGATGCCGCCTTCGGGCGGGAGCGAGCACCCCTGCAAAGCGTGTACCTGGGGGGTGGGACGCCAACGCTGCTGCCGTCCGCCTCGCTGGCGACCATCCTGGATCTCGTGCGATCGCGCTTCGGCATCGCGGACGGGGCGGAGGTCACGGTGGAGTCCAACCCGGGGCCGGACGAGCGGGGTGGGGCAGCCGAGATGGTGGAGGCGGGCGTGAACCGCCTCTCGCTGGGGGCGCAGGCGTTCGACGCGGGCCTGCTCCGGCGCCTCGGGCGGCGACACCGGCCTGAGCACGTTGGGGGGGCGGTCCGCGAGGCGCGCGAGGCGGGGATCGGGTCGGTGTCGGTTGATCTGCTGTACGACGTACCGGGCCAGTCGCTCGAGGTTTGGGCGGCGACGCTGGATGCCGCGATCGACCTGGGCGTGGACCACGTGTCCGCGTATGCCCTGACACTCGATGACCCGGACGCGGAGGGCCTGACGGGCCCGCTGGGCGACCATCTGCCGACGACGGCGGGCGCGCGGCGCTGGCGGGCCGAGGGGGTGAAGGCCCAGGACGACGACCTCGCGGCTTCCCAGTACCGGCTGGCGGTTGAGCGGCTCGGGTCGGCGGGGTTCCGTGGCTACGAGATCTCCAACTGGGCCCGGCCGGGTCATGAGAGCCGCCACAACCTCGTCTACTGGCACCGCGAGCCGTACGAGGCGGTGGGCCCCGGCGCGCACGCCTTCGACGGGTCGCTACGGCGCTGGAACGCCGCGCGGCTGGACGGGTACCTGGCCGCGCTCGCACCGGCCCGGGGCGGCCCACGGGCGGGATTCTCGCTCGCGCCTCCCGGCGGTGGCCCGCGGGCGGATCTCCCGCCCGGCGGCTCGGAGGCCGTCGATGCCGATGCCGCTGCGGCGGAGGCCGTGATCCTGGCCCTGCGGCTGGACGAGGGGCTCGCGCGCGACGTCGCGGAGCAGGGACCGCTGGCGCCGCACCTGGCCTGGGCCCTGGACGCCGGTCTCCTGGAGGCCGTGGATGCGCCCGCCGGCGAGCGGGTTCACCTCACGACGGAGGGCCGCCTGCTCTCGAACGAGTTGTTCGCGCGCCTCGTCTGAGCGTCACGCCCACCGATCCTCGACAATGGTGGTGGCCGCAGGCGTCCCGCCGGCTGCGTGCATTGAGGAGTTGGCAGGGATGGCAGTGACGGAGGGTGGGCGGCTGGCCGGGGTGGCCGCGGCGCCGGGCGTGGCGCTTGGCGCATGGGTGCACGTGCGACGGCGCGAGCTTCCGGTGGGCGGCCGGGTTGCCCCGGACGCGGTCGAGGCCGAGGAGACGAGGCTCCGCGCCGCGTCGAACCAGGCGGCGGACGACCTCATGGCCCTCTCCGAGCGCGTGGGCGCCGCCGGCCACGACGACGAGGCCGCGATCTTCATGGCCCACGCGGCGATGGCCTGGGACCCGGCGCTCATCGACACGGCCGCGGCGCGGATCCACGATGAGCTCGAGGACGGCGTGGCCTCGATCATGGCCTCCGGCGCCCAGGTCGCCGCCATGCTCGCAGCCCTGGACGACGAGATCCTGTCCGCGCGTGCGGCCGACGTGATCGACGTGGCGGACCGTATAGCGCGTCTGCTCGCCGGCCTGCCCGTCGAGGAGTCGCTCCTGCCGTCGCCGGCCGTCGTGGTGGCCGAGGACCTGTCGCCGTCGCTGACCGCCACACTGCCCCGCGAGAACATCCTGGGGATCGTCCTCGAGGGGGGATCCCCGACGGCACACGCGGCGATCCTCGCCCGGGCCTACGGGATCCCGGCGGTGGTGGGGACGAAGGGGATCCTGGCCGCGCTCGAGGTCGCCGGCCGGGACGTCGAGCTGGCGCTGGACGGGGCGACGGGCGAGGTGCTCATCGCGCCCGATGCGGCGGCGGTGGCCGACTTCGACGCGCGGGCCGCGCGGTTCGCCGATGCGCGGTCGGCCGATCTTGCCGAGGTCTCGCTCCCGTGCGTGACGCGGGACGGCGTGGAGGTCACGCTGCTCGCCAACATCGGCACGCCCGGCGAGGCGGCGCCGGCTCGCGCGCTCGGGGCACGGGGCGTCGGCTTGTTCCGGACCGAGTTCCTCTTCCTCGAGCGGTCCACGCCGCCGTCGGAGGACGAGCAGACGGCCGCCTATCGCGAGGCGGTGGAGGCGTTCGGCGGCGACCCCGTCACGATCCGGCTCCTCGACATCGGTGGCGACAAGCCCATCCCGTACCTGCCGATGCCAGCGGAGGACAACCCGTTCCTGGGGGTGCGGGCCCTGCGGCTCGCCATCGACCGGCCCGAGATCTTCGTGACCCAGCTGCGCGCCTGCTACCGGGCCGCGGTCGCGGGGCCCGTCAAGGTCATGGCGCCGATGGTCGCCGACGCCGGCGACGCGGCGCTGCTGCTCGACGTGGCGGGGCGGGCGCGCGACGGGCTACGCGCCGACGGCGTGCCGTTCGCCGAGGTGGACTTGGGCGTGATGCTCGAGATCCCGTCGGCGATCCTCGCGGCCGATGCCTACTTCGGGACCATCGCGTTCGCCAGCCTCGGGACCAACGATCTGACCCAGTACACGCTCGCGGTGGACCGCGGCAACCCGGCCCTCGAGCGCTACCGCGACGCGATGCACCCGGCCGTGCTGCGGCTGATCGCCATGGCCGCGGAGTCGGCCGGGCAAGCCGGCATCTCGCTCTCCGTGTGCGGCGAGATGGGCGGCGATCCTGTCGCGGCGCTCGCTCTCGTGGGGCTCGGTGTGCGGCAGCTGTCGATGGGGGCGGCGTCGCTGCCCGCGGTCCGCCGGGCGATCCGCTCGGCCGACGCGGGCGAGCTCCGGGCGCTGGCGGTCGCGGCGCTCTCGGATCGGTCTGCGGCCGACGCCCGGGCGAGGTTCGCCGCCCTCCTGGCGCCTGGATGAGCCACCGGTGACGGTCACCCTGGTAGCGGCGATCGTCTACGCGCTCGCCACGGCGGTCGTCGTCGGGTTCCAGCTCGCGCTCGCCGCTGGCGCGCCATGGGGCGAGTACGCGATGGGCGGTCGTTTCCCAGGACGGTTCCCGCCGGCGATGCGGGCGGGCGCGCTCGTCCAGGCCGTGGCCCTGGTGCTCCTCGCCCTGGTCGTGCTGGACCGAGCCGGGGTCGTGGCGCTCGGCTGGACGACGGTCCTCCCGTGGCTGGCCTGGGTGCCGGTCGTCGTGTCCGCGGTCAGCCTGGCGATGAACGCTGCCTCTCGCAGTGCGGTGGAGCGCCGCACGTGGGTCCCAGTCGCGCTCGTGATGCTCGTGAGCAGCCTCGTGCTGGCGCTGACGGGCTGATCCCGCGTCGTTGACACTCTCGATGCGCGATTGCTAGACTGCCAGCAACGCAGTTAGCACTCTCATGGTGCGAGTGCCAACCAATGCAGGAGAGCCCCATGGCGCGTCGCGTGCGTCGCTCCAGCGGCCCCCTGGATCTTCGCTCCCAGGCGATCCTTCGGGCCGTCATCGAGGAATACGTCACCACTGCGGCGCCGGTCGGCAGTCATGCCCTCGTCGAGCGCTACCGCCTGGGCGTGTCCAGCGCCACGGTCCGCGCCGTGCTGGCCGAGCTGGAGGCCGCGGGCATGCTGATGCACCCGCACACATCCGCGGGACGCGTCCCGACGGAGCACGGCTACCGCTACTACGTGGAGTCCATCGTGGACTCGGTGCCGCTGCCCCCGGTCGAGCAGCTGATGATCCGTCACCAGTTCGGGCAGGTGGAGTACGCGAGCGAGCACTGGTTCCGGCTCGCGGCCACGACACTCGCCTCGGTGACCCGCGCCGCGGGCCTGGCCACGCCCGCCAAGCCCACCTCGGCGCACCTCCGCCGCCTCGATCTCGTCAGCATCAGCGATCGTCTCGCCAGCCTGATCCTCGTGCTGCGCGAGGGCGCGCTCAAGCAGGTGCTGATCACCCTCGACCACCCGACGGACCAGGAGGAGCTCTCCGCCGTCGCCAACCGCCTCAACGAGCTGCTCGACGGCCTCACTGCCGACCAGGCGGAACGCGTCCTGGCCGCCCTGGACGAGGAGGACCCGGCGACCGATCTCCCGCGCCGCGTAGGTCAACGGGTGCTGCGCGCGCTGCAGGAGTTCGACGGGGCGGCGATCGAGGAGCTGTTCTCCGACGGCCTGCTCAACGTCATGGCCGCGCCCGAGTTCGCGCAGAGCGAGAAGCTCCGGCGCGTCTTCGCCGCCCTCGAGAACCGCGCCTATCTCGCGAAGTTGATCGCCGGCGTCGCCGGTTCCGGCCGCGTCTGCGTCTTCATCGGCTCCGAGAACCCGGCCGAGGAGATGGCAGACGTGTCGCTGGTCCTCGCGCCCTACGGCCACCCCGGCCGCGCCGTGGGGGTGGTCGGCGTGCTCGGCCCAACCCGTATGGCCTATCCGCAGGCCATCGGCACCGTCCGCTTCGTGTCCGGGCTCATGAACGAGCTCATCGACCACCTCTATGCCTGACCAACCCGCCACCGGATCCCGGAGACCCATGAACCGCAAGACCCGCGCCGAAGAGCGGATCGAGGAGCTCGACACCTCCCCGGCCGCCCTGACCGCCCAGCTCGAGGCGCTCACCGCCGAGCGCGACGAGGCGCTCGCCAAGGTGGACGAGTACGTCGGCCTGCTCCAGCGCGAGCGCGCGGAGTTCACGAACTTCAAGCGCCGCACCTCGGAGGAGCGCCAGCGCGACCTCGGCCTCGCCGGCGTGGACCTGATCACCAAGGTCCTCAACCTCGCCGACGACTTCGACCGGGCCATAGAGACGCGCCCCGCCGACCTTGACGGCAATGCCTGGGCGGAGGGCATCGCCGCCATCGACCGCAAGCTGCGCCTGCTTCTCGAGAGCGAGGGCGTGACGCAGGTCGACGCGGCGCCCGGCACGCCCTTCGATCCCCGGGATCACGAGGCCGTCGTGATCATCCCCGGGACCGGGCACG
>Ga0315283_10005689_pt1 | contig 11037 bp, 8 predicted proteins | sample YL17G09_0_MG_FD_204541 | JGI IMG/M metagenome (GOLD analysis project Ga0315283, IMG submission 204541) | Sediment microbial communities from Yellowstone Lake, YNP, Wyoming, USA - YL17G09_0 | ecosystem: Environmental > Aquatic > Freshwater > Lake > Sediment | place: USA: Wyoming | collected...
CGCGAGCGCCGCGGCAGCGCGCGTAAACGCCCCCGGGATGGGTTCGGCAATGTAATCTTTTTTCGCCGACGAGGTGCTCCGGTGCCAGAGATTCGCGTATTCCCCCAGGAGGACAAGATCCGACCGGCGCTCCCCCGCAACGCGCACCAGGCGCCGGACCGCGCGCAGCACCTCACGTGACTTCTCCCGAGGTGTTTTGCCTGTCAGGACCGCCGGGAGCTGGACGCACGACACGCGAATGACACGGGCCATCGCTCAACCCTCCTTCCGGACATTGACAGCCGAGGCGGCGAGTTGCCGTCTGAAATACAGGATCATCCCGAAGCCGAGTCCGACCGTAGACAGACCGGTCACCAGCGTGAGCAGGCGGACGGCGCTCCCCGAGGGAACGATCATCAGCAGCAGGAGGGCGACGCCGATCCCGATCGTCAGCACCCCCACGATCCGGTACGAGTGAAGCGCGTTCTTGTCCCACCCCCGCGTCATTTCATCTGCGGGGGTCTTCAGGTCACGCGCGAACGCTTCGATCCGCGACCGCGCACCCGCCTCCTTTTCAGGCCAGAGGGAGGACAGGAAGAAGACGGCGGCAGACACCAGGATCCCCCCGAAGATGTTGACTTCGTATTGGTAGGGAGCGACGTCAACCACGGTGTTGGCAACGAGGACGAAGGCCAGGCTCACGGTTGCGGCGGCGATGGCGGACCACGACGGTGTCCTGCTGTAGAGGAGGCCGAGCATGACCGGCGTCATCATCGACGGTCCGAACCAGGAATAGTACATGAGCGCAAAGTCGAACACCCCCTTTGTTCGCTGCACGAGGATTGCCGTGATGATCGCAAGGAGGCCGAGCGCAAAGGCCGTGATGCGCGCGACACGCAACTGGGTCCGATCTGTGGGGACGCTCCCTGCGAACGCCTGTTTCAGCTTGATGAAGACGTCACGAACCAGGATCGACGCGAGGTAGTTCAGCGACGTGTCGACGCTCGTCATCGTCGCGGCCAGAATCGCCGAGATCGTCAGCCCGATCAATCCGTTCGGCAGAAGCGTCAACGCCAGCGTGACGAAGGAGGCCTCCGCCGGCTCGGCGAGTTGTGGCCAGATCTTCGCGATGTCCGGGAAGAGAATGCGGGCCGCCATGGTCGGCGCAATCCAGAGGAACGGCAGGATGAGGGACAGCACCGCGCAGAGGACCGCCATCTTGCGGGCGTCCTTCTCGGTCGGGACGCTGTAGTAGCGCTGGCCGATGTGCCACGCGGCGTTATAGCCGATGAACGAGTTGAAGAGGAAGGCAAGGTAGAACGTGGGATGTGAGGCGACATCGCTGAAGCTCAGGTATCCCGCGGGGGATTCCGTCGCAAGGCGCGTGAACGAATGCAGGAAGCCCCCCGCTCCCCCCAGCGCAAGGAAGGCGAGGGGGAAGATCAGAACGGTCACAATGAGGATGACGAAGAACTGCAGGACGTCGGTGATCATCACCGCCCACAGTCCGCCTGCGCTGGTATAGATCAGCATCACGAATCCGGTCACGATCATCGCGAGCTCAATCCCGGTGAACGTGAAGAGGCCGACGCTGATCGTGAGATTCGTGATCCCGAGCGCGGTGGCGATGAAGATACACAGAATATAGATGCTCAGTCCGAGCCCCATGACGGCCGGGACAATCGACAGCAGTGTATAGTAGTAGGTGGTCCCCTGGGAAAAACGGCGTGTCAGGAATTCCATCGGTGATGAAAGCCTCGCACGCTTCCACCGCGTTGCGTACACAAAGTAGCCAAGTCCGTAGCCCCAGAAGGCGCTCGTAAAGAGCGCGACGGCCCCCAGGCCGTTCTTGTAGGTATAACCGGCGGCGGCGACAAACATGAAGGCGGAAAACCCCGCCACGAAGGTCGAGATCCCCGAGATCCACCATGGGACTTTTCCGCCTCCTTTGAAAAAATCGTCGGCGTTCTTGTTGAAGCGTGTCAGGTAGATCCCCACCCCCGTGAGCATCAGGAGATAGGCCACGACGACAATGAAGTCAAGGACGTTGACCTGTTTGATCTGGTCGCTCACCGTATCCCTTTCATGAGACGTGAAAGCAGTTCGGCCGTGCGTTCCGCGAGCAGCGATGACGCCTCGCGCATGGCGCGGTCGGGGGGGGTCCCCTCGTTGACGATCGTCGCAAGCCCGATAAAGCCATCGGGTCCCGTGAACTCTGCGCTGTCTCCTGTGGCGCTCCCCACCACCGCGGCAACCGGGACACCGGCCCGGCGGGCATGGCGGAGAACCCCGGCGAGGGCCTTTCCCTCCCGCGTCTGCGCGTCGATCCTTCCTTCGCCCGTGATCACAAGATCTACTCTCGCCAGCGCAGCGTCAAAACCCGTCGCGTCGAGGACCACCTCAATCCCCGGCACCAGCGTCGCGTTGCAGAAGGCGAGGAGTCCGGCTCCCAGTCCCCCCGCCGCTCCGCTCCCGGGCGTCATGCCAACATCCCGCCCGAACCGCCTCCCCAGGATGCTGGCATACTGACGGAGCGCCGCATCAAGAAGCGCGACCATCTCCGGCGTGGCCCCTTTCTGCGGGGCGTACAGAGACGACGCCCCGGCGGGTCCGGTGAGGAGGCTCACGACGTCGCATGCCACCGTCATCGTCGTCTGCGCGAGCCGCGCGTCCAGCCTGGTGATCTCGATCCGTGCAAGCCGTGCGAGCGCGCTCCCCCCGGGAGGAAGAGGGTGGCCGGATGCGTCGAGGAACTCCGCGCCAAGCGCCGAGGCCATCCCCGACCCGCCGTCGTTCGTTGAGCTTCCCCCGATCCCGATGATCAGCTTTCTGACTCCCCGGTCGAGGGCGGCGAGGATGAGTTCTCCGACCCCGTGGGTGGTCGTCAGGCGCGGGTCACGGCGATCCGGAGGGACGAGCGAGAGTCCCGCCGCCTCCGCCATCTCGATGACCCCCCCCCCCTCCGCGGTGATCCCCCAGCGCGCCTCCACGCGCTGACCGGGCAGAGGCCCCTGGACGCGGGTCGAGACGATTGTCCCGCCGGGGGGGAGCAGCACATCCAGAAGCCCCTCCCCTCCGTCCGACACGGGGTGCCGCAGGACGGTGGCGTCAGGGACGGTGGCGAGAATCCCCCGCTCCATGGCGGCGGCGGCCTCGGCGGCGCTGAGGGTCCCCTTGAAGGAGTCCGGCGCGACGAGTATCCGGCGCGGCGGCCGGATTATCTGCTCTCCGGCGTGAACCCCGGGACCCGCCACTGGAAGTTAGGATCCACGTACGGTTCGTCGTTCTCATGCCCCTGCATGAGCGCGATCTTTTTCTTCAGGAGGTCGCCCAGGTTTTTGTAATAGACGAACGTCGTCTCTCCGACGTCCGACACCATCATCCAGTTGGTCGCCGATGTCTCCCACAGGCGCAGGAGCTCCTTCGCATTCTCGATCTCGTCGAGCACCATTCCCTTCAGGAGAGCCCTGCACGTCTTTCTAAATGTTTCGTCCTTCGACTCAAAGTATCCGTGAACTCCCGCCACCCAGGCGCTCACATTGCGCTGCGTCCTGTACCATGATTTCAAAGCGACCATGCGATCCTCCTGATCCCGGATGACGGCCTTCGCCTTCTCGGTCGCCGCCTTTGCTTGCATGGCCCCGAGCAGGCTGAGGATCCGGTCCATCGTCGGCAGCAGGTCGTCGTCCATGTGCGTCACGGCCTTCCACGCCCGCCCGGGCTCAATGAGATCGAACCCGACGTCGTAGCGGAAGTCCACCGTGGCCCTGTTGTGCTTGGTCGCCAGGAGGAAGTTCTCATAGTACTCACGTTCCTTGGCCGGTATGGCTTCGATGTTCGGGATGATGGGACGGACAAAGAGCCGGTACCACACCCCCCAGCCCGACATGATCATGATCGGGATCGGGAAGCAGCGGTACGCTTCGTCGGAAAGCGCCCAGACCTTCACCAGATCATGCGCCAGTTCTTTGCCGATCCACTCCTCCGCCTTTCGTGCGAGCAATGCACCGAGGTCCATCGCCGGGTCGAATTGGAACGCGCGGATCACTTCCTCGTTGATGTTGTAGGGAGCGAACGAGGGAGGGGTCGGCCCCCCCAGGTAGGCCGCCGTCACGACCCCCTGCTTCGCCATGTCAGAGAGTTTCTCATGGACAAGGTGGGGGAACGGAATGCCGATCAGGGGTTCGTGGTTCCCCTGGATCCCGGGGACGAAATAGACGTCGGTGTTCGAGCCTTTCTTCTCGAGTTCCTGCATCAGCGGTTTCTCCCCCGCGGTAAACTTGTTGAAGAGGGCGGTGCCGTGAATCTGCGGCACCTCCTCGTATTTCGGATGCTTGTAGGCGAGCTCCCACCCCCGCGTCTGGAGGGAGGAGACCTCCACGTCCAGCCCGTCTTCCAGCAGCTTCCAGATGTAGTCGAGTTCTTCCCAGAACGGTTCGAGCCGGATCAGCGTCCGGAAGGAGGGATTCACCTTCCGCCCCGCGTCGCGCAACGTCTTCATGAAGCGGACGAGGTTGAACGCGGCTGCGGAGGCGATGTCCTTCGAGGCGAGCCATTCACGGACGAGGTACCCGCCGCCGTTGCGCCCGACGTAGAGGGAGCTGGTGTATTCGAATCCGGCCCCGCTGTCGTTCGACCAGACCGACATGTAACCAAGTCGCGGGACCTCCTTCATCAGGTTTTCCATCATCTCGGCGTAATGGTCGAGGACGACAGGATGGGCGACCGAGAGATTGTAACGGGGGTGGAAGCTGCGCATCGGGTGATCCACCCGCGCGCCGCGGAGCACCGGGTACCGCTCCAGCAACCCATCGGGGACGGACCGGGGCTCAAAGCAGGTGATCCCCGGGGTCAGCCCGAACTTCTCGGCGATCTCCGCGTTGGTCCTGAGATAATTAAGATTCGCCTGCAGATAGTCGTCGTCGTAGAATCCCTTGTTCAGCCGGCTGGTCACGAACTGGTCGAGCGCGGGGCAGTAGGTGTAAAAACGATGCAGGAGCTCTCCCTGCGGCCCCCGCTCGAACGGCACATGGAACGCCAGTCCGTTCACTTCGACGTGCGAGTTCCCCATTCGTGCCATGTTCCGGATGTGTTCCTCCCTGTTCAGGTGACGGACCGTGCGTCCCCACTGGGCCAGGAAGAGATCGAAGGCCGGACGCACGCCGGGAAATGCGGGGACGAGTATCTTCCCGTCGCGGAATCCCGCCGCATCCATCCCGCGCCAGTCTTCGTTCATAAAAGTGAAGAGTCCGTACAGAAGGTGTTCACGGTTCGTCAGGACTTCCGTCCCCTCCCTGACACGGACGAGCATCCAGTCTTTCTTCCCCTCGAGTCCGGGATGGAGGGAGCGCCCGGGAATAGCGGCGGGGACCACCGCCACGCGGAGCGTCCCCGCCGGTGCGGCCAGTCCGTCGGAGGCACCGGTGATGGCTTTCGGGCAGAGCGTTGCGCACAGCTCCCGGGCGACCGTCTGTTCGACTCGGGGTCCCTTCGGGCTGTGCTCGATCCGTGTTATCGTGGAGAGGACATCGCGAAGCGTTGGCATGGGGATACCTTGTGTTGTGTGGCTGGAAACCGTTTCATTCTCTTCAGGATTTAATTCTGGGTGGAACCGTCATAGTGTCTCCGTCGGCGGGGCACCCTTATCGTCATCGACCGTCGCTGTTTCTTCACGGCCGTGGATCACTCTCCTCCCTCCAACGCCTCCCGGACGGCGAGAATCTTTTCCGACGCCGTGCCGTAGGGAATCACCCCGGTTCCCATGATGAACCCGGGATATCCCTGCGCTTCCGCAACCTCCGCCTGCGTCCGCCGCCGGATCTCCTCGGGCGATGCGGTGGCGAGAAAATCGGAGGGGATGTTCCTCCGGAACGCGCGCCGGGCGGGCATACAGGCGGCAAGGAATTTCTGCGTCGATGCGGGGCCGTCGCAGAGAAGAAAATTCCCCCCCGTGGCGATATAGTCATCGAGAATCGGGTCGGTGTTTCCCCCGATGATCAGCGGAACCTCGTTCATGCCGCTCCGGATGAGCTCCGCGATCACCCGCCGTGTCGGATCGAGCACGAATTCCCTGTACCTGCGCGGAGAGATCAGGTCGGGAGTGGCCGTGGAGTCAAACATCGCGACCCCCAATCCCTGCGCGGCGTATGCACGGCCGTACCGCATGATGATGACTACGGCCTTTTCGATCACCTCCCTGGCCGCATCCTCCGGGGATGCCATTGCCATGAGGAGATCCGCCGGACCCATGAGCGCCGCAGCGAGGCTGAACGGTCCGCAGAGTGAACCGAAGACAGGGACCTCGCCGCCGATCTCTTCCCGCACCCGGGCCGTCGCCCGGAGCATCACCGGCATCCTCCCGTCCTTAAGCGGGTCGGGCATCCGGAAATTGTCCTGAACCAGCGCCTCCATGCCGGGGGTCAACGCCGGGATGGAAGGCCCTTCGTGATAGGTGACTTTGCAGCCTGCGGCCTCCGCTTCGACGTTATAGACATCAATGCCGACCACCATCGCGTCGGGACGGAGCGCCTCGTATTCCGCGAGGACGGAGGCGACAAGGAGCGCCTCGTCGCGACAGACGTCCGAGGGCGTTCTGCCGATGAACCATGCTTTGTGCTCGTACACCGCGGGCATGAAGGGGACCCTGTCGTTCCGGCGCAGCGCGAGCGCATGGCGGAGGCGGTCGTTCATGTCAGACTCTGCTTATGGCGACGCGTGAAAGGAGCGCCACGATCTCGGCGCGGGATGCGGCGGCGACTCCCCAGACGCGGGCGTTGGCGGCGCCCGCCGCGGCACCGAACGCGAGGCTGTCGTCGAAAGACCAACCCTGCAGCATCCCGTGAAGCAGTGCCGCGATCATGCTGTCGCCCGACCCCGTCGCGTTCACCTGCTCGACCGCGGGGGGGGTGACGATCCAGGCAGCTTCGCGCGTCGCGGCGGTAAAGGCCCGCGGCCCGTCGGTGATGACACCGAACTCCGCGCCGCGGCGCACGAGATCCCGGGCGGCGTCCACCATATCGAGTTCGGTATTCAACGTGCGGCCATACGTTTTCTCATATTCCTCCCTGTTCGGCTTCACGAGGGAAGGGCCCCCCCCCACGGCGCGCTCCAGCGCAACCCCGTAGGAATCCAGGACGACCGGTATCCCCCGGGTGCGGCATTCGCCGGTGATCGTGCCGAACACGCCGTCGGCCGCTGAGGACGGGGAACTTCCGCTGCAGACGACCCACGCGCTGGTCCCGGCCAGGAGCCTGCATTTCTCGATCAGACGTGCCGCCTCCTCGGTCGTGACCACAGGAGAAGGTTCGAAGACCGACGTCACCGTCCCGTCGGATTCGCGGTAGGTCACCCCTTCCCGCGTCATTCCCGCAACACGGACAAAATCGTGTCGGATTCCCTCCTGATCGAGAAGCCGTTCCAGCAACGAGCCCACTTCCCCGCCGGCAAACCCCGTCGCCACGGTCGCCTCACCGAGGGCGCGGAGCTGACGGGAGACATTCACCCCCTTGCCGCCGACGACGGCCGCGACGTGCGAGGCGCGTGTCACCTTCCCCCGGCGCAGGGAATCGACCGTCACCGTCTTATCCAGCATCGGGTTGAGCGTGACGGTCGTGATCATCGGAGCAGCGCCAGCGCACCCGCGACGTTCTCATCGTCATGCACGATCGCACAGATCGCATTGATCATCTTTTCCATCTTCGGATGTTGCCAGACATTCCGGCCGAAGATGACCCCCGCGGCGCCGGCACGCATGCAGTCGTGGGTGAGGCGCAGAAGTTCCTCGTCCGTGCCGTTGACGTTCGGTCCACCGGCAACGATCACCGGCGCACCACAAGAATCCACGACCGAACGGAACCCTCCGACGTCTCCCGTGTACCTTGTCTTGATGATGTCCGCCCCGGCTTCGGCCGCAATGCGCGTCACATTCCTCGTCTCTTCCCCGGGATCGGCGTTCTTGCGGGGCTCCGGGACGATGTCGCTCGCGAAATGGTTCCGCAGGTAACCGGGGGCGAGGACCTCGGAGACCAGCGGGAGGCCCCACCTGGCCGCCGCCGCCGCGGTGCGTCCCAGACGCTGCAGCGACGCGGCTTCGTCCTGCGTCCCGATGAACGTGAAGACGATCGCCGCGTCGGCGCCCAGGGCCACGGCTTCGTCAGGCTCGACCATCGTGAGATAATCGGTCGGGACCGAGGCGAACGACGTGAACCCGCCGTCAAGCCTGAGCATGACCCCGAGACCAGCGAGGGCGGGAGCGATGGTTCGGAGCACCCCGGGGGTCACCAGGACGGCGTCGGCCCGTGTCCGGGCAATCCGCTCGGTGAGGAGACGTGGGTTCTCCAGCCCCGCGACGACCCCCGCGTAGGACCCGTGGTCGAACGGGATGATGACCGCCCGCGCATGTTTCCAGATCCGTTTCGCGCGTAATTCTTTCCCGATGTTCATCTCAGCGCAGGTGTGAGTTGTAGAGATGTGCTTCATCGATCATCGCCAGATAATTCCCCGGCGGGACGTAACTCGGGATCGAGTTGCCGGAACCGACCGCATACCGCCCGCGCCCCCCGCAGGTCTCCATCAGGAATCTCGTCTGTTGCCTCACCTGGTCGGGAGTTCCGCCGGAGAGTATGTTGATGTCCAGCCCGCCAAGAATGGCGATCCGGCCGCCGTACACGCTCTGGAAATCCTGGACAGGCACGATCGCGTCCTCGAAAGAGTGCTTGCCGTCGATGCCGACATCGGTCATGAGGTCCTCCATGATTGCCTGCACGCGGCCGCAGGAATGGAGGTAGTAGGGCAGGGCACGGGCGTGGGTGAGCGCGGCGAACCTCTTGTGCCACGGGAGGATGTACCTCCGGAGGTCGCGCGGGTCGATCAATGTCGCCGATTTGTACCCCATGTCATCGCCGGGAAAGATTGCGACGAGGTTGTCCAGGTCGAGCAGGTGGTGGTAGAACGCCATCATGAGCTCGCCGAGCCGGTCGGCCGTTGCGCGGACCAGTCGCGGGTCCTCATGGAGCGCCACCGCCAGCCCTTCCATGGACATGATCCAGGAGAGATGCTCGAATACCCCCCCGCTGTGACAGACGATGAGACCCATCCCGTCCGGGAGGTTCCGGCTCAGATATTCGTAGGGGAAGAAGTCGAACTGTTCCACCGCAGGCCACGGATAGCGGTCGAATTCCTCCCACGACGTGATCGCGCCGTTGTGTTCATCGGCCCACGCCCGGTCCCGTGTCGATCCGGGAGCCGCGTCGGCCGTCACCAGCTTCCTCTCGGGGAGCGGCAGCCCCTGTTCGAACCGGACGGCGTCATACCCCATCCCGTGCCAGAACGCGATGAGGTTATCAAGATGTGCCTGTTGCGTCTTCCGGTCCCGTCCGAACTCCACCCACTCCCTTTCCATCATCCCCTCGAGGATCGGCTTCATCACCACATCGTCGATGATGTACTCCACCAGCGGAACGCGGCGCGAGGCGCTCTTTCCGGCAAGGATGTCAATGTATTCCCGGGCATCGGGACGGGATGTCTTCAACGGTATGGAAGGATAATCCGTCACCGCTCGAGCAGGCCTCCCTGATCGAGCGCCGCGACCAGTGAGGCGTAATCGCCGATCGCCTCCCCCAGTCCGGCGGGGACGATCTCGCACACCCGCAGCGCTTCCGGGAGTACCTCCCCCGCGAAGACACGTTTTGCCGGCTCGATCAGCGCGTCGGTCAGTCGCATGCCGAGGCCGCCGAGTATGATCCGTTCCGGGTTCAACATATCCGCAACAATGGCAAGTCCGCGGCCGAGGTAGAGCGCCGCCCGGTCGAAGACGGCCATCGCCTCCACCGAGCCGGTGCGGTACGCCGCGTAGAGATCGGCCACGGTGGCCGACTCCCACAGCTTCGGGTACATCATCTGCGCCAGGTGCGCGATTCCCGCGCCGCTTCCGAATCCCTCAAGAGATCCCTTCTTGCCGTAGCTGTTCGGACCATGCTCGGCGATCCGGATGTGGCCGATTTCTCCCGCGACATCGCTGGTCCCGCGATACAGCCGGCCGTCCAGTATCAACCCCGCGCCGAAACCGGTCCCCATGGTGATGAACACGATGTTTCGGAATCCCCGCCCCGCCCCGAAGTACCATTCCGCGAGCGCTCCCGCGTTTCCGTCATGTTCGACAAACACCGGCAGATGGAACTCCTCCGCCAGAAGATCCTTCAGGGGAACATTTGTCCACCCGGGGAGGTTGGGAGGGGACTTGATGACCCCCCGCAGGACGTCGAGCGGGCCGCCGACGGACACGCTGATCGCCGCAACCGTCCCCCCCGCTTCACGCAGCGCAAGGCGCACGCCGGCGCTCATGGCCGCGAAGGCGGGATCAAACCCCCGCTCCGGCTGCGTGGCGTACTGCTCCCGCCGGAGGATCCTCCCCCGACGGTCCCCTACAACGACGGCGGTTTTTGTCCCTCCGATATCCACACCGACGATCCGGTCGCCTCCCGGGATGTCGTGCCCGGTCATAGCCCGTAGCCCGCCGGGCTGAAGAGGTGTCCGTAACTCTCCTTCATGTCGGCGAGGAGGGCCCCTTCGTCGTCCGGGATGGTAGCCAGGGCTCCTCCAATTTTCTCCAGCCATTGCTCCTCCCGGGGGGGGAGCGTGAGCCGGTCCTCTGCGACGGCTTCCCTGATGAGAGCCACCGCTTCGCCTGCGGCGGCAAGCGTTTGTCGGTACGGAGTCTGTTCCCCGATGATCGCCGAGGCGATGCGGAAGGTGGAACCGGGGGAAAGAACGAGGGCCTGAGGACTGAGGCGGACATCAGAATCAACGAGCAGGTCGCGGTACTGGTCAGCGACGCCGCTCCGCAGGGCCTCGTTCATCATGCGGCAGTCGTATGCGAGCGATTCGAGAAAGGCTTCGGGGGCGGAGCCTGAGAGCAGCCGGATGTTCTGCACCGATTCGTTGCTCCAGAGATCGCACATCGCTGCCGCGACATTGCCCACCGGGCTGAAGTGGGCGCAGGTCGCCGACTTCCCTTCCATCGCAATCGGGGCGCCTGTGATCGCTTTGAGGACCGGTCCT
>Ga0315283_10005692_pt1 | contig 11031 bp, 10 predicted proteins | sample YL17G09_0_MG_FD_204541 | JGI IMG/M metagenome (GOLD analysis project Ga0315283, IMG submission 204541) | Sediment microbial communities from Yellowstone Lake, YNP, Wyoming, USA - YL17G09_0 | ecosystem: Environmental > Aquatic > Freshwater > Lake > Sediment | place: USA: Wyoming | collected...
GTGCGCGACCTCCGGATGGAACGCCACGGCATAGAGCCCGAGGCGCTCGTTCTCGACGGCGGCGTGCGGAGCGTTCTTCGAAGCGGCGACCGTGCGAAATCCGGGCGCCGGCGCCTCCACGTGGTCCCCGTGGCTCGCCCAGACGCTCTCGTGTTGGCCCAGTCCAGCGAAAAGGCGGCTGCTCGCGTCGGTCACCGTCACCGTCGCGGGCCCGTACTCGCGCCCCGCGGCCGGACGGACATCGCCGCCGAGCAGGGACATCATGAGCTGCATCCCGTAGCAGATCCCCAAAACGGGAACGCCGGGCGTAAACAACGCGGCTCCGATCTTCGGGGCCGCGGCGTCGTACACCGAATCCGGTCCGCCGGACAGGACGATCCCCTTCGGCCGGCGCGCGCGAACCGCGTCGATCCCGGCGTGGAAAGGGAGTACTTCGCAGTAAACGCCGAGCTCTCGCACGCGGCGCGCGATGAGCTGCGTGTACTGCGAGCCGAAATCGAGAATGATGATGAGCTCGTGCGGTGCGTTCATCGGCGCTCCGTCGTGGGGGCGGTCAGATCCGAAACCAGCGTTTCCACGACAGCGCCCTTGTCCAGGGAGCGGCTCTTGAGGCAACGATCCGCCTCGAGGAATCGCGCGGGCATGTCGAGAAGCTCGGCCAGCGTGTAGCGCTTGAGGCCCTTCGCGAGCGCATCCTTGAAATACCAGGCTCTCGCCCCGTCGATCACCGTCTTCAAGGGAACGCCCGCCTCGGTCAACGCCTTGGCGCGCAAGAGTGAGCGGGCGCGCGACGCAAGGCCGCCGAGGATGACGATCGGCTCCTTCCCCGAATCGAGCAGACGCCGCGCAGCGGCCATCGCTTCGGCGGGATCGCGCTCGGTCACCGCGTCGGCGAGCTCCCATCCCGTCAGGATTTCCGAACCGGCGATCAACTCGCGCAGCGTGGCCGCATCGACTGGAGCCGCCGGGCCGGGTGGGCCGAGCCAGATCGCCAGTTTGTCGAGTTCCGAGGCGATGCGATTCAGATCCGGCCCGAACACGTCGAGCAGCAAGCCCGCCGCCGCTTCCTCGAGCCTGACCCCTCGCGCTTTCGCCATGGCGGTCATCTCGGCGGCCAGCGCTCTGAATTCGGCGCCCCCGGCGGGCGCGCGAAAAACAAGACACACCCCGGCCTCCGCCAGCGCTTTGTGGAGCTTCCGTTTGCGATCGAGCTTCGGTGCGCGGATGATCAGGAAGCTCTCGCGTCCCGGGCTTGTGGCGTACGTGGACAGCGGCTCCGGGTCTCCCTCCAGGCACGCGATGTCCCTCAGAAAGACAACCCGGCGCGAAGCGAACATGCCGGTCGAACGGGCCGACCCGACGAGCGCCCCGGTTGAAATCGGCTCGTCGCCCACGATCGACAGACCGAACGCGTCTCTCCTGTCGGGCACGAGGTGATCGAGAATCTTGGATTGCGCCTGGTCGAGGTGGTAGATATCGTCGCCCGTCAGAACCGTCAGACCGGGCGGCCACCCCTTCTGGATTCCGTCCAGCACGCCCTTCAGGGCGGCTCCGCCCCAAGGCCCCGCGGTCGAGGACGGGGAGGCCATCAGAACCCCTCCGTGACCGAATTGACGAGCGTCTGCGCTGCGCCGCGGGCCAGGGCATCGAGCGCCAAAGTTTCCAGATCGAAGTAGTCGGCCTGTTCCTGCTGAACGTCGAACTGATCCCGGAAGAGCAGGTTCGCCTGACTCCAGAGGATCTCTCCCGTGACGAGGTCCCGAATGCTCGCGCGCAGCACCACGGTGGTCTCGAGCCGCGTGGCGCGCCCCTCGGAGTTGAACTGGACCGGCGAGGTGTGGAACTCGGTGACGACCCCTTCGAGATAGGCGTCGGCCAGCGCCTTGTCGGTCACGACCTTCGTGGAACCGTGCCGGGACAGTTCCCGCGCGACCGCTTCGGTGACGCGCACCTCGACTTCCGGCCGCGAGGTTCGGTTCTCGAACGGGGCGACCGCAATGGTCTTGATGTTTTTCGGAAGAAACGTCCCCGTCCCGGCGAGCTTGTACCCGCAGCCCGAACACGCGACCGCGACCGCGATCAGGGCGGCATAAGAGCCGTGGGCCCGGCTCATCCCAAAACCACGTTCAAGAGCCGATCCGGGACAAAAACGATCTTGCGGATCGTCTGGCCGTCCAGGTAGGCGGCCACCTTGGCGTCGGCGCGTGCCGCGGCGATCGCCTCGGATTCGGACATTCCGGCGTCGACGGTCAACTTCCCGCGCACCTTGCCGTTGATCTGCACCACGAGCAGCACCTCGTCGTGGACGAGGAGCCCTGGCTCAGCCACGGGCCAGGCGGCGGTCGCGACGAAGGGCGGAAAACCCAACCCCTCCCACAGCTCTTCCGCGACGTGCGGCGCGAACGGGCAGAGGATCCGGGAGATCGTCTCGAACGCCTCGCGCACCGCAAACGCTTCCCCGTCCCCCATCGCTTCGGCCGAAACCAGAGGCGTCATCAGGTTGAGAAGCTCCATGACGGCGGCGACCGGGGTGTTCAGATGCATGCGAGGGCCGAGATCGTCGGTCACGCGGCGGATGGTGTGATGCGTCTTCCGGCGGAGGGCCAGCGCGTCCCCCGATCCGGCGGACGACGGCGGTTTTGTCCCGGCGGGCGGAAGCGAAGGCGCGGCCTTTTCGAACGCTCTCCACAACCGGCCCAGGAAACGGAAGCATCCCTCGACACCCGCTTCGCTCCAGTCGAGGTCGCGCTCCGGGGGGGCCGCGAAGAGCGAAAACAGCCGGGTCGTGTCCGCCCCGTAGCGCGCCACCATGTGGTCCGGGTCGACGACGTTTCCCTTGGACTTCGACATCTTCGCGCCGTCTTTGATGACCATGCCCTGCGTGAAGAGCGACGTCACCGGCTCGTCGATCGTCACGAGGCCGAGGTCGCGCATGACCTTGGTCCAGAAGCGCGTATAGATGAGGTGCATCGTCGCATGCTCGATGCCCCCGATATAGAGATCGACGGGAAACCAGGGCGAGACCTTGGCCCAGTCAAACGGCGCCTTGTCGTTCTGCGGGTCGCAATAACGGAAGTAGTACCAGCACGAGTCCACGAACGTGTCCATCGTGTCGGTCTCCCGGCGCGCCGGCTTTCCGCAGCGGGGGCAATACGTTTCGAGGAAGCCCGGGGCCTGCGCCAAGGGCGAGCCTCCCTCTCCGGTCAGCGGCGCGTTGTCGGGGAGCAGCACGGGGAGCTCGGCGTCGGGCACGGGGACGATGCCGCACGAGCCGCAGTGGATGACCGGGATCGGCGTGCCCCAATAGCGCTGGCGCGAAACCCCCCAGTCCTTGAGCCGGAAGGTGACGGTCCTCGTTCCGAACCCTTGGGCCTCGGCCGCAGCAGACATCTTCAAGCGCGCGGTCGCGCTGTCGCACCCGTCGTAGCTCCCCGACGCGTGCAAGGTCCCGTCTTCCGCGAACGCGCCCTCGAGCCTTTCGGCCGCAAGCGGCGCGCCCTCCGTCTCGCGGATCACCGGCCGGATCGGAAGGCCGTATTTCTTCGCGAAGGCAAAGTCCCGTTCGTCGTGCGCGGGGACGCTCATGATCGCGCCCGTCCCGACGTCGTGCAGCACGAAGTTGGCCGCCCAGATCGGGATCTTCTCCCCGCTAAACGGATTGATCGCGTACCGGCCGGTGAACACACCGAGTTTTTCCGCCGCATCCGCGAACCGCTCCTCGACCGAGCGTCCGGCCTGCGCGGCGACGAACTCCCCGACGGCCTTTTCCTGCGGGGTTCCCACGGCCAGCTTGGCAAGTAGCGGATGCTCGACCGCGAGGGCGAGGTAGGTCGCGCCGTGGATCGTGTCGATGCGGGTCGTGAAAACCTCGATCGAGGCGTCGCCCTCAACAACTGAGAACACGACCTTCGCCCCTTCGCTCCGCCCAATCCAGTTGCGCTGCATCGCGCGCACGCGCTCGGGCCACTCCGTCAGACCGTCGGTGCCGTCGAGCAGCTCTTGCGCGTAATCGGTGATCTTGAGGAACCACTGCTCGAACTCGCGCCGGACGACCGGGTTGTCGCACCGCCAGCACCGGGAGGACACCACCTGCTCGTTCGCCAGGACCGTGCCGCACGACGCGCACCAGTTGAGATGCCGGCGCGCCCTGAAGGCGATCCCCCGCTCGAGCATGCGGAGGAAGAGCCACTGGTTCCAGCGGTAATACTCGGGGAGGCAGGTCGCGATTTCGCGGTTCCAATCGTAGCCGACGCCGAGTCGCTGCAATTGCGCGCGCATCGTGTCGATGTTGCGAAGCGTCCAGGCGCGCGGCTCTTCCCGATTCTGGATCGCCGCGTTTTCCGCCGGAAGTCCGAATGCGTCCCAGCCGATGACGTGCAAGACCTGGTCGCCCTGCATCCGCCTGAATCGCGCGATCGCGTCGCCGATCGAGTAGTTCCGCACGTGGCCCATGTGAATCCGGCCGGACGGGTAAGGGAGCATTTCCAACGCGTAGAAACGCCGCTTCGAAGGGTCGGCGGATGCGACGCCAAACACGTCGTGTTCCGCCCAGCGGGCCTGCCATTTCGGTTCGATCGTCCTCGGGTCGTAGCCGCTCACGGTTGTTCCCCGGTGGACCGCGCCGAGGGAACCTCCCCTCGCTCGATGCGTTTCCTCACCGAGTCGAGGATGCCGTTGATGAACGCGCCCGACTGCTCGCTGCCGTATTTCTTCCCGACCTCGATCGCTTCATCAAGCACGACGACGGACGGGGTGTCCGGAAGCCAGGCGAGCTCGTAGACCGCCACGCGCAGGATGTTCCGGTCGACGACGGCCATGCGCTCGATGCGCCAGTTGTCGACCGATCCCGAGATCACGCGATCCAGCGTCTCGCGCTCCCTCATCACGCCTTCCACCAATCCTTGGGCGAACTCTCTGACTTCGAGCTCGGTCTCGTGCTCTTTCCAGAAATGCGGATAGACCTCGGCGGGCGCGCCGCCGGCCATGTCGATCTGGAAAAGCATCTGGAGTGCGCACTCGCGAGCGCGCCGGCGCTGGCCCACAACGACCCTTTCGCGTCAGGTCAGACGTCTGAAGAGGCTGACCATTTCGACCGCGGCCAGGGCCGCGTCCCATCCCTTGTTACCGGCCTTCCCGCCAGCACGGTCGATGGCCTGCTCCATCGTGTCGCACGTGAGCACCCCGAAGATCACCGGGACCCCGGAGGAGACGCCGACCTGGGCGAGCCCCTTCGCCGCTTCCGACGCGATCAGGTCGAAATGAGGCGTCTCGCCGCGAATCAGGCACCCGAGCGCGACGATCGCGTCGTGGTTCCCCTGGCCTGCCAACCGGGCGGCGACCTGGGGCAGCTCGAACGAGCCGGGAACCTTGAAAATGGTCAGGTTCTTGGCGTCGGCCCCATGACGGACCAGGCAATCCAAGGCACCTTCGACCAATTTGGCCGTGACGAATTCGTTGAAGCGGGACGCGATCAAGGCGATCTTGAGGCCTTTCGCGTCGAGCGGACCTTCGATGATGGGCGGCATCACGCCTCCAATACGTTGGGAAGGGCGTGAAGTATAGCAGTTCTAGGAAAGCGAACTGAACCGCGTCAGCTCCTGGAAACGCGCGTACCGGTCCCGGATTTCGGGCTCGGTGAGGCGCATCAAGCGGTCGAGCGAGAAGTCCTCGACCTGGTACGATGCCATCACGGAGCCCACGACCGCCGCCCGGCGTAAATCGCGCTCCCCGTCCAAGCCGCGGGAGGCGAGATACCCGAGGAATCCTCCGGCAAAGGCGTCCCCTGCCCCCGTGGGGTCCGTGACGCTTTCCAAGGGGAAGGCCGGAAGGGCGAACGCATCCCCACCCTGGAACACCAAAACACCGTGCTCCCCGCGCTTGACGACGACGGCTTTCGGCCCCAAACGCGAGACCGCGGCAACGGCCCGGACCAGGTTGCGCTCGCCGGTGAGCTGGCGGATCTCGCCGTCGTTGATGAGCAGGACGTCGACGCGGCCGAGGAGCTTCTTCAAAGCCTCCGGTTTCGAGTCGATCCAGTAGTTCATCGTGTCCGCGGCGACCATCTTCGCGCCGCGCACTTGCTCCAAGACGTCCCACTGAAGCTCAGGGTCGATGTTGGCCAGGAACAGAAGCGGCGTGTCGCGCCAGGCCTGAGGGACGTCGGGCTTGAAATCGGCGAACACGTTGAGCTGCGTGTCGAGCGTGCGCGCGCTGTTCAAGTCGTCGCCGTAGACGCCGGACCAGCGAAACGTCCGGCCCGCAGCAGTCGTCAGGCCCGAGATATCCACCTTGCGATCGAGCAGCGGCTGCCGGTGGGCGGCGGTGAAGTCCTCCCCGACAACGGCCACGAGGCGGACCGGAGACCAGAACGACGCGGAGACCGAAAAGTGAGTCGCCGAGCCGCCAAGCGCCTCGGTGACGTCCCCCGCGGGCGTTTTAACCGTGTCGAACGCAACCGAACCCACAACCAGAATCGACATAGAACGACTCCTCAACCAACGGACATCAAAACGCTCGCGGACAAGATAGCAAGGGCACCGCGGTGCCCGGGGGTCACTGCGGGAGATACCTTTCGAGAATCACACCGAGGCGCGCCCTCGCCTCCCGCGAGATCGCCTCTCGTGGCGTGATGATCGCGTGGAGGAGGGCGTCGCCGCAGCCGCACGCGGCGCGGGCTGTAGGAAGAGCCAGGATGGTGGCGCGAAGCGTCGCGGCGGCGAGCGCGGCGTTCGCCTGCAGATTCTCGAGCACGCCGGTGACGTTCACGTCGGCCTCTTCCTCGTGCCAGCAGTCGTAGTCGGTCACGAGCGCGAGGGTGGCGTAACAGATCTCGGCCTCGCGGGCGAGCTTGGCCTCGGTGAGGTTCGTCATGCCGATGACGTCGACACCCCACGACCGGTACAGCAAAGACTCGGCGCGCGTCGAGAACGCGGGCCCTTCCATGCAGACGTAGGTGCCGCCGTCGTGGGCGGTCGCTCCCGCCGCAACCGCGGCGTCGCACAACACGCGCCGCGTTTCGGGGCAGATCGGATCCGCAAACGCCACGTGCGCGGCGATCCCCTCGCCGAAAAAGGTCGCGACGCGCCGCTGCGTGCGGTCGATGAACTGATCCGGAACGACGACGTCGCGAGGGCGAATCGCCTCTTTCATCGACCCGACCGCCGACGCGGAGAGGATGCGCGTGACGCCCAACAGCTTCATCGCATAGACGTTGGCGCGGTAGTTGATCTCTCCCGGGAGAAGGCGGTGGTTGCGCCCGTGGCGGGCGAGGAAAGCCACCGACTTGTCACCGACTTTTCCCACGAACAACGCGTCGGAGGGATCGCCGAACGGGGTCGACAGCCTCACCTCACGCGCCTCGGACAACCCGGAGAGGGCGTAAAGCCCGCTCCCCCCGATGAGCCCGATCGTTGCGGAGGACGTGCTCATGATTTACCGCGCCCCCCCCTCGACGAGGCCCTGAAGTTGCTTGCCCAGGGACGCCGGGTCGGTCGCGCGTCGGGTGGCGCCCTTCCAGGCGAGCGTCGCCGCGGGAGCGCCGCCTTGCGCCGTCTTGATCACCACCCAGCCATGATTGACGTTCAGCACCGCCCGGCGCAGCGCTTGCGTTCGCCTATCGTCCACGGGTCCCTCCAGTGTGACGACGAGCGGGTCGGACAACAGCTCGTCGATAGCGAGGCCGGGCTCGAGCGCGCGCACGCCGCGCACGGCGAGGTCTCCCGCGTAATTTCCGAGGATCGCCTCGGCCGTCGATCGACCCTCCTCGAACAGACCCAAAGCCGCGAGGCGGACGAGCACGCGAGCGAAGCGGGCGTTGTCTTGCATCGGGAGAAGCGGCATGTCCAGGAGTCCGAATTCCAACCCGATCGGGAGGTGATCGCGATACGCGGTCTCTTTTCCCTTCTTCATGTGGTGAAGCACGAACATCGCGACGTCGTTGGCCGCGGCAAGGTACCGCGCATCCCCGGTCGACTCATAGCCGTCGAGGAGGGCGAAGGCCACCTTGGATTGCGTGACCAGATAGCGTCCCCTGTCGGGCTCGGATTCGATGACGTGATCGACCCCGCGTCCGGGGACGACGGCACGCGCGAGAACGAGGTCGAGCGCGGCGCGGCCCGCGGCCTCGAGTGCAGGGTCGCCCAGAAGCGCACCCGCCCGGAGGAGCGCGGCGCCCGCCATCGCGTTCGGACCCGCGAGGGTGAGCTTGTCGATCGGCGGCGCTTTCGCGGGGTCGGCCTCGGCGGCTTTCCAATACCCCCCGCCGTCGGGCGAGGACGGGTCAGCCACCTGAGCGAGGTGGAATCCCCCGGAAGGACGGGCGAGCACGGTCGTGACGAAGCGCGTGGTCGAGCGCAGCGCATCGCGCAACGCCGGGTCGTCCGCCTCTTTCAGCGCGAAGACGATCTCTCGGATCAACTCGACGTTCGGCTCCAGCAACTTCTCGTACTGGATCGAACCCCAATCCGGCGCCGCCGCCATCCGGTGGAACCCGCCATCCCTCGGGTCGTACAGCGGGCTCGCAGCGAGCTTCTTCAGGGTGTTGCGCGCGGGCTCGATCAGCGAGCCGCGCCCTTGGTCTTTTCTCAGGAACGCCCACTCCATCAGCCCCGGCAAGGCGTACTTGGGCGCGGGGCCGAATCCGCCGTACTTCGCATCGATGTTCCCGAGGAGCCACCGCACGACGGGATCGATGGATTTGGCGCTCACCGTCCCGGGCGTGGCCTCCTCGAGATCGACGCGCTTCTCGTAGACTTGCGAGACGCCTTGAAGGACGTTCTGCCAGCCGTCGAAGTACTTTCGCCCCTCGCCGAGGTTGAACAACACCCCTTTCGCGTCGATGGGACCCACGCTGATCGGGAGCGCCACGTTCTGCTCGTTGGCCTGGCTCAACATCGGTGAGCCATCCGGCAGGAGGAGCGAGATCGCAGGCCAGTTTCCCGTCCCGTAGCGGGCGTAGAGATCGGGACGGCGATCCGCGCTCACCAGGAGCGAGAGGTAATCGTGATTGAGGCTGCGCCAAACAACCGGGTCGGCCAGCGCCTCGCTCGCCATGCGTTGCGCGGAGCGGCTCCAGGGGACCGTGACCACGAGGAAGATCGGCTGATTGAAAAGCACCGCGCGTTGCAACGAGAGCGTCGACCAGTTGAGCCAGTAGGGACGCTCTCTCAGTTCCTTCGACGGCCAATCCGCAAACGCCGCCTGCGCGGGCTTGGTCAGGTCGATCCCCTTCAAGTACGGCGGGACGGGCGGACCGACCTGGAGAACCCCGGCAAGCAACCCCAACAAGGCGGGTGCGATCGGCCTGAAGAACACACGACGGAGTGCGGTCATCGGGTCTCCCCGTACGACCCGAGCACGCTCTGCACCGTGCGCCCGGTGCGGCGCACGAAGCCCTCGGAAAGCGAAGGGAGGCTCGGCGTTCCCCGGTCCAAGAGCACACGCTCAACTCGGGCCATCGGGAAGAAAAACAGCGACGGCGCGATCCCGTCTTCGCCGCGCTCCACCTGGGAGGTCCACGCGTCGAACGAAGCGAGATCCATCCCTTCGAGCGTGAGACCCGACACGTCGCGCTCGAGCAGTACGCCCCACATCTTCTCGTTCGGGTCGCGCAGGTAGACCAAGACGGCATCCCCCGCTAAGAGCCCGGCTCTTCCACGCCCCGCGGCGGGTTTTTCGACGAGTTCGACCAAGACACCCCCCGCGGCTCGCGGATGGAGGAACGCGACCTTCGTCCCCGCAGCCCCTGGGCGCGGTGTGTCGTCCAAGAGCGGAACCCCTCTGGCCTTCAGGCGATCGAGGACGGGCTGAATGGCCTCGACCTCGAACGTGATGTGGTGAATCCCCTCGCCCCTTTTCTCGATGAACTTCGCGATGGGCGAATCGGGTCGAGTCGCTTCGAGCAACTCGACGCGGGACGGTCCCGCCGGCAGGAAGGCGACGCGGACGCCTTCGGTGGGCACGGTCTCCACGCCGCCCAGCTCCAGACCGAGCCCGTCTCGCCAGAAGCCGACGCGGTCGTCGAGGCTCTTCACCGCGATCCCGACGTGATCGACCTTGAGGATCATCGCTCGCTCCCTCCTTCTAGGACTCGATCGGCGGCGGAGTATGGGTCGAGCCGGCGATCCGCGATCTCGCTGACCATCTCCGCAAATCGCGGCCCGGGTAAGAGCCTCAGGCGCACATCGCGTAGGAACCGGTCGGTCAGGACACCGAGGAATCGCATCTCCGCCCGCTCCCAGCGACGTTGCGTCCGCTTCTCCGCTCCCGCCGAAGCGACGTAGGCCAGAAGACCGTCCCGGAGCGCGGAGACGCCCTCACCGCTCGTCGCGATCGTCCGGTAGATGGGAGGACGCCGGGTGATCGAGGGGGCCAACGCCATCATCGCGTCGAGTTCGGTGGCGACCTTGTCCGCGCCCGGACGGTCGGCCTTGTTGATGACGAACAGATCGGCGATCTCGAGGATGCCCGCCTTGATCGCCTGAATGTCGTCCCCCATGCCGGGAACCAGTACGACGGTGACGACGTCCGCGGCGCGCGCAACCTCGATTTCGTCCTGACCCACCCCGACGGTTTCGATGATCACCGGGTCGTAGCCGGCCGCGTCCATGAGATCGACCGCGTCCGAAGCCGCCCGCGAGAGGCCCCCGAGGTGGCCTCGGCTCGCCATCGAGCGGATGAACACGCCGGAGTCGACCGCGTGTCCCTGCATGCGCACGCGATCGCCCAGGATCGCCCCGCCCGAATACGCGGACGAGGGATCGACCGCCACGACCCCCACGCGTTTTCCCTGCTCGCGAAACGACGCGACCAGCCGGTCGACCAGGCTCGACTTCCCCGCGCCCGGGGAACCGGTGATGCCGATCACGGTCGCTCTCCCCGTGTGCGGGAAAAGGCCGCGCAGCAAAGCCGCGCTCCCCGGAGTGTTCTCCTCGACGACGCTGATCCCGCGCGCCAACGCGCGGACGTCCCCGGACAACACCCGTTTCACGGCCTCCACTAGATGGCCTTCAGAAGCTCACGCGCGATCACGAG
>Ga0315283_10005693_pt1 | contig 11031 bp, 17 predicted proteins | sample YL17G09_0_MG_FD_204541 | JGI IMG/M metagenome (GOLD analysis project Ga0315283, IMG submission 204541) | Sediment microbial communities from Yellowstone Lake, YNP, Wyoming, USA - YL17G09_0 | ecosystem: Environmental > Aquatic > Freshwater > Lake > Sediment | place: USA: Wyoming | collected...
TTATGAATATTTTTTCTTTAGCATCTATAGCCATACGAATTGCCGGTTTTGAACATCAGGCATATATAAAGAAAACTCCTGGGAAGGGCTATTGTGTTAAATCTCCAAAAAATCCTGATTGGTCAGGAGGATGCTATCCTACTAAAGGTGAAGCTCAAAAACGTCTTCAACAAGTTGAAATGTTTAAATCTCTGAAAGGTAAGAAGAAAAAAGCTTCTCAAAATAGAATCATTGAAAAACAACAAAATTTAATTTCTGATTCAGAAATGAATAGTATAAATTCTGATCTTGGGAACGCTAAAAATCCAGGTGACACTTTAAAAATTCTTGATAAACATAATTTAGAAATTTCAAAAACTAGTATGAAACGTTGGTATAGGCCAAATATTAGTTATCAATTGAAATATAAAGATATAAAACATCCTATACGAAACGCCGAATTTTATGTGGATTCTTCTGAAGGAAGTGGGGGAGGAATATTTTCTGAACTTAGAAAAACCAGTGTCATCCGTCCTTTAAAGGCAAACGAAGCTCGCGATTTAGATATACTTTTTCTTTCGTGGGATTTGATCGTTAAAAATCCAGGGTCTATAATACTTGATGTTTCAGATATTTCTAAAAATCCTGACGTAAGCCCGATTGATTTAGATATGTATCTAAAAACTAAAAGTAATAAATTCATAGATATCCCTAGTGCCATTTCTTTTATTGTTAACACTGGAAAACCTGGAGATTTAATCCGATTAAATGAAGGAAAACAACAAAAGAAATATGATTTTAAATCTTTTCGAAATGAATCAGAAAGTTTAAAGCATGGAGACTGGTTTCCAGATCCACAAGCATCTTTTGAATTTTGATTAACACCATGTGATGCAAGTTTATTAAGTAATGTGTTTAAATGGCATCAGTTTTATTTAGAAGATATCAAGAGCTAGGAAGAAATGGTCTTGATTTATTTCTAAAAACGCGCGATGGTTCGCCTAAGAACGCGGCCGAGATTTCTTATAGTATATATGATTTTACTACTTCAACTGAAGTGCTCCTTCAGCCTGCAAACAGGACTCCAATAAATCCTTCGATTGGCGAATATTACGCGAGTTTCATTGTTCCTTCCGATGCTAATTTAGGACGTTATCGTATAAGGTGGTTTTTCCGCGAATTTATAAATTCTCCTCAAGTTCAAATTGTTCAAGAATTCAATATAGTTGATACTGCCACACAAATGTCAAATTTGCCAAGCGCAACTCCTATAGAAGTAGATTTGATCCGTGGGTTAAGAATCATGCTCCGGGACAATAATCCTGGGCGAAATTATCATTTTTCTCCTCCGACTGGAGAAGAAAGCATAAATCAGTTCAATCGGGTTTTTGGATTTCTTTGGGAAGACGCTGAACTCCTCGAGTTTTTAACTATATCTAATGATTCTGTAAATATGTATCCACCTCAAACATTTTATCAAACTCTAGATCAATTGATGACTCAACATCGGAATTGGAGAACGCTTCTTTTAACTGGAGCTATGGTACACGCTATTCAAGCTATTGCCTTAAATTGGGTCGCAGATGAATTTGATTATTCGATAGGCGGAGTGTCTCTTTCTATTGAAAGATCATCGAAATATCAATCAATGGCTAGTGACGCAAATGAACGATTTAAAGAATTCGTCGTAGCCGCGAAAAGTACTGTTTTGATAATGCGTGGGTTAAAACAGTCAAAGTTTGGTATCGGCATACGGAGCAGCTTTGGACCTTCAGTTGGTAGGGGTGCCCTAACTCCGCGCAGATTTATTGGTTTTTAAGCCTCTCGAGGCTTCAAATTAAAACAGTGAAGCCTCGAGAGGCTTTTTCGTTGAATTGTTTAGTTGAATTACTCCTGCTAAAACGAAGTTTGTCTATAAGCTGCGTGATTAAATTTTTTTTTTGATTTTTAATTTAATATGAAGCCTTCTCAAGTCGCCATAGCTCTACGTCGTATCGCTGCCGGAATTCAGGCTTCAAAGAAGCCTGACCGAAGGCTTGTAGTTCGAGATCTAAAGAAGATCATAGCTAAAGTGGCTCTTCTTGGCCTTCTCAAACCTTATTTGTTATTTACATCCCACGCTGGAAGTGCAATATGGGAAATTCATGGACCAATTAATATCAACGATTTTAAGAACGCTGTGAAAAATTATAATTCAGATGATTCATCTACAGAACGTGGTTCAGACGGAACAGCATATTTTTTTGAAAATTCTGAGGATTTAATGAATAGATGGTCTGAAACTGGATTTGATTCAGTCGAATCCATTGATGACGCGTTAAATTCAGTTGAAAATCACGGTGACATGAGTTCTGACGAATCTATGAGAATGTTAACTGGTGAAATTGATGGTCTTACTGGAGTCGATTCTGAAGGCAACTAGTATATAGATAAAGTTTTTTTTAAATTGGCGTGAAGCCTTCTCAAGTTTCTATGACTTGGGAAGTTAATTGCTCCCCCCGAAGTTTTATGGAGGACCCCGTAAAGTTACATATGATGAGATTGAAAGAAAGTATAGTCTTTAATGGATAATCTAGATTCTGAAGCTTTAGCTGAACGTTATATAAATAGAATGTATATAGACCACCCGGCTGTTCGCTGGTGGGCACATCCTCGAATTTTAGTTGGTGGATCGATTAACAATTCTGATGATTTTGAAAATATGCAAAATAAATTCGGGGTTACATCAGTAATCTCCGTAGAATCCGAGCATTCGGATTCAGGCAAAGTTCCTGAAGCAATTTTATGTCATCTTCCAACACCAGATGATGGATCCGCACCGTCTGTCCAGCATTGGAAGACACTGATAGATTTCGCCCAAGTCGCACTGAAAGACCCTTCTTCTAAGGTCTATGTCCATTGCCAGATGGGCGGTAGCCGTTCTCCGGCTGCAGCTTATGCTATCTTGCGGACTGTATTTAATTTCAGCCCGGAAGATGCCCTATCCAGTATCCAGCGTTTTAAAACTGAATATGGTGGGCATTGGTACCACCAAAATTATATTGGATCTGTTGAGACAGCTCTCACTTCTTGATAGTATATAACCCCTTTTCCGGACTACTGAACAATCTCTTATGATTGTAGAAAGCAGAAGAAAGCATCTTCTTCCAGTCCTTAGCGGAAGATTTAAACCCTGAAGCTTTAAGCTCCTTTATAATTTCTTCTGCATTCATAGGATTTACAGATTTGCTTAAAATCTTATGGATAAGGGTTTGAATCGGGGTTGAATTGATAATTCGACCGTTCGATAATTTTTTAAATGAATGCGCCGCGGCCCACGCCTGCTCGTAGATGGGGTTATCTGAAGATTTCTCTTCTTGCGGCGCAATTTTCTTAGCAATTTTCTTAGTAGTTTTCGGTTTTTTCGATTCTTCTTGCTTTGTTCCGGACAAAGCAAGAATTTCTTCGGTTATTTTATTGAGTTCGGACTCCATAGACTGTCGCTTGGAAGATAGACTATGGAGTTTTAAATGTTTAGAATTTATTATCTCCTGGAGTTGTTGGATTGACATACTATCGATCTTGGATTTCTTCATTTCGAGTTTCTCCTGTTTGGGTTTCTCTGCTTTTGGCAGATTTACCATTTTACAATTGAAATAATAGGATTTTTTTTTTCTTTTAAGTTAATATGAAGCCTTCACAAGTTGCCATAGCCCTTCGTCGTATTGCTTCCGGAATTCAGGCTTCAAAGAATCCTGATAAGAGGCTCGTCGCGAGGGATTTAAAGAAAATTATTGCTGAAATAGCAGGAATGGATATGGATGAACTTCCATTCAAAGGTGACTCGGAATTTGAAGAAGTGATGATTGGAATCATGTTTGATCAAGAAATTGGACTTGATAACGCTATTAATAAAGCAAAAGAACTAATTGAAAGAGATGGGTTTAAAACTGGGAAATTTATGATCGACCATCATCGCCCTGGGACAATTGTTGGAAATATGGAAATTTCTCCCGGGTTTTATGATAAATTCTCTGATGGTTGGGAGTCAGAGGATGAAGGTGTAATTGTTACCCTGGAAGCTCCTTGATCATAATATTGTGTTTGGTTAAATCGTTCATTAAAAATAAACATTGAACCTATGGATATGAATAATATTGCCATTCGGGTAGCTTCCATGAATCTGGAAGCGGCGAAGAAGAAAAAGAAAAAACCGAAGAAGACCGGTTTAAAATCTAAAAAACCAGCTCGGGTCTCCCAACCTAGAATTTTGGAGTCTATTACGGCTCCTGAGACTGAATACTCGTGCCGGGCTGAAATATCTTTCAGTGTCGATTTTGAAGGAAATGTATCTAAAGACAAACTTACTCGGGCACTTAAACGGGAAATAATGGCGTCCCTCGGTTCAGCCGTAACTTCCGTCTCAAGAAGTTTTCAAATTTCGGCTTCAAATGTTCTAGTGAAGCCGATTGCTTTTGAGATTGCTACTAGTGACCAATTCATGGTCGAAGATATGGACGAGCTTGGTGAAGCCGGGTCAGAAATTGATGACCCTAATTACGAAGATACATAAATTTTTTTTTAGATCATAACTAATATGAAGCCTTCACAAGTTGCTATAGCTCTTCGTCGTATTGCATCAGCTATTCAGGCTTCAAAAAATCCTGATAAGAATCTAGTTGCGAGGGATTTAAAGAAAATTATATCTAAAATAGCAGAAGGGCCTATTGATTGGGCTGACATCGAAAATACACTATTTAACGCTCTTAATAATTCAGATTCAACGGAATCTGAAGTCTTTGATGAAATAAGTGGATTAGATAATCTTAATCAACAGTATGGTCTTGTATTTTCACAAGTAGTAGATCTTGATCAAAATATTGGTATTCAGGTTTCTTACGAAGGAGATTTTGATTTGGTTTGGTTCGGACCGATTTCTTCTTTTGATAAAACGGCAAAAGCAAAAGCAGCATCAGACGCTATTTTATCTGCTCAGAATTTCAGCTCGTTCCTCGAAGAAGATTTACTTCAATAAATTCGCTTGGTAATGTTTGGGATGGACCAAGCTCCCAACGTTGTCAAAATTCAGCTCAAGCCTGAGACTCTAGACCAAATCGCCCGTTTGGATAGCGCAATTGCGCAACATTCGGTTGAACACAGCCAGATAGTTCTTCGAGCCCAGACACTGCTCATGGAGCTCGATGGTTTTTATGAGGCTAAAAAATCTACGGTTTTAGCGGCAACCAAAGAATCTGGACTCAATCCAGACATGGTTGTCCAAATGAAAATAAATCAGGATGGGTCAGCCCTTGTTCAGGTAAAGGCTCCTCAACATTCGGTTGAAGAACCGACTCCTCCGGCCCCAACCATACAATAAGTTGTTGATTCCCATCCTGTTATAGGATGCCCGCACCTCCTGATCGATACCCTGAAATTCTAGAACAAATTTATCCGGCTATCCCGTTAGCGCCGTTGAACGTTCTAGCCTCTACGGGTTTCGAAAAAGGAGTCGTAGATATCCGCTGGACGAATCCGGCAGAAATTGCGGCTAATACCACATTTAATATTTTAGGGGTCAATGTTTATCGGAGTTTTGACTCGGCCTTTGGTCCATATTTTCGTTTAACCCAAGTTCCTATCGGGTCTACATTTTATAGAGATAGATCTGACATACGGATGGCGGTTCAAGAAAACGTATCCGATTCTTTCATTTTAAGAGGACCAACTTCAGACCCTAGTTCTCGATATGTATTTAGGACTATTCAACGTCCTATCCATTTAGACCAATTTCCGGGATTGTCTGACTGGACGAATTTAAATGTCCAGGTCACTATTAATGGAAAAAAGTCATTTGTTGAAAAAATTGATTCAACCTTAGGGGAGGTTTCTTTAGGTATCTATCCATCTTTTGATGTTGGTAATAAAGAACAAATTCAACCAGTTTTACCTACGAATCCAAGCGATGTTGTTCTCGCTACCTACAAATACGTAAAATCATTTGTTCCAACAGATTTAGCCCAAAGGATATTCTATCGTTTAACCACTGTCGCATATGATCCTGAATGCAATCAACTCATAGAAACTCCTCTTGATCGAGCTTCGCAAACGAACAATCAAGAAGTTGAGAAGCTCGATTGGATTTGGAAAGAAGCAGTGCGTCGTAATCGTTGGATTCTCCAAATGGGAGGAGAACGAGTCAAATTATTTATTAGAAGAGTCGTAGGACCGAATTGTGGTTGTAACTCTTCCATATACAAACAACCTTCTTCTGATTGTATTGTTTGTTATGGAACGGGGATTATTGGTGGATATTCTGGTCCTTATGATATAGTAATAGCTCCGGACGACGCGGACAAATCCATAAAACAAGCAAATCGTGGAAGAAATTTAGATCACTCGTACGAGACTTGGACTAGTCCGAGTCCTCTTCTTTCTCAAAGGGATTTTGTAGTTAAACTGAATGGCGATCGTTATGGGATAGGTCCTGTTCGAATGCCGACAAATCGGGGTATGCAACTCCAACAATTTTTCACTATTTCTCACTTAGATGAACAAGATATTAGATATAAAATTCCAGTTCTTGATACGACAGTTCTTGTTTTTCCACAAACTCGTTATACTATTCCTGGAAAAGGTAACGCAACTCCGATGGTCACGGAGTCTCAACGGATCCCGGATGAACATGAGATTCGAGGGGCCACCGTTACATTCCAAAATACTCAGTACTAGTTCCTTTATTTAAATCGGAAAATTATCCTATCTCATGAGCGTCGTTAAGGGCGATGAGTATGCAAAAGAAAAAAAACGTAAATTATGCGACTCAATTAAATACGGTAGTCGATAGAATACTAGATAATATAGTAGATAATATAGCTAAAGATGGACTTGTTCTTTTAAAGAAAGTATTAGATTCATCCGGTTTTGCGGATTCTGAGTATCTTAAAGATTATGAAGTATATGCTCATGTAACCGGACACTCCATAACTTTTGAAATTCTTCTCGACACATCAGCTATAGACGAAATTGAACAAGAAAAATCAGAAGAAGCAAAAGAAAAAGCTGAAAAAATAAAAGAAAAAAAGATTGAAAGAGCCTCTAGGTCTTACGGGATTGTAAAAACCGGGCCAGCCAGAGTTCTTGGAGTTCGAGACGCTCGTTCTCCAGCTATAGACGCGCGGACGGATAATAGAAAGAATTCGAAAGACCGATTAGTTGAACATGAGATAGCTTTAGTAGCTCCTCGTGGTCTTTCCGTAAAAAGGAATGGTAAAGTTTCTCTTAAATTAAAAAGAACAGCGAGAGAAACTGATACTGAATTCATTTATCCTAAACGAGACCCTGAAGGAATAATAAAAGAGTTTCTTGATAAGTTAAGTGATATAACTAAGAAGAATTTTCTTCCAGAACTTGAAAAAGCGATATCTAAATATGCTTCTCAAAATTAAATTGATAAATCAGATATCTTCAGATATAATTATTGAGGATATAGGAGTTAAATTGAGTGGGAAAGGTGATTCCCGTATAGTAGATTTTGACATTGCCTCAAAGTCTAAAGATTTGGTTCGTATGGCTGGAATAGTTAGACAAGAGCAAATTCCTGTGCTTAAAATTTGGCCATTCACATCCACCCCGGATATTCCGGTTCCAAAATCTATAATTCCCCCTCAAAAGCCGAACCCCGTCAAAATCATAATTCACGATGATCAATCAAAAGCCATTTCAGAACTTTCTTCAAAAATGGATATGATTCTTCAAATGCTTTCGGAAAAATCTAATACTCCGACAACTATCGTAAATCAAATAATGCCTTCATCTGGACAGATTGCTCAGTCTCCGATGAAAAAATCGGATGATCCGGTATTCATACCTAATCTGATGAATGATGTGAAGAACCGTGATATTGTTTTCGGGTACTTCAAGGTCCCGGCTGAGGGAGGGGATGGTATGGTGTGCGTCGCATTGAAGCGCCCTCCGAGGGGGTCGGAGAGTCGAGAATTTTTTGCGGCCTTTTCTTTTTGCTCGCCTGAAGATAACTTCAGCAGCAAGGTGGCTCGAACCCGAACTCTGAATCAACTGGCAAACGGCGGATCTAAGGTTCTTCGATTCGACCGTAAAGACGATAAGCTTCGGGATATTTTCGTTCAGGCGTTGAAGCTTGCGATGGAAACTGAGAAGCCAAACGCTTCGAATCATCTTCCCTACGACGATAGAAAGATCGCGCCTCGCTGGCTTCTTGAATATAAGGATTTTCGTCCATCCACGCCAGTGAGCGGGTTCTTCCGCCCCTGGCGGGCCCAGGGTGTTCGTTTTGGAAGAAGTCGATATCAAGCCATCGTTGATCTATGATCACTGTTGAAATAACTGAAGAGCAACGCCAGATAATTGTTCTGGCGTTGGCTCAGTTATCTATGAAATATCCCGGATGGGATTATACTTGTAACGAGATTGCATCGAGTATTGATAATGTTGTCGAAGGACGAGCTAAGTTATATGATGATTTCAGACAGATAGAAAAGCTCTCGAATGAGGCCGATGCTGCAGAAGTTGTAAATGCATGAAGAATAAATTATTGAAGTTTTTAAAAAGGAAAACCTTAAATGAATTTAAGAATGGGCAGGGAAATAGGGGGAAGGTAGCGGCTTTTTTGCTTAGCCGTCCCGAAGCCCTTGAATTTATCAAGAATTTCCCGGATATGGTGAACAGCGTTCATATTAAAGGATATGAATTAAAACCATCAATATCAGGGTCATTTGATGTATTTGATGTAAAATTTGTTTTTAATACCAATAACTCCAAAGACATAAACCTCACAGGAGGAAATGCTTCCCTAGCCTTAAAACCGTCTTTAAAATCGAAATCAGTTAAGATTGATTTTGGTCAAGTCAAAAATAGCTCTGATATACTAAATATTCTTTTTGAACCATTAGAATCTTTTCTTATTAAGAAATATTTCGGGAAATCGGGTGGGATCGAAACCTATAATTGCCGTATATCCACTCTTTGTTTGGCCTCGAGATTAATGGATGTTATGTCTGATAATTACGATATGATAAAAATATTTGAGAATTATGATAATCGCATAGTCCGTGAAGCTAGGAAAATCATAAAATCTGAATCTTTCAAAACAGAGTTCCATGAATTAAGAGAAAAACACCTGTCCGAAGGGTTAATGAAGTTTATTAAAGAATTTGTGAATGATCATGAAATAGATGACAATATCGTAGATCGTGCCATAGATGAATTAAAGGCAGACAGAATCATAAATAGTTAGTATGCTTAAAAATGGCCACATGTTTGTATATACTGGTAGCTGTCAAAAGTATTATCCGCCAGCTACCATCGGCAAAGTTCAGTGTATTAGATATGAGTATGCGTTCAAATGTTTGGGGTGCGAAAGTTTAATCTGGTCTGAATCTAAAGATGAAATTGATTGGAAATCGTATTCAGCAGTTTCAAAGATATTAATTTCTTGTGAAGAAATCAGAACTCTTCAAGTTCTGGAATCTTAACTGTTTAAAGACATCTGAAGAATATGGCCGTCACGCAAGACCCGAATTTCGGTCATAAATTCATTTATGGGGGGTACTCAGTGGATAATCATCCTCAGGTTGGAGGTAAAAGATACAGATTATTTTGTACTGTATGCGAAAGACATATCTTTTCAGATTCTCCGGACTATTGGGTTGATCTCGGTTTGATAGATCATAATTTTATACTCCGGGAATGTGACGTCATATTAACCGAAGACCTTCTTAATTCATGAAGTGCGGTGCTTTTATTGATAATCCAATTCAATCCCACGAGTTTCTGACTGCAGAATGTGGAAAACCAGCCACTCGGTTTTATTTAGTAGAAAAATATCGTGAATCTATGAGATTTCTTCTTCGTTGCCATGAACATCCTGTTTTTGATCTCAACGAGATCAACCGAGAAGGATATTTCCTTAATGGATATGAATATAGAGAAATATCTCAAGAAGAATATTTTACTTTTGAACTCCTGAATAGTTAGCGTAAATCTTGTTTTTTAGTCTCTATCCGGGCACATGAGCTGGATAGGCAACACACTTCTCCCCGCGATCGAGTCGGTTGTTATGACTGATTCCGGAATCAAAATTCCTAAGGATTCTAACGAACTCGCTTCTTGGCTCTCACGAGCCGGAATGAATCAGGAAGCTCGTTATATCCAGAACCATCCGAATCAAGATATCACGGACTTACTTAACTACATACCAGGTGTCCGGGAGATGTAATCTAATGTATATCCATATATACTCATTTCTTCCAGTCCCGACGTAATGGAAGAGAACGACCTTGTTTCTTTCAAATCTTTATGGGATCGTTAAAGCTCTCTTCTAAACAAAATGTTAAAAATGAAATCGAAAATGTATGCAAATGTAGGAATTGATCATACACGGGAAAGGATCTGCAAAGCTTGTAAGAGAGTTAAACCTCTAACCGATTTCAAAATTAACGAGAATTTCAGAACTCACCATTTTTGCCTGGAATGTTGGCACAAACCAAGGGAATGTAACGGCCCGTTGGCCGATGACTGTCAAGAATATTCGAGTGTTATGAGTTTTTGCGAAAAACATAGCTCAAAGTTTACGTCGACATGGGGTGCCCGATTTGCTGTAGAAGAGATTTCTGAGGACGATGGTAGGTCACTTCGTGCTGTCCAAAGAATCGTCAACGGATAGTTCGGAAATGCATACTCCGCCCCTTTATTCGGGAACATGAACAACCCCGGTGAAGACACCCTGGACCGAGCATTTCGCCCACTCACTTTCGCAGATTTTTGCGGCCAGAAGACGGCATGCGAAAACTTCCAGATCTATATTAATTCCGCAAAAAAGCGAGGGGAATCTCTAGACCATATCCTTCTGTCGGGTCCTCCAGGACTTGGCAAGACTACGATGGCGAATATTATCGCCAACGAAATGGGATCGAAGACCATTATTCTGAATGCCCCTACGATTAAATCGAAGGGGGAACTCGCCGGAATATTTCTCAAGTTGGAGAAGAACGATATTCTTTTCCTGGACGAAATCCATCGTCTTCATCCGGCGGTGGA
>Ga0315283_10005694_pt1 | contig 11030 bp, 11 predicted proteins | sample YL17G09_0_MG_FD_204541 | JGI IMG/M metagenome (GOLD analysis project Ga0315283, IMG submission 204541) | Sediment microbial communities from Yellowstone Lake, YNP, Wyoming, USA - YL17G09_0 | ecosystem: Environmental > Aquatic > Freshwater > Lake > Sediment | place: USA: Wyoming | collected...
CGATGCGCCGTTCCGCGTCGCCGTAGCTGAAGGCGGTATCGATGTGGTTGACGCCGAACTGCAACAACAGATCAAAGGTGCGATCGGCTTCGGCTTGGGTGACGCGCGACAGGGACGCCGCGCCGAAGATCGCGCGGGTGCTCAGGTGGCCGGTGCGGCCGAAGGGAGATTGGGTGATCATATTCTATCCTTTGCTGTAATCGTAAAACCCCTTGCCGCTTTTCTTCCCCAAATACCCTGCGCTGACCATCCGGCGCAGCAGGGGCGGCGCGGCGAAGCGCGGATCCTTGGTCTCGTCAAACACCGCATCGGCGATGAACAGCGTCGTGTCCAGCCCGACAAAATCGAGCAGGGTGAACGGCCCCATCGGGTGGCCGAGGCCGAGCCGGATGCCGGTGTCGAAGTCCTCTTTGGTGGCGATGCCGCGTTCCAGTGCCTCGATCGCCTGCAGGAGGTAGGGGATCAACAGCCGGTTGACGATGAAGCCGGGGGTATCCTGGCTGACGATGATCGTCTTGCCCAGGCTTTCGCCAAACGCCCTGGCGGCTAGGAATGTCTCCTCGCTGGTCAGGAAGGTGCGCACCAACTCCAGCAGCGTCATCACCGGGACCGGCTGCATAAAGTGCAAACCCAGCACCTTGTCCGGCCGCCGGGTGGCCGCGGCCATGTCGGTGATCGCCAGCGACGAGGTGTTGCTGGCAAGGAGCGCGTGGGGCGGTGCGACCGTGTCCAGCTCCGCGAAGATCTTGCGTTTCAAGTCGAGGTTCTCAACCGCAGCCTCGATGATCAGATCGCAGTCATTGAGCGCGTGGAGATCGGTCGTGCCGATGATGCGAGCTTCCGCCGCGTCGCGGTCGTTGGCAGCCAGCTTGCCCTTCGCGACCGCCCGGTCCAGCGAGCTGCGGATGCGGGCGATCCCCACCTCCATCAACTCCCGGTTGACCTCGCGGACAATCACCGTGTAGCCCGTCTTGGCGCACACCTCGGCGATGCCGGCGCCCATCAGGCCGCAGCCCACCACGCCCACGCGGTTGATCGGTTGCGTCATTGCAGCCTCCTTTTCTTGGGAGATGAGTGATTCTCCTGGTCCGTTTGCGCGGGCCAAGGTCGATTGATCAGTTCGGAAAGGCACTCAAAGTATACCCGTTCTGGCGCGACAAATCAAGCGGTGCGCGCAAAGGATTTATCGCAATACCGCAAAACTCGCTACCTAGTGTCTGTCACTCTGAGTGTAGCCAAACCTCTCGGCGGCTTGCGGGCGGTCGAAAAAAGTCAGTTTTGTCATTCTGAGCGGGTGAACAGCTCAATTCTCGTTGCGACGAGGCTCCAGCGTTAAGAATCTCGCGTCCGAAACGAGACCCTTCGCTGAATATTCGCCGCAACGCACCTCATGAGAAAAACCCGCTCAGGGTGACAATAGCGAGTTTTGCGGTATTGCGATATATCGGTTCGGGCAGGATTGCACCACCGGGCGAACTCTGCCAGGTATGAGGGTTTGGCGGACTACCGCGCAAGATGATATGATGCCCAAAGTGTACGCGGCATCTGCGAGCAGGAGGTGACACGTTGTTTATGGAAGCAATGACTTGGATGGATGTCGAGCGTTACCTGGCGTTCGACGATCGAATCGTCGTGATCACCGGCGCGTGCGAGCAGCACGGCTACGTCAGCTTGCTTTCTGACATCCTGGCGCCGATGGCGATCGCGAAGGTGGCGATTGAGCAGGAGCCGGTGCTGGTAGCGCCGCCGCTGCCGTTCGGCATCTCGCCCTATTTCACCGCCTATCCCGGCACCATCAGCTTGCGGGTGGAAACCTTTGCAATTGTCGTGCGGGAGTTGCTCACGGGGTTGGTCGCCCAGGGCTTTCGGCGCATCCTCGTCTGCAACGGCCACGGCGGCAACACCGGCGTGTTGATCCCGCTGCTGGTGGAGTTGGGCAACATGCACCCGGAGACGCGATTTGAGTTATTCCAGTGGTGGACGCATCCGGATGTGGTGCAAGCCGGGGAGAAGATCGGACTGCTGCAGCGGCACGCCAACTGGTCGGAGAACTTCCCGTTCACACGCGTTGACTCCGTGCCCGCAGGCGAGAAGCCGCTCGTGAACCTTCCGCGCACCGCCAATGCGGCGGCAACCCGCGCGGGCTTGGGTGACGGCTCCTATGGCGGCGCATACCAGGCGCCGGACGCGGCCATGGAGAATTTCTTCGCCGCGGCAGTGGACGCCATGGTTGCCGCGCTCCGGGCATTTTAGTAAGACAACGAGCGTCTAGCGCCCTCCGCGCTGAACCCCGTTGGCCTTTAGTGTCGCCCTAGGGTACAATGATTGCCAGTCGGCTGGTCAGCAGAACCGACTCATGTACCCCGATCGGAGCATTCTATGCGTGCACTCGTTTTCTATCAACACGGCGGCCCCGAAGTCCTGGCGTATCGCGAGGATATCCCTGTGCCGCAGCCCGGCCCCGGCGAGGTGCTGGTGGCCGTGAAGTATGCCGCGCTGAACCGCCTCGACGATTTCGTGCGCATCGGCTGGCGCGGGCTGGATCTGGCCTTTCCACACATCCTCGGCGCAGATTTCAGCGGTACCATCGCGACCGTGGGCGCCGAGGTCTCTGGCTGGTCTGAGAGCCAGCGGGTAGTGGCCAACCCGACGCTGTGGTGCGGCCGATGCCCGCAGTGTCTCGCCGGCTGGCACAACCGTTGCGACAGTTTCGCCATCTTGGGCGAACATGTCCCCGGCGCCTATGCCGAGTATGTCCGCGTACCGGCGCGCAACCTGGTCGCCATCCCGGACGGCTATCCGGATAATCTCGCTGCGGCCGCACCGTTGGTCTGCGTCACCGCCTGGCACATGCTGATCACGGCAGGCCGGGTGCGGGCCGGTGAGATGGTGCTGGTGGTCGGCGCAGGTGGTGGCGTCAACAGCGTCGCCATCCAGATCGTTAAGTTGGCGGGTGCGACTGCCCTGGTTATCGCCGCAGATGCGGAGAAAGCTGCAAAGGCACGCGCACTGGGCGCTGACCTGGCCATCGACCGCACAACTGAGCCGAACTGGAGCAAGGCGATCTACGCGGCGACGGGCCGGCGCGGGGTCGATGTGGTTGTGGACAATGTCGGCGCGGCGACCTGGGGCAACAGCCTGCGCTGTCTCGCCAAGGGCGGACGGCTGCTCACCGTCGGCGGGACGACCGGCTACGAGGCGGTCACGCCGGTCAACCTGATGTTCGGCAAACATTTGAGCATCATCGGGAGCACCATGGGCACGCAAGCCGATTTTGAGGCGGTCATGGCGCAGGTATGGGCCGGCAAAGTCAAACCCGCGGTCGATCGGGTCTTCCCGTTGGCCGAGTATCCCGCGGCCCTGGCGCGCATGATGGCCGGAGAGGGATTCGGGAAAATCCTGATTCAGGTCGCATGATGGACGCTGAACGGAGTGCGCTTCCCGACGACACATATTCGACGCAAACACGGCTGTGGGCAACCCTCCGCGCGGACTTAGTCTCAGCCTCAACCTTAGCGGTGCAAACACGGCTTCAGGCAACTCTCCGGCGCGACCCCTGGCTTGATGCACGGTTAAGTGTAGCGGCACGACGATGATTCCGGACACATCTGCCCAGGCGATGCCTCGCGGCATCCAATTGCTGAGAGCCGCCGGCCTGAGGCTTGCAGCCGGCGGCGCCAGTTTCTATTTCACCCATCCCCAGCGCGTGGTGGCGGAGCTGCCTCCCGACCTGGCGGTGATCAGCCAGGATGTGTATCGGGCGGCGGCGGATGGCGCCCGATTGCATGCGATTTGGCTGCCGGGGCGCAACAGCCATGACGGCCGCCCCCACGACCGCACCATCGTCCACAGCCATGGCTTCAACAGCAGCGGAGGCGTGGTACTGGCGCGCAGCGCCTTCTATCAACGGGGTGTCCTGCGTCTCGCCAGCACGGAGGACGCTGCACCGTTGCTGGCCTGGCCGCTGGTGCGGAGCGCACACGACCGGGGTTACAATTTCCTGCTGGTGGACACGCGCGCGCACGGTCGCTCAGCCGGACGGTGGGACCCTACCGGCGTCAAGGCCATGTCCGATCTGATGGGCTGGGTGACGTGGCTGCGCAATGCGCATGACCAGTTATGGGTCGGGCTGTGGGGCAACTCGTTCGGCGCCTCGATCGGGCTGGGGTTGGCCACGCGGCCGGTTGGCGGCGGGTTCGAGGCTATGGTGCTCGACAGCCCCGCCGTGGTGTCCGATGGACTCTATGCCGGCGTGCTACACGAGCCGCTATATGGCGCGATTCAGCCCGTGCTGCGGCAGCTTGCCAATCCCGAGCTTCTTCGCAAGATTGAGTCGGAGCACGTCTGGATGCCGCTGCTGCTGATCCACGGGACGGCCGATACGCACGTCCCGGCCTGGCACAGCCAACTGGTCTACAGGTTCGTCCACGATCCGGATGAACCGGAGCGGAGCGACCTCTGGCTTGTCCCCGGTGCGGACCACCTCGAGGCGCTAGAAGTCGCGCCGGAAGCGTATGTGCAGCGAACCCTGGATTGGTTCGATGAGTGGTTGGGATAGGTCAGGAGGACTTCGTTGAACAAGCCCCTGGTTCTCATCATCCGTTGGCTCGTTATCCTTGCCATGCCCGTGCTGATTGTCCTGCTGTCGGCACGCATCATGGTGAACACATGGTATCCCAGCTTCGAGTACGCCAAGTCGAATTTCCCGCCCGATCTCTTCGGCTTCACACAGGCGCAACGCCTGGAGTTCGGGACGATCAGCATTAACTTCCTGAACTCACCTGAACCCCCGGAAGTGGCGGTGAAGATGCTCGAGGCGCTGCGGCTGCCCGGCACCGACCAGCCGCTGTTCACGATCTATGAAAACCAGCACATGGTGGACGTCAAGCGGCTGATGGACCAGTTGTGGCGGGTCCTGGCGCTGGCTGCCGCGGTCGTCGCGGTGGGCCTGGCGATCCTGCTCGTCCCGCGCCGCACGCGCGCCGAGGGCTATGCCGCGATCTTCGGCGGCGGGCTGTTGACCACCGGCCTGCTCACGGCGCTGATCCTGCTCGTGCTGCTCGCCTGGAACTGGTTCTTTATCGCCTTCCACGGCGTCTTCTTTGATGCCGGCACGTGGACGTTCAATTGGAGCGACTCCCTCATCCGCCTTTTCCCGGACAAGTTCTGGTTCGACGCGGGGGTGCTGCTGGTGGGCGGTGCGCTGGTGGCTGGGGCGGTCGTGATGGGGGTCGGGTATGTGTTGGGGAGACGAAGTAAGACGTGACCCGTGATTCGTGACCCGTGACCATACTTCGTAACGAGACGTCACGCATCACGCATCACGTGGCACGCAGCACGCAGCACTGTGGAGAATCCATGACCCATCAAGACAAAATCACCCGCCTCCGGGAAATGAAGTACCGTTCCGGCCTCGGCGGCGGCGAAGATCGGATCAAGCAGCAGCACAAGAAGGGCAAACTCACCGCGCGGGAGCGGGTCGAGCTGCTGCTGGATAAGGGCAGCTTTGTCGAGCTTGACCGCTTCGTGACGCACCGCAGCCACGATTTCGGCATGGCCGACCAGCAAATCCTTGGCGATGGCGTGGTGACAGGGTACGGCACGATCGACCGGCGGCTGGTTTACGTGTACTCGCAGGATTTTACCGTGTTCGGCGGCTCCCTGTCTGAGACGCAGGCGGAAAAGATCTGCAAGATCATGGATCTGGCCATGAAAAACGGCGCCCCCGTGGTCGGTCTGAACGACTCCGGCGGCGCGCGCATCCAGGAGGGCGTGCTGAGCCTGGGCGGCTACGCCGACATCTTTCTGAAGAACACCCTGGCGTCCGGCGTCGTCCCACAGATCAGTATGATCATGGGGCCGTGCGCGGGCGGGGCCGTCTACTCGCCGGCCATCACTGATTTCATCGTCATGGTGAAAAACACCAGCTATATGTTCGTCACCGGCCCGGACGTGGTGAAGACGGTGACGCACGAGCAGGTGTCGTTCGAGGATCTGGGCGGCGCGTTGACGCACGCCTCCACCAGCGGCGTATCGCACTTCGCCGCCGAGGGGGAGGAGGACGCGATCTTCCTGGTGCAGAAGCTGCTGAGCTACCTCCCCAGCAACAATATGGAAGACGCCCCCGTCGTCCGCAGCGAGGATGATCCCCTGCGCACCGACGAGGCGCTCGACGCCCTGGTGCCTGAGGAGCCGAACAAGCCCTACGACATGCGCGAGGTCATCACCAAGGTCGTGGACGACGGCGAGTTCCTGGAGATCATGCAGCACTGGGCCGGCAACATCCTCATCGGCTACGCGCGGCTGGATGGCCGCAGCGTGGGCATCGTGGCGAACCAGCCCGCCATGCTGGCCGGTGTGCTGGACATCAACGCCAGCGTGAAGGCGGCGCGCTTCGTCCGCTTCTGCGATGCGTTCAACATCCCCATTGTCACCTTTGTGGACGTGCCCGGTTTCCTCCCCGGCACGGCGCAGGAACACGGCGGCATCATCCGCCACGGCGCCAAGCTGCTCTACGCCTACGCCGAGGCGACAGTGCCCAAGCTAACCGTAATCACCCGGAAAGCCTACGGCGGCGCGTATGATGTCATGAGTTCCAAACATCTGCGCGGCGACATTAACCTGGCTTGGCCTACTGCTGAGATCGCCGTGATGGGCCCAGACGGTGCGGTCAACATCGTCTTCCGCAAGGAGATTTCCGAAGCGGCCGACCCCGAGGAAACCCGCACCCGCCTGGTGGCTGAGTACCGCGAGAAGTTTGCCAATCCGTACGTCGCGGCCTCGCGCGGGTTCCTCGACGCCGTGATCGAACCACATGAGACCCGCCCGCGGTTGATCAATGCGCTGGAGATGCTGCAGAATAAGCGAGATGTGAATCCGGCGAAGAAACATGGGAATATACCGTTGTAGGCCGGTAGATTGGTAAACCAGTACACTGGTAGATTAGTACATTGGTAGATAGGTGAATTGGTGGATCAGAGACCAATCTACCAATCTACCAATTCGATAAGGAAGTCATGTTCAAAAAAGTCCTCATCGCTAACCGCGGCGAAATCGCCGTCCGCGTGATCCGAGCGTGCCAGGAGCGTGGGCTGGTGACGGTCGCGGTTTTCTCCGATGCCGACCGGGCCGCGCTGCACGTGCGGTATGCCGACGAAGCGTACCGCATCGGGCCGCCGCCGGCCCGCGAAAGCTATCTCAATGCGGCGGCGATCATCGCGGCGGCACTCCGGTCGGGTGCCGAGGCGATCCACCCCGGCTACGGCTTCCTGTCCGAGCGCGAAGGGTTCGCACAGGCGGTGCTGGACGCCGGCCTCGCATGGGTGGGGCCGGAGCCGGCCGCCATCCGGGCGATGGGCGACAAGGTGGCGGCGCGGCGATCCATGGTCGCGGCCGGCGTGCCCGTGGTGCCGGGCAGCGATGACGAGGGCGGCGATCCCGGCGCGGCGCTGAGCGACGCCGAGATGGCGCGGGCTGCCGAGCGAATCGGCTACCCCGTCTTGGTCAAGGCATCGGCGGGCGGCGGCGGCAAGGGGATGCGGACGGTCAACGAGCCGTCCGAGTTGGCCCGCGCCCTGGCCGCGGCGCGGCGTGAGGCGCTCAACGCCTTTGGCAGCGACACGGTCTATCTTGAGAAGCTGATCAACCGCGCCCGCCATGTCGAGATCCAGATCCTGGCCGACAACCACGGCAACTGCGTTCATCTGGGCGAACGCGAGTGCTCGATCCAACGGCGGCACCAGAAGCTGATCGAGGAAGCGCCGTCGGTAGCGGTGACACCGGAGCTGCGCGCTGAGATGGGCCAGGTGGCCGTGCGCGCGGCGCAGGCGGTCAACTACAATAACGCGGGCACGGTGGAGTTCCTCCTGGACCGGTCCGGCAAGTTCTACTTCCTGGAGATGAACACGCGACTTCAGGTCGAACACGGCATCACCGAGTTGGTGACCGGGATCGACATCGTCAAGGAGCAGTTCGCGATTGCCTCGGGCCGCAAGCTGCGCTGGACCCAGGGTGAGATCACGCTGAAGGGACATGCCATCGAGTGTCGCATCAGCGCTGAGAACCCCTACAACAATTTTCTGCCGGCGGCCGGGCGCATCACCACGCTCGGCGAGCCCACCGGCCCCGGCGTGCGGGTGGAAAGCGGCATCTACGCCGGCTGGGAGGTCAGCCTCTACTACGATCCGCTGCTCGCCAAGCTGATCGTGTGGGGCGAAACGCGACCGGAGGCGATTTTGCGCATGCGGCGCGCCTTGGCCGAGTATCGTATCGGCGGGATTCACACCACCCTGCCGTTTCACCAGAAGGTGATGGACAGCACGGTCTTTCAATGGGGCCAGTTCGACACGAGCTTCCTCGACGGCCCGGATGGTTTTCGCATGACTGCCGCGCCCGGCCGGGACCTGGCGCAGGTGGCCGCCGTGGCCGCGGCGATGGTCGAGCACGAACGCGGCCAGCAGGCGGTGGTCCTGGGCAGCCCGTGCAACGGTGACAAACCCGGTGTGTCATCTTGGAAGCTGACCGGTCGGCCCGGCAATGGACGCGTGCGATAGGATGCAGCGATCGGTAAGGCACAGATGAAGTATTTCGCAACCGTAAACGATCAGACCTACGAAATCGATATCGACCACCACGGCCGGGTCACAGTCGATGGCGTTGAGCTGACGGCCGATCTGAAGCTGGTCGAAGGCCGGCACCTCTACTCACTTCTGCTGGGTAACGCCTCGTTCGAGGTCGTCCTCGATTCGGAGGTCGAAGGGCGCAATCTGTATGACGTGTTGGCGGGCGGCCTGCGCTACCAGGTCAAGGTGCAGGACGAGCGTTCGCGCCGCCTTTCGCTGGTCGATCGCAGCCTGCGCCCGCCCGATGGTGAGCTGATCATCAAGGCGCCGATCCCGGGTCTGATCACCAGACTGCCGGTGGAACCGGGCCAGACGCTGGCTGAAGGCGACACGCTGGTCATCCTGGAAGCGATGAAAATGGAAAACGAGCTGCGCGCTCCCCGCGCCGGCGTCGTTCACGAAGTGCGCGTCAAGCCGGGTGACCAGGTGGCGTTGGGCCAGGTGCTGGTGACGCTGCGGTGATCGCGCGGCGTTGAGAGAAATCGATTTTGTGGTCTGTTTGTTGATGAGTGAAGGACGTGCTACAATTGCCTCCGAGAGGCATGAGATGATCACACAGGATATCGTGGATCGAATCATCGAGACGATCTCAACCGCGTTTCGCCCGCGCCGGATCGTGGTCTTCGGTTCGCAGGCCCGAGGGGACGCAAGCGACGATAGCGACCTGGATCTGCTGGTCGAGATGGAAACGGATGTCTCACGCCGCGAACAGGCCTGCCGTATCCGACGCGCCTTCGATCCCTATCCCTGCCCCATGGACATTGTCGTCTACACCCCCGCCGAGGTCAAGCGCTGGGCACAGGCGCCAGCTTCACTGGTGGCCACGGCCTTTCGCGAGGGACGGATCGTCTATGAGCGAAACTGACCGACAATTGGCGGAGGCGTGGTTCCGCAAGGCCGAAAGCGACTATCTGAATGCTCGCAACAACCTTGCCGCTGATTTGGTTCCTTTGGACACTGTCTGACCACCTCAGTAATGGCTTCGGTCCACTTTTCTGCATTTCGGGTCTTTTCACGGAGGTACTCATGTCTACCACTGCTCGTGGCGTCGAAATCAACCACAGCGATGTACCGATTCGGCTGTTCAAGTCGGACTTCCTGGAATTCTTCACCCACATCAGCCCGGTCGCCGTGCTGGTGATCTGGGTACCGGTCGCCCTTTTCTTCCTGGCACGCGCGGTCCTTGACGTGACAGCCGGCGGCGCCTGGTGGGTCGTGCCGGTGGCGTTCATCCTGGGTCTGGCCCTCTGGACCTTCACCGAGTACACGCTGCACCGCTTCCTGTTTCACTATCACGCCAAGGGGGAGCGCGCCCAGCGCGTCTTTTTCCTCTTTCATGGCGTTCACCACGCGCAGCCGCAGCTCAAGACGCGCCTGGTGATGCCGCCCATCCTCAGCATCCCGCTGGCGCTGGTCTTCTACGGACTGTTCTACTTCGTGATCGGCCAGCTCCTCGGCGCACCCCAGTGGGTGGCGCCCATGTTCGCGGGCTTCATCGTCGGTTACCTGATCTACGATATGATGCACTATGCGACCCACCACTTCCCGATGCGATCGGGCTACTTGAAGTACATCAAGCGCTATCACATGGCGCATCACTTCAAAGCGCCGGACGCGCTGTACGGGGTGAGCTCGCCGGTGTGGGATCGCGTGTTCCGCACCGGTGAGGCATGATGGCTTTCATACAATGGATTGACCATCGCCCCCTGACCTCCTCCTCTGGCGATCGCATTGCCATCGTCGGCAGAGGAGGAGGTTAGTGTACAGAAGGGAATCTCATGGCATCAGAGACCGCCGACTCTTACCTGCTTGAGGTGAATGATCTCTCCAAAACCTTTAGAGGTCTGCTGGCGGTGGATGGCTACCACGTCCGGTTGCGCCGGGGCGAGATTCTGGGTATCATTGGCCCCAACGGCGCGGGTAAGACGACGGTCTTCAACCTGCTGACTGGATACATCCGTCCAACGCGAGGGGTCATCCGTTTCCTGGGCCGCGACATCACCCACTTCCCGCCGGACAGAATTGCCACGTTGGGCATCGGGCGCACATTCCAAAACATCCGTCTCTTTCCGACCATGTCCGTCCTGGACAACGTGAAGGCGGCCCAGCAGTTACGCGACCGGGACCAGTTGTTGACCACCTTGCTCACCTGGCCATCGTTCTTGGCCCGTGAGCGCCGGTTGGCTGGACGTTCCCGCGAGCAGTTGGCGTTGTTCGATCTGGCCGAGCGCGCCGATTCGTTAGCCACCGCGCTGCCCTACGGTGACCAGCGCCGGTTAGAGATCGTGCGAGCGCTGGCGCTGCGGCCCAAACTGCTGCTGCTGGATGAGCCGGTGGCGGGCATGAATCCGCATGAAAGCCTGGCCGTCCTGCAACTCATCCGGCGCATCCGCGACCAATACGACCTGA
>Ga0315283_10005695_pt1 | contig 11030 bp, 11 predicted proteins | sample YL17G09_0_MG_FD_204541 | JGI IMG/M metagenome (GOLD analysis project Ga0315283, IMG submission 204541) | Sediment microbial communities from Yellowstone Lake, YNP, Wyoming, USA - YL17G09_0 | ecosystem: Environmental > Aquatic > Freshwater > Lake > Sediment | place: USA: Wyoming | collected...
CTAAGCGTTCTCATGAGCGTAGCGAATAATTCCAAATTCCAAATTCCAAACCCCAAATTCAAAGAAAAAAATAATAGTTGTGAAAAATGATCTTTAAAAGAAATGCGTGAATCAAACTATTTTCTGCGAATATTTAATCATATGGAAATCGGAGATCTGAAACAATGCGAATATTTGATTAAGGAATCATCAGAACTGAAATTGATTCTTGCATCAATTATTAATAAACTATGAAAATCATGTATTTGGAATTTGTTGCTTGAGGCTTGGAATTTCGGACTTGGGACTTGGAATTTGGTTCTTGGAATTTGGGACTTGGGACTTGGGACTTGGAATTTACCATTAAAATAGTAGTTACTCCTCCTCATCATTTTTTGATGACAGAGAACCGATTCGTTTTTTCAGGTTTGTCAGAAGATTATTAAAAGTCGCGGTAAAAGAAATTACGTTGTATAACTCATTTCCATTATCGCGTGGTAAAAATTCATTTACATAGGTTAATTCCAACTGCAGATCATCCGTTACCAGGTAACCACCCCCGATTTCGAAGCGATTGCGGTCAATAAAAGTCACACCTGTAGTCTTTGCAGCTGGTTTAAACCATAATTCTTCGCTGGTGACAAAATAAAATACACCTTTCCTTAACACCTTTCCGTTGATGGGTTTCATATATCTTATCATCTGACGGTAGCGGTACTTGTCCTCATAAACGCCTTCTTCATTCATCATATACCTGAATTCGCCCCTCATTCGTGTAAGCAAGGTGTATCCGGTTTTATGAATATAATAGGTACCCTGAAGGCTCAACCGCCATTCGGGCGAAAAATATTGGCCAATATCGGGCACATCCTTATTGTAATAATAGGCCAGCGACGAAGATAATTTCCACCGGGGTGAATAATAATAGTGTATCCAACCGGAAATATACCTTTGGATATTTGTGCTCAGCACTCTGTTTTCAGAAGGTGTATTGCTGAATGTGCTGCCAAAATAAACTTCCCCGGCAAGTTTATCATTGATGGCACGCACAAACTGGAACTCATTACCTAATTGCGTATAACTGGTTGTTTGTGCCTTACCTTCAAATGACAAAAATAATATGAAGAAAAACAGGATGGTACTTACCAGGTGATCTATCTCCGGATTAACGAGGTGATAGGATATAGCTGTTGTTTTTCTTTTCATGGAAAGCATCACTTACATGCAATCAGGAATTGGCATTCATAGGGTCAGAAAAAAATCCTCTGAAAAACTTACGACTTGAATTTTGCAACAAAGCTATTAAATTAAAGGGTTTATGAAAAGATGACTTTGCTAAGCCCAATTCCGGCATCGGTATTGCCTGACTACCTGAACGAATCAGAGTTCCTGTATCAAATTACATATCTCTAGAAATCGAATTTAGCCAACATCGAAATCCTTGTTGCATGGCCTTTCTGATTGTCGAGGTTTTGACGGGATCCGTTTGTAACCTCAATCCCCAGGCTGATGGTTTCAATCGGATTATAAAAAATATTAGCCCCAAAGTATTGACTGGACTTAAATGCATCTCCGGATTCATATTCTTCATCCTTTATTTGCGAAATTCCTCCAATTACAGAAAAAATCCACGAAGGATTATACCTGTATGAATAATTGATAAAGCCTCCTGAAATGTCTTTCAATATCATATTGTTTGTATTCGGATTATAAACGGCATCTAATTGCCTGTTGGAGAATCCCACATAATAATAAGCAATTCCATTACCAATTGAATATTGTGCGTTAATCTGATGTTTTTTGTTTATATGAATCGTTGTGCTTAAAAGAATTCCCCAGCCATGCTTAACTTCCATTTTGCCCTGTTGATAAAAATCTATTTGCCGCAGAATACCAGCTACCTGAATATGTCCCATTTTATTGAAGTATTTATAACGGGCGGCTAAATCAAAATTTCTCTGCCTGGAAGCATTATTTATCGCCGTATCTGCCGGGTTATAATAGTCGGCACTGGGACTTTCGATTGAGATGCCAAGTATATTCTGGGTTTTTAATTTTCTTTCGTAACGTATTAATCCATGTCTTTTACTCAGTGTGCTGTTTGGTCCTTCGAATTCGACAGTTTGGGGCAATGAGGCATTATCCATAAATGTACTATAGGTGTAACCAAGTTTCCAGAAATTCCATTCCGCATAAGCATGCCTCAGACGCAAATAAGATTCAGTAGCGCTTGCAAAATCAACCTCCATATAAGCTTTTATTTTCCCCACTTTGGTATTGGCAGTTCCTTCTACGCCTATTCGCGATTGTCGGGCACCAATATACTTACCAGACAGCCCCGCAATATCGTCTGCACCAACAGGTATGTCATAAGTCATAAAGCCTTCTGTACTTTTCATCCCGGCAAAGTCATAAAAGCCATTAACCCTTGCACTTCCCATAAATTTAATCTTGTATTTCGATTCTTCCAGGTCCTGAAGATTTATGTCTTTAACAATTTTACTGGTATCGGTTTTTAAAGGCTGCAGGGCAATGGTATCGACCCGGCTCGAGAAATAATAAACAGTATCGGCTTTGATACGTTTATCAATTTTTGTAATTGTAAGCTTCAGCGTATCTCTTTGCTGTGCTGCGACAGATAAACTAAATAATGTAAAAAAAAAGATAATTAATTTCTTTGCCATTTCTATTTAGTTTAAAGCTTAAGAATTCTAAAATTCATTTAGTGCTCTTATAAAGAAATCAAAGGGAAAAATTCCATCGATAGGAACTGCCTTTTTTCAGGATTTCTTTACCAAAAACCGGAAACAGTCCCGGGGCTGAAGAAAAAAACGTAATATCTTCCATATTCATTACTAAAACTTTCTTCTCAAACGGGGAGAGGTTGTATGCGTTAGAGTTAATCCAGATATAAAGTGTATTTGAGGTATGGTTTATCATCTCAATTTCGACTCCGCCGGTTTCGTTTTCACCTGATCTTTCAAAAAAATGTTGTTTCTGAAAGTATAAAGTATCAATTATCACAATTAAATTTTCAGAAACAAAACCATACGAACTTGTCTCAATATCAAATACTTCAATATAATTATTTTTGGGCTCGCGTGGAAGTATAACAAGCAGGTTTGAGTTGTTGATCGTATATGCCACCTTATAACTTAAACCGGGACCTTCCCTGAAATTAATCTGCGATTTCGCACTTCCGAGTTTCAATTGTGCAAAGACATTAAAGGAAGCAGCAGTAAATAAAAGAAGCAGAAATAATGTTTTCATTTTTTCTAACTATTATTTTGAAGTGTTCAGAAAACGACTCGACAATGGATAGCAAAACATTGGACAATATTACAAATAATATTCATAAATACTTTAACCTGATTAATTCATAAACCTCAATAAAGACAAAAGATAAAAGGTTAAAGATAAAACATATTGAAAGTGGTTTGCAAATACATGACTTTTATCTTTTTACTTTTGTCTTTTATCTTCTGCATGAATAATGCAGGTTAAACACTATATCGTATAGGTTTTAAAGAAGATAGAGGTATGGTTATACTAAAAACGGGATAAATTGTCGCATTTATTAAATTCCAAATTACCTGAAGACTTCAATTATTCTCTGATTCTGCTTATATTTGCAAGTAATTACATTATTAACTCATAAACAAGCAATTACATTATTATCTCATGAAGAAAATGAAAAATATCTCAAACAGTATCAAACCAATAGAAATCAAGCTACTTGTTGCAAAAGACTATACTATTCTTATGTTTTTTGCATTGCTTTTTGCACAAAGTGTTTATTGCCAGGAGCAAGACACATTGAAGAAAGACCGGAAAAATACCATTAAGTTTAATCTGACCAATCCTATGCTTTTCGGGGAAAAGAATTACATACTGGGTTACGAAAGAACATTGGGAAGCCATCAATCTTTTACGTTTAACGCTGGCCGGTTTTCATTCCCGCAGCTAATTAATATCAACACGGATTCCATACAAAATGTTAGCTCGAACACAAAAAGCACAGGGATTAATTTTAGTACCGACTACAGGTTTTACCTGGCAAAGGAGAATAAACATAATGCTCCCCGTGGAGTATATATCGGTCCTTATTTTTCGAATACTTATTTCAACCGTGAATACGAGTTTAAAGCTGAAACTGCTGCATTTACCGGACAGTTGAATGCCGATTTCACATTTGATGTTGCAAATTTGGGGTTTCAGCTTGGATACCAGTTTATTTTCTGGGACAGAGTTACGCTTGACATGATGTTGTTTGGGCCGGGTATAGGTTTCTATAAGGTTAAAGCCAGACTGAGTACAAACCTGTCTGCTGATCAGGAAGAGGAGTTATTTACGAAAATTAACGATGCATTGAAGGAAAAAATACCTGGCTACAGCCTTATAATTGAACCAGGAGAGTTCGAGAAAAGCGGATCGGGTAGAACAACATCCCTGGGTTACAGATACGTGATCATGGCTGGATTCAGGTTTTAGGATACTTTATTTAGAATAAGGGTTCCCATATTGATTTTAGTCTTTTAAAATTAATTGTGTTGCAAAATACTGTCTTTGAAACAAAAACATGACAGAGTATCCGATTTTCGTATTTACAGCTTTGCTGATCCTTGTATACGGGCTTTTCTCGAAAACTCTTGCAAAAACCGTAATAACTGCTCCTATGGTTTTTGTTACGATAGGCATCCTTACCACTTATTTTACAGTGGATGTTTTCAGGGAGGGGATTAATGCTCCACTGGTTAAGATTCTTGCTGAACTGACTTTGATCCTCGTCCTCTTTAATGATGCTTCCACGATCAATCTTAGCGTATTAAGAAAACAGAAAACTTTACCATTACGACTGTTGCTTATTGGATTGCCTTTAACAATGGTATTCGGTTTTTTAATTGCTATGCTCTTTTTCCCCGGTATTAATCTGTGGGTACTTGCACTTTTGGCTTTAATACTTTCGCCCACCGATGCTGCGCTGGGACAGGCTGTTGTGACGGGCAAAATCGTTCCTGAAAAAATCCGTCAGACCATTAATGTAGAAAGCGGATTAAATGATGGTATTGCCCTTCCTCCTATTTTGATTTGCATCGCCGTAATGGCTGGTTCAGCAGAAGGAGGATCGGGATCATCCTACTGGCTTCTTTTTACGTTGAAACAGTTTATCTTTGGACCTCTTATAGGAGGCCTGACAGGATGGATCTGTGGTCTCCTTGTTGACCGGGCATCCAAAAAAGGATGGATGAACAACACTTTTCAGAGTTTATCGGCGGCAGCAATTGCTCTTTTGGCCTATTCATTAGCAGAGATGGTTCATGGGAATGGTTTCATAGCTGCATACTTTGCCGGGCTCTTGCTTGGGACTAATACCCGGGAGACCAGGGAGCGGATTCAGGAATTCGGGGAAGCTCAGAGCCAGGCGCTTGTCCTTTTCATTTTTCTCCTAGTAGGTATGATAATGGTTCCTTTTTCTCTTCCTTATTGGGACCTGCAGTTATGGGTCTACGCCATATTAAGCCTTACGCTGATACGCATGATTCCTGTAGCCATCAGTCTTTGGGGAACAAAGTTACCCTGGTCATCAGTGGGATTTATTGGCTGGTTCGGCCCGCGCGGAATTGCATCAGTGCTATACCTGTTGCTTGCGATAACTAAGCTGGGCGTAAAAGGCTACGAACGGGCGTTCTCGGTAATTGTTCTCACTGTTATGCTCAGCATCTTTCTTCACGGAATCACAGCGGTTCCCCTGTCGAAGACCTTTGGGAAATCTTTGCATTAATTCTAAGATAAAGCTCAGCATTCACTGTTCCTTATTGCATTTTGGGCATTCTCAGGATAATTCAATCAGTACTCCTGGTTTTTTCAACTTTATTTGTGTTTTCGAATCCGTTTCCGACTACTTTAACAAAATAGACACCAGTATCATATCCTGATAAATCCAGTTTGATCTGGCTTGAACTGCCGGCTACTTTATTTTCAAAAAGAACAGTTCCTAAGAGATTGGTAATCCTGATGGTAAATTCATTCCCTCGCTTTTCAGGAAGGGTCACAAAAAGGTTGCCGCTGGTGGGGTTAGGGTAAAGTTTCACGGTCTTTACCGGAGCTTCGCCCAAGCCTGTGATATTTACAAGGTTTACATTTTTGAATACATCACCATCGGCTATGGTAATGTTACCAGTTTCCTCCTTGTATCCTGTTTTGGTAACAGTGTAATCGTAGGTGCCTGCACCCAGGTTTTTGAAAGTGGCCATTCCATCGGCATCGGTGGTTGACTCTCTGCCATGAAGTATTACGCTGGCGCCGGCGAGTGCATCGGTTCCGCTTTTCACATTAAAGGTTATAGCATAGGTATATTGGTTTAAAGCAACCATAATCTTTTCCACCTGGGCCATCACTTCGAGGGTTTGGTTTTCGAGGCTAATGTAACCAGGGTATGAAACTGAGTAGGTATAGGTCCCGAGCGGATATCGGTCGAATGAAGCCAGGCCGGTTTCGTCGGTGAAAAGGATAACACCATTAAATTTTACCAAAGCGCCTTGCAATGCTTCCAACTTCTGGTCGGTGACATAAATATCGATTCGGTGGGCATCGGCTATTTCAATTCTGACATTTACCAGATTATTCGAAGACACGGTAACTGTGCCGCGAATGATAGCCTTTGACACATCCTCAGGCGTTACTACATATGAATAAGTGCCCTGACTACAGTAAATAAGGGTTCCACCCAGAGCAGGTTCATAAGCGTAGTTGGTTCCGTCGAAATTGATAGTAGCATTTCCGGAGTAACTCCCCCAACCGCCGTCAAGGCTGAAATAAACCCCGGGGCTAGCCAGGTGAATGTTGCCGATATCACCACCAGCCCTTGGATTATTTATAATCTCTTTTGCAGGTTTAAATTTTATTGTAAGGCTGTCAATTTTCATCTGGTCCTGTGCAAGAATATGCTGCAGCGATAAGAGGCAAAACAGAAATAACACTCTATACTTCATCTGGTAGTTATACTTTTTTCAAAAATACAAAATTTAGTGCATGAATGATTTGAAAACGGCAGGATATTATTTTGATGTGCTGGATATATAACCACCTGAAGTAAAATATATCTGTTTTTAGAAATGAATATCCTCCATTATTCGGTTAACCAGTTCTCTGCCAGAACAACCGGCTGGGATAGTGGGAAGAAGGATACTGGATTTTTCATTTCTTTTTGTATATTTACACCTGAACAGTAACAAACATCATTTATAAAATTATGACTAATCATTAAACCAATAACTTATGAAAAAAAACAGATTTCTTTTAATTGTAATGTTGCTTTTCCTTGTTTCCATAGGAAAGGCGCAGGTGGACAGCACCAAAGTTTTTGAAGTTTACGGATTTGCCCAGGCAGATATAGGTTACAACTTCAACCAGGTTAACCCTCAATATTGGGATGCCATGCGGCCTTCGAGGTTACCTTCCTATAAAAATGAGTTTGGTACTGATGGAAATGCCTATTTCAGCGTACGACAGACACGTTTTGGCGTAAAATCCTCAAGGTTGACAAAATATGGTGAATTTAAAACTGTGTTTGATTTTGATTTGTTTGGTGTAGGCTCGGATGCAGGGAAGACTACCATCCGGCTCCGGCATGCCTATGGGCAGCTAGGCCATTTCGGAGCAGGGCAAACCGAGAGCCCGTTTATGGACCTGGATGTATTCCCTAACACCCTCGACTATTGGGGGCCTTGTGGAATGCTTTTTTACAGGAATATCCAGGTACGCTGGATGCCGATAATGGGCGCAACCAACCTGGTTTTCGCACTTGAGCAGCCCGGGGCCAGTGGTGACCAGGGTATTTACGGCGAGCGTGTAGAATTATCAGGTGTAGAACCCCGTTTTCCTTTACCTGACTTGTCAGGTCATTACCGGGTTGCAAAGGATTGGGGTTATGTTCAGCTGGGAGGAATAGTGCGCAGTATTAAATGGGAAGACCAGACGCACGAAACATACGACCTGAGCAACAGTGCTGTTGGTTGGGGGATGAGCTTAAGTTCGGGTCTTAACCTGGGTGAAAAGGCTTTGTTGCACTTACAGGGCGTTTATGGTGAAGGTGTGGAAAACCATTTTAATGATGCCCCGGTAGATATCGGAATAGAAAATAATGCCCCGGGCTCGAACCCACCGATAAAAGGAGTAGCACTTCCGGATGTGGGTCTTGTAGCATTTTTAGATTACAACTGGAGCGATAGATTCACCAGTTCGGTCGGCTATTCAACTACCATTATTACCAACTCGGATGCACAGGCAGGTGATGCATATCATAAAGGACAATATATAGTTGCAAACCTCCTGTATAATCCAATCCCTAATGTGATGGCCGGAATCGAACTTCAGTATATCAACCGGGAGAATAATAATGATGGGTTTAGTTCTTCAGCCACTAAAATAAATTTCACTTTCAAGTACAATTTTGCTGCAAAATTTTATGGAAAATAATTAGACCTGTTAAAATCTGCAAAATAATTATTTTGAGAAAATTAAGAGTCGGAAGTCCGAAGACAGAAGAATTTAAATTGAACACATACATTAAATTTTCAGTAATCATTTATAATTAAAGGAGAAACGAATATGAAAAATCATTTAAAAGAAACAGGAATAATAATTATATTTACAATTACCTTGTGCATGTTAATACAACCCTTAGTGTTGTGTGCACAGGTAAGTAATACATTGACCAAAGAAAAAATCCAGGCTGCCCTGGATGAGGCATACACCAAATTCAAAGACGTGAAGGAAGGCAAAAATGCCGATTACATTCAAGCGCTTGCCGATGTCAATCCTAAGATTTTCGGCATCGCACTGATCACAGCCGATGGGCAGGTTTTTACCAAAGGCGACATCGAGTCCAAAGTTTCAATCCAGAGTGTTTCCAAAGTCTTTACCATGGCAAAGGTAATCGAGGAACAGGGGCACCAGGCTATTCAGGATAAGATCGGTGTAGATGCAACCGGTGAAGTGTTCAACTCAATAGTCGCTGTTGAGAGGATGAGAGGCAAAGAGATTAATCCTTTGGTAAATCCCGGAGCTATCGCTTCAACCAGCCTTATTGCTGGTTCTGATTCAGCTGCAAAATGGAAAAGCATTGTGCAGGTACAGAGTGATTTCGCAGGCCGGCAATTATCATTGAACATGCCGGTTTACATCAGTGAAGCCGGTGATAACCTGCGAAACCAGGCCATTGCCCATTTGCTTCTGGCATACGGCAGGATGTATTTCGATCCGGTGCAGGCAACTGATATTTACACAAAACAATGTGCTCTTAATGTCAATGCCAAAGATCTCGCAACCATGGCTGCAACTCTCGCAAACGGAGGTCTTAACCCGGTTACCAAAAAGAAAGTAGTTTCAACTGAAACGGTCATGTACACCCTTCCGGTTATGGCAACAGCAGGTCTTTACGACGATTCCGGAATATGGTACTACAATTCAGGACTTCCGGCTAAAAGTGGCGTGGGTGGAGGCTTGCTGGCTGTATGTCCGGGAAAATTTGGAATTGCTGTGGTATCACCTCCGCTTGATGCAGCAGGTAACAGTGTAAAAGCTCAGCTTGTAATAAAATATGTTGTTGAAAAACTGGGTGTGAATCCATTCTTTATTCAGCCTAAATAAATAAATTATTTAATTGCCAGGATATGGAATATGCTTACTCGTTATGATTTCATTCACCGTTTAGGCGCAGATGAACGATAGAGCTGCAGACACGTCCTATCAAAATATGGCTGTTGGTGAATTCACTCCCGGTAAATGTTTCCAGCTTGTAAAGACTAAGTATGCCAGTTTAAATATAAATATCTATGGTATGGCAAGGTATCTTAAACAGATATCGCCTGATACCACCTGGGTAGACATTTGGGAAACACAAAAGCTTTTCAGGGGCGGAAACGGCGATTTTGAGAGCCACCAAAAGCTTGCAACCAGGTTCGGAGCTTCCTATTGCCACAGCCGTGAAAACCGTTTTAATAATACCGGAACATCCAGTCTGGATAATACACAGGTCCGTATGTCGCACGGCGGGTTGTTTTTTGAAACAGGTGCGCTTGCTCCGGGTGCAGCAGTTGTTGAAGCTGATTATGACTTGCTAGCTGTCGACCTGGGATTCAAATACAAAGGATTTGCTTTACACACCGAATTTTATTACCGTACGCTTTCGAAGTTTGATGCAGATGGAGCAGTGCCCATAAATTTTATTAATGATAATGGTTATACTGCACAAGTACTTTATATAGCTGTTCTGTTGACGCTTTGCATCTATGGTATAAATTCAATGATATTGGAACGGATATCTTTCTCTAGAATAATTGATTTTGGAGTGTGATATTTCATTAAAATAGTTTCATTTTTCTATCTGCCATCTAATTTAAAGAAAGTCAGTATAGTACTATTGTATGATATGTGCTAAACAATATATTTAAAATAATCAGAAATCATTAAAAAGTGCTCTGACGATAAGCCGTTTATCGCAGTACTTTCAAGCAGGAGCTTGCTAAAAATCTGGAGTTTGGAAATTCAAAAAATCTATTTTATCTTTGGTTTGATTTTAAATACCTTTGAACCAATATTGTTATCTTATCCAATATTACTTTATGTTCTATCTGCATAGAACTAATGTACTATTCATCATCGTTGCATGAGCTATTACTTTTATGATGATTACCTGAAATACATGTTTATTCATCCAAGACAATAACCAATAATTTCCCTTACTACAATTGTGTTAAAAAAAACGTTCATGAAAAAGACAATTACAATTCTACTGGCATTACCGATTTTCCTCCTGCTTTCCGCTTGCGGTAAAAAAGTAGCTCCGGTCCAATCTGCGCTTGAAGTACCAGTCACCAGTGTAGTGCAACAGGATGTCCGGCTTGAATCGGAATATACGGGACAAACTTACGGACAATCAGACATCCAGATTAACCCGCGGGTTGATGGCATGATTGAAAGCCTTAATTTCAAGGAAGGAAACCTGGTATCTAAAGGTCAGTTGCTATACACAATCGATCCTCTCCCGT
>Ga0315283_10005701_pt1 | contig 11023 bp, 8 predicted proteins | sample YL17G09_0_MG_FD_204541 | JGI IMG/M metagenome (GOLD analysis project Ga0315283, IMG submission 204541) | Sediment microbial communities from Yellowstone Lake, YNP, Wyoming, USA - YL17G09_0 | ecosystem: Environmental > Aquatic > Freshwater > Lake > Sediment | place: USA: Wyoming | collected...
GAGCGCGAGTTCTTTGGTAAGACGAACGTTTTCCAGCGCACCAAAGTTGATTATCCACTGGCTAAAGGAGACAGTCCCATTTCCTGGCACCGTTGTCTCGACAAGAGTTCCATTCTGAAGGCTAACCCAATAGGTCAGAGGCACACCAGTCTTCGAGAAGTAAGTTACCTTGCCGTACAGAAATGATTGAGCACTCAGGGGGAGCCCGAAAGCGCCACCAAATGCGAAGCCCAGACGTGAGTTGTAAGTCTTATCGAAATCCTTATTGGCTGACATGAATCCCCCCGCGTTGGCGGAAATGAATGCCGACGGGGGCTCGGGGGGTTGGGGGCTTGGGAGAGTGCAACCAGAAGCGGAAGCAAAATCAGACACGCTAAGCTGTAAAGGCGAATCCTCATTTTGCAGCCCTCAATAACTCTTGAACCATTGACATCCTTCAGACCGGAATTCAATGTACGCCAGGATCTGAAATCTTTCGTAGCTCCTCACCCCCCAAGAACAACAGCGCCCCTTCCCACCGTCAGAAGAGGCCCATTAAAAACGTATCAGAAGATACCCCGCTCACCGGCGATAGTCAACATGGTGAGGAACGGAATGGGCGCGTCAACCCGAATTACAGATATTGTGCGAGCAGTCACCGGTGAAGGTGACGCCGTACGCGCGAGTTCGTTTGCATTTGGCCCAACACGGCGGTATCTTGGTACAGCAACAATTCAGAGTTCTTTGCCACAGGCCTCTCGTCCGTGCGGATGCGAGGCTTCATTGTTCCTGAGTACATCGTGTCGCTCGTTGGGAAGACATTTCTCCCCCCCGTCCAGTTCTTCTCTTTCTTTCAGTTCGTTCTCACGCGTTTCCGGGTCTTTCAAAATGAAAAACGGAGGCAGCGAACTGTGAAACGACTATGTTATTCCTCAGAGACGACCCGCGCTTGGACTCGATGGAGAGAACATTTCCTTCCACAGAACCCTTTCCGTTTTCTGACCGAGTTGGACATAAGCAGGCAGAGGGCGAGAGTGAGCCCAACGATGGGCGTTCCTACTGCTCGTGCAATGGAAGAGAGCATATCACCAAAGATGATGAATGTGTCCCCTGGCCTGTCGGGGCTCCCCAACGTTCGTGGTCGGCATAGGAGCGGTGTTTTGTGAGATGCTCTCCCTCGCCAGTTCAGATGATGAGTTGCAGACAGAGGTGTGTCAGAGCCACTAGATTCTTGACTTGCTTTTCTATTGTCAATCTCGGGTTGACACTAAAGAGGACTTCGCCGATGACACCTACGACATGCAACCTCGCGCCTCGAAGAGCTTCCGCACTCATAATAGGCCTCTTGAGTGTTCTCTTTTGTTGTTCATCTCTCTCGGCGCAGGAGCCCGACCCGGAATCCTTCTTCCCGCACCACCTTGGAGACACCTGGGTCTATTTTATTCAAAACGGCGTCGGTGACGATACGCTGATCGATAGGATCACGTTCGATTCGTTGGGGTCAGACGGTGCGCACTATATCAGGATGCATCGCGAGCAGCTCACTCCCGCTGGCATGAACTACTACCCTTGGTACGACACCTATCGCATCGATACATCGGGTCACGTGTGTGCCATGGGGTTCCTTCAGTACAATGTACTGGTATACAATTTACGAGCCCCACGAAACATACCCTGGGTCGTAGACACGATGTACGGACCGGTATTCAATCTTGGGATGCTGATGGATTACTATGCTGACCGCATGTTTAACGTTCCAACGATGATAAAGGTGATCGGCTTCTTTTCCTCGGGGGATTCAAACGCCACTACTGGGCTGGGACAGTACGGTGAGATGCTTGCGAGCGGTTTTGGGGTGGTGTGGCGCGGATCAGGTGATCTCGGCTACGCGATGTATCTCATGGCGGCTTCCATAGGGGGTGAAGTTTTCGGTGACACTTCACTACTAAGTACGGTGTCAGTGAGGCCTCCTCTTGACCAACCTCTACCACAGGATTTGCGACTGGCGCAAAACTACCCGAATCCATTTAACGGCTCGACGTGGATTGAGTTCTTTCTGCCTAATCCTGAACGTGTCGCACTCGAAGTGTATGATATCCTGGGGCGTGAGGTCGCCACTCTAACGAATGCTCGACTCGGGTCAGGGATTCACAGGTACCAATGGCAGGCAGACGGTATTGCCAGCGGGGTCTATTTCTGTGTGCTCAAAATTGGCAATACTTTGCAAGCCAGAAAGATGGTCATTCAACGCTAACGAAAGGAGACCTCGGACGCAACAGTGATGTCACATGACGATATCTCTTCGAATGCTGCCAGGCTGTATTGTTTCCACATGTCCCCTTGCCTAAGGAGATTCGCAATGAAGACGCGATGCGTTGGCCGATATCTGAAACTTCTTTACATTTTTGTCCCGTTGCTCCTAATGTCCGCATCAGGGATGGCACAGGATGTCTTCTTCAACTGCGGTACTGAGTTTGACCCCAAAACAAACGGGGCGTACGCTTCTATCAATTTGAGTCAGTTCGGGGGAATCTACTTGCCATCTACTGACACTGTGAAGATCTTGTTGGTCTTTGTCACCTATCCTGACAATAACACGCCTCATCCATACTGGCCGGCGCACCAACCCCCCTCGAACATGAACCAGTACATTGATTCCAACCTGACGGAAAACTCGACAAACTTCTCGAATCTGACCAACTACTTTCGGCAAATGTCTCTCGGAATTTACAAGGTCATTGGGAAGTCCATATTCGTTCAGGCACCCCACGATTCCATCTGGTATATCGAGATTGTCCCGGTTTCAGTTGGCAATTTGAGGGCGATGCCTCTCCGGGGAATGTGAGTTAGGCTGCGCTTACTTGCCGTGCTCCTCCTTTCTTCAACGCTTCAGTCTCAAGTGCACTCCTCAAGACTGACATTGATTTGCATCCTGTGACTCTTCTGAATCGCTTCTGTAGCTGACGTGCTGCCGCAGCGATCCACCTCTGTGCCTGTGTGCTGTTGGTCTGCCACCGTTTCACGTTCCGGAGAACTCTCCGGACGTACGAGAAGGACGACTCGATCAGGTTTGTCGTCTGAAAGCTCTTGCGGAGGACCGGTGGAATGCCGAGCCGGTGAAGCGTCAAGGTCTCCTCGAAGCCTTCTTCGAGACTTGCAGCAGCCTGAGTATTGACCCGCTCGAGATCACGCACCACACCCCGCAGCGCCTTGCGTGCCTGGTCGTAGTCCGTCATCGCCCACGCCGCTCGCATCTTCCGGTCATACTCGCTCTGGTATTCCTTCGGCAGATAACTCTTCACGTTGTCGGCCTTGTGTTGCTGGCAGCGCTGGACCTCCACCTCCGTGCCGAAGAATTCATCCACGGCACTGCGCAAGGACGGCGATCCGTCGATTACTGCCAGCATCGGATGCGAGGTGTCCAGCTTCCGCCTCCTGAGGTCATGCAGCAGGTCCAAACACACCCTGGCATTCTCCGTCGATCCTTCCCTGAACCCGAGAATGTGCTTTTTCCCTGTAAAATCAACCCCCAGAGCCACCACCAGCAGAGACTTGCCCACCCGGATGCCATCGATCATCAGCACCCAGATGTCCAACGCCGAGAGATCCCTTTCACAGAGTGCTGAGAGGTCCTTCGCCGTTGCCGTGATCATTTCTCGGTTGACTACGCTCTTGGAAACCCCGTAGCCTTCTGCCACTGCCTCGACGGTATGCTCGTAGTCGCGGCAGCTGATCCCGCTGATCAACCGTTCGTACACCGCCTGAGCCCGTGCATCGTTGCTCCGAAAACGTTCGTAGCTCCCGAGCGTCACTTCTCCACCGCTCCTCTTCCGCAACCGCGTGCGTTCGATCCTCACCTTCTGGCCTCCGAGCATCACTGCCCCGGCCTGCCTCCCCCAGCGATTGACCTCCGTGTCGTGTGACTGGCGCTTCCCCGCCAGGTACTCTTCCTCTGCCTTCATCAGCGTCTTCATTACCAGCACTCCGGCCGACGTCGCAAAGGCATGCAACTCCAATCCCAGTTCCTCTACCACCCGATCCAGATTGAACGATGGCTCGTTCACCTCACCAAATACCAATTTGACTTGAGCGTTCCTTTTCTCTACTTTGTCTACGGACATGGCGACTGCTCCTCTTTGAGGTTGAACTTTGCAAGGGTTTATTCCTCAGAGTAAGCATCGCCATGTTCTATTTCAACTACTTCTTCTCAAACTACCTTCACCTGTATTTGGGACATCCTCAAAGAAGACTACTTTGAATACTATTCGGGATGAATCTTTCGTCGGGAATTGGCACCCCCATACTCCTCGCCCGAACAGAGTCTGTCCAGCGTTTGAAATCTGGCCGCATGAGATGCTGAGTGGGGAGTCCCAACAGTCCGCGAGGTGTTTCTTGGGAGACGTTCGCACGCATCAAGGGAAGGTGTGGAACCTGCCGGTCATTAAGACCGTTTGTCTGAATTCCCTGAGCAGATGCAAGGGGACAAAGCAGAACGATGACAAGTACGAGGCAAATGGCTTGAATTCTCATCTGGTCCTCCTTTCAACGCAAAAGGTGTTGGAGTTCAGCGGCTCGAATCGGGACTCGGGGGTCGTCGGGTTTGACGGTAATGGCGAAACACTCGCCGGCGCACTGACTCACGCACACGCCAAGGCGCTAAACTGTGTGCAATCAAATGTACTGCAACGGTATCCTGATGGTTAGCAGGGGAGTATCATTCTCTACCAATGGCGTATCAATTTAGCGCAGGCAGGTAGGAGGCAATCAAAAGCGGTCAAGAAGAGCGGAACACCCTTATTGGCGACGGCGCAATTCGCCAGGAAGAACCCCAAACTGCTCCCGGAAACAATGGGCGAAATAGGAATGGTTGGCGAAGCCGACGGAATCGGCGATTTCGGCCACGGTTCCTGCATTCTTCTCCAGCAGCTCGCGAGCCCGTTGGAGCCGCATCCGTTTGATGAATTCCGCGGGCGTCATATTTGTGAGGGCATGAAGCTTTCGGTATAACTGGATCCGGCTCAAAAGCACTTCCCGTGCAAAGTCCTCCACCGCGAACTCCTCTCGTGCCATATTCTTTTCCACCGCGGCCATAACCCGGTTTAGGAACACATCATCGAGAGACGTTATGGCAACCTCACCCGGCCTTAATTCCGCTCCCCTGCTGAACTTTTCTCTGAGTTTCCGGCGGAGCCCAATCAGGTTCTGGATGCGGGTCAACAACTCCTTTGCATCGAACGGCTTTGTGAGGTAGTCGTCTGCTCCTGTCTCCAATCCCTCGATCCTGCTCTCCGACTCCGCTCTCGCCGTGAGGAGAATGACGGGGATGTGGCTTGTCCGCTCGTCCTCCTTCAGCGCCCGCGTCAGCTCATAGCCGTCCATCTCGGGCATCATCACATCAGTGATCACCAGATCCGGAATGACCTCGCACGATCTTTCAAACCCTTTCCGGCCGTCCTCGGCCTCCTCGACAGAGAAGTCAACTTCCAGATTGCTGCGGATGTATGCACGCACGTCGGTATTGTCCTCTACAACCAGCACGATGGCCTTCTCCGCCATATCGTGGCTCTCAGGCTGCGCCGGCGCCCGTGGCAAAGCATTGAGATCCATAGGAACCTGGATTCCTTCTTCCTCAACGGCTCGTGGTACTGTCGCTATCTCCTCCTGTCGGTACGCTTTTCGGTCAATCGGGATGCTCACCGTGAATGTCGTTCCTCTGCCGGGCTCACTTCGTACACTGATCGTGCCATGATGCAGTTCCACAAGCTCCTTGGCAAGCGCCAGTCCAATGCCTGTCCCTTCGGTCCGGTGCGATTCATCGACCCGGTAGAACCTCTCAAAGATTCGCGGGAGGTGCTCGGCCGCAATCCCCACGCCCGTGTCTTCAACGATCAGGCGGAGCGTGTCATCGGAAGTCTCCCCCGTGACGACCACATCCCCTCCTTCAGGAGTAAACTTGAGCGCGTTCGAGATCAGGTTGTTCAGCATCTTCTCGATCTTCTCAGCATCGTACCACCCCAGACCCCTGACATTTTCAAAATGGAGCGAGAAGCTGATCCCTTTTCGTTCGGCCCAGGATTGGAATGACTGTGTCAGGCGCTTGAGGAAAGAAAGAAGATCATCTTCCTCCACCCCGAGTGTCGCGTTCCCGGCCTCGATGCGGGAGAATTCCAGAAGCTGGTTGATCATGCCGTGGAGTTTTTGCGCGTTCCGTTTGACAAGGGACAGCATTTCCCGGAGGGACGTGTCAAGGGATGTCGATAACGCCTGCTCAACGGGTCCGAGAATCAGGGTCAGGGGAGTGCGGAATTCGTGCGAGATATTGGCCAGGAAGCCGGATTTGAGACGGCTCACTTCAGCCAGATGCTCCGCCTGGAGGTGTTCCATCTCCGCCTTTTGTTTCAGGTGAGCCTGTTGCAGTCGCAATCGATATCCTGCGTAGAGTGCTCCGACAAAAAGGAGCACGTACGCCGCATACGCCCATGTCGTCCGCCACCAGGGAGGGGCGATGCTGACTGCCAGCGCGATCTCCTGGCTCGGCCATTCTCCCCGCGACGATGCGGCCCTCACTCTGAACGTGTAGTCCCCGGGGCGCAATCCGGGATACCGGACGTAACGACGGCCCTCCGGCTTCACCCAGTCGTCCTCCAGCCCTTCAAGCTGGTAACGGTACTGAACAAGGTGAGGTGCGTCAATATCCACGGCGGCAAACTCGAACTCGAGAACATTCTGCTCATGAGAGAGCTCGAACGACCCGGATCCATTGAGAAGCGGTGGAGGGACGGTAGGTTTATCGTTGATCGACATCCTCGTGATAACCAACGGCGGTGCGGGGCGACGTGGATCGAGACTGTCAGGATGGACGATATTCAGTCCTTCCCATCCTGCGAGGAGGACCCTGCCGTCCTCGAGAAGTTCCATGTCCTCGATCCCTCCACTGAGGCCGTCGGAACCATCGAAACTCGTGAATCTGCCGCTCGCCGGATCAAGGATGGAGAGACCCGCTCTGAAATACCCCACCCACAGTCTCCCCTCCCTGTCTGAACCAAGGGGGAGCGCAAACTGGGCTTCGGTGAATGCAGTATCGGTGTACCTCGTAAATGACCTGGTTGATTCATTCCAGAGGTGGATGACATTGCCCGCCCCGATCCAGATTCTCCCGGCCGGATCCTCATACGTCAGACGGGTGCGATTGTTGGCCAGGGAATGAGGGTCCAACGGATCGTAAACGAACTTGTTGGTTGTGCCGGTTGCAGGGTCAAAGACTACAAGGCCATCTCCTTCAGTAGTGACCCAGATCCTGCCTTCACGCTCCCTCATGACAGTTGCTGCGAGCGTGACGGGAGTTTCGAGAAAGTTCCCGGTAGCGGGGTCAAATTTCAGGAGGCCGTAGCGGTCACCGCAGACCCAAAGCGAATCATCGGTGCCCTGCGCGATACTCCGGGCGATGAGGGATACACCAGCTCTGGACGAGTAACCATAGTTCCTGACCAACCCTGTGCGCAGGTCGGCTCTGTAGAGGCCAAGACCCCAGGTACCGAACCAGAAGTCCCCCCTTTTGTCGAGCAAAGAATTCGTCATGTCGGAGAACACGAGCCCCGGTTTCTTCCCTCGGAACAGATCAATGGTCTTCAGGACCTCCCGGTTGGCGATGTTGATGTGATGTAGGGTTCCATCCGCCGCGGACAACCAGAGCCTGCCATCCCGATCGCGTTCAATCGTTTGGAAACACATCGGAGCGCCGTCCGGTCCGCGAAGCGAGTAGAGGGGGAAGCGTTGGGATTTCGGCGTGAGGCAATACAGCTGTTCCGAACCCGTACCGATCCAGAGCACACCGGTAGGGTCGACGGACATTGGCATTATCACGCATCCGGGGGGAGAGCCCAGGTACGGTATGCAATCGCCGGATTCAGGGCACAAGAGGTCAACGCCTCCTATGGATGAAACCCAGACCCGACTGTCACCATCCAGCGCAATGTCGTAGATTTCATTGGAGCTAATTGACAGACCGTCGTTCTGCCTGTGCCTGTAGTTCAGCACCTCCCCGCTTCCCCAATCGATCCTGAATACGCCGTCGGTCGCGGTCCCGGCCCAGAGTTCTCCTCCCGGCCCCGGCGAAAGACACCGGATTCGGGCTGAATTGAGGCGCTGACCGAGAGGACCGGCGATGTTGGGGCGGGACAGGGTGCGGGTTGTGGGCTCGAAAAGAAACAGACCGCTATCAGATGCTATCACGATCCTCCCGTCCTCCCGCTCGCACAGGTCGCCTGCAACGTTTCGCGGAGAACCCAGGTGGTACGCCTCGAAACGAATGCCGCGCTCAAGACTGTCGGGGTCAAGGGATCGCGCGTCCGCGGGCATCCGGACCCGCACGACGCCAGATGATGTTCCCAGCCACAGGTCGCCCTTGCGGTCTTCGATGATAGCATTGACCGTTCTCGCGCCCGGAACCCATGCAGAGTCGTTCATGCGGGGGGGGAAGTTGACAAATCGATCACGCAGCGCGTCGTAGAGGCTAATGCCCGATTCATAGGTCCCTATCCAGAGGCGCTTCTTGCGGTCCACCAGCAATGAACTGATGTTGTTCGATGGAATCGAGTGTGGTTCGTTCGGTATGTTGCGGTAGATCCTGGAGCCATATCCGTCGTATCGCTGCAGACCGTCAAAGGTTCCGATCCAGATCAGACCGTTCCCGTCGCGGACCACGCGTGAGAGAATCCCTCCTGAACTCAGGATCTGTATCTGCCTGAAGTGGAATACGGGCAGAAGCTTTTCCTGCCCAACAAGCGGCCGCAGAAACGTGAGGAGAAGAAGCAGAATAAGCGGTTGGGACCGGAGTCTGGCAGTGGTTCTACCCAAACGCCGATGAAGACTGTCTTGAAAGAAGAAGCAGCTAATCAAGGGAGAACTCCACCGGAGTGGATGATCCATGCGGCACAGGAAAGTCATCCGTACGGCGGCAATGTACGACGGGGGAGGGCGAGAGTCAACGCGCGGGGCCGAGTATCCGCGTTCGAATGGAAACTTACGTGAGGCAACGAGCGCGGTTTGGTGAAGCTGAAAAAGACGAAAAAGCCCGCGAGGTGAAGAGATTATCGAGTATCCATCTGAGCATGTGGATGCCTGTCGGAGCTCACAATTTGCCACACGGATCGCCGGACCAAGGTCGTGTGCATCTCTGCACGGAGGTGCCCAGCGCACGAGTGCGAGCAGACAACTGACATCCGCATAACCCCTCAACGAGGCACATTGAAATATCGGTTGACATTACCGAATATTCAAGGTACCCCTAATCCATGGTCAACCGGAAAAGAGAACGGTCAACAATCGCCGAATTGCTCACCCGCTACCCGGTTGTGGGCATTGTCGGTGCAAGACAGGTTGGAAAGACGACGCTCGCCTCGTATTTGCGTCGAGGGATGCGTACTGCCACCGTCTTTCTTGACCTCGAAAACCCCGAACATCTTTCCAGACTCTCTGATCCGATGCTCGCGCTCAAAGGCCTGAGAGGCCTTGTCATCGTTGACGAAGTACAACGCAAGACCGAACTCTTCGACATCCTCCGCGTACTTGCTGACAGAAGGCCCTTGCCAGCGCGGTTTCTGATCCTCGGGAGCGCGTCTCCTGAACTGATCCGACGGGGGTCAGAGTCACTTGCAGGGCCCGTCTACTACCACGAATTGCAGGGTTTCTCACTTGATGAGGTGGGCGCAAAGTACGCAGACCGTCTATGGCTGCGGGGCGGATTTCCGAGATCGTACCTTGCTTCATCCAATGCCGCGAGCACGGAGTGGAGGAGGGCATTCATCAGTTCATTCCTGGAGCGGGATCTGCCACAACTGGGGATCAATATCCGCTCCACGACTCTACGGCGCTTCTGGATGATGCTTGCACATTACCACGGACAGATCTGGAGTTCTTCGGAGTTGGCCCGTTCCTTCGGCGTTGCTGATACAACTGTGCGCAACTATCTTGACCTGCTCACCAATGCGCTCGCTGTTCGACAGATTCCTGCCTGGCACGAGAACATAGGGAAGCGGCAGGTGAAAGCCCCCAAGGTATACCTGGCCGACAGCGGGATACTTCACACGCTGCTGAATATCCAGTCGAAGACGGACCTGGAGGGTCATCCCAAGGTTGGTGCATCCTGGGAGGGTTTTGTTATTGGGCAGGTGGTTCGTCAACTGCGGGCCAGGCCTGAGGAATGCTATTTCTGGGCGACGCATGCCGGAGCTGAACTCGACCTCCTCGTCGTCAGGGGGAGAAAGCGGATTGGTGTGGAAATCAAGAGGACGGTGTCGCCGAGGATAACGCCATCGATGAGGAACGCCCTTTCGGATCTGCGCTTGCACCGATTGTATGTCATCCACGCAGGGGAAGAAACCTATCGACTCGATCGACAGATCGATGCCATCCCGCTCGGGCGACTCCTCTCGGATATGAAGCCTCTGTAGCGAATCGTCCCTCATCTTACCATCGATCCTCCCGATGGGTTCCCTTATGGAAAAATGGTCACAGAAAGTGTGCTCTATGACCCCCGTTAGGCGGGGCGGACAGGCGTCCCACGGGACCCTGATGGTCGTCACATTCGCCTCGAAAAAAGCAAAGAGGGCGCCCATGAGTGATCGGATGCCCGCCTTTTAGGTGATACCAGTTCCCTACCTGACTAAGGTCATTTTTCGCGTCTGGACGAACGAACCGGTCGTCAACCTGTAGAGATGCATTCCGCTCGCCAATCCGCTGGCATTGAACTGCACGGTGTAGCTCCCCGGCGCTTTCTTCTCGTCCACCAGCACCGCCACCTCGCGGCCCAGAATATCATACACGACCAGCTTCACAACACTAACCCCTGACACCTGATCGTTGTTGTTGGATTAAACGGATTCGGGTAGTTCTGCGCGAGCCTGAAAGCCTCAGGCAACGCTGCATCCCGATCAACGACTCCTACTTGTGTTCTCAGTGATGTTGCATGCCCGATACTCCCTCGAAACGTGCTGTAGGACATACCGGTATACCACAGATGCAGCGTGTCCCCGATGGCAAAAAC
>Ga0315283_10005702_pt1 | contig 11022 bp, 10 predicted proteins | sample YL17G09_0_MG_FD_204541 | JGI IMG/M metagenome (GOLD analysis project Ga0315283, IMG submission 204541) | Sediment microbial communities from Yellowstone Lake, YNP, Wyoming, USA - YL17G09_0 | ecosystem: Environmental > Aquatic > Freshwater > Lake > Sediment | place: USA: Wyoming | collected...
TTCATGTTCGCCATGGCTTCTACTAGTTCGTGGGCCATTGGGGCTCCTTGGTCAAGAGATTACGAGCGGAAAACACCACACCAGCACCTGGGCTCTCCTTTTCGACTACCCCCTATCAGCACCCGGGGAGGCCCAAACCGCGGAAACGGTCAACTATCCTGTCTATACAAGGCGGTGTGCCCAGGCACAACCAACCTGTATAGACAGCATGTTATTCTGGACCCGGGCAAATAGCTAGCCAGCCGCACCAAATGCATGAGAAGGCGGTGGCATTACCATTTGCTATGGGTCCCTGGTTCACCTTCGTTTTGTGAGAATGGGGGATGCGGACGCGACCGGCGACAGACGTTTACTTGCTCGCAGCCCCGCCGGAACGGCGGGAGAACGAGAACGGCCTTCCGGCCTACCTTCACATCGCCCAGACGCTGGCCGAGCGGCTGGATTCCGGCGTGTACCCTGCCGGGAGCCGCCTGCCTTCGGGCTCCCAGTTGCAGACCGAGTTCAGTGTGAGCCCTATGACCGTGCGCCGCGCCCTGTCCTTGCTCGAGCAGCAGGGCCTGGCGACGGGGGTGAAAGGCCGCGGCGTCTACGCCCGCTCCCGCGACCTCGCCGACTCGGTGTTCAGGCTCGACTCGCTCAGCGGCGAGTGGCTCGACGAGTCAGCGGAGATCCGCCTGCTCTCCGCCGCCATGACGCGCGCGGACGGCAGGGTAGCGGCGATGCTGCATGTCGCTCCGGGCGAGAAGGTCATCCATCTGCGCCGGGTGGTTTTCTCGAGCGGCATCCCGGCGATGTACCACACCGAGTACATCATCTATGACCCCCGCCGCCCGCTGGTCGAGTCGCAGCTCCAGTTGACCTCTCTGCATGCGTTCCTGGATTCCGGGCGCGCGCAGAGGTTCCCGCGGGGCGAGCTGACAGTGACGGCAGTCAAGCTCGACGCAGAGAGCGCACAGGTACTGGGGGAATCTGAAGGCGCCCTGGCGTTGCGCCTGGAGCACGTCTTTCGGGAAAGCGACCGTACTCCGGTGAGCTGGGGCTGGTTCCTCCTGCGGGCCGAGTTGTTCCGCCTACGCGCCCGGCTGGGCGCTGAATAGGAGGGAGCAGAGTTGAACGGCGCCACCCTCGACTCGCTTCGCACCGCACTCATCGAGTTGGACGAGGGCCGCACGCTCGACCTCACCCGCCAACTCCTCGCCCAGGACCGGGTGACCCCCGTGTCGATCCTGGGTGCCTGCCAACAGGCCCTCAAGGTCGTCGGGGAGCGCTACGAGCGGCAGGAATACTTCCTCTCCGGGCTTATCATGGCCGGCGAGCTTTTCAAGGAAGTACTCGACCTGGTGCAGCCCCGCCAGGAGGAGAGTCAACCGGCGACCGCGGCGGGCACAGTGGTACTTGGGACCGTGGCCGGCGATATCCACGACATCGGCAAGAACATGTTCGCCACCTCGCTCCGCGGCTTCGAGTTCAAGGTGATCGACCTTGGAGTGGACGTCTCGCCGGAGAGCTTCCTTGCCGAAGTGGGCCGTTCGCAACCTGACGTGGTCTGTCTTTCCGGTCTGATCATGGCCGCCTTCGAGAGCATGAAGGCGACCGTCCGCCTGCTGCGCAGCCAGGAGGAGCACTTGGGATACCAGCCGCCGGTCGTACTCGGGGGCGCGATCATCGACGGCCGGGTATGCCAGTACGCGGGGGCCGATTCATGGAGCACGGACGCCATGGAAGGCGTCCGTATCTGTCAGGACCTTGTCGCCCGGGGGCGCGCCTAGCGGCGGGAGCTAGACATGCCGCCGAAGCCTAGATGACCCTGTACAACCAACCGATGAGAAGTCCCGCGAGCGCACCGATGATGGGGCCCCAGACCACCTCGAGCATGGTGAGTCTCCAGGTCCAGTCCCTGATGAGCGCCTGATTCACCAGACCGTACACGGTTATGCCCAGCACCCCGCCCATGGCCCCGACAAGTAGGTTGAGGGGATAGCCCTGCCCGGCCCTCACGCTGAGGACCACCAGCACCATGAGGGCGCTGACCACAAGTACCTGCGAAATCAGGCCGGGTATGGGCTGAAGGGCCATCTTGCCGTCCTTCATCCGCCCGACCAGCCTGAAGTCGGGCCCGTAGGCCCAGCCGAAGATGACCAGATGCCACAGCGCGTCCACCGCGCTGAGGCCGACAAAGGCGGCAAACCAGATGGCTACATAGTTCACGTCGTCCTCCTTCGCTTAGTTGGCCGCAGCTATGAGCCGCTTCGCTACCTGCACCACCAGGTCGGCGGGAAGAGCGATGCCTCCCCCCTCGTCGAGTAGTTGGGCGATATTGATCCCCACGACCTGAGCGTCGACATCGGCCAGAGGGCCGCCGGAGTTGCCGTGGTCGAGCGGCGTGGTGCTCTCTATCACCTCGTGGACACCGGACAGGCCGGGATAGTCGATATTACTGATCACGGCGGTGACGTTCCCGCTGGTCACCGGGTGCTTGAGCACCTTGGCGTTGCCGACGGCCACGACGAAGTCGCCATGGATCAGTTGGGACAGGTCGGTCCGGAAGACTGCCGCCGTGAGCTTGCGGGCTTTGACCCGGAGAACGGCCAGATCGGTCGTGGGGTCCCGGCCTATGAGGGTCGCGGTCACGGTCGACCCGGAGGGCAGGGTGACCCGGATGCGTCTGGCCGGGTGGCCGTCGTCGCGCACGATCACGTGATTGTTCGTGATGATGTACGCGTATGTCGCCGTGGCGCTGTAGATCACCCCGGTGCCTATCGATTCGTAGATCATCGTGGCCGTGGTCGCCGTGATGGCCGTGATGCCGACGACGTTGGGCTTGAGCTTCTTGGCTATCGCTTTCGGATCCCCGGTGGTCGCGTGAACCACCGCGGAGGTTGTGGTGGTCGGACGGAGCGTGGACGACGTGGTCGACGAAGTGGAGGTGGTGACCCTCTTGGGCGGCTTTGTCGTCGTGGTCGCGGCCCACGTCTCCCCCGGCCCCGCCACCGTGGTAGAGGTGCTGCTGAAGTCCGTGGAGGACGGCCGGAGAGAGAGGGAGCAGCCGCCTACGGCGGTCGCAAGAGCGAGAGCGACGAGCGCGAGGGCGAGGACCCGCTTGAGAAAAGGCAAGGGGACACGCTTCATCCGGTGATTGTAGCAGCGAGCCGGGCGGTATCATCGGGTCGGACCGACCTAGGCCGATGACACAAGGAGACCCCCATTGCTCGTGGTGACCGGAGCGACAGGGCTGCTGGGCAACGCCCTTCTGCGCGGCCTGGCGGCGCAAGGGGCGGCGCCGGTGCGCGCCCTGGTGCGCCCCACCTCGGACCTTACCGCCATCGCCGGCCTGGAGGTGGAGATCGTGCATGGCGACCTGCGCGACCGCTCCTCCCTGCTCGCGGCGTTCGCCGGCGCCGATGTCGTCTTCCACCTGGCGGGGATCGTGTCGATCGCCCGCGGAGGGCTCCCCCGGCTGCAGGAGACGAACGTGGAGGGGACGCGGAACGTCCTGGCCGCCTGCCGGGAGGCGGGAGTGCGGCGCCTCGTCTACTGCAGCTCCATCCACGCCTTTGTCGTCCCTTCGGGCGGCGCCTGCCTCAGCGAGGCGAGCCTGATAGACCCGGGCCGCACGCAAGGAGCCTACGACCGGACGAAGGCAGAGGCGACGCTTCTTGTGCTCGACGCCGTCAGACAGGGGCTCGACGCGGTCCTGGTCTTCCCGACCGGCGTCATCGGGCCCTACGACTTCCGCCCCTCCCACACCGGCGAACTGGTTCTCGCGGCCGGTCAAGGCCGGCTGGGGGCCTATGTCGACGGGGCGTACAACTTCGTCGACGTTCGGGACGTAGCCCAGGGACTGATGGCGGCCGCCGAGAAGGGTCGAAGCGGAGAGGGCTATATCCTCGCCGGCCACAACGTGACCGTGAAGGAATTGCTGCTTTCGATAGAAGCCGTCACCGGGACGCCCGCACCCAGCCTCCGCCTGCCGTTCGGCCTCGTCCGCACCCTCAGCCCCCTCATCCCCGCCTACTACTGGGCCACCAGGCAGAAGCCGCTGTTCACCACCTACTCACTCGACGTCATCTCCTCGGGCTGCACCATGGCCAACGACAAGGCCGAGCGCGAGCTGGGATACCGTCCCCGCCCGTTCGCCGAGACGATCGAGGACACCGTGCGCTGGTTCAGGAAGCAGCGGATGCTGTAGGCGCGCCGGGGTGACTCCCCGGGCTGCTCGGGCGGCTCTCGCAGCCGCACGTCGCCGCGCCTAGCGGCCTCCTACAGCTCGATGACGTCGCCCATGGCCGGCAGAGCGGCCTCCAGGCCAAAACACTCCCGGACTTTCCCCGCCAGCGCCCAGCGGGCGTCATCCTCGCCGTGAGTCAGGACCACGCGGGGCTTGCTGGGGGCCATGGCGCCCAGCCAGGCAAGCAGGTCGGTCTGACCGGCATGCGCGCTGAACCCACCCAGCATGTGGATCTTGGCATTGACCGCCACCTTCTCCCCGTGGATTGTCACCTTCTTGGCTCCATCTACCAGGCGCCGCCCCAGAGAGCCGTAGCCCTGATAGCCGACGATGAGCACGTGAGTGTCGGGGCTTCCCAGGTGAGCCTTGAGGTGATGCAGGATCCGGCCGGCGTTACACATCCCCGCGCCGGCCATGACAAGGAACGATCCGGTCTGCTCGTTGATCTTCCGTGATTCGTCGGCAGTGGCGCACATCTTGAGCGTACGAAGGTCCTCGCGCATGGGCCTGACGCTCACGAACTCGGTCATCTGCTCGTCGAACAGCTCGCGGTGATGGGCGTAGATCTCGGTGGTCTCGATGGCCATCGGGCTGTCGAGGAAGACGGGGAACGGCTCCACCTCGCCGTTGCGGAACATCCAGGCGAGAAGGCTGGTGAGAAGCTGGGCGCGGCCGACGGCGAACGTGGGCACCAAGACCCTGCCCCCGAGGCCGACGGCCTCCTTGATGACGGCCACGAACTCCTCGACGGTATCCCTGAAGGGGCGATGGTCGTGGTCCCCGTAGGTAGATTCCATGAATACCATGTCCGCGCGGTGGAAGGGCTCGAAGTCTTTGAGGATGGGGATGCCCATAGGCCCGATGTCGCCCGAGAAGACCACCCGCTTGGTCGTCCCGCCCTCCTCGACGAGGAGTTGGATGCTGCCCGAGCCCAGCATATGCCCCGATTCGGCCCATCTGGCCTGGACCCCGGGCGCCACCTCGACGGGCTCCTGGTACGGTACCTCGCGCAGGTCCTCGAGAGCGGCGTCCACGTGCTCGCCCGAATAGAGCGGTTCCAGGAGCGGTTGGCCGCTGCGCTTCCGTTTGCGATTCTGCCGTTTGTTGTCGGCCGCCTGAAGGCGAACCGCGTCCTTCAGGATCAGGCCGGCCAGTTCTGCCGTCGCCGGCGTGGCGTACACAGGCACCCTGTTGCCGCGCTTGGCCAGCAGGGGAAGACGGCCGACGTGGTCGAGATGCGCGTGGGTCACCAGGACCGCGTCGAGTTTCCGCTTGCGTCCCGTGGGTGGGCGGTTGAGCGCCTCGGACTTCTTGCCCCCCTGGAACATGCCGCAGTCCACGAGCAGCCTGGCGTGCTTCGTCTGCACGTAGTACGCGGAGCCGGTGACTTCGCCCCCCGCGGCGCCGACGACGGTGATCTTCACGTCTGCGCTCGACCTTGGGCCGAGCGTTAGGCCGCAGCTTGCCGGCGCCGCAGGAACACCTTGACCAGCTCATCGACCAGCAGCAGTCCCAGAGCGAAGATGATGCAGACCAGCCACCGCCAACCGTTCAGATGGGCCAGACCGAAGATGCGCTGCATGAAGCCGAGTTCGGTGGCCAGGATGGTGACCAGCAGCGACAGGCCGAGAAGCTTCAACTGGCGCCGGTCGGCGAAGGTGTCGGCGCGGAGGGCCGTCTGAGCCTCGCTCCGGCAGCTGATGCCGATGATGATGTTGAACAGAGAGAAGATCACGAAACCCATGGTCGCGGCAGTCACGGGGTCGGAGGACTCGAAGTAGTTCTCCACGACGAGGGTGCTGACGGCCATGAGCAGTCCAATAAAAGCGATACGGACCCACTGCCAGCTCGTGAGCACGGGCTGGGAAAGCGGCCGGGGCTTGCGCTCCATGAGGCCTTCCGAGGGCTTGTCGAAGCCCAGGGCGATTGCGAGCGGCACCTGCACCGCGAAGTTGATGTAGAGGACGGTCAGAGCCTGGAAAGGCGCCCCGCCCAGGATCGTGAATATGGCAGCGCCCAGGTAGCTCACGATGAACGCGGCCAGGGCGGTCATCTGGAAGCGGATGTACTTTGACAGGTTGTCGTAGATGCCTCGCCCGAATTCCACGGCCTTGACGATGGTGGCGAAGTTGTCGTCGGTGAGGATCATGACGGCAGCCCCCTTGGAGACTTCCGTCCCGGTGATGCCCATGGCCACGCCGATGTCGGCCTTCTTGAGAGCCGGAGCGTCGTTGACCCCGTCGCCCGTCATGGCGACGATGTTGCCCGCCTTCTGGAGCATGTCGACCAGCCTGATCTTGTCCTCCGGGGCCACCCGGGCCACCACGCCGATGTCGGGCAATTGCGCGGTCAGGTCGGCGTCGCTGAGAGCAGCGAATTGGGCGCCCGTGAGGGCGGTGCCCTCGATGCCCAGCTCGTGGCCGATGGCCGCGGCCGTCACTGCGTGGTCGCCGGTGATCATGCGCACCTGGATGCCGGCGCTGTGGCATTTCGCGATGGCTTCTTTGGCTTCCGTCCGCGGCGGGTCGACGATGCCGACCATGGCCAGCAGAGTGAGGTCCTTTACCTCGCCGATGAGGTCGCTCTTCGGGTCGAAGGACTCGGGGTCGAAGTCGCGCCTGGCCACGACCATGACGCGTTCGCCCTCTTTGGCCATACGCTCGTTCTCCGCCAGGGCCAGGGGGCGGTTCTCGTCGGTGATGGGCGTCTCTTCGCCGCCGGGCACCAAGAGCGAGCCTCCCCGCGCGATGAGGACGTCCGGCGCTCCTTTGACGAAGCAGCGGATCACCCGCTTGCCGCGGGCGTCTTTCATGTCGTGGAAGGTGGCCATGAACTTGTAGTCGGAATCGAAGGGCACCTCGGCCACCCGCGGGTACATCTGCCGGGCAGCGTCGACGCTGATGCCGCCCTTCTCCGCCAGGACGATGAGGGCGCCCTCGGTCGGGTCGCCGATGAGGGCCCCATCGTCGAGACGGGCGTCGGCACAGAGGGCCATGGGCAGCATGACTTCTTCGAGGTCGACCTTCGCGCCACCCGCGCTCAGCAGTTGCCCTTCGGTGCTGTAGGCCAGGGTGCCCTTCTGCCAGGGCTGCTGGTCCTTGGCGCCGCCCGCCGCGAGCTCGAGCGTGCCCTGGGTGCTGTACCCCTCACCGGTGACTTTGAAGCGGTTCTGCCCCGGGATCGTGAACTCCCGGGCGGTCATCTTGTTAAGGGTCAGCGTGCCGGTCTTGTCGGAGCATATGGCCGACACCGACCCCAGAGTCTCCACCGACGGCAGACGTTTGACGATGGCGTTGTGCGTCGCCAGCACCCGGGTGCCCATCGAGTAGAGGGTGGTGACCACGGCCGGCATGCCGGTCGGGATGGCGGAGATCGCCAGAGCTATCCCCGCCAGGAAGATGGCATCGAAGGGCTGGTCCTTCCGCAGACCGAGAATGATCATGATGACGAAGGTGATGCCCGCAAGACCGGCGATGAGCACGGTCAGCCGGTCGAGCTGCTTCTGCAGCGGGGTCTTGTCGGCCTCGGTCTTGTTGAGCAGGTCGGCGATGTGGCCCATCTCGGTGTTCATGCCGGTGGAGGTGACGATCATCTCCGCGCGGCCTCGCGTGACCGACGTGTTCATGTAGGCCATGCAGTGCCGGTCACCGAGGGCGACCTCGGCCGCGGCGATCGTGTCCGTGTCCTTGGAGGACGCCACGCTCTCGCCGGTGAGGGCCGCCTCTTCGATCTCCACGTTGGCCGCGAGAAGCAGGCGCCCGTCCGCCGGGACCCGGTTGCCGGCTTCCATGAGGACGATGTCGCCCGGCACGAGCTCTTCGGCCTCGATCTCGATCACCTGTCCGTCACGACGGACCCGGGCGATGCTCTTGAGCATCTTCTCCAGGGCGGCCAGGCTGGCTTCGGCCTTGGACTCCCCGCTCATGCCGAGCACGGCGTTGAACACGGTCAGGCCGAGCAGAACGAGGGTCGTTCCCAACTCGTGGACGATGGCCTGGTTGACCACGGCGGCGCCGACCAGAAGGATCTGCATGAAGTCTCGGTACTGACGCAGGAAGGCCCGCCATCCGGGCTCCTTCTTCTTGCCGGTTAGTTGGTTGGGGCCGTACTTCTCCAGCCGCTGCTTGACCTCGGTCGCGCTCAGGCCCTTACTGGCGTCGACCTGGACCTTTGCGGCCGTCTCCTCGGCGGACAGCGCGTACCAGCGCGAATCGGTCGGTATCTCTGCCATCATCCTTCTCCTTCACACATAAGGGCCTGCAGCCTTCCTATCTGCGCCGGTCAGTCGCCCGACGCAGCTTCGGTCTTGCCCGCGGATGCGGCCTGGAGTTCCTTCGCGAAAAACGTCAGGGCACGCTTCGTCTTGGCCTGCTGGTCTCCGCTGCGGTCGATCCCTCGTTCGTCCAAGAACCGTTGGGTGTCGGCCAGGACCGCCCCTATGTCTGAGGGAAGACACTTGGTCGAGAGCTCGAGGATGCGGCTTCCGTCGGGATAGAGCCACATCTCCGCCACCAGTCGCTGTCTGAGAGCAGAGGGGAAGAAGGGCAGCTTGAGGACAAGGATCGGTCCGAGCACGTAGAGGTCGTCGAGGTCGAGACCCTCCGGCCCGTGCTCGGCCGCGAGCGCCCGTTGCTGCTTGGTGAACAGCTTGCGCAGCGGGAACCGGCCGGCAGCCGCTTCTCTCACTTCCAGGGGATTCACTCGGTTCTTGAGCGTCCCGGAGCAAACGAACCCCCCCGGCATGGCGTCGACCTCGACCACGAATGCGGGCGACCGACGCAGGTCGGCGGGCAGATCCTGGGGCACGACCGGCCGCAACTTGACGACCGTGTCACCTCCCTTGCCCTGCATCCGGCGCGCGCGCACCACCACTCCCGCCCGGTCGAACGCGAGGTCGGGGGTGTCGAAGAAGAAGACCTGCCGGATCTGCGCATCCAGGGGGTCCATCTGAAGCGCCGCGACGGCCGAGCGAAGGCTCGATTCGGGGACCGTCACCTTCAGTTCGACACTGTCCGAAGCTGGGACGATCTGGAGGAGGCTGCGGAGTTGTTCGGCCGTGAGCTGGGCTCCCCGCTTTCCCCGGACGGCCACGCCGGTCTCCGCTCCGGCCGGTGGGGCCGGTGGCTCCGGCGGCTCCGGCTGCGCTGCGGGCTTGCCCGGACGGTCGGGTTCCTTGGCCGGCTTTTTCGAGTCCTTGGTCCCGTGTGCCATGGTGCGTTCCCCCGTCTTGTCCGCGCTTTTTGCGCTATGTCTCCCCACCGAAGCGGTCCGCCAACAGTCCGTGGCGAAGTCCGCGGTCGCTGACCGTCAGGGTCTCCCGTCCGAGCTTGTCCATGACCGTCCGGACCACGCACGCACCGGCGAGGATCACCCCCGCGCGGAGCGGTTGTAGACCGACGATCTCCCGGCGCGCCTCGCTGTCTCGGGAGCGGTAGAGCTCGATCTGCCGGTCGACCTCCTCGCGGCTCAGCACCGAGCCCTGGACTTTCTCGGGGTCGTAGACCGCCAAGCCGTGCATGACGGCCGTCATGTTCGTGATGGCTCCACCCATGCCCACCAGGACATCGGGACGCCGCAGTCCGTCGAGACGGCCGAGTTCGCCGGAGATCGCGTCCAGCGCCTGGTGCAGCCCCTCGGCCGTGACCGGGCCGTCCAGACTGAACTCCTCGGTAAGGCGGACGGCCCCCAGATTGAGACTGAAGCGCTCGTCAACACGCGTTCCTCGGCCGATGGTGAACTGGGTGCTGCCGCCCCCCGTATCGAAGATAACGAGGCTGCCGTTGCCCAGATCCAGCCTGGAGACCACCGCGATGTACGCCAGCCGCGCCTCTTCTTCTCCGGGGATCACCTCGATCTCAACGCCACAACGCTCCCGCACGGTAGCGATGAAAGCGTCCGGGTTGCGGGCGATCCGCAGACCCATGGTCCCCACCGCGGCGAGTGCCGAGGCGCCTTTGTGCGCCGCTTCCTCGGCCATCCCCGCGATGGCGTCCGTCGTCCTCGCGATGGCGGCGGGAGCGAAATCGCCCCCCTCGCGCAGGCCTTCCCCCAGGCGTGTCACTTCCGCCCGATCCACGAGCGTGCGCCACGAACCGTCGGCGAGACGTTCGCCCACGTGGAACTTCACCGAGTTGGTCCCGACGTCTATGACCGCGAACACCGGCATGACCGCGGTCAATCCTCGCCGTGTGTGGCGCTGAGCCACCGGGGATAGCTGGTGTTGTCACGCCCGGACAGACCCAGATACTTCACCGCAGCCACCACCCTATCGGGATTCTCCGACTCGATGGCCACAGTCCGCGACAATCTACCCTCGACGACGACCTCGGTCATCTCGGCCGTGCAACCCCCGACGTTGAAGCGCAGCCGCTTCTTATGTACAGGGATCGCACGCAACTCGGGTGAGTTCGGCCACCAGGTCTTCCACGGTGTAGCGCCCTTTGTCTGGCGTTCTCAGAGGCAGTCCAAGCGTGGCGCGGAACTTGTCGGCATCTTCCGGCGAAAGTGGTGTTTCCACCTTGAGTACAGGCAACCACTGCTCGAGACCGGCCTCGTCCACCCGCTCCAGCGACTTGACATCCATGAGGCCGGCGCGGACCTTCACGACCTTGTCGGGAATGGAAGAGACCAGGTAAATCTCGTCGCTCTCCTGGATGCCCGTTGGCTCCATGGCAGCGAAGGAGGCATCGGCCTCGCCGAATTCATCCCCAAAGGCACGCCACTCCCAGCGCGGAACGATCTTACCCACAAGCCACCGCCTCACCCGCTAGCTTACGCTGACAGACTTCGCACTA
>Ga0315283_10005704_pt1 | contig 11021 bp, 13 predicted proteins | sample YL17G09_0_MG_FD_204541 | JGI IMG/M metagenome (GOLD analysis project Ga0315283, IMG submission 204541) | Sediment microbial communities from Yellowstone Lake, YNP, Wyoming, USA - YL17G09_0 | ecosystem: Environmental > Aquatic > Freshwater > Lake > Sediment | place: USA: Wyoming | collected...
GGCGACCACACGAATTGGGTACGCAATGTGGAGGCGGCAGGGGGGCGGGCCGTGCTCCGACAAGGCCGTCGCGAGGACGTCCAGCTCGAACCCGCCGAGCCCGATGATCAGCCGCGGATCCTGCGGCGATACCTCGAGGTCGCACCCGGCGCCCGACCGCACATCCCCCTCGACCGTGGATCCTCCGACGAAGCCTTCGCTGAGGTGGCGGAGCGACTGCCCATCTTCCACGTCGGGCAGGCCCATCCCGCCCACGAACCGGTCTGACACCTGGCGGCGCCGATTGCGGCCGTGAGCCATCGACCGGGCGCTCGGTGCCGGAGACCCGTTGAAGCGGACCAATGTATAGTCACTAACTATGCGACTCGAGATCACCCGACGGTCAGACCTGGCCACGCGGGCGTTGCTCGAGCTGGCCCGCACCGGTGCGCGGACCAAGGCCTCCGGGCTGGCCGAGCGAGTGGGGACGACGCCCGGCTTCCTCTCCCAGGCGATGACGCCGCTGGTGGCCCGGGGATGGGTGCGCTCGGAACCGGGCCCGACCGGGGGCTACACCGCCCTGGTCGACCCGGCCGACCTGAACGTCCTGGAGATCATCGAGGCCGTCGAGGGCCCGACCGACACCGGGCGCTGCGTCCTGGAAGACCGGCCCTGCGGCGGTGCGGAGCTGTGCGCGCTCCACCGCCCATGGTCGACCGCGCGGTCCCAGCTCCTGGGCGAGCTGGCGGGCACCCCACTGTCGAGCCTCCTGCCCGAGAGCGAGGAGTGAGCATGCCGCCGGCCGACACCGCCGTGACGGCCGACGCAGCGGACGGGCCGGGGGTGCGTCCGACGGTCCGCGCCGTGGCGATGCCCTCGGAGCACGGGGGCTGGGGACTCACCCTCGAACCCGGTGTGCTGGGCCTCCTCGTGGCCCCCGGCCTCGCCGGGATCTGTCTCGCGCTCGCCGCCCTCCTGGCCTTCCTGGCCCGGACCCCCCTGAAGCTCGCGTTGGTCGACCGGCGCCGGGGCCGCCGTCTCCCCCGCACCATGCTGGCTCGCCGGGTCGCCACCGTCGAGCTCTTGGCACTGGCCCTGTTGGTCGGGGCCGCGCTGGCCACGGCCGCGGCGCCGTTCTGGGCCCCCGCCGTCGTGGCGGCACCCCTGGTCGCCACCGAGTCCTGGTTCGACGTGCGGTCGAAGAGCCGGCGCCTCGTGCCCGAATTGGCCGGTGCCGCCGGCGTGTGCTCGGTGGCGGCCATGATCGTCCTCGCCGACGGGGACAGCGCCCGGCTGGCGGCCGGCGTGTGGGCGGTCCTGGTCGCCCGGGTGTTGACCTCCATCCCCCATGTGCGGGCCCAGATCGCCCGCCTTCACGGCCGCTCCACTTCCGTGGCCACGGGGATCGGCGCCGACGGGGCCGCCGTCGCCGTCGCCGTCGCCGCGGTGGCCCTCGATGACCGGCTTGCCGCCGGGGCGGTCGCCGTCCTGGCGGTGATCGTGATCCAGCGCGTCACCGCCCGCGGCGACCTCCCCCGAGCGGTCGTCCTCGGCCTGCGCCAGATGGCCCTCGGCTTCGGCGTCGTCCTCGTGACCGCCCTCGGCGTCCTGATCAGTTCGAACTGAGCGAGAGGAACACCCCCATGCCGGAGCTCACCACCGAGCGAACGCTCGCCGACGTCGTCACCGAGGCCCCGGGCGCGGCCCGGGTCTTCGAGGCGTTCGGCCTCGACTACTGCTGCGGTGGTCGCCGCCGCCTGGGCGACGCCTGCATGGCCCAGGGCCTCGACCCGACCGTGGTCATGGACGCCCTCGTCGGCCTCCAGCCCGGCCCCGGGCCCGACTGGGCGGCCATGGACCCCGCCGAGCTGGTCGACCACCTCGAGGCGACCCATCACGCCCATCTCCGCCGCGAGCTCCCCCGCCTCGACGCCCTCCTCGACAAGGTGACCGGTGTCCACGGCGCCCGCCACCCCGAGCTGGACGAGATCGGAATCACGTTCCGAGCGCTGCGGAACGACCTCGAGCCACATCTCGCCAAGGAGGAACGCGTCCTGTTCCCCATGATCCGCGAGCTGGCCACCGCGACCGAGCGGCCCACGTTCCACTGCGGATCGGTGGCCAACCCGATCTCGGTGATGATGGCCGAGCACGATCGAGCCGGTGAGCTGCTGGCGACGCTGCGTCGGCTCACCGACGGCCACGTCCCACCCCCTGATGGTTGTGCCAGCTACCGGGCCCTCTTCGCCGGCCTGGCCGACCTGGAGGCTGACACCCACCTGCACGTCCACAAGGAGAACAACGTGCTCTTCCCTGCGGTCGTCGCCCAGGAGCAACGCTGGACGACCGCCTCGCGGTGATGAGCAAGCCGGCGGTGACCACGTCCCCGGAGCCGGTCACGACCTCGCCCGTCGCCGCGCTGTACCCGGGCTACTTCGCCCTGGTGATGGCCACCGGCATCATCGCCGTCGCCCTCTCCCAGCAGGAGATCGACGGGCTGTCGAGCAGGTGGACGAGATCCGCGACGGCCGCTGCGACGGGGTGAGCGCCCTCACGCGGTGAACACCGCTGAAGCCTGAACCCCGACCGAGCCTGCCCCGGTTACGGACCGGCCCCCGCGTGGCGGCCGCCCCGCCACAGCTCGAGGTAGCGGAGCAGGGAGTCGGTGGCCGGCCCGGTGTCGCCGGTGGCGACGACATCGACCAGCAGGCCCCGCACGACCGCCACGCCCAGACGGAGATCGACGGCGTCGGTCGGCGTCCCGAGGAGCCGGCCGACCGCCTCGCTCTGGTCCAGCCACGGGGACGTGAGATTCCCCTCGGCCCCCTGAAGGCCCATCGAGGCGAGCGCCTCGAAGAAGAGGCGCACGAACGGCCGCAGCTCCTCGCTCGAGACCTGCCGCCACAGGGCCAGGACGACGTCCTCACCGTCGGCCCCGGGCGGCGCCGCTCGGGCGGCCTCGGCGAGGGCGGCCCGCTGCCGGGCCTCCACCTCCTCGACCACGGCGGCCACCAGGCCCTCCCGCGAGCCGAAGTGGTAGAGAAGCATCCGGTGGCTGGAGCCGACGGCCTCGGCCATCTCCCGCAGGCTCCGCCCGCCCATCCCGTGGTGGGCGACATCGTCCATCACGCGCTGGAGCAGGTCCTGGCGGGCGATACCCATCGACACGAACTGTACCATTTGGTACAGTTCGTCCATGAAGCTCGAGAACGTGTTGCGCATCGACGCCCCGGTCGACGTGGTCTGGTCCCTGACCGAGGACGTCGAACGTTGGCCCGGCATCACCCCGACGATGACCACGGTCGAGCGCCTCGACGACGGCCCCCTGGCCGTGGGCAGCCGAGCCCGGGTCAAGCAGCCCGGTCAGCGGGCCCGGGTCTGGACCGTCACCCGCTTCGAGCCGCGGCGTTCGTTCGCCTGGTCGACGAAGGCGATGGGCATGACCATGGAGGGCGCCCATCTCCTCGCTGACGAGGGCGGCGCCTGCGTGAACCGGCTCGAGCTCGAGGTCACCGGGGCGACCGCGGGCATCGTAGGACGACTCCTGCGTCGCCCCCTGCTGAACGCCATCACCACCGAGAACAAAGGCTTCAGAGCGGCCGCCGAAGCCCGGAGCTGAGCCCCACGGCCCGCCCGCGTCACCGGGTTGGGAGCAGATCACCCAACATCGATGTTGGCGTCGGACCGACCATGGGCGACGATGGTCGGGTGCCCGCACCGTTGCCGCCCTCGACCCCGCCGAGCACGCTGCCGCCGCGGCCGAGGCCTCGCCCGTCGGGGTTCCGGCGCGTCCTACAGGTGGCCGTGGCGGTCATCGTCCTCGTCGAGTTGTTCGACGACCTCCGCCACGTCGTCCAGCGGCTGCGGCACACGGTCGCCTGGTGGTGGGAGGGCGTCGAGCGCCACGACAGCCTGCGCTCCCACCTGACCGAGTTGGCACTCCTCTGGCGCCAGTTCGACCAGCACCGGCCGAACCCACCTCCAGGCTGATCCGACGAGGGTCGGTCGACCAGGGCGGGGTCAGCCGGTGGCGGCCCCGAGGAGACGGCCGATCCCGAAGGTCACCGCCATCGCCAACGCGCCGCCGACCACGAGACGCACCACGGCCGGCCGCTTCGCCGAGCCACCGAGCTGAGCGCTCACGATGCCGGTGACGATCAGCCCGACCAGCACCGCCACGAACGCGATGGCGATCCGGACCGACGCCGGTGGCAACAGAATGGCGACGAGGGGGAGCACCGCCCCCACGGAGAAGGCCAGCGCCGAGGAGCCCGCCGCCGCCCAGGGTTTGGCCAGCTCCTCCTGGTCGATCCCGAGCTCCACGCTCAGGTGCGCCTTCAGCTCGTCGTGCGCCGTCAGCTCGGCGGCGACCACGGTCGAGGTCTGCTCGCTGAGGCCTTGTTGCCGCAACAACCCGACCAGCTCGGCGCGCTCCGCCTCCGGCATCTGCTCGAGTTCCCCGCGCTCCTTGGCGATGAGGGCCCGTTCGGTGTCGCGCTGGGTGCTCACCGACACGTACTCACCCAGTGCCATCGACACGGCGCCGGCGACCAGGCCGGCCACGCCGGCCGTGGCGATCTCACTGGTGACCGTCGTGGCCGCGGCCACACCGATCACCAGGCCGGCCGTGGAGATGATCCCGTCGTTGGCCCCCAGCACCCCGGCCCGCAGCCAGTTCAGACGGGACGCCACCGAACCGCCGTGGGGCTCGTGCGCGTGCCCCTCGCTGGCGGTCATGGGGCGACGGTAGGCCACCGGAACCGGGCTCAGCTGGGCTCGTAGAAGATGCGGGCGCCGAATCGATCGACGCCAGGGTGGGTGAGGCGGGCCATGCCCCGCTGGCGGTTGCCCATGGCGGCGATGACCTCACCGATGTGGTGGACCGAGTCGGGATCGGCGACACGGGTCGGCTCGGCGAACTCGACGAGGCTGATCTCGTCGCCGTAGTCCACGAACAGCGGCACCACCCAGGCCCCGGTGCGGCAGGCGGTGGCCAGCATCGACCGGGTCGCCTTACCGAACGGGTGCATGAACACGTCGCCCGCCTCGTCGCGCCCGTCCCGCGAGCCGCCACCGGCCAACAGGACGATGGAGCCCTGGCTCGAGTGCATGAGGCGCTCGAACTCCCGCCGGGTCCGCTCGTTGGCCGTCCGCCGGAAGATCCTGAGCCGACGGTCGAGGTCGTGCTCGGTGACGACGCCCTCGTCGATGACCTCGCTGCCGCTCACCGGGAAGGTCTTCAACACCCCGCCGACCTTGCGCAGGATGTCGTCGATCACGTTGCGCTCGCCGAGTCGTAGATAGCCCAGCAGCCGGCCGATCATCAGGGTGATGTGATGCTCCAGGCGGTCGACTCCTTCGGCCTGAGCGGCCCGGTGGAGGTAGCCGAGGGTGAAGCCCTGGTCCTGGAGCTCGAGATGGTTGCTGGGGAAGATGAAGGTCTCACCGGACCGCACCCGCTTGAACAGGTCGTGGCGGCGGGCGAACTCGGCGAAGGCCTCGGTCAGGGCCGGGACCTGCTCGCCGTGGAGCAGGTCGAGGAGCCCGAGCACCTCCTCCTGCTCGGCGCCGCTGTAGGGGTTCGGCGCCAGGAACACCGACCCGTGCTCGATGGCATCGGGCGGGGCCTCGGACTCGATGACCTCGCGGTCGATGACCTCGAACAGCGCGCCGGCCTCGGTGGCCACGACCTGTTGGGCCAGTCGGTACATCTGCTCGTCGATGTGGGCCTGGACGTCGATCCAGCCCCGTAGCCGGTCGAGCAGCCCCTCGCCCTCGTCGCCCCCCGGCTGCTCGGTGTCTCGTTCGCTCACCCGTCGTCCTGCCCGGTCGCCTGACCCCAGATCAGCCTCGACGGTAGTTGGGCGACCGACAGAAGACCCCGGCTCCGGGCCCAACCCCGGCGGAGGAGCCGAGCGACGGCCGTCGCGGGCCCACCGGCCCCAGACGTAGGGTTCGCCATGGCCTACGAGGACTACGACGCACTGCGGGTCCATGTCACCGACAGCGTCGCCCGGGCGACCATCGATCATCCGCCGATCAACCTGCTGGACCTCGCGTTGATCCTGGAGTTGGACCGTTTCGGGCAGGAGGTCGAGGCCGACGACGACGTGCGGGTGGTGGTCCTCGACTCGGCCGATCCCGGCTTCTTCGCGGCCCACGCCGACGTCACCCTCATCCAGGCCCTGCCGACCGACGACCCCGACCTCCACGACGAGCCGTCCGCGTTCCAGACCATGGTCGAGCGGTTCCGTACGATGCCCAAGGCCACCATCGCGGTCATCGAGGGCATCGCCCGGGGTGGGGGCAGCGAGCTGGCGCTCTCCTTCGACCTCCGCTTCGCCGGTGAGCGGGCTGTGCTGGCCCAACCCGAGGTGCTGGTCGGCATCATCCCGGGCGGGAGCGGTACCCAACGGCTACCCCGGCTGGTCGGTCGCGCCCGGGCGCTGGAGATCATCCTCGGGGGCGACGACATCGACGCGGCCACGGCCGAGCGCTGGGGCTACGTGAACCGCACCCTGCCCGACGGGGAGCTCCGGCCCTTCGTCGACGCCCTCGCCCGGCGTATCGCCGGCTTCGCTCCGGGGGTCATCGCCCGGGCCAAGAAGGCGGTCGACGGGGCGGCAGGTGACCCGACGGCTGGCCTGTGCACCGAGGACCAGCTCTTCCGCCAGTGCCTCGCCGACCCTGCGGCGGCGGAGCAGATGGCCGCCTTCATGGCCGCCGGCGGCCAGACCCGCGAGGTCGAGCTGGAAGGCTTCCCGGATGGGCGCTGAGCGCTCGCGGCAAAGCGCACGGCCATCCGCCGCCTGACGAGGGACGCGACCATGGCGCGCTCGCCGTCGGTCACCCGCATGAGCGGCGCCTTGCGAACCGAGCCGCTCCGACGGCCCTCGGTCCAGAGGATCACGGCCCGTGGCCAAACGGTTCGTCCGCCCCCGACGATGGCCAGCCCGACCCCACGCCCCTTGGTCGCCTTGGTTTGTCCGGCCCTGTCCGCTCAGGTCCTGACCGAAGCCTCGACGTCGGTGTCCCCGAAGCTGACGTCGGCGGCATCGACCACCGCGCCCTTGCGCCCGGGGGCCGACTGCCAGGTCCAGTACATGTTCGTGTGGGCGATCACCTTGTCCGCCGGCGGCAGGCCGTACTCCGAGAAGTCCTCGGTGGCATGCGCGTCACCGACCAGGACGGTGTCGTAGCCGCGGGTGAACGCGCCGTGGAGCGTCGCCCGGATACAGGCATCGGTCTGGGCGCCGGTGACGAAGAGCCGACCCACCCCGCGTCCGGCCAGTTCGGACTCCAGGGTGGTGTCCTCGAAGGAATCCCCGTAGTGCTTGTGCACCAGCGGCTCCGCTTCCTTGCGCTGCAACTCCGCCACGAACTGCCAGCCGTCGCTGCCCTCGGGCAGATTCTCATCGGCGTGCTGCACCCAGACCACGGGCACCTGCTGGGCGCGAGCCCGCTCGACCAGCGTGCTGATGTTGGCGATCACCTCGTCGCGGTGGAACGCGTTGGCCACCACGTCGTTCTGCACGTCAACCACCAGGAGGGCGGTATGGGGACGGTCGCTCCGGCTCGTCATACCGACCGTTCTACCCCTCGACTTCGTCTACCCGCGGGCCGAGACCAGCCAGCCGCCGGTCCCGAGTCGGACACCGACACCCGACTCGTACCGTTCCTCGAGTGACGCACGGACTTCGTCGCCCGCCGCGGCGCGAGCGTCGGGCTCGGTGAGGCCGAGCAGCCCACGAGCGATGCCCGCGCCGAGCAGGAAGTCGATCGACTCATCCAGGCTCCCACCCCCGCCGAGCAGGATGGTCGGCGATATCGCCTCGACCTCGACGTGGGTGAACCCGGCGGCAGCGAGCAAGCCGGCCGTCTCGTCCGAATCCGAGAGGGCGAACATGCCCGGGCCGCCGGCCAGCCCCCCGAGATCGGGAAGCGCGACGTGTTTCGCCACCGCATCGCCGACGATCGAGACCCATTCGTTGGCCTCGAGCCCCTGCCAACAGACGAACGTGATCCGGCCGCCGGGCGCCAGTGCACGACAGAGGTTGGTGAACGCGGCGACGGGGTCGTCGAAGAACATGAGACCGAACTGGCTGATGACGACGTCGAAGGCACCCTCGGCGAAGGCGTAGGTCTGCGCGTCCGCGACGATGAACTCGGCGTTGTCGACCGACGCCGCTCGAGCCCGGCGGGCCGCGACCTCCAGGAGTGGTTCGGAGATGTCCACCCCGAGCGCCGTGCGGGCGCCGCGAGCCGCGGTGTGCGTCGTGACGCCGCAACCGCAACCGATGTCGAGCACCGAATGGTGCGGTTCGATCTGGGCCCTGTCGAGCATCGCGTCGACGAAGGGTGCGAGCTGGCGGTCGTACCGGTCGGCGTGGTCGACGTAGTGCACGGCCTCACCGCCGTTCCAGGCCTCGGACTGCTTCTGGTTCGCTCTCATTGCAGATCCTCGGTGGGTTGGGTGGCGGTCGCCGATGTTACGGATTCGCGAGGAACCGGCTTGAGTCCGAACGAGCCGATCACCCGGCCGTCGGTGCCCGTGAACACCTGCTCCAGCGCGGCGACCGCGACGAGATGGACCTGCTGGATCTGTTGGATCCGCTGGTGCGCAAGGACCGACCCGTCGGATCAAGGCAGCTCGAACCGATCCAGGTTCATTACCTTGTCCCACGCGGCCACGAAGTCCTCCACGAACTTCTGCCCCGCGTCTTCGCAGCCGTAGACCTCAGCGATTGCTCGGAGCTGCGAGTTCGAACCGAAGACGAGGTCAACCGCGGTACCCGTCCACCTGACCTCGCCCGTGGCCCGGTCGCGACCCTCGTAGACGTTCTCTGATGAGGCAGATGCCTTCCACTCGGTGCTCATCGAGAGCAGGTTCACGAAGAAGTCGTTGGTCAGTGCCTCGGGTCGGTCGGTGAGGACGCCGGGCCCGGACGGCCCGGAGGTCACCTTCAGGGCACGAAGGCCCCCGACGAGAACCGTCATCTCCGGAGCGGTCAAGGCCAACAGGCTCGCCCGATCCACCAGCAGCTCCTCGGGCCGCCGCTTGTCGGCACGGGAGTAGTTGCGGAACCCGTCGGCGGTCGGCTCCAGCACGGCGAAGGCGTCCACGTCAGTCTGTTCCTGCGAGGCATCCGTGCGCCCCGGCGAGAAGGGAACCTGAACCTCGTGCCCGGCGTCCTTGGCCGCCTGTTCGACCGCGGCACACCCGCCGAGGACGATCAGATCGGCGAGAGAGACCGTCTTCCCACCGCTCGCCGAGCCGTTGAAGTCCGCCTGGACCTGCTCCAGGGCCGCCAGCACCGTCGTCAGTTCGGCTGGGTTGTTGACGGCCCAGTCCTTCTGCGGAGCGAGGCGGATGCGGGCCCCGTTGGCACCGCCGCGCTTGTCGCTGTCACGGAACGTCGATGCCGAGGCCCAGGCGGTCGAGACCAGCTGGGAGACGGACAGGCCGGTCGCGAGGATCCCGTTCTTCAGGGCCGCGATGTCCGCCTCGTCGACCAGTTGATGATCGACGGCGGGGACCGGGTCCTGCCAGATCAGCTCCTCGTCGGGGACCTCCGGGCCGAGATACCGCGACACGGGTCCCATGTCCCGGTGGGTGAGCTTGAACCACGCCCGGGCGAAGGCGTCGGCGAACGCGTCGGGGTCCTCGTGGAAGCGCCGCGAGATCGGCTCGTAGACCGGATCGAACCTCACCGCCAGGTCCGTCGTGAGCATCATCGGAGCGTGGCGCTTCGACGGGTCGTGGGCGTCCGGCACGGTGTCATCCGCCGCCCGATCCGTGGGCCGCCACTGCTGAGCGCCGGCCGGGCTCCTCGTCAGTTCCCACTCGAAGCCGAACAGGTTCTCGAAGTAGTTGTTGTCCCACGTCGCCGGGGCGGTGGTCCATGCGCCCTCCAACCCGCTGGTGATCGTGTCGCCCGCCTTGCCGCTGCCGAAGTCGTTCCTCCAGCCGAGGCCCTGCTCCTCGAGGCCGGCTCCCTCGGGTTCGCGACCGACGTACTGGTCCGCATCGGCGGCACCATGGGTCTTGCCGAAGGTGTGCCCGCCGGCGATGAGGGCAACGGTCTCCTCGTCGTCCATGGCCATGCGGGCGAACGTCTCCCGGATGTCCCGGGCTGCGGCGACAGGATCCGGATTGCCGTCCGGCCCCTCGGGGTTCACGTAGATCAGGCCCATCTGGACCGCGCCGAGCGGATCTGCGAGCTCGCGATCGCCGCTGTAGCGCTCGTCGTCGAGCCAGACGTCCTCCGGACCCCAGTAGATGTCCTCTTCGGGCTCCCACACGTCCTCACGCCCGCCGCCGAAACCGAACGTCTCGAAGCCCATGGACTCCAGGGCACAGTTCCCGGCGAGGATCATCATGTCGGCCCAGGAGATCTTCCGGCCGTACTTCGCCTTGACCGGCCAGAGCAGGCGGCGCGCCTTGTCCAGGTTCGCGTTGTCGGGCCAGCTGTTGAGCGGAGCGAAGCGCTGCGTGCCCGACCCGCCACCGCCCCGGCCGTCGTGGATGCGGTAGGTGCCGGCACTGTGCCATGCCATCCGGATGAAAAGCGGCCCGTAGTGGCCGTAGTCCGCCGGCCACCAGTCCTGCGAGGTGGTCATCACCGCTTCGATGTCGGACTTCACCGCGGCGAGGTCAAGGCTCTCGAACTCGGCGGCGTAGTCGAACGCCTCGCCCATGGGGTCGATCGACGGGGAGTTCTTGTTGAGAGGCCTCAGGTTCAGCTGATCGGGCCACCAGTGCTGGTTCGCCGTCGAACCTGCCGCCGTGGGCGCGTGGCTCAAAACCGGGCACCGGGCCGCCGGCGCATCCTCCCCATCGGTGGTGACGACAGCGCCGGTCTCTTCGTTGCTCATGGTTCTCCTTGGCTGCTCATGTGGTCGATGGCATCGTCCGCTTGATTCACTGTTCCGCGGCTGCTTCCTGGCAGGCGGGGCAGTAGCCCCAGTAGATGACCTCGGCTTCGTCGATGCTGAACCCGTGGTCATCGATGACGTCCAGGCACGGCCGGCTCCCCACCGCG
>Ga0315283_10005705_pt1 | contig 11021 bp, 9 predicted proteins | sample YL17G09_0_MG_FD_204541 | JGI IMG/M metagenome (GOLD analysis project Ga0315283, IMG submission 204541) | Sediment microbial communities from Yellowstone Lake, YNP, Wyoming, USA - YL17G09_0 | ecosystem: Environmental > Aquatic > Freshwater > Lake > Sediment | place: USA: Wyoming | collected...
AAACTGCTTTTTCGGATAAAAGCTGTAAAGAATTCTGCTGAGAACAAATATATCCTGCTCAATGCTCCGAATAGCGCTATTCCGCAAATCACTTCTATACTTCCGGGCATGAAGTCCCCCACTATTTTGCCTTTGGCTACCAAAGGTTGGAGCAGTATTCACTCGGTGGTAAAAGAAGATGAATTCTGGGATATTATTGACCAGCTTAAAAAATTAGGGGCACAGGGAATTCTGGTATGTCCGATTGAGAAAATGGTGCTGTAAATGTCGGATCTCGGATCTCAGATGTCGGATGTGGGATGTGGAATGTCAGATGTCAGACTTGAAAATGGAACCGGGATAATGATTCCGGAAAACAAACCAGCATTTGACCCCGTCCTTCAGGTCGGGGCGAACAGGCAGAACAAAAAAACTGAATAAAATGAAAAAAATAATCAATCCAGGCAGGAAAGGCTGGCAGAAGCTCATGCAAAGGCCAATAGCAGAGCAGGAAGCGTTAAACGACAGTGTGAACCGTATTTTTACGGAAATAAAAAAAGATGGCGATAAAGCCGTGAGAAAATACAGTCTCTTTTTCGATAAAGTAGATTTAGAATCATTTGCGGTAAATAAAAAAGCCTTTGAACGTGCTTCTGAAATAGTGCCGGAGGGACTGAAAGCGGCGATCCAACTGGCAAAAAACAACATTGAAAAATTTCATGCAGCGCAAAAAGAAACTCCAAAAGAAATCGAAACAACCAGGGGTGTTACATGTTGGCGGGAAAGCAGAGGCATTGAGAGAGTAGGTATTTATATTCCTGGGGGTACGGCTCCTTTGTTTTCAACAGTGCTGATGCTTGGCATTCCTGCAAAATTAGCCGGATGCAAAGAAATTGTATTATGTACGCCTCCTGATAAAACCGGAGCAATCAATCCGGCTATATTATATACGGCCAATCTGGCAGGAATTACTTCTGTTTTTAGTATAGGGGGAATTCAGGCCATTGCTGCGATGACTTTTGGAACACAAAGCATTCCTAAAGTGGATAAAATATTTGGCCCGGGCAACCAATACGTGACGGCTGCCAAACAAGCGGCTCAAAATTTCGGCCTGGCTATTGATATGCCGGCTGGTCCCAGTGAGGTGCTTATCATTGCCGATAGCACCTGCATTCCTTCGTTTGTAGCTTCCGATCTGCTATCGCAGGCTGAACATGGTGAAGACAGCCAGGTAATTTTACTTTCAGATGATGAAGATGTGGTTGATAAGACTCTTTCAACATTGAAACAACAGCTAAAAGAATTGCCAAGGAGAGCAATTGCAGTAAAATCCCTGAAAAACAGTAAAGCCATCGTTCTGAAAAATATAAGTGAGTGTATCGAATTCAGTAATAGCTATGCCCCAGAACACCTGATATTAGCCGTGAATAAGGCCCGCGAACTGATTCCTGAAATCTCAAGAGCAGGTTCTGTTTTCCTGGGAAACTACAGTTGCGAAAGTGCCGGAGACTATGCCAGCGGGACCAATCATACCCTGCCTACCAACGGTTATGCGCGTAGCTACAGCGGTGTATCTTTGGATAGTTTCGTTACCAAGATCACTTTTCAGGAATTAACCAAAGAAGGTATCCGGAATATAGGCCCAGCTATTGAACTGATGGCCGAAGCAGAACAATTGTTTGCGCACAAAAATGCGGTTACGCTGCGATTGAAGAACTTAGCATAGCGTTCTCACAGACATAGCGGGTAATGGAGATTGATAATGCAGGGAGTAAGGAGTAAGGAGTAAGGAGTAATATCCCACTAAAATGATGGCTGAACAATGAAAGATATGCAAAAAATAGAAATAAATAACCTGGTTCGTAAAAACATCCTCAGTTTGAAGCCTTATTCAAGTGCCAGAGATGAATTTTCGGGCAAAGATGGTGTGTTTTTAGATGCCAATGAAAATCCTTTTGGTAAACTTAATCGTTACCCTGACCCTCTTCAAAAGGAATTGAAGAATAAACTGAGCGAAATAAAATCTGTTCCCACCGAATGTATTTTTGTTGGGAACGGCAGCGATGAAGTGATTGATCTGACATTCAGGATTTTCTGTAATCCCGGAAAAGATAAAGCCCTCATCTTTTCGCCTACTTATGGTATGTATGAAGTTTCGTCGGAAATTAACGAAGTGGAGCTGATAAAAGTTCCCTTGTCACGTACCTTTCAAATTGATTTTGACGCTTTGGAAAACTATCTGAGTGATGAAACTTTAAAGCTGATATTTATTTGTTCGCCCAATAATCCAACGGGAAATAGTATTGAAAACATTGATTCAGTGCTGCAAAGATTTAAAGGAATTGTGATTGTTGATGAAGCGTATATTGATTTCAGCAAAGCATGTTCTTATATCACTAAAATCAATCAGTATCCAAATTTGATTGTTTTGCAAACCTTCAGCAAGGCATGGGGATTGGCCGCTGCCAGGGTGGGTATGGCTTATGCAGATGCTCAAATCATTTCTTTGTTCAACAAAATTAAACCACCATACAATGTGAGTGAACTTAATCAGAAGGCTGCTTTAAAGGCTATGACATACCCGTCTGAATTTGATAAAAGAAGATCAATCATTCTGGAACAAAGATCCTGGCTGGAGAATCAATTGTCTTCAGTGGCTGTTGTAATAGAAATATATTCTTCGGATGCGAATTTCTTATTGGTTGAAATGACTGATGCCGACAAAATTTACAAAGAGCTGGTCAATCAAAAAGTGATAACCCGGAACAGACACAGCATGGTAAAAAACTGTATCAGGATAACCGTTGGAAGCCCTGAGGAAAATCAAATACTTGTTGATACATTAAATAAACTGATATAAATCAACATATTAACAAAGACAAAAAACCACGGAGACACGGAGAACATAGAGAAACTCAGAGATATTTTTCAAAAATATTAGTGATTCTTCTTACTCTTTAAAAATGGTTAACCTCCGTGAAACTCTGTGACCTCAGTGTCTCCGTGGTTAAAAAAATAAATTTTAAAAGATGAAGCAAGTATTATTTATCGATAGAGATGGCACATTGGTTATTGAACCGCCCATCGATTTTCAGTTAGACAGTTTGGAAAAACTGGAGTTCTATCCGGGTGTTTTTCAATACCTTTCACGAATAGCAAAAGAACTCGATTACGATCTGGTCATGGTTACCAATCAGGACGGACTTGGAACGCCCGCTTTCCCTGAAGCAACATTCTGGCCTGTTCAAAATAAAATCATTGAGGCATTCAGGAATGAAGGAATTGAATTTGCTGAGATCGTTATCGACAAATCTTTCCCGCACGAAAACCTTCCTACCCGGAAACCTGGCACCGCCTTGCTTTTACACTATATCAAAGGCAATTACAATTTGACTGATTCGTATGTTATCGGCGATCGTTTAACAGATATTCAACTGGCCAAAAATCTTGGCTGTAAAGCGATTTACATCGGTAAAGATAAATGCGAAGATGCTATCCTGTCGACAACAAGCTGGGCTGATATTTATCAATTGCTGAAAGCTGAGCCACGAAAATCGAAGGTGATCAGAAAAACATCCGAAACAAATATCGAAATTGAAATCAACCTTGATGGAACAGGCAAAAGCTCAATCTCAACCGGGTTGGGCTTTTTCGACCACATGTTGGAACAAATTGCCAGACATGGTAATATGGATTTATACATAAAAGTTAATGGAGATTTGAACATTGATGAGCACCACACCATTGAAGATGTGGCTATTTCGTTTGGGGAGGCAGTTGTAAAAGCATTGGGAAGTAAAAAAGGTATCGAACGCTATGGCTTTTTATTGCCTATGGATGATTGCCTGGCTCAGGTGGCTATAGATTTTGGGGGTAGGCCCTGGTTGGTTTGGAACGCAGAATTTGAACGGGAAAAAATTGGTGAGATGCCTTCCGAAATGTTTATGCACTTCTTTAAATCCTTTAGTGATAACGCCAGATGTAATTTGAACATCAAAGCTGAAGGGAACAACGAGCATCACAAAATCGAAGCTATCTTCAAAGCATTTGCAAAAGCCATAAAAATGGCTGTAAGTAAGTCAGGTAATTTTTCGATTCCCAGTACGAAAGGAAGTTTGTAAGTCTTAAGGAGTAAGGAGTAAGGAGTAAATAATATTCAGTAATTAATTTCAAAAACACAAGATAATGGAAAGAACAAATTCATTTAAGGGTATAAAAAAGCTGTTTCGAAGCGACTTAATCCTTAATAATTGCAACTTATACTTTTCCAAATGCAAGTAGCGATAATAAAATATAATGCCGGCAACATCAAATCGGTTGAAAATGCAATCAGAAGATTGGGATTCAACTGCCTGGTGACAGACGATTTAGAAATAATCAGCGCAGCGGAAAAAGTTATATTTCCCGGGGTTGGCGAGGCGAGTTCTGCCATGGAGTATTTAAACAAACACAAACTTGACAGTTTAATAAAATCGTTGAAACAACCCACTCTTGGGATTTGCCTCGGCCAGCAGTTAATGTGTAAATACTCCGAAGAGAATGATACCGGGTGCCTGGGTATTTTTAATGCAGATGTTAAAAAATTCCCTCCTGCCGAATTGGTTCCTCATATGGGTTGGAACAATCTGGAAAATCTGAAAGGAAACTTGTTTGGCGGAATCGGCAATGAGGACAATGTGTATTTTGTGCACAGCTACTATGCCGAACTCAGCAAAGAAACCATTGCAACCTGTCAGTATATTTTGCCGTTCAGCGCCGCCATGCAGAAAGATAACTTTTATGCAACACAGTTTCACCCTGAAAAATCGGCATGGGTTGGTGAACGAATTTTAAAAAACTTCTTAGAATTATGAGAATCATTCCGGCAATAGATATTATCAATGGTAAGTGCGTGAGGCTCAGCAAAGGCGATTATGCAACCAGGAAAATATACAACGAAAGCCCGCTGGAGGTAGCCAGGGAATTTGAAGCGAATGGCATACGGTTTTTGCATGTTGTGGATTTGGATGGAGCAAAATCGGACCATATTGTTAATCATAAACTGCTGTACGAAATCACTACCAAAACTAATTTAAAAGTTGATTTTGGCGGTGGATTAAAAAGCACCGAAGACCTGAAAATTGCTTTTGAAAATGGCGCTTCACAGATTACCGGGGGAAGCATAGCAGTTAAAAATTCCGAACTTTTCCATGAATGGTTAACCACCTACGGACCAGAAAAAATTATACTTGGAGCCGATTGTATTGATCGAAAAATTGCTACACACGGATGGCTGGAAAATACCGGATTAGATGTGGTTGATTTTATACAGAATTATGAAGGCAAAGGCATTCAATACGTTATTTGTACGGATATTTCAAAAGACGGAATGCTGCAGGGGACTTCCAACGAATTATACGCTGAAATAATAAACAAGACCCATATTAAGCTCATTGCCAGCGGAGGCGTTACTTCTCTTCATGATTTAGAAAGATTAACTGAGATTGGATGCGAAGGAGCCATTATCGGGAAAGCAATTTATGAACTAAAAATTACGCTGAAAGAATTGAGGGAATTATGCTGAAAAAACGAATTATTCCTTGCCTGGATATCAGGGACGGACGGACTGTGAAGGGTATCAATTTTTTAGATATACGGGATGCAGGAGATCCCGTTGAACTGGCTAAGAGATATGTGCAGGAAGGCGCTGACGAACTGGTATTCCTTGACATCACCGCAACCCACGAAAACAGAAAAACACTTTCCGCATTGGTGGAGAAAATTGCACGTGAAATCAATATTCCGTTTACCGTTGGAGGTGGGATCAATTCGCTCGCAGATGTTTCAGTCATCATAAAAGCCGGTGCCGATAAAGTAAGCATGAACTCCTTTGCCGTGAGACGGCCTGAACTTATTACTGAAATCGCCGGGCAGTTTGGCAGCCAGTGCGTGGTTGTAGCCATTGATACAAATTTCATAAACAACGAATGGATCGTTTATGTAAACGGCGGCAGAATTCCCACGCTGCTTAAAACAATGGATTGGGTAAAACATGTTGAGAATCTTGGTGGTGGCGAAATTTTGCTCACTTCCATGAATAATGATGGCATGAAGAATGGATTTGCCCTTGATATTACCAACGCTGTGAGCCAGGCAGTGAATATCCCGGTAATCGCTTCTGGCGGCGCAGGCACAATGAAACATTTCAAAGAAGTTTTCCAGCAAACTAAAGCAAGCGCGGCATTGGCAGCCAGCATTTTTCACTTTGGTGAAATTCAGATATCCGAATTAAAAAACTATTTAAAAACCGAAAAAATTCCCGTAAGATGCTTATAGATTTTAGTAAAACTAACGGTCTGGTACCGGTTATCATACAACATTATCAAAACCTGCAGGTACTTATGCTCGGGTATATGAACGAAGAAGCACTTCTTAAAACCCAGGCGGAAGGGAAAGTCATTTTTTTCAGCCGCAGTAAAAACAGGTTGTGGACCAAAGGCGAAACATCCGGCAATTATTTGCTGGTAAAAGACATTCTCAATGATTGTGATAACGATACCATCCTCATAAAAGCAGAACCCATGGGACCAACCTGCCACACAGGGTCAACATCCTGTTTTAAAGAAGATTCGGCAAAAGGTTTTTTGTATGAATTGCAGCAAACCATTGCACAACGCATTGAGGATAACGATGAAAACTCATACACCAATAAACTCTTCAGGAAAGGTATTAATAAGGTAGCTCAAAAAGTTGGTGAAGAGGCTGTTGAATTGGTGATTGAAGCAAAAGACAACAATGAAGAACTCTTCAAAGGAGAAGCAGCTGATTTGCTTTACCACTTTCTGATTTTGCTGAGCGCAAAGGATGTAAAGTTGGAGGATATTGAACTCACATTGAAAAACAGATCAAAGAAGTCCGGAAGCATCTAAAGGCACATTACTTTCATGAGGGTATACATCAAAATGAAAATGTATTAACTTTATAAAGAAGAAGTGAACAGAAACGTTTTTGGAAATAAAATTTTACCATCTTGATTTAAAAACTATGAAAATCACAATCAGAAAAGCAAGCGAAAACGATTATTTTGCAATTTTATCACTCATAATGGAACTTGCTACATTTGAAAAATCTCCGGATAAGGTCACAAACACTGTCGGGCAAATGGAAATAGAAAAAGATTTGTTTGAATGTCTGATTGCTGAAACAACAGAAAAAGAAATTGTGGGAATGGCTCTTTATTTTTTCGCCTATTATACCTGGGTTGGAAAATCTTTGTATTTAGATGATTTATATGTAAAAGAATCATTCAGGGGTGAGAAAACAGGAACTAAATTGCTGAAAAAAATCTTTGAAATTGCAAAAAAAGAAAATTGTAAAAGAGTGCGCTGGCAAGTGCTGAACTGGAATAAGCCGGCAATTGATATGTACAGGAAATTTGGAGCAAGCATTGAGGATGAATGGAATAATTGTGATGTTGATGCTCAGGGAATAGCAGCGTTTAAGTTATAACCGGAGCAACTTTAGAATTCTACATCAGACAAAGCATATGAGGTTCAGGAAAATATGAAAAAACGATTTCCAGTGTGAGTGTTTTTTCTTCCCCCATATTTCGTACACAAGTTGAAAAGTAATAAATAATTTGCGAAACTTCTCATTTACTGAATCATCATGCGAATGCCTCTGATTATAACAAAAACTGAAATATTGCACAGCCGGTTATTACAGGTTATTGTGATCATACTGGCATTTCCACTATTAGGATTGGCGCAGCATGTAGAGGTGAAAAACCATAGTTTCTATATTGACGGGCAAAAATATTTTATGAAGGGTATTGGTTATGAAGCGGGGGCTACGCCTGGTGAACTTCCCTGGTCAAGAACCTTTGACGCAGAACAGTTACGTTTCGATATGCAACGGATACTGGCCGGTGGTTTTAACACCATCCGAACCTGGGCGCCATTTACAGCCCAGGAGCTTGATTTGCTAAAGCAGTACGAAATAAAGATCATCATGGGCATCTGGATTGATCCCAGTGGGAATTTTGCTGATCAGGCATTTGTCGATCAAGCCAAAATAATTGTGACTGATGTGCTCAGTTATTCCAGGAACTACGACAACATCATTGCTTATCTGATCATGAATGAACCTCTACCCGAAACTATTGCCAATGCGGGTTACGGCGAAACCGTTGCTTTATGGACACAACTGATTGATATCATTCATACCCAACATCCCAACCGGCCTGTAAGTATTGCCAATACTAGTAATGGCACTTACATCAATCCGGATATTTTCGATTTCAGCGCATACAATGTTTACATCTACAATCCTGTTACGGTGAACTACCTGCATGGCTACCGGGATTTCATCCAATACCTGAATAGATTGAACAATTTAAACTCTCCATTGATCATCACGGAATATGGTCTGTCTGTTTCACCAACTGGCCCGGGTAATTGGGGATATGGAGGCAACAGCCTCACGCAGCAGCAGGAAGGTGATTTATACATGTATAAAGCATTGGTGGATGGTGGTGCTGCTGGTTCCTGTGTGTTTAATTACAGCGATGGCTGGTGGAAAGGAGGCAATGAATTTGTACACAACGATAATGCCGAAGAGTGGTTCGGACTGGTAAATTACACCAGCCTGTCTGATAAATTTGGGCAGGTGCGCCCGGTATGGGAAGCCGTGAAAGCATTCCAGTCGGCTATCATCACGCAACCCCGGTCATCGGAAATATATACCAACAAAGTACCTCTTGAAGTCTTCCCTGGCGACACAGTGAAACGGATTGAAATTTTCCTGGACAATGAACAGGTGTATCAACGGCAACCGGTAAATGGCTATCTGCTGGATACCCTTCTGTTCGAAGTTCAGGACATAAAAGATGTCACATTGGTGTTTAATTGTTATGATACAGAAAACAACCTGGTAAAAAGCGAAGAAAAGAGCATCCTCATCACAGCAAAGGAATTGGCTTTGCCCAGCATTCAAATCAGCATTGCTAATAGTGACTTCTGGCAGAGCGGTTATGCAGATGTTGATTACCAGGTTAATAAATCACCTGTTTTTACTAACAGTTCCAGGCTCGACTATATCTTCTACCCGCATGTCGGATTCAATTATGGCGATAAATTCCAAAGGACCTTACCAGCTGATGATCAGGTTAACTTTACAAGCCACCACGCTTTTGCAGCCAATGTGAATGTGTTCACCGTGGGGGCCGCATTTGATGTGACTTACAATAGTTTCAGGAAACGCATTGTGAATCAGCTTACACTATCCCGGATGAATGATGTGACAATCAGTGTAGCCGAGCCATTATCACCAACACGCTCCCTCCTCATTTTTCCCAATCCAATAAAGGAATACTTTAGAGTAGCCTTTGATGAAACCATTACAGCACCCTGGTTTAATTATTCAATTTTGAATAACATGGGTATCGTTGTAAAACATGCCGAAAAAGCTGAGAGGTACCAGCCCATTTATATTAATACTTTAAAACCAGGCATCTACTACATCCGGATTGTCGTGGCCGGTCAATCCGTTCCCATCACAAAAAAAATAATAAAATTTTGAAGGGTGACTATATCGGGCTCATGTTCCAGCTTATGGGTAGGACAAGCTGTGCCTGAGTCGCAAATCTCAGTACAGTCTTCCTCCTGCTTTTTTTCTTGATCTTTTGCCCCGGTTAAAATTATATTTCAACAAAAAACGTACATTATTATCTATATATATTTATGTTTGCATATTTAGTATGTTAAAAAAACGGTGTTTATTAAATCATTATTGATTGTATTCTCAAAAAAGGAATGGGAAACACGACATAGGATTACACCATTTTATGAAAATGTTGTAAGAGTGGGAAGGGTCCTGTGAATCCACAAGAACGGCAGGTTTTAGTAGAATACTGGATTTTATATGCAAGGTAAACCCTTACTAACAAGTTGATCACAATAGCCGAATCCTGGTATTGAAAAAATAGAAAATGGCTGCAACATCCGAAGCAGCCATTTTAATTAACAGAAGTGTCAGTCTCTATAATCATTTGCTTTTTGGATTTTAGAACAAGGAACATCGATTTATGATTTCTGAAGTAATGGCAATCATCTCATTTTCTGTTTACTTTTAAAATCGAACATTGTTAATCCTTGTTCTTAAATCAGTTTATTTGAATTTGCGGACAGATATAATTGACCCATTACAGCAATCCCCCGTTTTTATAAATGGCAGTCTGTGCATCATAAAATTTATTGATGACAGTCTTCTTTCCTTTTGTGGTATTGCTGAATTCTCCACTGAGGAAATCTACGCTGATGGTGTCGCCTTCTTCAATGGAGGCAGCCGCTAATTGTTCAGGAGTGTACGTTAAGATTGGCAATGCGGCGTTGATGGCGTTGCGTTCGTAAATGGCTCCATACGATTCGGCGATGATGCATTGCACACCAAGTGCCAGGAAGCAATCCACAGCCTGCTGCCTCGAACTGCCGGCGCCAAAGTTTTTTGCTGTGATTACAATATCGCCGGGTTTTGCTTTCTTTGCAAAATCCTCATAGCCTTTAAGGTTGTCGAAGGTATATTGTCCCATCTCCTTAATGTCGGTGATAGCAAGGTAGCGGTTGTGGAAGATCATATCGGTGTCGATATCATCTTGTTGGATGTACCAGACGCGACCTTCGACCACGGTAGGTTTATCGGCGACCTGTTTTGGTTTTGCAACGATGGTTTCAGTGGTAGCTTTTTTCTCAAATAAAGCAGGTTCTGCAGGAAGATCATCCCGGGTAGTGATATACCCGGCAACAGCTGAAGCTGCAACAGTGGCAGGGGAGGCAAGGTAAACAAATCCTTTGCCCTGTTTGCCGGCAAAATTGCGGTTGCCGGTGCTGATGGTCACTTCGTCGGGACCATTCTGCCCAACCTGTCCTGCTGCACAACCTGCGCAACCGGCATTGGAAACAAGCGCTCCAGCATCTTTAAAAATCTTTATCAATCCTTCACTCAGGGCCTGTTGCCAGATTTCGTCGGTGGAAGGAACGATTTTCAGCACAACTCCGGGCGCTACT
>Ga0315283_10005706_pt1 | contig 11019 bp, 11 predicted proteins | sample YL17G09_0_MG_FD_204541 | JGI IMG/M metagenome (GOLD analysis project Ga0315283, IMG submission 204541) | Sediment microbial communities from Yellowstone Lake, YNP, Wyoming, USA - YL17G09_0 | ecosystem: Environmental > Aquatic > Freshwater > Lake > Sediment | place: USA: Wyoming | collected...
CAGCCAGTTGGACAAGTGTGTTAAACCGAGTTCGCTGGCATCCCGTGCGCTCAAACAATTCTTTGGGCGGGATGAGTTGATCCATCCATTCCAGCACGCCATCGGTACGGCGGTCTCGATACATATAAACTGGAGAAACGAGATTCCCGCTCGCGTCAAGCAATCCATAATCGTTGCAAAAGGAGTCCACACCGAAGCTGGAAAATTTTTCAGATACGGCTTTTCGCAACCCATCTAGGAGGTTCGAATAGATCTCAGGAATATCCCAGTATAAATTCCCACCGGTTTCAACAGGCTGGTTCTTGAAACGGTGGATCTCCTTGATCTCCAATTTCCTGCCATCGAAGCTGCCAGACAGTAACTTTCCACCACTTGCGCCCAAGTCAAGAGCAAGTGCTCTCATAGAATTTCCTAGATGAAGTTCTTGAAAATGTTACAGATCGCATCCGTTTCCATCCGTTCTAGACAGCTGAACGCGGACAATATACAATCACCTGAAACGACCACGCCGTGCATGGGGATGATGCACCCAATGCCGATCTTTTCCGCCAGATCTCTGCGCTCATCGAAGTATTTGTAAACATTTTCAGCCAATTGTATTGAATACGCAGCTGCCTGGTCAACGAGACCAAAATATTCACCACGTTTCATAGTGGCTTCCGTAACTGTCTTAATGGGTTTGCTCTGGGAGGCAAACACCATGCAGAATTGAGGGTGCGCGTGGATCGTGCATTGGATGTAATTGAATCTTGAAAGAAGTAAGATGTGCATCTCAGTCTCACGCGATAGTTTACCGCTTCCTTCTAAAACTTTCCCCTGGTAATCAATCAATAGAAATTCTGAGACATCCAGGTCGCACATAGCAAATTCGCTCATCATTGAAGGCGATATTAGGATTCGATTATCAGCAACTCTCACTGCAAAATTCCCGCCAGCGGCATTCGTCAATTTCCGATCCCACATTGCCTTGGCAATCTTCTTCATTTGTCGTCTTGTATCTAAATATTGAAGTTCTTTCAATGGATGCAACTCCTTTCCTGGATCAATCTGATCATTGGATCTTGACCACAATAGCCATTTCTTTAAGATGTGCAGCACGGTTAGGGTCAAACCCGACAGTGCCCTCTGACTCGGCGGATGCCGCTGCAACTGCAGCAGCAGCCTTGAGGGTTTCCTCGATGTTCATGTTCTTTTCAATCCCCGCAATGATCGCAGAGAGAAAGGCATCTCCACATCCGCTTTCATTGACCGCATTTACCTTGATCGGATTCACCCTGTAAAAATCCCGTCCGTTCTTGACAATTGCACCATTCTCGCCCCAGGACATGGCGATCATCGGGATGTTGAAACCATCCAGACTTTTCAAAGCAGAAACTATTTCAGCTTCCGTTTTTAAATCCCTGTCCGTGATAAAACATAATTCTTCAAAATTGGGCTTAATCAGAAAGGGACCTGAGTTCAAGCCTTCCTTAAGATAATATCCGCTTGCATCCAGAAAGACTTTAACTCCAAGTTCCTTTGCAACCAGCGTTAACCTGGAATATATGGTAGCATCCTCGATGTTACTTGCGTCCCCAGTAAGGACAAGCATATCACCAGCTTTGAGCAACCGCCTGATCTGGTTCAAAAGATCATCGGTTAGGCGAGCTGGAAGGATCGGTCCTCGTTCGGTCAGCATGGAGCAGACGTGTCCCGTATTTTCCACGATCTCGTAGTTTGTACGGGATTCCATCCCAGCCAGGTCGTAGTGCAGAAATTCGACCCGGACGCCCCAGCCCTCCATTAGTTTCACAATCTTTTTTCCATTTTCCCCCAATGTAATCCCCAGCGCTATGCTTTGTACATCCTGGAGTTTCAGGTTGATGGATACGTGTGTGCCTTTTCCGCCTATGGTTTCCAAGGTTCGGATAAGCCGATTCGTCCGGGATCTATGGAATTCATCCAGGAAAAGTATTTTATCTACGGCGGGGTTTAGCGTTATCGTAAAGATCAAGAATTCAATTCCTCATATAGTCACATTATTTTTTTAACTATATTGTGTTCTAACTACATTTACACCGGCTTTTTCAAGCAGAGCAAATCGATTGGAGCTGGCCTTCTGGTCGGTGATCAAATAATCAATGGATGAAAAAAAGGAAAGAAAATAGGGACCCAACCCATCAAATTTGGTGTAATCCGCCAGGATGAAAACCTCCTGTGAGCGTTCGATCATCGAGCGTTTTGTATCCACCTCCAGGATGCTTGAATCTGTTAATTGGTCGGGGAGACATATGCCGGCGCATGACATGAAGGACTTGTTTGGGTAAAAATCTGCAGCATTTTTCTGCGAAATCGTACCATAGGTGGATAGATTACTTCCATTGAAAAAACCACCCAGGCAAATGATCATGAGGTTGGGGTGTCCCAATTCCATCGATTTTAGAAGCAGCTTGATAGAATTGGTGATGAGCGTGATCTGAAAATCCACGGGGAGGTACTGGACAAGATAGAGGCAGGTGGAACTATTGTCCACGAAAATGCTATCGCCATTCTTGATGAAAGAAGCAGCAGATTTGCATATAGCATCTTTTTCCTTGAACCTCTGGATTTCGCGCACTCCCACTGGAAATTCAGGAGTGGTTGATGAGATTGGGCTGTCAAAAACTGCCCCACCGTGGGTCCGTTTAAGAAGACCTTTCTCTTCCATTTCGTGCAGGTCGCGCCTGATCGTTTCACGGGAAGAGTTGAATAGGATGGACAAATCATTCACCCCGATTCTTCCGTTCTGCTCCAGGATCTTCAAGATCTCTGATTTTCTTTCAATACGATACATTTTATTCAACTCGGTAACTGCCAAAGGAATAATTGACCAATTTTGACTGTATCATAACATAAGAGGGCCAAATAATAGCTAAATGATATAATAATCACATAAACAGAACCAATCGGTCATTCATGATTGATTTACTGGATAATAATTGCCATCCACGCCCCTATTGTTCATATGCTATATAAAGAGGATCCCCCATGAAACTTTCCGCCTTCACCGTCCTATATAAAGACCGCCCGCTTTCGGAAGTCCTCGACATTTTCAAATCCAAAGGGATCAGCTATGCAGAGATCGGATCCGGAGGATTTATCGGAAAGGATCATTGTGACCCGGCAAGACTGCTGAAAGACAAAACCGCCAGGGAGAAATTCCAGGAGCTATTCCTCAGCCGGGATATGAAGATCTCCAGCCTTAGCTGCCATGGTAACCCCGTCCATCCACAAAAGAACCTGGCACTAAGCTACCACCAAGATATCAAGGATTCGATCGATCTCGCCTCCCTTCTGGGTGTAGAGCGGATCGTGACTTTCTCGGGCTGCCCGGGTGACTGTGAAAACTCCCTTTACCCCAATTGGCCGGTTTCCCCCTTTCCAGAGGATTTTCAGACCGTGTTCGAGTGGCAGTGGGAGAAAAAACTGGTTCCATATTGGAAGGAAATGGGTAAATATGCCGAGGATAAAGGAGTCAAGGTAGCAATGGAGATGCACGGTGGATATTCGGTCCACTCGCCAGCCACTGCAATCCGCATGCGAAAAGAAACCGGATGCGTCGCGCTGGGTGCGAACCTTGACCCGAGTCACATGTGGTGGCAGGGGATTGATCCAGCCCAGGCTGCGCGGTATCTGGGGAGGGAAAACTGCCTGTATTACTTCCACGCCAAAGACTCCACCATCGACCCCAACTATGTATCGTATTATGGTGTGACAGATATGCAGAGCTTTTCTACTTCCTTTGGACGCGCCTGGCAGTTCCGAACTGTCGGCTTTGGTCACGATTTGAAGGTTTGGGCGGACCTTTTCAGTGTAATGCGGTCGATCGGCTATGACGATATCGTCAGTATCGAACACGAAGATTCCTACATGTCAGTGGAAGAAGGCCTGGATAAAGCAATTGCCAACTTGCGACAAGTGCTCATGTTCCAACCCGCTTCAAAACCTAAAGCCTTTGAGCTGGATGAACGATTCAAATGATAAAGGGAGTTAACGAGGAGCGGTCAAGATGGCTGCGTTAAGGTAATTGTTTATTGAAACCCATCAGGATCGACAAATCAAATGTGTCTATAACAATGTGATGTTTGACTGATCATAAATTCTCCACAAAGGTTAGACCCAATGGCGGATATGATGAATGTGGCATTCTTTGAAAAACCAGGCGTGATTAAAGTCAAAGAAGCCCGTGTGCTCGAAATCAGTGAGAATGAAGTTCTTTCAGGATCAAATACACAGGGATCTGCGGAACAGTCTGGAGCATCTACAACGGTTGGTATTCTGCTGACAGACTGCCGATAATCCCTGGTTATGAATTCTCGGGTGTGATCGCCAATATTGGTAAAAAAGGGGAGGGATTAAAAAGAGGGCGCTTTCATTTCCTTTTTCGACTCGCTATCGGCTTGATGAGGAAAGCACCGTGTCAACCTGCCAACAAACGCACCGCTGCCTCGACCACACGCTCCACCGAGGGGACATACTCACGCTCAAGCACCGGCGCGGCCGGTGCGGGCGTGTCGGGAGCGGCTACGCGGGTGATGGGTGCATCCAGATAGAAGAAGGCTGCCTCGGACAGCCTGGCGGCAACCTCTGCACCCCAACCGCCGGTCAGGTTGTCTTCTTCCACGATCAGCACGCGCCCCGTTTTCTGAGCAGAAGCGATGAGCGGTTCCATCTCCAGTGGGACGAGACAGCGCAGGTCAATCACTTCTGCCTGAATGCCTCGGTGTGCCAGTTCTTCCGCCGCTTCCATAGCCCGGTGAAGCATGAGCATGTTGGCAAGAAGAGTCAAGTCGCTACCCTCGCGTTTGACAGCCACAGTGCCGAGCGGAACTTCGTAGTCTTCTTCTGGTACGCTGGCTAAACGAGCCGCTGAAGATGATTCCTTTCGACCGCCCTTCGCGCCGTACAACAATTTGTGCTCCAGGAAAACGACCGGGTTGTTGTCGCGGATGGCAGCGAGCAACAGCCCTTTGGCGTCATACGGATTAGAGGGACATACAACTTTCAATCCAGGTGTGTGCATGAACCACGCTTCACTACTTTGTGAATGTTGTGCACCCCGTGCAGATGCACCCACCGGCAGCCGTAGGACCATAGGCACGGAGACTTGCCCGTTGCTCATGTAATGCATCTTTGCAGCCTGATTGACCACCTGATCCATTCCGCAGAAGACGAAGTCACCATATTGCATCTCAGCCACAGGGCGCATCCCAACCAGCGCAGCTCCGACCGCTGCACCAAGGATGGCGATCTCGGAGATCGGCGTGTCCATCACGCGCGCGTGGCCAAATTCATCCGCCAGCCCGAGCGTGACGGTAAACCCACCACCAAATCCACCTGGCACACCAAGATCCTCGCCGATTAGGAAAACTGCCGGGTCGCTACGCAATGCAACGCGCAATCCATCACGCAGAGCCTCGACCATCGTCATCTCATGGGTACTCATTGGTTCTCCGCAAACACATGCCGATATGTCTCTTCCTTCTCGGGCTCTGGGCTTTTACGAGCGAACTCGACCGCCTCTTCAACCTCCGACTGGCAGGTATGCTCAATGGTCTTCACTTCCGCTTCGGATAGCCCGAGTTCCTTGGTCAGTAATGTCCGCATATGCGGAATTGGGTCGCGCTCGCGCCAAAGCTGCACTTCTTCGGGTGACCGGTACCCCCCTGGGTCACCGCGTGAGTGGCCTGCATACCGGTAAGTCTTGCACTCCAGCAGAGTAGGGCCTTTGCCCTGCCGAGCTCTCTCCACTGCCTCCAGCGTCGCTTGATAGACGGCAAGAACGTCCATCCCGTCCACCACGCAGCCCGGAATGCCATATGCCGCAGCGCGGTCAGCGATATTGGCAATCCGCATCATCGAAGAGATGGCGGTCGAAGCGCCGTACTGGTTATTTTCGCAAATAAAGATGACAGGTGCGTCTTTTACTGCCGCGAGGTTGATGCCTTCATGAAACGCGCCTATATTTGATGCTCCGTCGCCGAAGAAACTCACCGCAACACGATCCTGTCCGCGCAGTTGAAAGCCCAGCGCTGCTCCGGTTGCGATTGGAATGTTTGCGCCGACAATGGCGTTGGATGGCATGGCGCCTACGGACATATCGGTGAGATGCATCTGTCCGCCTTTACCCCCTGAGCATCCAGCAGCTTTGCCCATGATCTCGGCAGCGATGCCCCGCGCCGCACTGCCGCGGGCGAGGAAATGTCCTACAGGCCGGTGGGTGCTGAAGATCACATCGTCCGGGTGGAGCGCTGTGCAAACACCCACCGCCACTGCCTCCTGCCCTTGATATTGATGTAGCGTACCGGGGACGACTCCTTGCAGGAAGAGTGCGTATAGATGATCCTCGAAGCGGCGAATCAATACCATCCGCCTGAACATCTCGCGCGCTGAATCTGCGGGAACCCTGGTCAACTTCTTCATTTACTGAACTCCTGAAAGGCTTCGAGGGTGAGGCTTAGTGGATTCTCCAGAAGATGCTTGAACTCGCTTAGAAATTTTGCCACGGTAATGCCGTCCACGGCACGATGGTCCACTGCAAGGGTTGCTGTCATCTGCCAGCGCAGTGTGAGACTTCCATGCCACGCTGCCGGTTGTTCCTTTGCTGCACCGAGGGCGAGGATGCCGGCCTCAGGCGGATTGATTATAGCGCTGAAACTATCCAGCCCATACATGCCAAGATTGGAGACAGTGAACGTTGCCCCACTTAACTCCGAATTCGACAGTCGCCCTGCCTCGGCGGCTGCGCGCAATCGGCGAGTGGTAGCGGCTAGCGCGAATAGATTTAGACGGTCGGCATGACGCAAAACCGGAATCAACATACCCTCCGCTAGCCCGATCACTACCCCAATGTGAATATCTTCAAAATATAAAATCTCCTCGCCGCGGAATGAGGCATTGAGGGCAGGCGTCTGTTGTAAGGCCAGGGCAGTGGCGCGAAGGGCGAGGTCAGTGATCGTAGGCGAGGCCAGGTTGTTTTCCTCAGCCAACAGGGCAGCCTGCTTAAGTAAAGCCTTTGCCTCGGTCATGTCAATCACAACCGCGCCGTGGAAGTGTGGCACATCGGAATTACTCCGTTGAGTCCGTTGGGCGATTTCCCGCCGCATCGGTGATAGAGGCACGCGAACCACCCCGCTTTCCACCCGCGTCTTCTCAACAAAGTGCGCAATATCACGTTTGAGGATCTGCCCCTGAGAGCCGCTGGCTTTTATAGATGATAGTTCTAAACCGAGTTCTGCCGCCATGCGCCGTGCCAATGGAGAGACCAGTATGCGCCGGGAACGGTTATCGCCAATCATTGGGGGTTCATCCGTTTGGTTTATCCGTTCTGCCACTACTTCATCCCCCGGAGGTCTGGTGCTCAATGGTTCCTCCAATGTGTCGGCTAAACGACCGACGACAGCTTGCACGGGAACCGTCGCTCCAGGCGAAATCAGTGTTTCACGCAAATAGCCATCGCGAAATGCTTCCACTTCCACCGTGGCTTTATCGGTCGTCACAACGAACAACGCAGATCCGAATTTTACGAACTGACCGGGCTGTGCCAGCCATTCCTCAAATACCACATCGCCACCTGTCGCACCGAGGGCTGGAATGACAATATCGTAGATCAAGATTACTTCCTCCCACTCCCAAAAACCGATATCCAATCTTCCACTGTTTTCTGCAAAGCTATTCTCCCAATGGTGAGAACATCGCCAGCTAACCCGGATCCAATTACTTCGTACGGATTGTAATCGTTCCCGGTCTGCACGGCTGTCTGGCGTAAAGCCTCAAAATACGCACGTTTGAGGGCACTGCCTAAATTGATCTTGCGGATGCCCAGCCGGATGGCCTCCTTCAAATCGGAGCGGTCTACCGAACTTGCCCCGTGCAGAACCAAAGGAACTGTGAGCGCCTGCTTGAGATCCGCGAGGCGGGGTAGGTTCAGCCGCACTTGCTTCCGTCCGTGTAAATGCGCCTGCCCTATGTTCACTGCGAACGCATCCACTCCAGTTCGCTCGATGAAGTCGCGGGCGTTGTTGGGATCGGTGAGGCGCAGGTCTTCAGGAAGAGCTGATAGTTCACCTCCCACGCCGGGCAGGGTCGCGGCTTCACCTTCAACTGCCACGCCGGCTGTGTGTGCCGTCTCAACTACCTGCTGAATCCGCTCGACCTGCCTATTGAAACTGAGCGTTTCGTCGCTGAACATCACGAGGTTGAAGCCGCGTACAATGGCTTCTTGGACCCATTCGAAGTTTGGCGACTCGTTGAACACCAGACAGGCTGGAACGGAAAGTCCCCGGATGGCTTCGAGACCGATAGCGGCATACAGGCTGAGCGGCTCTCGCACCACCCGCGCCGGATGAGAAAGGTAGATGCCGCTAAACCCCAACAGGACCGGTGAGTGCGTCGCTTCGGCAGCATCGCAGACCGCCAGGAGTGATTCCAGATTCCAACTTTCAAAGTAGCCAACCGCGTAGCCACCATGCTCAGCATCGGCCATCAGCTCAGAAAAAGAGGCAAGCGGCATAATCCTCCATAATAATTAAAACACGTCTCCTACCTTCAACCCCAGTTCTACGCATAATAGCGAAAACGAAAGTTTGTCCCCGCCCTCGGGTTTGACCCAACGCACAGCCAGCGCATCCTCTCCCGTTGCCAGCGTGGTGGAGTATCTTCCCAAATGGATCAATTCGCCGGGGGTCATCGCGCCAGGGTAACGAATGACTACTGCATCCATGAAATACACACGCCGGCCTCCCACCATTTGCCAGCATTCTCCCGGAGAGGTTTGTATCCAGCGACGCAGGCTCTCCGCAGAGTGAGTCCAGTCGAGGTGGAAGTCTTCTCCGCTCACTGAGGAGAAATACGAAGTGCCTGCCTCCGGTTGTGGATTACGGCGCAGTTGACCCTGCCTAATGTCTGCGATCAAACGGGGAACCAGCAGCACGCCTTTCTCGATGATGCGGTCATACAACGAGCTCACCGAGTCATGTTTGCGGGTGCGCACCCGCACTTGATACAGAATGTCGCCGGTATCGAAATGTGGATCCATCACATGCGCAGTGAGACCAACCATGCGCTCTCCGTTTCGCAGTGCCCAGAACACCGGGTGCTTGCCGCGATAGGCGGGCAAGAGCGAGGCGTGGAAATTGACCGCGACGATGCGTGGGATGGAGAGCAGCAGTGGTTTAAGCAGGAACATGTATCCTGCGGTAAGGAAAAGATCTGGGGTTAAGGTAGTCAGCTTCTCTATGAAGTCGGGTGTGTTGGGATTGATCGGCTCGAAGGTCGGCGTTCCCCGGGTGCGTGCCTCATCTACAAAACTGGGAAGGCTGCTCGCGGTCCAGGGATTGGTCGATTGCCGCTTTATGGGCGGCACATCCACTACCCCCACCAGATCGCAAGGTGCGTCGAGAAGAGGAAAGAAGAACTGGTTGCTGAAAAAGCTTTGCGAGTTTCCAAAGAATACGAGGCGTAGATTCGCACTCACCAGCGTTTCGCACCTTCCGGATAGTGAACTGTCTTGAACGAGGCTGCGCGTTCCTGCAGTGGTACTTCCACCGCCATACGCTCGATGCTCGATCCCAACTGAATTCCGTGGCAGTCGGTGTGGTCGAGCATATATTGTGCGTCTTCCTGGTTTACGAGCGCTGCGCCGTGCGCCAGCAGGATCACATCGGGTTTCAGCTTTCTAGCGAGGGCATAGTGCGACTGACTGCGCTTCGCCATGTCTTCCAGTCCCTGGCTGGCACTGTAGCCCGTGGAGCCGCCGCGTGTGATGCCAGCGTGATAAATGAAAATATCTGGAGCTGCGTCACGCATCAGACGTTCGGCGTCCACTTCATTGAAAGCGTAACCGATGGTCAGCAGGTCCAACTCATGGGCATAATTGAGCATGTCAATCTCGTGTTGATAACCCAACCCAGTACCTTCTAGCGTTTTGCGGAAGTCGCCGTCGAACCATGCCACGGTCGGGAAGTTATGCACACCTGAAAAACCGATGTGCCGAATATCTTCGAGGAACAACCGCATGTCGCGCAAGACGTCCACACCATTCAATCCGGCGATAACCGGTGTTTCTTTAACCTGCGGTAGAATCTCCCGCTTACCGATCTGATAGACCATCTCGTTGGCGTCGGCCATCGGCAACATACCGGCCAGCGAACCGTAGCCCTGCATGCGGAAGTAGCCGGTGTTATACACACCAAGGATGTCCACACCTCCGCGCTCGATGAACTTTGCTGCGATACCATTACCAGCACCGGTCATTACTAATGGCTTGCCGCGTTTAATCTCACCCCACAGACGTTCAAGAAATTGTTGGCGGGTGTATCTTTTTGCCATAACATCCTCCTAGCTCTTGCCCCGGATTAATTCAATCAGCATTTGAGCGGCTTCAACCGCAAATGCCGGGTCTTCAATGAATGTTTCCCGCTCGACGATGCGGATGGCTTTCGGCAGATCCTTCTTCAGCGCTTCCACGAACGCTGCATCAGCCTGGGGGTCATAGAAACCCATGCCTTTCACAGCGTAACTGTCGTAGCCAGCGGTTGGGATCAGGAAGACGGCATTGCCCACCGTGTATTGCAGGCGGCGGGCCACTTCCTTGCCCACCTTCGCCATCTCCTCTTTGTTCAGACGGACATCGGTGATCTGCGGGCTGTGCCGGATGAGGATACGCGTGTTAAAGGGCGGTGGCACAGTTTCCGGTTCGTTGTACACCAGCACTTCAATAGCGCCAGGGCACAGCACTTGAGGCAGACCGAGTTTTCCTGCGGTGGTCAACCGGTCAGGACCACCCGCCAGCAAGGCATGGTACATCTCGTTGGAAACCTCGATGGTGGAATAGTCCAGCACCGCGCCGATAAGACCTTCTTTCATCATCTGCTCCATGGCGCGCCCACCGGGACCAATGGCGTGGAAGATGATGGTCTCAAAACCGGCAGCCTCAATCACCTCGGCGGCTTTCATAGCACCCAGGGTGGTGATGCCAACTGTGGTGATAGCGACGAGTGG
>Ga0315283_10005710_pt1 | contig 11018 bp, 10 predicted proteins | sample YL17G09_0_MG_FD_204541 | JGI IMG/M metagenome (GOLD analysis project Ga0315283, IMG submission 204541) | Sediment microbial communities from Yellowstone Lake, YNP, Wyoming, USA - YL17G09_0 | ecosystem: Environmental > Aquatic > Freshwater > Lake > Sediment | place: USA: Wyoming | collected...
TTCGCGAGCCTGCGACCCGGACAGCACATGGACGACCTGACACTCGAGCAGGCGATCGAGCTGTTCAAGCTGCCGCGTACCGTCGGAGACTGGGAGGACGGCTACCCGATCAGGGTCGCGGTCGGCCGATTCGGGCCCTACGCCCAGTTCGGTGCGAAGAGATACGTGTCCCTCAAGACGGAAGACGACCCGTACACGATCACGCTCGAGCGCGCGCTGCAGCTGATCCGCGAGAAAATCGAGATCGAGGCCGCGCGCGTGATCCGGGACTTCCCGCAAGCCGGCATCCAGGTGCTGAACGGCCGCTACGGCCCGTACATCACCGACGGCAAGAAGAACGGCAAGGTTCCGAAGGACCGCGACCCGAAGTCGCTCTCGCTCGAAGAGTGCCAGGCGATCATCGCCGCGGCGCCCGAGCGCAAGGGCGGCTGGGGGAGGAAGGCGGCAAAGGCGAAGACCACTGCCGCGAAGACCAGGACGACCGGGGACGGGGCCGCGACAGAAGTCGCAGCCGTGAAACCGGTGAAGAAGAAGACGGCGAAGAAGAAGGCCGCCGCGAGAAAGAAGAAAGGCTGAGCGATCAGGTCCTGTCCCGCGATGAGATGCGGGACTCGCGCAGCAACTGCTCCGACCGGATGACGTGCAGGATGTCGGCGTGCCTGCCGTCGTATTGGTACAGCACCCTGCACGCAGGCTCGACGATCTGTCGATAGCGCGTACGCTTGAACTCCGGGGGGCGACTCCGTCCAGACTACTTCAGCCATCGGGCCATGCGCTGCTGCAGAAGGAGGCAGCTAGCGCAGCGCCTTCTCTCCTCTCAGCAGCCCCTGTACCGACAGGTCCTCGTCCAGGGACTCCCAACGAATTCCCTCGCCGCGACCGATGAGCCGCCAACCGGCTCGTTGCTCGGGAGTTGCCGCCAGTAATCGCGGAAACCATGTCAGGGGAGCGGACAGAGTGCGGCCATCGTCCAGAGCCACGATGATCTCGTCATTAGTGCACCGCACCAAGGTGGCACGCGGCATGGCTTCAACGGCCGAAGTACTCATTCCATGCCTCCAGCAGAAACGCGCGATTCTGCTTCAAGATCCTCTCGATCTCTCGCAGCTCATGGGGCCGGCGTGCTGTCGAGCCTACCAGAACGACTGGAGTGAGCCAAAACTTCGCCGAGCCTTCACCTGCCTCGACATGCGCGTGGACCGGTTCCGAACCCTCATTGCTGTAGAAGAAGAGTCTCCAGCGTCCGTGTCGGAGGGCCATTGCCACATCACTCCATCGCTTGCGCCGACAAAGTGTCATGACCGCCGCGCCGTCGGCCCGGATGGTCGCCTTGCAAATTGAGCGGTCGCCGCTAAATATGCAGGGCCATGAGACTTGACCGCGGAGACCCTGGATGCTGCCTGCGCCGACATCGACAGTCATCTCGTACCTCCGATCGCTGCACGACTCGATCACTGTCGCGCTCGAGGAAGCCGGCGGCGGCGCCACATTCCGCCGCGACTCCTGGCAACGTCCGGAGGGCGGCGGCGGCGAGAGCCGCGTGCTGCGCGACGGCGCGGTCTTCGAGCAGGCCGGCATCAACTTCTCGCACGTGATGGGCGGCAATCTGCCGGCGTCCGCCACCGCGCAGCGGCCGGAACTCGCGGGCGCGAGCTTCGAGGCGACGGGCGTGTCGCTGGTGATCCACCCGCGCAACCCTTACGTGCCGACCTCGCACGCGAACGTGCGCTACTTCGTCGCGACGAAGGATGGCGAACCCGCGGCGTGGTGGTTCGGCGGTGGATTCGACTTGACGCCCTGTTACCCGTTCGACGAAGACGTGCTGCACTGGCACCGCGCGGCGAAGGCGGCGTGCGATCCGTTCGGACCGGACGTCTACGCGAAGTACAAGGACTGGTGCGACCGGTATTTCTTCCTCAAGCACCGCAACGAGACGCGCGGCGCAGGCGGGCTTTTCTTTGACGACTTGAACGAGTGGGGTTTCGAGAGGTCGTTCGCGTTCATGCAGAGCGTCGGCGACGCCTACGTGCCGGCCTACCTGCCGATCGTCGCGAAGCGTAAGGACACGCCCTATGGGGAGCGGGAACGTAGCTTCCAGCTCTACCGGCGGGGACGGTATGTTGAATTCAACCTGGTCTACGACCGAGGGACGCTGTTCGGACTGCAGACCGGTGGCCGGACCGAATCAATTCTCATGTCGCTTCCGCCGCTGGTGCGCTGGGAATACGACTACAAGCCCGAGCCCGGCACACCCGAGGCGCGGCTGTATGAGGATTTCCTGAGGCCGAGGGACTGGTTGTCGGAGCTGGCTGAAGCAGGCTGAGCCCGGGTCTTGTTTTCCAATCCCCACCTGCGTATTTTCCGCCCCACGGCAACGGTCGAAGGGCACACCCGCTGCGAGGCGGGGCCGCAAAGCCACAGCTCTCACGGGCCTCCGCGAGAGGGCTGGGTTACCAGATGGGATTCATCTACGACGTACGGTTACACCTGGGCGTCGCGGCGAGTTTCTTTCTGAAGTGGAGCGCATGGGTTCGTTGATGTGATGGGGCCAGCGCCCCTCACATGCGGGCGCTGTGGGTGCCGGGGCCAATAACGATAAATCTGGAGGCCACATGCGATTCAAGTCCTTAAGTGTGCTGCTCGTCGCGACAGCGGTGACCAGCCTTGCCGGCCCAGTGCCCGCTTCAGCTGCAGCACCCGCCGGTATGAAGGTACCCGCCGCTCAAGTCGAGAACTCGCCGAACCGCTGGTTCGTACAGCTGGCGAACGCGCCTTCCGCCGGAGGTACGAGCCGGCAGACACTACAGGCGGAGAAGAAAGCATTCCGTGACGCGGCGCGCGGCGCGGGCGTCGACTACAAGGAGCGGTTCGCTTTCGGCACGCTCTGGAACGGCTTCTCGATTCAGGCGAAGGCCAGCGAGATCAACAAGATCAGGTCGCTGCCAGGCGTGACCGCGGTGTATCCGGTGATCCTCATTGACGCACCGGAGAAGGGGTCGCCCGCATCGCCTGATCTTTTTACCGCAATTACCATGACCGGTGCCGACGTCGCACAGAACGAGCTCGGCTTTACCGGCAGCGGAATCAAGGTCGCGGTGATGGACACTGGCATAGACGTCGATCACGTCGCGTTCGGCGGCGACGGCGTCGCTCGCAACAACAGCCCGCTTTTCCCGACTGCGCGCGTCGCATACGGCTACGATTTCGTCGGTGACGCCTACAACGCCGACCCGGCGTCGCCCAGCTACGACCCCGTCCCGCATCCGGATTCGGACCCGGATGACTGCGGTGGCCACGGCACGCACGTCGCCGGCATCGTGGGTGCCAACGACGCGACGAACGGCATGAAGGGCGTAGCGCCGGAAGTGACGTTCGGCGCCTATCGCGTCTTCGGCTGCGAAGGCTCGACGGAAGCCGACATCATGGTCGCAGCGATGGAGCGCGCGCTGGCCGACGGCATGCAGGTGCTCAACATGAGCATCGGCTCGCCGTTCGTATGGCCGCAGTATCCGACTGCCGTTGCGGCTTCGCGGCTCGTGGACATGGGCATGGTCGTGGTGGCCTCGATCGGCAACAACGGGACGAGCGGGCTCTATGCAGCTGGCGCTCCCGGTCTCGGCGAGAAGGTCATTGGTGTCGCGTCGTTCGACAACATCGCGGTCGCGCAGGCGGCATTTGCGATCTCACCCGATGCACGGCTGGAAGGCTACAACCCTGCAACCGGCTCGCCGCTACCGCCGAGCTCTGGGACCTATCCGATGGCGCGCACGGGCACCCAGACGACGGCCAACGACGCCTGCGCAACTCTGACTGCGGGCAGTCTCGCTGGCAAGGTAGCCCTGATCCGCCGAGGCACGTGCACGTTCTTCACCAAGGCCAGCAACGCGCAGGCTGCCGGCGCGTTGGCAGTCGTGCTCTACAACAATGCCGCGGGTCAGCTCAACCCAACGGTCGCTGGCAGCCCGCCGATCACAATCCCCGTAGTGGCGATCACTCGGGCCGACGGCAACCTGATCGACACTCGCCTGGCGAGTGGGCCGGTGGATCTCACCTGGGGCACGAGCACGGTCAGTTCGACCAATCCGACGGGCAACCTCATTTCGAGCTTCAGCTCGTATGGCCTGTCGCCGGACCTGGCGCTGAAGCCTGACATCGGTGCGCCGGGTGGCAGCATCTGGTCGTCCTATCCGATCGAGAAAGGCTCGTACGCGAACATCAGCGGCACTTCGATGTCCTCGCCGCACGTAGCGGGCACGGCGGCACTTCTCCTGCAGGCCAAGCCCAATACGAAGGCAGGCGATGTCCGCACCATGCTACAGAACACGTCCGTACCGAAGGCCTGGTGGGGTGCGCCCGGAGCCGGGTACCTGGACAACGTTCACCGGCAGGGCGCCGGCATGGTCCGGATCGACGACGCGATCCTTGCAACGACGAAGGTGGACCCGGGCAAGATCTCACTCGGTGAGGGGCAGGCGGGTCCGCGCATCCAGAAGCTGACAGTCACGAACTCAGGCGCGTCGCCAGTGACCTACGCCCTCTCGTTCGTCAACGCCCTCTCGACCGAAGGTGTCACAACGGTTGTCGACTTCTGGGAGAGTGATGCAAGCGTCGTGTTCAGCCCGGCGACGATCACCGTCCCGGCGGGTGGGCAGGCCGGCGTTACGGCAACCATCACTCCTGCAACGGAACCGGCCACCGGGCAATACGGCGGTTACATCGTGCTGACGCCGCAGGGCGGCGGGCAGGTGTATCGCGTGCCGTTTGCCGGCTACGTGGGTGACTACCAGGGCATCCAGGCCATCACCCCGACGGTGAATGGGTTCCCATGGCTGGCGATCAGCTATCAAGGCGAGTTCTACGGACCGGTGACCGGCCCGGACGACTGGGTTTACAGCATGGTGGGTGAGGACGTCCCTTACTTCCTGATCCATTTCGAGCACCAGGTGCAGTTGCTGCAGGCCGTGATCAAGAATGCGAAGACCGGTCAGCCGGTGCACCCTGTGTTCAACATCGGCTTCCAGGACGAGTACCTGCCGCGCAATTCCACGAGCACGGGCATCTTCGCGTTCTCGTGGGACGGCACGCGCATCCAGAGCAATGGGTACAACGGCAAGGGATACACGAAGGACTTCACGAAGACGGTGCCTGACGGCCAGTACGTCGTCGAGATCAAGGCGCTGAAGGCGAACGGCAACCCCGCGAATCCCGCTCACTGGGAGACGTGGACGTCACCGGTGGTCGCGATCGATCGCCCGTAATCGGGCCACTGCCAGATGGCAAGGGGGCCCCCTCGCAAGAGGTGGCCCCTTTTTCATGGTTCTTCTTCGATCTCCGGGGTGGCTGAGGCGCGCACGGGCATCACTGCTCAACTGCAGTCACCACACAGTGAGGAGGCGTGAGGGAACCACGGCCATCGAGCGGATGGCCTACGGCTATCGCGACGACGCCGACTTCTTTTTCAAGATCCGGGCAGCCTTCCCCGGAGTTGGGAGATGAACCAAAAGAAATCCCCCTCTCCCGGGTGATGGGGAGAGGGGGATCTGAAACCGAGCAGGCAACCCGCGTTGACGCTGCTCGCTAAGGTCGCCGGTATCAGTTCCCGGTGCAGCCGTGCGCGTCCAGGTACGCGTCGGCGTCCTGTGCTTGAACCAGGCCGTTGCCGTAGTACTTGTCGCGGCCCGGGCTACCGAGATCAACCGCGGTGGCGTTCATCGCCGTGCGGATATCCGTCGGGCCGCACCCAGGGTGTGTGCTCCAGATAAGCGCCGCAACACCGGCCACGTGCGGGGTCGCCATCGACGTGCCGCTGTAGTAGTCGTAGTCATAGCCTGACGGCGTGAATGTAAGGGTCGCCTGCGTGCCGAGGTAAGTCGTACGCAGCGCAAGACCGATTGTGCGGTCTGTGCCGACCACAGGGATGCCGACCTCAGTGCCACCCAAGGTTCCCAGCACCGGCCCGTCCACGCCGGCACGCTGGAACACCACCGCCCCGACGCCGCCCGCTTGTTCACAAGACACCGCCTTCGTTGCGAAGGTCACGCCGCCACGCTCAATCAGACACATCTTGCCAGTTGCGCCGCCCACGCCGCCGCAATCGTCAGCGCTCGTTCCCAGTCCGCAATCCTGCAGAAGCCCCGCTACCGGAACGATCGGAATGTCGAAACCATCCATCGGCACTACGTCCGTATTACCAAGTCCGCTCGCCAGCACCACGTCCAGCATGCTTCCCGTCGGCACGGTCGACAACACGCTGACGCCGGGCGCTGCAATCTCCACCTTGCTGTTGATCTGCGAGAAGGATGCGACAACGGCGTGGTCATCCACCGCGGCGACGGACACCACGCTGTCGTACCCGGCGGGGTAGTGCATCTTGCATGCCTGCCGTTCGGGGTGGCTCGGATCCTCGAACATATCGCACACGCGGCCTTCGCCACCGTTGCCTGCCGCCGCGATGGACAGCACACCGGCCTTCTGGGCCTGCAGGAATGTCGCGTTCTCGAGCACGCTTGGGCGCGATGCGCCCAGGCTCATACTTATCACCTTGGCGCCATTGCTGACGCAATCGTCGACCGCGTTGATCAGCTCGGACGAATACGCCCAGAGGCCGTCGTTCCCGAACACCCGGACGATGTGCATCGGCACGCTCGGGAAGACTCCAATCACACCGATGTCATTGTCCAGTGCATTGATCGTGCCCGATGTGTGGGTGCCGTGACCGGAGCCATCCTTGGTCCAGGGGCCGGCGCCGCCGATGTCGTCGGTGCCGTCAACGACATCCAGGCCAGGCTTGTCTTCATGATTGATGTCGTATCCGGAATCAATCACGCAAACTTTGATGTCGCCGCTTGTGTTGCCCGCGAAACCTTCGGCCTGCACCATCGTGACGCCATAAGGCACGACTTCCGGTGCACTGCTGCCGTCGACGTTGACGCGACGGTCCGCGCCACTCGGCAGCGCATGCACCGCCGAGATCGGGTACCGAACCTCGTCCACCTCGACGAGTTTGATGTTCGGGTTGCTCTTGAGGACGCTAAGCTTGGCGTCCGGAATCTCCGCAGCAACCGCGTTGTGCTTGCCGAGGTTCATCTTGACGACCCCGCCTGCGGCTTTCAGAGCCGCCTTGCCGTTGGCTTCCTTGCCTGCGACGAATTCGACGAGGTACCGCGTGGCCGGCGGGTTGGACTGCGCAGGAGAAACTGCGGCCAGCGTGGCTGCAAAGCCCGCGATTGCCACGAACAACTGTCTTTGATGCTTCATCGTGCCTCCGACTTATACCCTTCTAATTGGATCGTTCTTTGCTAACCACACCGCGGCCGTATATGACACTAACAATATTGGCGTCAGATGAAGGCGGAAGCGCGTGGCTTGCGGCAAATATACTCGCTGCCCGTGCGTTTCCGGGACTACTTTCTTCGGCCCGGATTGCGTTTGTCATAATTCCGAACGGACGCGTCCCTGCCTTCGGACGGAATCCCAGGCTCGATCGGTAGCGGGCGGTGTTGAGTCGACGTCAGCCGGCCGCCCGGCGAAAGATCTCCCGGGCGGTCCGTTTCTTTTCAGGCTCGCGACGCGTCCGCCGGAATTGGCTCCACGCTCCGCTCCGCGGGACACAGCGCGGGCCGCCCGCTTCTCCCGGCGTGATAGTCGAGCACCTGCCCGCCCGCCTGGATCCTGACGCGGTATCCGGGCACCAGCGCCTGCGTGTACATCATGCCCGGCCGGGGACAGCCGAGCGATCCGTCGGACCAGGTCACGGCCTCGGCGCTAAGCACCTTGAGGGCATCGCGTGCGAGCCCGGTGCGACTGGCCGCATCGGCGAGCGCGGCCTCCGTGACTGACGCCAGGCTGGCCAAAGTCGTCTCGGGTGAGACCACTGCCGGCGCCAACGGAGCCGCAGGCGGCGCATCCGCCGCGCACGCCGCCAGCGCCGCGAATGAGAGCGCCAACGTACCCACCCTGGTCGATCCGCGCATATCATCCACCTCCGACCTGCACGCCCACGCCGCAAGCCATGAACTACCGCCACGCCTTCCACGCCGGCAACTTCGCGGACGTGCTGAAGCACGTGGTGCTCATGATGCTCGTGGAGCACCTCAAGAAGAAGCCCGCGCCGTTCTTCTTCCTCGACACGCATGCAGGGCGTGGGACGTACGACTTGAGCGATTCCCAGGCCCAGCGCAGCGGCGAGTACCAGAACGGGATCGGCCGCCTCCTCGATCTGCGTGAGGCCGCGCTGCCCATGGAAGTCGCGGCCTACGTGAGGCTGGTACGGGACGCAGCAGGCAAGGGCCACAGCGCCATCACCGCGTACCCGGGCTCGCCCATCATCGTCTCCCGCATGAAGCGGGCCACCGACCGCATGGTGCTCATCGACAAGCACCCCAAGGAAGCCGACGCGCTGCGCGCTGCGCTCGGGCGGCAGCGGCTCGTCTCCGTGATCGACGGCGACGGCTACGCGGCGCTCAAGGCCCACCTGCCGCCGCGCGAGAACCGTGGCCTGGTGCTGATCGACCCGCCGTACGAGTCAGACCTCGAGTTCGACCGCGTGCTCGCGGGCCTCGAACTTGCGCACGAGCGCTGGCCGACGGGCACGTTCTGCGTCTGGTATCCGCTCACCGAGCGCGCCGGGCCGTTGCGCTTCCACCGCGACCTCGAGCGGTCTGGGATCCGCAAGGTATTGGACGTGTCGCTGCGCGTCCTGCCCGCCGATGCGCAGGTGGGCATGAGCGGCGCCGGACTCACGATCGTCAATCCACCGTGGCAGCTGGACGAGAGCCTGACGGAACTGCTGCCGGCGTTGCACCGGCTGCTGTCGCCGGAGGGGATGGGTGGCAGCAAGGTCGAGTGGATCGTGCCGGAGTAGGCCGGTCGCGTCATCGCCGCGCAAGCACGCCGCAGATCTGCCGTGCTGCCGCGATTCTATCGATTTGCGCCATCAAATCGACATGACGTCAGCGATCCGCGCAGTCAACCTGCGGGCAACACGGTGCGCGAGGTTGTCGACCATGAAATTGACGCCAAGTCACGCTTCACGTAATTTACGTGAAGACTGGGCCCAGCGAGATCCTGCTTCCATGGCCGCCAAACACAACATCACGCTCGCGATCGACGGCGCGCTGCTGAAGCGCGCCCGCGCCGTTGCGGCCCGCCGCGGTATGAGTGTCAGCGCGCTGCTTGCCGAAGAGATACGCGCACTGGTTGCCGATGACGTCGAATACGGATCGGCGCAGCGACGGGCCAGGGCGATGCTCGATGAGGGCTTCTCGCTCGGTGGTGCCAGAGTGACAGATCGAGGCGCGCTGCATGAGCGGCATCGCATTCGTTGACAGCAATGTCCTGATCTACGCACACGATCGGGATGCCGGACCGAAGCGCGAACTCGCCAAGGCACTCTGCAGCCGGCTCTGGAGTGAGCGCACCGGGATCCTGTCGGTACAGGTGCTCCAGGAATTCTTTGTCACGGTAACCCGCAAGCTCAGGAGCCCGCTCGTCAGGGCCCAGGCGCGGGAAATCGTCCGAACCTACGCGCCGTGGGTGATCAGTCCTACGACTCCCGAGACCATCCTGCGTGCGACCGAACTGAGCGAGGCCGCCGGAATCGATTTCTGGGATGCACTGATTGTCGCGGCTGCAGAACAATCCGGCGCTGAGACCCTCTACAGCGAAGACCTGAACGACGGACAATTGATCGCCGGCGTCCGCATCGTGAACCCTTTGCGCTGAGATTCTGGCTGCCGGACGGCCAGAACCTTTACGTTCGATCGGCGTCCCTTGGCAGGGACGTGTCGATACCCTTGAGCGAGCCGCGGGCGTTCCGGATTGAGCGGCTGAGCGAGCTGCTTGATGCCAGCTTCACGCACTCCGCGTGCCGGAAGCACCCGACTGTGTGATCGTTGACCATCCCGGTCGCCTGCATATGGGCGTACATGATGGTCGAGCCGACGAACTTGAAGCCGCGCTGCTTCAGGTCTTTGCTCAACGCGTCCGACTCCGCGCTCATCGCCGGCACCTGCTTCATCGCGGTCCAGCGGTTCACGATCGGCCTGCCGCCGACGAACGACCACAGGTGCTTCGACAACGAGCCCACCTCGTCCTGCAGCTTCAGCACCGCCTTCGCGTTGCCGATCGCGGACTCGATTTTGAGCCGGTTGCGCACGATGGCTGGAATCTGCATCAGCCGCTCGACCTTGCGCTTGTCGAAGCGCGCGACTTTCTCGACGTCGAAGCCCGCGAACGCTTCCCGATATCCCTCGCGCTTCCGCAGGATCGTTGACCAGCTCAAGCCCGCCTGCGCGCCCTCCAGGACCAGGAACTCGAACTGCCTGCGATCGTCGTGGACGGGCACGCCCCACTCCTCGTCGTGGTAGCGGACGTAGGTCTCGCTCATGCCACCAAAGGTCCACTGGCAGCGTGGCCGGGAGTCGGGGGCGAAGGGATGCTTGTCGGCCAAGGCGGGATCCTCGCAAACCGGGGACATTCCCCCTTTTTCTGCCTCGAAAAAAAAGGGGGAATGTCCCCTATTTCCTACTGCCACTGCACCGCGTTGCGGACCTGCGCGGCGACCTGCTCGAGATCCGCCGTCGGCGCGTGCCCGATCACGGCGATGCTCCCCGGGCCGGCCGGAACGATCGTGCCGGCATACCCGCCCTCGTCGAAGTCCACCGGCACGGCCACCTTTTCGTGCCGCAGCACCATGACGGTCATCGGGCCAGCGGCGGTCTGGACCACGAGGTGCGGCACCTTCTCGCCCCGGAACGGGCAGGTGCTCGCGTAGCTCACCGTTCCAATCCCGGGCCGCAGGCGGACGCCGGCCCGCTCGAGCACGGCCGCGACCTCGGCGGGATCGGCCCTGCCCGCGGTCGTCACCATCGCTTCCGGCTCGTGGCCCATGTGCTTCACGACGTCCTCGGCCAGTGATGCGCGCGGGCCGCCGACCCACAGCAGGGAGCCCACGAACACGCCGCCCACGATGCTGGCCGCCAGCGCCATCCACCGCCGGCGCTCGATCCTGGGGAAGC
>Ga0315283_10005711_pt1 | contig 11018 bp, 7 predicted proteins | sample YL17G09_0_MG_FD_204541 | JGI IMG/M metagenome (GOLD analysis project Ga0315283, IMG submission 204541) | Sediment microbial communities from Yellowstone Lake, YNP, Wyoming, USA - YL17G09_0 | ecosystem: Environmental > Aquatic > Freshwater > Lake > Sediment | place: USA: Wyoming | collected...
ACCCGCGTGCGGCTGGTTCGACTCTGAGGTGACAGGCATGGCGCGCTGGGGAATGGTCATCGACCTCGATCGCTGCAACGGCTGCCAGGCCTGCGAGACGGCCTGCCGGTCCGAGAACAACATTGCCGTCGGCGGACCACAAGCCGCCGGCGAACACCGGACGATTTCGTGGATGCACGTGCGCACCGAGATCGAAGGCGAATGGCCGGATGTGCGGGCGCGTTTCGTGCCGCAGCTCTGCATGCACTGCGACCGTCCGCCCTGCACGATGGTCTGCCCGGTGCAGGCGACATCGAAGGACCACGAGGGCATTGTCAATCAGATCTACGCGCGGTGCATCGGTTGCCGGTATTGCGCCAACGCCTGCCCCTACACGGTGAAGTTCTTCAACTGGCATCCGCCGGTGCACCCGTCATCGACCGAGCCGGGCCTGAATCCCGACGTGTCGGTGAGGCCCGTCGGCGTCATCGAGAAGTGCACCTTCTGCAGCCACCGGCTGCAGAAGGCCCGCGAAATAGCCCGCGCCGACGACCGTCAACTCCGCGAGCACGACTACGCGCCCGCCTGCGCCGACAGTTGCCCGACCGGGGCCATCGTGTTCGGCGATCTCGACGACCGGTCGCACCGGGTCGCAGAACTGGCGCGCGATCCGCGCGCCTTCCGACTTCAGGAAGGCCTGGGCACGCAGCCGAAGGTCTTCTACTTGTCTCGACGGGACTGAACTGTGACTGATCTCGAGATTGTCTCCGGCCTGGCCCAGGACGAGCGCGTGCTGCTGATGCCGCTGGTGCGGACGACGAAGACGTTCTGGCGATGGGCGATCGTGATGGCCGCGGTCGCCGGCTGGGGCGCCTTTGCGTACGTCTATCAACTGGGCCACGGGCTCGGCGTGACGGGGCTGAACACGCCGGAGTACTGGGGCATCTACATCATCTGCTTCGTGTTCTTCATCGGCATCTCGCATGCCGGCACGCTGATATCGGCGATTCTCCGCGTGGCCAACGCCGAGTGGCGACGCTCGATCACACGTTCGGCCGAGTTCATCACCGTGCTGGTCATTGGCTTCGGCGCCGTGCAGCCGATCCTCGACCTCGGGCGTCCCGACCGCGTGTTGAATGTCTTCCTGCACGCGCAGGCGTTCTCTCCGCTGCTCTGGGACGTCTTGAGCATCGGCCTCTACTTCACGGCCAGCAGCGTCTACCTCTACGTGCCGATGATCCCGGACCTGGCGCGCATCCGCGATCTAGGCCTCAGGCCACGCGCGCTCTACGCGTTTCTGGCCATCGGCTATCGGGACACACCGGCCGCGCGCCACACGCTCGAACGGATCATCGGGATCCTGGCCATCGCCGTCATCCCGGTCGCGGTGTCGGTCCACACCGTGATCGGATGGATCTTCGCGCTGACGCTCAAGCCGATGTGGCACAGCGCGATCTTCGGCCCGTACTTCGTGATTGGCGCCATCTTCTCGGGCATCGCCGCACTGATCATCGCGATGGCGATCCTGCGCCGCGTCTACAAGCTGGAGGCGTACTTCAAGGACGTGCACTTCAATAACATGGGCCTGCTCCTGTTCGTGACGACGGTGCTCTGGTTCTATTTCACCTTCGCCGAGCACCTCACCGTCTGGTACGGCGGCGAAGCATCAGAACTGGCCACGCTGTACGCGAAGCTCACTGGCGATTTCGCGATCCCGTTCTGGACGATGGTGGCGTGCTGCTTCGTCATCCCGTTCACACTGATGTCACACCGGGCGACGCGCAACGTCGCCGGCACCACCATCGCGTCGATTGCCGTCGTCATCGGCATGTGGCTCGAGCGATTCAACATCGTCGTGCCGACGTCGCTCCACCCGCGCATCGAGGCCCCGCCAGTGCACTACATTCCGTCTTGGGTCGAGTTGTCGATCATGTCGGGCACGCTCGCCGGCTTCATCCTGGTCTACATGGTCGCGACCAAGTTCTTCCCGATCATCTCGATCTGGGAAATTCAAGAAGGTCGGGAGAAGTCAGTCGATGAGGTCTCCGAGCGGGTGGCCTCGTACCTTCCGGACGACCTCGCGGTGGTGGATTCATGATCACACCAGCGGCAGGATCCGATTCGCGTGGCGCATCTGACGGGCACGGCAGGGTGCCGGCCGGTTTTGCAGCGCTGGTGCTTGCGCTGGCCGCACTGACCGTGGGGATGTCCGCCGGCGAAGGCGCGCCACCGCATGAGGGCAACCCGTTCCGGGGGCGGCAGCAGTTCGAGGAGAAGCGGTGTTCCACCTGTCATTCGATCTGGGGACACGGGGGCACGCTCGGACCTGAGATCAGTGTGGCCGTCGCCGGCAAGAGTTTCTACGAACTGGTCGGCGACTTCTGGAATCACACACCTCAGATGATCGACCAGGTGAACAAGCTCGGCTATCCGTGGCCGACTCTTGATCCGACGGAAATGGCCGACATCCTCAGTTACCTCTACTACCTGCGGCTGTTCGACGAGCCCGGCAACGCCGTGCGGGGCCGCGAGGCTTACGCCAGGCTCCAGTGCGCGTCGTGCCATTCGCTGGGCACGCGGAACGCGTCGGTGGGCCGGCCGCTCGACGGCTTCGGCCAGTACGCCTCGTCGACGGCGCTCGCGCAGGCCATGTGGAATGCCGGCCCGCGCATGCAGCAGGCCCAGGTGCACACAGGCACACCCATCCCGCAATTCTCAGGCCATGACATGGCGGACATCCAGGCCCTGATCCGCCTCGAAGGACATCGCCCCGGGCGAGACGTCAGCGTGCAGCCGCTTCCGAATCCCACGCGCGGCGCCGCCGTGTACCGGAACAAGGGATGCGGCACATGCCACGATGGCAGCGGGCGCGTCGCGCCGGACCTGACGCAATCCACGCTGTCGAAGACCGCGTCGGAGATCACCGGCCTGCTCTGGAACCACAGCTATGCGATGGGCGCGAGGATGGGCGCGCAGGGGATGCCGTTCCCGCAGTTCTCGGATTCGGAAATGGCCGACCTGATTGCCCATCTGTACTTCCTCGGCTACACCGGGAAGAAGGGCGATCCCAAGACCGGCGAGACCGTCTTCGGCCGGCGGGGATGCGCAGCGTGCCACAAGGCTGGCGGCGGGGCTCCCAACCTGGCCGCTGTCGCCACGCGGACCGATCGCGCCGGTCTCGCCTCGGCGATGTGGAACCACGCGCCGCAGATGCACCGCACGATGGCCGAGCGCGCCGCGTTCTGGCCCAAGTTCGAACCGGGCGAGATGCGGCACCTGGCCGCGTATCTCGAGACGTTCGCCGTCAAGCCTGGCGCCAAGCCCGTGCGCCAACCGGGCGCCACCCCGCCCGCGCGCCCCGCGAAGTAGCCGGGGCGGTGCCGACCGGCGTTCGCTGCTGGGACACGTCAATCCCGACTTCAACATCGCCGCTCGCCTTGGTGTCGTTCGGTAAGGACGCCAGCGGGCGGTCTCGCGAAACTTGCTCCCAGTCAGGCAGACTCACGCGCCGAGCCTGTTTGCAGAAACTGCGTCCTCCGGCCAAGCTCAAGTACGCAGATCCTTCCGCGCGCCGCCCCCATCCAGCCGGGACCACCAACGAAACCGGGATTTTGCTGGCTCGTCGGTGACCTTCCTCCCCGGCACGAGCGGTGCACCTCGACGACCGGCTGGCCGGCCGCAGACCACCGGGGTCCGGTTGGCTCTTCACTGATTCCCGTGTCCGGGAGAACGCATCCCGGGGGCTGGGCAGCCGGACGAGAGGCCGCCAAATGCATGTATGATATACATACGTCAATCGCCCGGAGACGAGGGAGGGTTCGAGTGGGACGCCGACAATGTCGCGCACATCGCCCGCCATGGCGTGCGGCCTGTCGATGCGGAGCAGGCGCTCTCGAACGATCCGGTCACGCTTCAGTACGCCGTCACCGATAGCGGCGAGGAGCGCTGGGTTGGTGTCGGCCCGACTGACGCGCGCCGCCTGCTGGTCATCGTGTGGACGATGCGGGCGTCCCTTGTGCGGGTCGTGACGGCGTACCCGGCGTCGGGACGTTTGCGGGGAGCGTATGCAAAAGCCAAGCAGTTCGGCGAAGCCGGCGAAAAGAACGATTCCGCGGTTCAGGACTGAGGCCGAGGAAGCCCGATGGTGGGACAAGCAGGGTTCGCGGATCGCGCGCGACTTCGAGACGGCTGCGCGCGCGGGTCAGGATGTGACCGCCCTTCCTCCCGCGCTCGCCCGGGCAACGGCCGCCGCCAGAAACATCACCATCCGGCTGCCGCTCGACGACCTGGAAAAGGCGCGGCGCCTCGCCGAACGCCGGGGACTGCGGTACCAGACCTACGTGAAGATGCTGCTGCACCAGGCACTCGAGGCGGACGAACGGCACCTGGTCTGACGACGGGAGCGCACGCCCTCACACGTGATCCTGACACAAGCCTGATTGCCTTCTGACGCGGGCGGGCGTACGCTTCGGCAGTCCCGTTGTCCGAAGGGCACTCACCTGATGCCGCTTGCGCAGTGGTTCCGGCCTCCTCGCCGCACGCTGACGGTCTTTCTGTGCCTGATGATGGTGCTCGCCAGCGCGCTCGGCTGGCTCGGGTGGCGGGTGATCGAAGGCGATCGCGTGGTGGAGCGCAGCCAGGTGCAGGACCGCCTGGAACTCGCCGTTGATCACATCAGCTCAGCCCTGCAGCGCAGCATCGCGGATCTCGAGCGGCTTGCTGCCGCGGACCTGAACGCCGCGGCGACCGCCATTCCGGACGGCGTCGTTCTCCTTCACGCGACCACTCACTCACTGACGACTCGCCCCGACACACGACTCCTCTTCCGTCCCGTGATTCCCGCGGTTGACGAACCGCCTCCCGCGACGTTCGCCGCAGGCGAAAGGCTGGAGTTCAGGGACGGCAATCCGGCCGGCGCGAGCCAGGTCTTCGCGGCGCTCTCCCGATCGCCGCACGCCGACGTCCGGGCAGGCGCGCTTGTGCGACTCGGTCGAACCTTGCGCAAGAGCGGCCGCAGCGAAGCGGCGCTGGCGGCCTACAGCGGACTGGCACAGTTGGACGCGACGCCGGCGCTCGGAGTGCCAGCGGCGTTGGCGGCCAGCATGGGACGCTGTACCGTCCTGCAGGCGACGGGCCGACACGACGAACTGAAACAGGAAGCCACGCGGATGGCTGCGGCGTTGTGGAGCGGCCGCTACGTTCTGCTGCGTCCGATCTGGGAGTTCTATCTCGAGCAGGCCCGGCGCTGGGGCGCCGACAGCCGTCCTGCGGCCAGCCAGCAGCAGGCGCGCGCGCGCTCAATGGCGGCGCAGTGGGTATACGACCGCTGGTCCGCCGATTCGTCGTCCGCGGGCCGCCACGCGATCGGGCTCGAAGGTCAGCCCATGCTGATGGTGTGGACCAGCGCGGCAGATCGGCTCGATGCGGCGCTGGCCGGAGACGAGTACATCAAGGCGATCTGGTCGCAGGCGCTGCGCGGCCAGCCGGCGCAGGGCGGCCTGCTGGATGCGGACCGGCAGATGGCCGTCGGCTCGATCGGCAGGGATGGCCCCAGAGCCGTTCGTACGGTGGACCTGACAGGACTGCCGTGGACGGTCACGGTGACGAGCGCCGATCCCACCGCAGATTCCGCGCTGGTGGCGGGACGCCGCCTCCTCCTGCTCTCCGGATTCGCGGTGCTCGCTCTCGTGCTGGTCGCCGGCACGTACTTCATCACGCGATCGATCACCCGCGAGCTCGCCGTGGCCAGGCTCCAATCCGAGTTCGTGTCGGCCGTCTCGCACGAGTTCCGCACCCCCCTCACGTCGCTCCGCCAGTTGTCGGAGATGCTGGCTAAAGGCCGCGTGCCGACCGACGAGCTTCGCCAGCAGTCGTACGACATCCTGTCGCACGAGAGCGAGCGGCTGCAACTTCTCGTCGAATCGCTGCTCGACTTCGGCCGCATCGAGGCGGGCGCGTTCCAGTACCGGTTCGAGCGCGTGGACGCCGTGTCGCTTGTGAACGACGTGGTGGAAGGATTCCGGGAGGCGGTGGCCCCCCAGGGCTATCAGATCGAGCTCCACGAAGCCGGCGCCGCAGTGGCCGTCCAAGCCGACCGCGACGCGCTGGGTCTTGCGCTTCGGAACCTGCTCGATAACGCCGTCAAGTACTCACCGGAGTGCCGCACGATCTGGGTCGAGACCATCGCCGCAAATCGACGGCTCGCCATTCGCGTGCGGGATCAAGGCCTCGGCATCCCGCCGGCCGAACAGCGGACGATCTTCGACAGGTTCGTCCGCGGCAGCGTCAGCCGCAACGCGGGCGTCAAGGGAACGGGAATCGGCCTCACGCTGGCCCGCCACATCGTCGACGCGCACCACGGGGAGATTCGTCTCGAGAGTGCGCCTGGTCAGGGCAGCACGTTCACGATCATGCTGCCGATGGAGGACGCCGGATGAAGCGCATCCTGGTCGTGGAGGACGAGCAAGCCATCGCGTTCGGCCTGCGGCTGGACCTGCAGAACGAAGGCTATGCGGTCGAGGTCGAATCCGACGGCGAAACGGCGCTCGAACGGGCGACAACCGGCGGCTTCGATCTGATTCTGCTCGACGTGATGCTGCCGCGGAAAGACGGCTTCGAGATCTGCCGCGACCTGCGGCGCGGCGGCAGCCGCACGCCCATCATCCTGCTCACGGCCAAAGCACAGGAAGCAGAGATCGTCATGGGACTCGAGCTTGGCGCCGACGACTACGTGACCAAGCCCTTCAGCCCGCGCGTGCTGCGGGCACGCGTCAAGGCCGCGCTCCGGCGGGGTGAAGAGGACGAGACTGACGTCTGCATCTTCGGAGAGTTGGAGGTGGACTTCGGCCGAGGTGAACTGCGGCGCGGCGGCAAGCCGGTGGTGCTGACGGCGCTGGAGTTCAAGCTGCTCGCGGCATTGGTTCGCCACCGGGGCCGGCTCCTCAACCGCACGCAACTGCTCGATCTGGTCTGGGGCCCAGGCACCTTTGTCACCGACCGCGTCGTTGACAACCACGTCGTCTCGCTGCGCCGGAAGATCGAGCCAGAACCCTCGCAGCCCCGATACCTCTTGAACGTCCGCGGCCTCGGATACCGATTCGATGCGTGATGCTGACGAGATCCTGACACGCGCGCGGCGTGTCCTCTGACAATCCTCCCGCATGATGTCGGGCAGGAGGTCATGACGATGAGAGCAACACGGTTCGCCTTTGCGCTGGCGGTGATGTGCGTGGCGCTGTCGGTGGCGTACTCGGCTCAGCAGGTCCGGGACAGTCGGGCCGAGGTGGCGCTGCAGGCCGCCATTAAGATCGAGACGATCGACGGAGACCTGAAGGCCGCCATCGCGGCATACAGCAAGGTCGTCGCGACCTACAGCAGCAACCGTGCCGTGGCCGCGCAGGCCCTGGTCCGCATGGGCCAGTGCTACGAGAAGCTCGGCGCCGCGCAGACGCAGGAGGCGCGAAAAACCTACGAGCAGGTGCTGCGCGACTACGGCGATCAGGCCACTGAAACCGCCGCAGCCCGCTCCAGGCTGGCCGCGCTGACGGAGGCCCGGCCGACGGGGCTGACGGCGCGGAAGGTGATGAGCGTGGCGTACGGCGAGAACGGCCTGGTGTCACCGGGCGGAAACTACATGGCGTTCACCGACTGGGACTCCGGCGACCTGGCCATCCGCGAATTCGGCGCCGCCGCCAAACGCCGTCTCACGAACAAGGGCTCGTGGGCCCAGTCCTGGGACTACACCACCTACTCGGTGCCGTCGCGCGATGGAAGCGTGGTCGCCTACGACTGGAACACCGCACAGGACGTCGCTGAACTACGAATCATCGGACGAGATGGCTCCAAGCCGCAGGTCCTCTATCGCAGCAAGGAAGCGGCGTGGATCCATCCCTACGACTTCAATCCGGAGGGCACCCACGTCCTGGCCGTGTTTACGGAACAACGCACCTCCGCGAGTCAGATCGTGCTGGTGTCGGTCAAGGACGGGTCGGTTCGAACGCTCAAGTCACTCGGCCCGAAGCTGTCGCCGATCGAGAGAATGAGCTTTTCCCCAGACGGGAAGCATGTCGCCTTTGACTACCGGTCACGGGCCGACTCTCCCCAGCACGACATCTTCCTTCTGTCGGCAGACGGCGCGCAGGAGGCTGCGCTGGTCGAACACCCGGCGCACGAGGTTCTGCTCGGCTGGACTCCGGACGGCGCACGAATCCTGTTCAGTAGCGATCGCACCGGCGCAACCGACGCGTGGCTGCTCGCGGTCGCCAACGGGAAGTCCCAGGGCAGTCCCGAGCTGGTGAAGAAGGACCTGGGCCGCGTGTCGCCGATGGGTTTCGACCGCAGCGGTTCCTACTACTACGCTGTGGATTTCGGCCCCTTCGAGGTGTACGTCGCCACGGTGGACCTCACCACCGGCAAGGTGGTCACCGCGCCATCGGTAGTGCCTCAGCGCTTCGAAGGTTCCAATGTCGCGCCCGACTGGTTCCCCGACGGCAAGTCCCTGTTCTACGTGTCGCGGCGTGGCCCCGCCGGTCCGGGATTCAACATTCCCACCGTGCGATCGATGGCCACCCACGAGGAGCGCGATCTATTCCCAAAACTGACCTTCCTCAACCAGACCCGTCTGTCCCCCGATGGGCAGTCGGTCGTCGCGGTATGCCGGGACCAGGCCGAGCGTCGCGGCATCTGCCGCATCGACCTGCGGACCGGCGACTCGGCCATGCTCATCGATACGACGTCGGCGCCCCGCTTCTTCCCGGTCCAGCACCCGGATGGAAAGCACCTGCTGTTCATGGTTCCGGCGAGTGCCAACGGCGGCGTGGCAGCCGTGCGGATGCGCAACCTCGAGACCGGCGAAGAGCGGGAGGTGGCGCGCGGGGGAAGCATGTTCGGTCTCTCGCCGGACGGACAGCAGGTGGCCTACTTCGTCACGGGTGGCGCAGCCGACGGAATGGTATTGAAGGTCGCGCCGCTCGCGGGCGGAGAACCGCGCGAACTGTTCCGGCTGCAGAACTCGAACAGCGGGCCCTCGTGGACGCCGGATGGACGCCACGTGCTCGTGGCGGCACCGGACGGTCCGACTCCGGGAGTGTGGGTGATCCCGGTCGACGGTGGCAAGCCCGTGAGAATCGACCTCCGGATGAAAGGCATCAACGCGCCGCGCCTCCATCCCGACGGCCGGCAACTCGCCTTCTGGGCCGTGGACGAAAACGCCAAGTCCGAGATCTGGGTGCTCGAGAACTTCCTGCCGAAGCCGCCCACCGCGCCCGGCGCGAAGGAGAAGTAGATCGAAGACGGCGTCGGCCGGCGGAGTCGACGCCTCGCCGGCCGCACCATATCGATCCCTGACAGAAGCTCGACCCCGGCCGGACAATTGCGCGTAGAATCCGTGGGACGATGACCGCGTGAGGCGTGGGCGCCAAGGGGCCGACCCCTGAGCGCTGCGGCGCGACACGATGCCACTGCTCCACTGGTTTCGGCCTCCGCGATACCTGCTGACGCTGTACCTCGCCGGCGCGGTCACTGCCGTGTTGTGCCTCGCGTGGCTTGCCGGTCGGCTTGTCGACCAGGAACAGGCCGTCGAGTCGCAGCGCGCGCGGGCGCAACTCGAAGTGGCTGCCGATCGGGCGGTGGCGGTGTTTCAGCGGAGCTTGAACGAACTGGAGCGGCAGGCGTTCTCGGCAGACGGTTCACTTCCGCCTGACACAGTGACTGTCGTGGTGGATCGCACGTCGATCCGCAGCCGCCCGGCTGGCCGCCTGCTCTTCGTTCCCATCGTCCCGCCCTCATCAGCATTGCCTTCGGGCATCTTCGCTGCGGGCGAGCAGGCGGAATTCGGCAAGGCTGGCCTGGCCAGCGCAATTGATATCTACCGCGCACTGACACGTGCTCAATCGCGCGCCGTTCGCGCCGGTGCGCTGGTGCGCCTCGGCCGCACGCTCCGCAAGGCCGGGAGACACACCGAGGCCATCGAGGCGTATGCCGAACTGGCTCGCGCGGGCGAGGTGCGCATCGACGGACGGCCCGCCGATCTGATAGCGCGCGAAGCCCGTTGCACCGTGCTGGAGGAGACGGGCCAGCGCGCCCTCCTCGAACGCGAGGCCAATGACCTGCGCCGCGATCTCGCCAGCGGCCGCTGGGCACTTACACGTGCTGCGTGGGAGTTCGCCTACAGCGAGACTTCCGCCTGGGCTGGCTCCGCAGCCACGCCCATCAACGGGCTCGATGCCGCTATCGCGTTTGCAGCCGCCGTCGACGTTTTCTGGCAGCAGTGGGACGGCCGGCCCACGTCCGGGCAGTCAGTGATGCGCTTTGCTGACCGCCCAGTGCTGGCGATGTGGAAGGCCGACCAGTTGCAGATGGTCGTCGCGCTTGCCGGCTGGGAGTATCTCGAGACGATCTGCCGGCAGGTGAGCATCGACACAAACGCGCAGGTGGCGCTGGTTGACCGCGACAACCGGCCGATCCTCGGAAAGGTAACGGGCGCACAGGCAACCCGCTCCGCGGCGGACACGGGGCTGCCCTGGACCATCGTCGTCGCCGCAGGCCATCCGGACCGCGCCGTCGCCGAGGCTCTCGCCAGGCGCCGCCTCCTGCTCGCCGGCCTGGGACTTGTCGGCGCCCTGATTCTTGGAAGCAGTTACTTCACGTTTCGCGGCATCCGACGCGAGCTGACGATCGCGCGCCTGCAATCCGAGTTCGTCTCCGCCGTGTCGCACGAGTTCCGAACGCCGCTGACCTCGTTGCGCCAACTCTCGCACATGCTTCTCGAGGGACGCGTCATCAGCGATGATCGCCGCGGACAGTATTACGCGGTGCTCGTGCGCGAGAGCGAGCGGCTGCATCGCCTGGTGGAGAAACTCCTGAGCTTTGGCCGCGCGGAGGCCGGCGCCGGGCGCTACCGCTTCGAGTCGCTCGACGCGTGCGACCTGGTGCGCTCCGTCACGACGGAGTTCCAGGGTCATGCCGACGGCTGGAGTCTCGAAACGACGACGCCATCAACGCCGTGCCCGGTCCGCGCCGATTGCGAGATGCTGTCGCTG
>Ga0315283_10005712_pt1 | contig 11018 bp, 19 predicted proteins | sample YL17G09_0_MG_FD_204541 | JGI IMG/M metagenome (GOLD analysis project Ga0315283, IMG submission 204541) | Sediment microbial communities from Yellowstone Lake, YNP, Wyoming, USA - YL17G09_0 | ecosystem: Environmental > Aquatic > Freshwater > Lake > Sediment | place: USA: Wyoming | collected...
CCGCAGAAGAAATTGCCAACATTAGCTTTATCAAAACTGACACCGAGGGACACGATAAAAGCATTCTTGAATCTAGCGCAAATTTTCTTGACACTATGCGACCAGTAATTTTTACTGAGTGGTTCTATTATTATTCTATTGACGAAAGTCGCGATTTGTTCCGAGTAATCAATGATCTAGGTTATGCGGCATATTATCCATTGACTCTAGAAATAGCAAATATAGATCAACGCAGTGAAGATCTAGTTTTAATCCATCAATCTAAAATAAAGGAATACTTTCAATAATGCAACATTTTTATCAAAATATCCAGGGATGGTCAGACGGCATTCCAGAAATATATGACTTAATGATTCATCTAATCCCCGGGCCCGCCCATTTTGTAGAAGTTGGTGCATGGAAGGGGAAAAGTGCAGCCTATATGGCAGTTGCCATCATTAATAGCGGCAAAGAAATTAAGTTTGATTGCGTAGATTCATGGGAAGGAAGTTATGCCCAACCAGAATTATTAAATGACCCATTGGTATTGGCCGGCACTTTACTTGGCCACTTCAAAGATAATATGGCACCAGTGGAAGGACATTACACTGCGGTTAAGGGCATGAGCGTAAATGCTGCAAAACTTTATGAAGACAATAGTCTCGATTTCGTCTTTATTGATGCCTCACATGACTATGATAATGTTAAGGCTGACATTAAAGCCTGGTATCCAAAAGTTAAGAGCGGCGGATATTTGGGCGGGCATGATTATTATGGTGAAGATATCCGTCGAGCCGTAATTGAGGTTTTGGGACCGGTATCAGATAACGTCTTTTCTTGGTATGTTCAAAAACCGTAATTAAATCAACACGTTACAAATATCTTGCTTTTTTAGGTAGTTTATAGTATAATAGTCGTATGGATGCTATAAATAAACCGATTTGTTACTTCCTGATTGGCCCACCTGGCTCCGGCAAAAGCACGTGGGTCCGTGATCTCCCAAACAAATTTGTGGTAATTAGCACTGACACCTACATCGAGAAAGTTGCGCTGCAATCCGGCAAAACCTACGGCGACGTCTTCAAGGACAACATCAAAGACGCAACCAAGGAAATGGAAATTGCCCTGCAGAAAGCGACTGTCCTGGAAAAGTCAATTATCTGGGATCAGACTAATATGTCGGTTAAGTCCCGCGCAGGGAAATTAATCACGCTGAAAAAATACGACGTGATTGCGGTTGCGTTTGAGATTCCGCCCGATGAGCTTGCACGTCGCCTCAAGAAGCGCAAGGCCGAAACTGGCAAAGATATTCCGCCGCACATTGTGGCAAGCATGGTCGCATCTTATCAGCCGCCTACTATGGACGAAGGATTTTTCTCAATTGTTAAGGTTACCAAATGACATTCAAATACGAGGCCGAAATAGTTGTGCCCTTTTCGCAGCTATTTCCGCCAGATTCATGGATGATTAAAAATTTCGGACGACAAGGCAGGAGATGGATGTTGTCTTGGCAACAGATGCCGACGTTTATAGTTTATAAATTTAAAAATGCCAAAGACGCAACATTTTTTGAACTAAGCCGGAAACACTAATGAAACTTTCATCAAAAGATTGCGTGACATATATTGCAGATTGGATTAAGGCCAATCCTGGCGTGTTGCCCGACGATGACGAGGGCGCCGGACGTCTTCGACAAGAGCGACTATCTCGTCCAGATATTTGGCCCAAAGAACATCTGCGTTCACACGGCGAGAATCCCAAGGATTGGAAACGCCGAGCAAAGAAAACGGTTGGTTCAAAAATTATTCGGGCTTACACTTCGGAGCAAACAACCCTTTCGTGTTTGCTAGTTGTTGTCCTAACTGAAGAAGATGGAAAAATTACAAATTTGGAATACGGCTTTAGCGAACAATTTGAACCCAAATACGGAATAACAATAACATATTGGTAATAAAAATGAAAATGGAAGACATTGGGTTTTACACCCTGGAAGATAGTCGTGCTGCCAACGTAAGCGATACCACGCAATTGTGGCGCTGCGAGGTAATTCTAACTGACGTCTGCAATTTCAAATGCCCGTATTGTCGCGGCATTGAAGAAGAACACTGTGGCAGTCTGTCGTGGGAAGAAGCGTCGTTTGTTGTTGATGCTTGGGCCTCACATGGGTTGCGTAACGTGCGCTTCAGCGGTGGGGAACCAACCCTGTGGAAGGGTTACGAAACAGTTAATGGTGTCAAGCACCGTCGTTCGTTGGTTGACCTGGTCGGCCGCGCAAAAGAAAAAGGAATTCAGCGCATTGCTATTTCCAGCAATGGGTCTGTCGATGCGAGCTTCTATCGCAAGTTGGTTGAAGCGGGTGCGAACGATTTTTCAATCTCGCTGGATGCGTGTTGCGCGGAAACTGGCGATCACATGGCAGGCGATAAGCCTGGTGCGTGGGCAAAGGTTGTGGAAAATATTAAGTTGCTATCGGCGTTGACTTATGTTACCGTAGGAGTTGTATTCACGGAAGAAAACGTATCTGAGTTCAACGAAGTTGTGCAGTTCGCTTCCAGTCTGGGCGTAGCTGACATCCGTATCCTGACGTCGGCACAGTGGAATGAAGGCTTTCGCGATGTGAAGGTTGACCGCAAGTTCCTGGACGCGCATCCAATCCTGGACTACCGCCTGACGAATTTTATTGAAGGCCGACATGTTCGCGGTCTGAAGGATACTGATAACACCCGCTGCCCGCTGATGCTGGACGATATGGCGGTGTTGGATGGTTTCCATTTTCCATGCATCATCTACATGCGCGAACAGGGCGCGCCAGTCGGCAAGCTGGATATGACAATGACACCGAAGGATGCAATGACCAAGGCCCGCGCTGAACGCAAAGCCTGGGTGGAAAAGACCAACGTGCAGTGTGATCCTATCTGCAAGAAGAATTGCCTGGATGTTTGCGTTGATTACAATAACCGGGTTGCCAAGTTTCAGCCGGAAATGTTTGAAGCTGCACCGACGACTCACAAGAAATTTACCTTAAAGGAAATCGCATGAAACTTTATGAAGTAGTAACCGAACATGATGGCGTGCCTGAAGGATTTACTACGCCAATTGTAACTTCGCGATATTATTTTGGCGCGTATTCTATAGACGAAGTTTGGAACCACATTGACTGGTTGGTAAATGACCCCGAGAGAACAGTTATATCGATCTCGCAAGTCGTTGAACAATTTGATGTTGTACCAACCGTTGTGCCAACCAAGGAAAAATAATGGGCATGATCGTTCCGCCGCCGCCCGATTGCTCCGACGAAGAGATGTCAAAATATCTTAACTACTTCAAGTGGCAGGCGCGCATTGGATTGGCCTGTTGCGCCATTGCTATCGTTACTATGATTGTCGTTGTAGTTAAAATTTATTTGGGGATGCCGTAATGAAATATACTTCAAAACATTTCGCGTGGTCTTACTTATTGCGCCACGGCACTCTCATCTGTGAAACGCAGAACGGTCAATATCCTGATCGGTATAGCAACGGCCGCGGTGGATACGAGTACTGGTCCTATTACGGCGGCCGCTATAAACTTACAGAAGGCGCCGATACGCTGCAACGTAAAGTATTGGCGGCGGCGCTGGCCGGCAAGATTGACTGGAACAAAACTTCTGCACCACGAGACGAATATAACAGTGAATTTGAAGGCACGGACTGTGATTCGGCCGAGATTAAGTGTTTCGAAGGTGTCCTGGTGTTAAGGGATGGCACTAGCTCGTTCTGGGGGATCAGAGATAATCAAAACATGGACGTATTTGAAATGATGGCCGAATTTCAAATGGAAAACTTACTTGAGGTAATCGGCGAATGAAACATCCTGCTCTTTTTCTAACACACGAATTTACACAAGGCGTATTGCGAAAATTTTATCATCCGACCGGACCCGAAGAATTTCATTACATTCCTCGCCCCAACGGGCAGTATTATCATGATCATTTACACATCCTTTCAATATTCAAGCAGGCGCAAGCATTTAATTGGAAGCTAACCGTCGAGGAAGAACTTGCTATTCTTTTTCATGACTCCGTTTATATTCCTGGTGCGTCGCACAATGAAGAGATGTCTGTCCATCGTATGCGGCAATGCGTAGGTGAGACCTGTCAGACTCGCAGTAACAGGTTTAATTGCTTCTTAAATACTGAGCTAGGCTCTCAGTCGGGCGGAATTGCCAAAATCCTAAGTGGCGCCGAACAAATCATAATGGACACAATTAACCATTTCCCGACTACCGAGGCATCAAATCGCGTACTGGATCTGGATCTTTTTGGCCTAGGTGGGGAAGAATTCAGAACTAATGGCGATAATATTTTCCACGAATTCAAAAGTATCTTGCTAGTAAAAACTGATGGAGATCACAAAGCGGCACGAGAAATATTTAAAACTGGGCGAGCCGAGTGGGCTGGACATTTTTTGCTTAGGGACAATATTTACTACACTCCAGAATGCAAGGGTCGCGATGCAGCGGCGCGAGCGAACCTTCAATCATTGATACCGGAATAATTATGACAACCACTATCCCAAAGAAACTGTACGTTACTGTTCAATATCGTGAAGATTCAAATAATGAATCAGGCCTGCTTGGTTTTGCTTCGCCCTATACTAAGGATGCCGCGTTTGAAAAACGCAAGTTGACACAAGACCACTGGGCATACGGCTACGGGCCAATTGTAACCATCGACAAAGAAAATGAGACGGTGACGGTTACTGGCAAAGGGCAACGTGGCGGACATGGTTGTGGACAAGAGTGGGATGCTACGATGCTGTTCATTGCCAACTGCTATCCGCGCATTATTGATAATGCGGCAGTGGATGGATTTCAAATTAGCAATAGCGTTCGGCGATCCGGCTGGGGTGGTGGCGGTAACGTCGTATGGAGACTTAGCGATCCGCGTGGATTTGAGCTGGAAATCAGCTCGGAAAACTTTGCCAGTCTGCTGAATTGCTGCACGTTGGTTAATGGCGTAATCAAAGAAAAATGTGTATGGGGACGAGATGGCTCCAAGAATGTTCTGTTGCCTGAATCGTCAGATCCGTACCTGGATGCAATGAAACAAACGACCCGGGTCAATTCAGTTGTGTCATTGAAAGATGTGCAGATTGGCGACATTGTTAATATCCTCAGTACGCGCATTGAGCCAGAAGAGCAAGACGGTGCAGAATATCTTGGGCGCGTAATTGGGCTGATTGCTGCCGGCAATACTTCTGGCTCGTTTCAGCAGTACGACGCAAATGCAAGACCGGCGCTCAACTTCGCAAGCAAGACCATCGAACGCACTGTATTCAGACTTAAGAATGGCAAATACCTGGCCGTTTCGACCCCAAAAATCTCGGCTATCGTCACCACGTTTGCCATCCCACGCACTAAAGCAGATGTGTGCGCTGAGCTAACTGCATTCGTGCAGGATCCAAACAATAGCATCGATGAATTTCCGTGTGCAATCCTATTTGCGCCGAGCAAAATTGATTTCTCTAAAATAACAACTGAGCTAGTCGATACAAATATTATTGCGCCGGCGGGGGCAATCCCATACGACTATCAATCAAAGGCTGTGCTATGGCCCGGCTCCGTCAATTGGTATTTTGCCCCGCTGTATGTTTGTGAGTATGCAAACAACTTTTATGTTGGTGGGATTCAGCAGATCAACGAGGCAGGTAGAAATTCATTGTCAGACCCAATCTTGATTTCCGTCGATATGAAAGATTTCGCCGTTGGTAAAATTTACTGGAATGTGAATCAGGGTGCTCTAGCTTATTATTATCATAGGGAGCGATGGTCTACTATCAAAACCTCGATTACTGAAGATATGAAAATTGCGGTTAAGCAAGTAAAAGTGAAATACAACGGGATAGAAGGGATCGTAAATTATGTGTCCAGTTACTGAAACTCCAGTCGATGACGTTGTTGAGGCGCGACGAAAATATATGCGCGAATACATGCGGGCCTACCAAGCAAAGAAAAAGCTCAAAGCTACCGTGAAGCCCACGCTGGATGAAATGATCGCTAGGCTGAAGACGCGAATAAAAACCGATTGAAATCAATGACTTAGAAATGTCTTGACTTTTGCTGTAGATTGTTGTATAATTGTGTTAGATTACTATCTAAGGGCACTAAATGATGGATAAGAAAATATTTGTATTTGACGTAGACGGCACGTTGTCGGATTGTTCACATCGGCAGCATCACGTTCGTCTGAAGCCAAAGCGTTGGGACCTGTTCAATAAGGGAATCCCGCTCGACACTCCGCATATGGATATCATCTGGCTGTTTCAGACGTTTGCAGCAGCTGGCCATACCATGCTGATCGCTTCGGGTCGTGGTGCAGAAAATATGCCCGAGACCGTAAAGTGGCTTGACGACCACGGCGTAAAATTCCACGGCATCTACATGCGCAAAGCAAAAGATAGCCGCCCGGATAATATCGTTAAGGGCGAGCTGCTCGATCAAATCCGTGCTGAATACGGCGAGCCGTTCATGGTGTTCGATGACCGCAACCAGGTTGTTGATATGTGGAGAGCTGCTGGCGTTCGTTGCCTACAAGTTGCGCCCGGAGAGTTTTGATATGAAAAATATCTTACTCGCTGGGCTCTGCTTGCTTTGTTTCGGTTGTGGAGAGCCGGCGGCAATACCAGAACCACGTTACACCAAGGGTCAGGTTGTCTACACCGTAATCGGCAACGTCGCGGTTCAGGTGCTGGATGTTTATCGCTGTGATACCAAAGGCTGTTATTATGTTGTTCGCGTTGGGCCCGACAGTGATTCACGGATGATGAATGAATTTGAGCTAAAGCCATAAATGATTCTTAATACTTTCGTAGTAGGCTGCATCATATTCCTGGTGAGTATGCTTGGAATTTTGCTTTTGATCAAGTTGGAAGACACTTACGAAAATTGGCACTTTGCGCTGATTATGCTGACGATGATTGGCGGAGCAATGACGATGGGCGTTGGCGGAATCTTGCTATGTCTATAGACATAGAGGGATTGTTTGCAGAGCAGTTAGCGATTCTTCGGCCGTTATGCAACCCACTAAAAGTCAAAGTTTCAATGTCGATCGATAACGGACACTATTATTTGAAGATACATGGATTGGATACTTTTCCAGATCCGAGCCAATGGCTTGACTTTTTTCTAGGATTTGACGACTACGCAACTAGTCTTATGACGCAGGCTGGACTAAAGCCACTGTCTATCTCTGTATGTGGTGACCAGAGCTGTGTTCTAGTAGCCGACCTTGGTACCTTGTTCGATTTTATAAAGAACTGATATGGGTACTTTTCATTATTGCAGCAGTCTCGATGAATTAGAATGGTACGTCGGCGACGTGGGCTACGGGCTTTTTATAAAAGCGATGACCTTAGATAAGACAAAATTGCGAAAGTTAATCGAAGAAAGTTGCTCGGGCGACGTGTACGGGTGGAACGGCGTTGAAGCGCCAGTGAGAGGCGAGACAATTGAGGGAGCCTTCAGACGGACAGTTCCGCAGGGCAATATTACGCTTTATTTCTCAGATTTGAAAGATTATACGTTCCTTAAGCTAAAAATGCCTTGACAACCGGCATTAGCAAATTAGAAGTAATATGAAATCCGTAACCAGGGATTGCGCCTTGATTCCGAAGAAATGCTCGTACTATTTGATATTCTTCGGGAAATTCGATCTGGACATAAATTAATTTGTATTCGTATCCGGCGGCAATAATAGGTTTGGCGCGTTTGGCATATAACTCTGTGATCTGATTAGATGGATTTCCCTTAATCTCAATTATAGTTTTGTTGTCAATTAGAAAATCTGGTTTATAATTTTCAATAACAAATGGCTCTGAGATAATAGATTGATATTTCCATTCATTTAACATATACCATACAACTTCATTAATGCTGCGGTAATAAAATATATCCTTATACCACCCACAATAGCCACGACTTCTAAATTTTTTAATGTTATGAAACGTTGAGGGAATTCGTTTAATGTTCGCCAATTGTTGTATTTCAGAATTTGGTCTCTGCGGTATTTGGTGCTTTTCTAACCACCAACTAACTGCCTGATATGAAACTCCGACAATTGCCGCGATATCAGACATATTTAATTTTTCGATAATATATTTTTGAATTAGCCAGACTTTATTTCTTAAGGTTGTTGCTCGTGCCCGCTTAATCCCTAATCGGTTACTCCAATTAAATATTGATGTGGCACTAGTATTGAACATCTTTGCAATAAATGGCAAACTTTGATCTTTGTCGAATTGTTCTTGTAATTGCCTTGCAAACTGTTGTTTTGATAGATTTAATTGATAATATAGTGGTTTGGTCATTTTACTCCATAAGTTCTTTAATGTATTTATCTGCTTGACAAGTAGGTTAAAATATGTTATAATCATAATATGAACTATAAATTTGAACTAGCTGATCATATATCCGATTACCTTCCGGCAATAGCCGGAAGGTCTGAATTTATTATTGCGGAAAAGGAGGGCGGATATACAGTTATCAATTATGTCGTACAGATGGCCGACTCTTTTCCAGATCCGAATTCAGCCTCGTCCGCCGAAGAACGCCGTAATTTTATCTTGCGCCGGGATTGTCGTGGAATTATTTTTGATACCACAACCGGCAAGGTTATTGCAAAAAGACTCCACAAGTTTTTCAACGTGAACGAACGCGACGAAACGCAGTTGCACAACATTGACTTCAATGAGCCGCACGTTATCCTCGAGAAGCTCGATGGATCAATGATCACGCCAGTTGTGACTACGGACGGAATTCGTTGGGGAACCAAGATGGGCGTGACGGAAGTTGCGCTGCCTGTTGAGGAATTTATCAAGTCTCATCCTGAGTACGTTGATTTTGTTCGTATGCTCATCTCGGACGGGATCACCGCGATTTTTGAATGGTGCTCGCGCAAGCAGCTCATTGTGATTGACTACGGTCCTGCAGATCGCTTGGTGCTGACTGCTATGCGTATCAATAAGACTGGCCATTATGTGCAGTATGACTTCATGGTTCGCAAGGCTGAGCTCTATGGTATTCCTTGCGTAAAGGCGTACGAAGGCACTGCTGAAAATATGCAGGCGTTGATCGACTATACTCGCGATCTCATCGGCGAAGAAGGTTTCGTTGTGCGATTTGACGACGGCCACATGATTAAAGTTAAGGCCGAAGAATATGTTCGCAAGCACAAAGCTAAGGAATCCCTGTCTCGTGAAAAGAACGTGATCGAGCTGTTGGTTACCGAAAAGCTGGACGACATTAAGGGATTCCTGGATGCTAAGGATCTGGAACGTATTCGAGACTTTGAGGGAAAGTTTTGGATTGGCGTAAAGGATACGGCTGACATGTTGATTGATTTGCGTTGGTTGGCAAATCGCGAAGGCCACGATGTTGACCGTCGTACCTACGCAGTTAATTTCGTGCAGTCGCCTTCGCGCGACTCAAAGATGGCTCCGTTCTTATACAAGATGTTTGATGTAAAGTCTCCTGCAGAAGTGTTTAGGCTGTTGACGGACGTGATCGCTAAGTCGTGTTCTACGCAGGCAAAGATTAACGACGTGCGTTGGATTTTCAACTGCGATTGGAATGAAGTAGTAGTAGACGAATGACCATTGCGTATGACATGGTTGGGCGAGAAATCAACGTCGGGGACTTCGTCTGCTACTTCAATCATCTCTATGAAGTAAAAGAGATTAGTCAAATGCATTACTTATCAATGCGGCTTTACCCTGGAACAAGAAACTCTAAGCAAAAAAATGGAGTTAAGGGCAAAGAGTGTTGCGTAATTCCCAGAGATGATATTTTAATTTGGATAATGAAAAAGGACCATAACAATGGCTAAAAAAGACGACGAAATAGCAAAACGAATTCGGGAAGCCGCGGCAGCGGGAAACATTACCTTTGCGCCGACCGACAAGATTGATGACTACGACGAAATTGCGGCAGAATTTCTTCTGAAGATATTCAACCTTAAACTTAGCGAGTGCATGATCAGCGACGAATCTAGTCTATCAGATTTTGCAACGTGCGCTATTCCAGACGAACTTGAATTAGACGACAAGTCTTACCAGGAGTTACAGCAGATCGGCAAAACATTTATGCTTGAGAAAATTCACGATTGCTATGGATTTGATCCGGCATCGTCGAGTTACTTGATTGATGTGTTTGACCTTATCCGCCGAGATAGACTCCAATTTAAACATTGATCACATGAATATTAACCGACATTATTCAAATAGCCGCCCTGTCAATTGGATGAGAAGAGTCTTTGAGATACACAAGCCCAACTCACTTCCGTGGGGCCAATGGGAAACATGGGGATCGGAGACCAAAAAAGCTCATCCAATTGGCTGGTTCCTAACTGAGACTCTTCCTGAGTGGATTGAGTTGATCCCGCGTTATACAATTGATCATTGGTACACGTTGCGCAAAATATCTCGCAACCTAGCTAATAATTCGCATTGCCTGTCGTCTCCGAGATGCAAGCCCGGGCATTGGTACGAATTAGATACTAGAATTTTGTATTGCTTGTTTGATTCACTTGTTGACTATGTGGAAGTTGAATGTGCGTCGCAAAATTATGAGATGATGCCAAAGCGTAGTTGGATGTCAATCTTGACATTTGGGCGTTGGGGGAAAAATATTCGATGTCCCGAAGCAGGCATTGCTGCCATCAGATCAGAAATGATGCCGGAGATGCAATCCCAAAGTCACAACCAAGTAGCAAGAGAGCAAATGGCGCTTTACGTTTGGTGGAAAGAAATTCGACCTGCGAGGGAAAACGATCCTGCCAACTTGGCCTATAAAGAATTTACCCGGAGAATGGACGCAAAGTACGACGGGGAGCCATTTAATAGATCAAAATATACACCCGCAGAATCGGCCGAGTTCAATGCGCTAATAGATTCCCAAGAGCAGTTTGATAAGCGATGCGAAGATGAGGATACCGAAATGCTGTGCCGATTGATTAAAATTAGGAATACCCTGTGGACTTAATCTTTACTGTCCTTGCCTTAGTT
>Ga0315283_10005713_pt1 | contig 11018 bp, 22 predicted proteins | sample YL17G09_0_MG_FD_204541 | JGI IMG/M metagenome (GOLD analysis project Ga0315283, IMG submission 204541) | Sediment microbial communities from Yellowstone Lake, YNP, Wyoming, USA - YL17G09_0 | ecosystem: Environmental > Aquatic > Freshwater > Lake > Sediment | place: USA: Wyoming | collected...
AAGGCAGACGCGCTAACCAGGCTGCGCCACACCCCGAAATTTGATCAGCTTCTTTGACATAAGCCTAGTACAATCGGAAAAGGAGTTTTCATGGCTATTGACTGGAACAAGCTCCCCGACGGGGAGATGAAGTACGAGCTGCTTGCATACATGCGGCAGCTCGAGGCAGTTGAAGATCTGGGGCCCACCCCCGAAACAATCGGGCCCCTGATTGAGCGCTTCAGAGACCTCTCAGAGAACGTACGGAAGCTGTGCCTCCATCTCATCAGCCTCCACTTAGTGCTTTCCATACCGGTGTACGTTACTGCCGTGGACGAGCTCCTCCTGAAGACGGAGGCCGTCATCGCGGCTGCACAGATCAATTCTATCCGGGGCAACAGGGCCCCGGAGCAGGTCAACTGAAAGAGGGGAGGATGTTTCTCCCTTAGCTATGATTCCCCCTGCTGGAGTCGAACCAACGTTTTCTGATCCAAAGTCAGACGTCCTACCTCTGGACGAAGGGGGAGTATGGAGTCGGGTGGAATCGAACCACCATTACCGGATCTTCAGTCCAGCGCCCTACCATTAGACGACGACTCCATGAGTGGGTCCGCACAGATTCGAACTGTGAACCGTCCGGTTATGAGCCGGCGGCGCTAACCATTGCGCCACGGACCCACGTGACCACGACCAGGCTATTCAGCTTTCAGATCATGCGAAGTACTGAGAGTCCGGTCTCAGTTCCCGCCCACGTCTAGGACGCGAGCACTTCCATGGATCCGGGAGCAGGACTCGAACCTGCGATGACGGGGTCAGGGCCCGTTGACTTTGCCGCTAGTCGATCCCGGAACAACGATGAGCCCGTAGGGATTCGAACCCTCCTCTCCGGTTTAAGAGACCGGTGCATCACCACCAATGCTTCGGGCCCATACGAAATACCCCAACACTGCACACTCCGCATCTAGTGCCCCCGGAGGGACTCGAACCCCCAACTCAGCGGGTAAAAGCCGCGTGTGATCCCACTTCACCACGGAGGCGCTGGAATAGCTCTCTCGATCGTCGGTGCGTTTGAGCTTGTCCATCTGATCCTCCGTGGGTGGCCTAGGACTCGAACCTAGATAGCCGGGGTTACGGCCCGGGGCCCTTCCATTTGGACGAACCACCCAGATACGAAAAAAGCCGCCTGGTCTCCCAGGCGGCTCAGCTCACTTCCTATTTCCCTCGAGCTCTAGCCGCCTGGCCTTGTTTCCTGCTGCCCGAGGGATGTACTACCGTAATTCGTATCCTCAGGCAGCAAAACTGGGCGCGAGAACGCATGAATCCAGCGCCCAGTCTTCTTGACCGGTGCTGAACACATGGTCCTGGCGGCTTTGAACTGCATGACCCCATTCTCCCAAGCGGGGTATCTTTGTCAAGGAATTATTGTATCCTTTGCTGATCTTTCTCCCAACTCCGCGTAATCCTAGCGATCAGACGTGGAGAATGGCCGATACAGATCGACAGCAGGATCACTACATCAGGCGAGTGCGGGAGCTCTTGGCGTTTGTGGGGGACTGAACCATCAGGTCCTGCTCTACATCTTTGTATCGATCGATCTTCGTCGCCCGCAACCCACCCTCGACATTGAACAGCGTACCGCTCTGATCGAGCGAGCGGACAATGAACACCAGCGCGTCATCACTCTCGTCATAGACCGTGAGGAGTATATCCACCAGTCCAGACAGGAGCGATATGATCGGTAACGCAGAAGAATGGAACCCCACACGCCACAGGTAGGGCTCTATGACCCAATCAGACTCGGGGATAGGTACAGGCAGCAATGTCGTTGAGCTAGCTGATGGTACCGACTGGGACGTGCTTCTGATCTTGGAGTAGCTTCCAGACTGCCTGCTTCACCTCTTCGTAGATGGTCTTGCCGGTACTCTTCGCGGTCATTGCCTTGAGGAGAGAATCTCCACGAAGGGAAGTGTAGACCCTCTCATGGACGACGTACTTGTCGTCGTCCATGTACCCCTTGGACCATTCCACGTTCACGATAGTCTTCTTGTCATCCGCTGGATCTGACAAGATCTCCAGCTTGTGCAGGTGGAACCGAGTCAGGTCCTTCTCGACCTTCGGTCCGGGAAGATTGATCTTGTCTGGGGTGCTGGGTGTGAACGCCATGTAGGTCTCCTGATCTCTGCGGTAAAGGTACCACCCTCACGAAGCAGGCGTCAATCCTTCCACTTGAACTGATCTAACAGTTCCTTGACCAGCGCCTCCGCCGTCTTTCGCAGCACGCCCGCTTCTGCCATCAAAGCGATCAGACACTCTAGCGAGGGGACCCGTTTACCACCTTCCACCAGCGTGAGGTACTTGGGGCTAAGCCCTACGAGCTCAGCAAGGGCAGACTGAGACATCTGTCTACTCTGCCTGTTGTCCCGTAAGATCTCAATGTAGGGCTCGTAGACTTCTTGCTTCTGCTCAGGATTTAGAACCATGGAAACGATTGTATCCTGTTCTGCTACCCCGTCAAGTAAAGCCAGCAGTGACCATGGTATAAGAGGAATAGGATAGGAGAGAGTATCTCTCCTACTCTGGGCCGGAGGCCGGAGGCAGTCTGCTCCTTTCCGATTTGCCCTTCTGGTTTCAGGTGAAGAGTCCTCCGGCTCTTCATTTTTAGCTAAGAAGGGCCTGATGGCCCCCTACCGATCAGTGACGCCGACAGAGGTCGGCTACCGTCTGGACGATGTGATTCCACTCCTGCTCCGAATGGATGTCGCCATCGTAGATGATGGAGTGTGTCTTGACACTGTGATACCAGGGGATCAAACCTCTCTCGATCTCCATCAGAAGCTCTTCGTATCCAGCCTTCAGCTCCCGTAGGTATTCTAGGGATACCCCAGACTCACAACCTCGGTTCCGCTTCTTCATCCTCTCGAAGGCGGTCTCGGGTTGACAGTTGAGATAGATCAAAGCAGTGGGAGGCAGGAAACTCCTCGCCATCGTGTCGTACCAGTCCTCGTAGAGCTTGAACTCCAAAGGACAGATGTTCCCCTTCTTCCAGTGGAGCTTGGCGAAGACCCTGTCTCCCGGCATGCACCGGTCCAGAATCAACCCCTTCTCTACCCCACGAGCAGCAGCGAAGGAGGCCTCCTGCTTCATCACGTAGCGATTACGCATCATGTGAAGCTGGAGTGCAAAGGCATACCTCTTGGGCTCCTTGTAGAATGCCTCGAGCAGCTCGTTGCCATCCACCGGCTCTTCCAGAAGACGGAAGCCAAGACGCTTGGACACTTCCCTGGCGAATGTGGTCTTACCTGATGCGATCAGTCCTTCTACCCAAATTATGGGTGACGGCATCAAACATCCTCCAGATCGCCCGCGATGTCTGCGAGCATCATGGCGTGATTGGCGAGGTCAGCGGCCTTCAGACCCACTCTGTCCCGAGCCTCGACGGCCTTCTCGAGCTCAACCGAGATGAACGAGATTCGCTCGAGATGGTGTTCACTATCCCCACCAGACTTCCAGCTTTCTCCACGAGCGGGGTCATGCTTGAGTAGCTTCAGCTCCATGAGGCCCGCGAACTTCTTGATCTCGGGCCTCATACGATCGGAGCAGAAGTCACGTATTAGGAAAGCCACCCTCTTCCGCAAGTCCGGGTTCGATGCGAGGGTCGTGGCCATGTCCTTGAGGTCTTGTAGATAGTTCGATCCTGAGATGAGCTTCTCCGCCAGGCGGCTGAGATGCTGTCGTGCAAGCTTGGGGACTGTGACCACACCGACAGCCGGTACAGACCCCTCTCGGTCTCTCTTCTTCACTTCATCCATTCTGGTCGGGTCCTTTCTGAACGATGATAACCGGGAACGCTGATGCCTTCACCAACTTATCCGTGATCTCTTGTGCCATCTGCATACCTACCCGATAGGTCAAGAGAAGCAGGTGGGAAACCAGTTCCCCACGATTCACCATCAGGTAGTGTCGTTCTGGTAGGAACCGCTCCAGTAGATCTTCTATCTTGTGCTGCGCCTCCATGGGGTTCATTCGAAGAACTCCTCCGGCGGTCCATCAGGCTGGGAGTACGGGTCTGAGATCAAGTCTGTAGATCTGGCGACTACGTACGTCCCGGCCTCATCGCGTATGCGTTCCGGCATGATGATCGGTGGCTTGTTCTCCGACCATATTACAATCACCGTCTTCCACAGTTGCCTTGGTCCTGCCATCTCAGCTCCTTTCTAGGGTACGTGCTGTAGGGATCGAAAAGCTTATACCACGGAAAGCACTGATCTATCGTGGGATAAGAACTATACAGGAAAGGAGATAGCTCATGATCGTCATGAACGGTCTCCACGTGACGTACGAGAGTCACGTGGAGAAGATCCACGGAGCCACCTTGAACTGGCTGCTGAACCAGGCGAAGGACCTGGTCGGCGACCAGTTCAAGGTTCTCGACCTTGAGATTCCCCTCGAGGGCGAGGTCCCCCACCCCTTCCGCAGCCTGGTGGGACCCAGCTGCGGCGACCGCAACGTCACCGAGGATGAGGTGTACTACGCAGTCCGCTCTGGAGCGGCGGATCGAACCTGGGTCAGCAGGCTCGTCGACTGGGAGCCGACGCAGACCCGCTTCGTGCGGGCCATCTGCGTCCCGGTGAAGCGCGTAGTCAAGGATGGGTACGCCGACTCTGCCGAAGCTCCGGAGGGTACCTTCGGCACCGTGACCAAGCTGGTTTTGGCCACGGCCTACGGCATCTCGAAGCTGGGGGAGGAGACTGCTCCCCCAGACCTCCACGACCCGGACTTGTCACCCGGGAAGAGGCTGGCTCACCTGCTGGAGGCCGCTAGGGCCTTCTGGCAGACCCACGCCCTTTGCCAGAAGAAGTAGTCCCTCCTCGCCGGGATGTTCTCCGGCATTTCCTTAGCCCTGAAAAGCAGATCAAAACTTGGCATAAGCTCTATGAGATCGAAAGAGCAATCTTTCTCCCCTTTCTTGTACCCCGATCAATAGGGGATTGCGCACTAACGCGCAAGAAAGGAGGTGCGGCGTGAAAATCATCAACCTGACGCCGCACAACGTCAATCTCGTCGCCGATGGCAGCGAGGTCGTTGTCCCCCCCACCACCCCCCCCGCCCGCATCACCGCCACCCCCGGCGAGAAGTTGTCGCTGGAGGGGCCAGTGGGGTTCTTCGCCGCGCCCATCTGGGGCGCAGTGCAGGACCTCCCCGCCCAGGAGGAGGGAACCATCCTCCTGGTTTCCCTCCTCGTTGCCGCCCAGTGCGTCGGGCGGACGGACGTCTTCTCGCCGGGCACGGGCCCGGCAGATGGCTGCGTCCGAGACGAGAAGGGTCTGATCAAGGCGGTCACCCGTCTGATCCAGGCCCCCCTCCGCTAACCTCTTGGGCGAAGTTCTGCCCATTTCCTTAGCTGGCGAAAAACAGATCAAGTTCTTGGGATAAGCTTAGTAGCGCAGAAGTGAAAGCTTCTGAGCTCTACCACAGGGCGGGTTGAACTCCCGCGTGTCCCAGCACTGACGCTACGTCCCTATGGAGAAGTAGGCGGGGTGGCTCCCTGCTGAAAGCCCGAGGGGCGTTGGGAGTAAAAGCGTCTCCTGATGCCTCGCCAGCATGGCAGCCGCGCTGCCTGGTAGTTTAGCTGAAAAACAGATCAAAAAGTGGGATAAGCGCAGTATGGAATAGAAGCGAAAGCTTCTGCTCCTAGATCGTCCCTGTGTGGTGGATGCCCATGGGGATGAGTCGGCGGCTCTAGGATGGCTGTCCTAGATCTGTCCTGACAGTCATCAGGACTCCTCCACGTCGAGGGAGGACCGCAAACGCGATGACCGCTACTGCGGCGGTATACAAGCGGCAAGGGTCTCGCTGCCCCCGCAGTAGTGGGGACCAAGTTTGCCGGAGTTCTTGGAAACCGGCTTTCTTCACAACCAACGCCTAAAGGAGGGTTCGGATGGCTTTCAACGGACGGAGGGTCAACCACCGGTTGACCCACTTCACCGATCATACGGTCGGTGACATCCTGCAAGAGATTGCAGGGTGCGTGGAGCGGGGGTACGCGATGGCGGAGGAGCGCCAAGCGCTCCAAGAGGCCGTCGAGAGGGCGCTGCCGGATTATCCGGCTGACGCCGAGAGACTGAGGGCAGCACTGGCTGCCCTCCTGGCGCTATAGGAGGCGATCGTGTTTACCAGTACCATGATGAGAACGCAGTTCCTAAGCCTGCTCGGCTTCCTGGGGCTGTCGATCCGGGATTGGGACCAGCTCGGCGACGCCGGTCCCGGGATGTTGGTGAAGACCGGGACTGAGGCGGTGGGGGCCTTCTGGCCGGTGCCTAACAACCGAAACTCGATCTCGGAGCACGCTGCGATGATGTCCAAAGGACAGCCGGGAATCCGGGTCATCCTCCGGAAGGAAGAGGTCATGAGGGGCTTTGCCGGGAAAGTCCAGGCCGCTTCTGCAAAGAGCCTGAACAAGGCCGAGGTCTGGGCAGAGGTGACCGAGGAAGGAAGACTCGGACCGAATTCTTTGGTGGAGTACGTCCAGCGGGAGCTGGACTACCCAGAGCCCACTGCTCCCCCTCCTTCCCCTCCGCCCGAGGTGCTGAAGAAGCTCGGGCTGGAGGGAGTTGAGCTCAAGCACCTGGGTGGTTCCCCCGCTCCCCAGATGCAGGTCAAGCCCGCCATCACGGAGGTGAAGGTCAAGTAGGACTCCCGGGTTCTCCGGTGAGTTCTTCCTTAGCTTGTACACAATAGTAACCCTGTGGTATCTTTTGTTCCTACGAAAGAACCTGTCCAGGAGAGCTCATGAAAGTCATGGTTTTAGATCCGAAGGGCACGCATGAGAACAATCCGGACTGTCCCAGCCGCCTGGTTCAGGCGCCGGATTGGTATGGGAAGACGGGCTGGATGTGCATTGATTGTGGATTCCACATTATCCAGAAGCTCATCACGGTACGTCCCGAGCATTCTCCACCGGCTGACATTCCGAAGCTTGTGGTGGAGATTGAGAAGGTGGCTTCTGAGGTCACATTCCGGGCTGTCTACGAGGGGTCCGTCCTGGCCACCTACAAGACCTGGGACAATGTCATCATGGCTGGGGGAAATCCCAGAGCACTACTGTCTCTCTTCATGAAGGACGTTTGTCAGACGCTCTGGACGAGTTTCAACATCTACGCGCTCGAGGAGCAGGTTTGGAACAAGGTAGCGGAGGCTGTAGACCGAATGGCGAAGGCCGCCCACTACCCGGATGGAGAGGAACTGAATCGATGAAGCACTGCCTGGTATGCTTCCAGCCCCTCTCCAAGGCCAGAACTGCTGTATCCGGGAGACTGTGATGACCGAGAAAAGGGATGCCTCAGACATTGGTCCTGAGATTCTACGCAAACACCTCGGACCGGCCAGAATGGAAGACGCCATAGACCGGCTGGCGAAACACATCGAGAACGGAGAGCTCCTCGCAAGCACAGACCCCGTGGAGTTCCTGAATGCGGTGGAGAAGAAGCTGAGGGCCATCCAGGTGCTCGCAGAATGGACCAAAGAACCCTGCCTATCCCGGGATTCCAAAGCCTACTGCCGGGCCATGGATGACGTCCTGGGCAAGATGCATCTGCTCAAGCTCGTGAAGAATGACTGAAGAGTACAATAGTACCCGTGGTGACATCACCATCCAGCATACCATCTGGTGCGGCATCTGTTCTACCTGGGAACAAGCCATGGCTCGTACCCGTGCTTCCATGGCTCGTATTGCCCGCCAAGCCGGGTGGAAGAACACTCGAAAGCACGGCTGGCTTTGCCCAGCCTGTAGCAAGTCCCTCCAAGCCGGGAAAGAGATCAAAGAGCCTCAGAATCCTTGAAAACAGGCCCTTTCCTTGGCATAAGGCCCATAGGAAAGGAGCGTGTCCATGTACTCTACTCAGTACCGCAGCAGGAACTCCGTCTCTGTTTTCAAGGGCGTCGAGGAGGTCGGAACCATCGCCCTGATTCCGACCGAGGGCACGGTGTCGTGCACGATACACCTCGCTACCTCGGCGGGTCACAGCCCCGTGACCATCATGCAGGCTCTGCTTGCCTGCGCGAGCGTATCGGCCTGGAAGCTGGCCTTCCCTTCCCTGGACGAGGAGGACGTCCGGAAGGAGCTTCTCAAGGTCCAGTACGGGACGCTCGGTCCCGACAGCCTGGCGGAGAGGGCGATCTGGAAGTTCACCGTCTCCTCCCAGTGGTCCTCCGAGACCATCCTCCCGGAGGAAAAGAAGTTGCTTGAGCAGGCCAAGACCGAGCAGGAAGTCAAAGAGATCCTCGGCATCGTCCGCTACAAGAAGCTCATCGCTACCCTCTAGGACCACCAGGTTCTCTGGTCGGTTCTTCCTTAGCCTACAGACCGGATAGATCAACCCCAAAATTTCCAGGCTGGAGGAATGCCCCATGCCAGGAGATTGACGCACCTGTAGAATTTAGCTAAGGCTAATTGATCAGCCCAAATTTTCTCCTGTACTGTTCCTGATGACCCTGCCAGATTGATCAAACCCCCCATATACCCCGTATGAATGGGACCCCCTGTAGCTCTGTTCGCAATCCATGTGGGGATATAGCTAACGGACTGGAGAGCCTGAGGCTATGGTCTCATGGTGACAAGAGTTCATGTGTGCTGTGAATCTCTTCCGGCCTTGATTTTGCCGCCCTATGGGCCGGGAAGGGTTTTGACCCAAAAGGCCGGAAGAGAGCTAGGAGGTATTTCCCAGGATTGGCTCTCCAGCCTCATGCGGCGACATATGTGAGAAAGGAGTCATCCCGCATTGGGTGTAGGTAGGTAGGTAGGAAAGAAGGGAGGTAGGAAAGCCGGTAGCTCTACCTCTCGTTGCTACTCTCTCTCTAGAGCCTGAAGACCCAAGTGGGCTTTCTCGGGTCTTCTTTCCCGGCTGATGTTTTCCCGGCCTTTGGGGTTGGGCTCTAGAGCGTGGTCCTAGGGAAGACCCTGCTAGCAAAGGACGTCCTGCATCCCCATACGATCTCAGGACAAAATGGCTCCCCTAACCTGTTGAACACAAAGAGCTTTTAGGCACCTATACGGATCAAGCAATGTTGGGGTGACTGTTCTTGGTTTTGATGGGACGCAATGGATACAAAAGGAGTGCTATAAGTACTTTGATCGCACACACGAAAAGGAGCCAGCAATGATCCGAAGAAAGAACGCCTCCCCATCCAAGCTTATCCGACGTGAACTCTTGGCACGTGCTATCAGAGACCTACGCCTTTCGGGTGCAAAGAAGTACTCCACGAAGGCTCTCCTCCGTCTTCTTGCCCGCGTGCCTATGAAGCTCGAGCCGGTAACGCTCACCCGAGAGGAGGGCAGCATATTTCGTGAGATTATGCTTTGTGCCATGGAGCAGGGGCTCAACATCCACGTGGAGGTATAGCATGAAGATCGTACAGAGCAGCACGAACAGGACTGTGTTGGAATCCGAGAAGGACTTCTTCTTGGACGGCAAGCACATCAGGGATTCAGATCTTCACATCCAGCACACGGCAAAGGGGGTCACCTACCTCATCTACCTGGACAGTATGGGGGTCGACATCCAGAGCGAGAGTAAGCACGAGTGCAAGATGACTCTGGAGCCCCACGCCACCTGCAACCATCCCGGAGTACGAGTCTCAATCAAGAAGCTGAAGGAGTAGTCATGAGGTGCTACCTGACGTACGAAGGAGCGAAGGAGCTCGGAGCCTGTGAAGGGGCTCTAGAGCTGTGGAAGAAGAAGGGGTGGGGTCCAATAGAGGCTTCTGACATCTTCGTTCTCTTCACTGACTTCTGCCCGGCGTGTTGGCTCTTCACCGTGGTGAGGGACAAGGCACCGGGTGGCTTCATGAAGAAGGACCAGTTCGAGCTGTTCGATCTCTCCACGTCCGGATGCTGTACGTGCCCTAACCATATGGGCCAGTTGGGAGATCGCTATGACAGGGAACTCTTCGTCCTCGCGCATGAGAGGCTCCTACTCGTGCAGAACCGTGAAGCGGTTCGTGTTCTCAGTGATCGAATGGTCGACACTCTTCGCCTGCTCATCAAGGCGTTGGCAAAACGCAGGAAGAGCAAAACATGAAGAGACCCAAAGACCCCTGCTGCAAATCTTGTGGTGCTTGTTGTGTGAGCATCCAGTACCAGGACGCCTACTGTGATGTCACGGAGGAAGACGAGAAGAAACTGGGGAGACTGAAGCGTCATGTTCTTCATCCCCGCCCTATTGACTCACTCTTGGCAGCGATCGATAGGAACAGGAGCTTACCTGATGGAGCCATCAAGACGAAGACGAGGGAGATGAAGAAGGGGCCGCTCAAGAACTACGAGGTCTGTGCTTGCCACTTCCTGGTGGGGGACATCATGGCTGGAGCTCACTGTTCGATCTATGCCCTCCGCCCAGGAGTGTGCAAGAAAGCAGTGCTACCTGGCGACAAGGCATGCCTGTTCGTACGCCAGGAGTTCAGGGACCTAGAAATGGAGGGAGCATGAAGCACCTAGGCATCTCAGCAGAGAAGCTAGACGAGATCACTGTCTATCTACGTTGGGGGACGGCTAAGAAACTCTCCGCTTGTTGGGAGGCGCTTGAATACTGGGAGGAGAGATACAAGAAGAAGCCGCTGGAGGTATGTGATGCAAACATTGCCGAGTTCGAGACGTCCTTTCTTGGGTGCGCGGCCTGGAACGAGCGACTCAATCGCTGGCGTGGCTTTGGCGTCCACATCTGGGTGACTGAGCTCTCAGGTGGTTCTCCGTGGCGCCCCTCCCGTGGCAACACCGCTGTGACGAGAGAACTGAAGGCAGTTCTGCTTCGTAACTTCCAGCCAGAGATCTTCAAGAGCCTTGGAGGCAAGGAATGGCACGCACCTACGAAGGAATCAAGGGCTCCAAGATCGATCTGATATCCATATCCCTTCGCTGGGATACAGCCCAGGGACTTGGTGCCTGTTCGAATGCGCTCACCTACTGGAAGCGGGTATACAGGAAGCGAGCACTCCTGCTCACCTCAGATCTCATCAAGGAATTCACCGCCAATGTAGTGGGGGTT
>Ga0315283_10005714_pt1 | contig 11018 bp, 6 predicted proteins | sample YL17G09_0_MG_FD_204541 | JGI IMG/M metagenome (GOLD analysis project Ga0315283, IMG submission 204541) | Sediment microbial communities from Yellowstone Lake, YNP, Wyoming, USA - YL17G09_0 | ecosystem: Environmental > Aquatic > Freshwater > Lake > Sediment | place: USA: Wyoming | collected...
CATTTAAAAACGCAGGTCCTAAGATACTTGAACCCATCTATGATGTTGAAATAATGGTCCCGTCTGATCGTATGGGGGATGTAATAAGTGATCTTCAGGGACGTCGCGGAATGGTTCTTGGTATGGCGAGCGAAAAGCGATTTGAGGTAATTAAGGCACGGGTTCCGCTTGCCGAGATGAATAAATATTCAACCGCCCTCAGCTCCATAACCGGTGGTCGTGCAATGTATACAATGAAATTTTCTGAGTATGCACAGGTTCCTGGCGATGTCCAGGATGCTGTAATCAAGGCATACACTGAAGAAGAGGAAGAAGAATAATCATTTTCAATATTAATCATTTATCAGATATTCCCACATTTCCACAGCATTCTTGTTTTCAGGATCAAGTTCTATAACCTTCTTGAAATATTCCTTTGCTTTATCATAATGATGGTTTTTCATATGCGTTCTTCCAAGATGGTACAATGCAGAAATATGCTCGTCAGTTTTATTCAGAAGCCTTTCAAAATGCACTATGGCTTCATCATATTTCCCGGATGATTTCAGGGCAATTCCCATATAATAATTGGCCATAACTGTTTCAGGACCGCAATCAATCAGCGTTCTGTAACATTCAATACTTTTTTCTTCCTTGCCAAGATGATAGTAGCAAAGCCCAAGCCACAGATAAGTCATTGGAAGGTGTTTGCCCGATTCAATTATTTTGCTGAACACTTTAGCCGCCTCTGAAAAGTGGGTGGACCGGTATAGAGCAACACCTATCCTGTACATTACGTATGGGCTTTCTGGTTTCAGCTCAAGTACTTTATTATAACTGGCGATCGATTTGGTCATTTCGCAAAGAATGTAATAAACATTACCCAGCTCCAGCAGAATATGAATATTGGAAGGTTGTTCCCTATGTCTTTCTTCGAGTATCTCGGCTGCCTCTTTCAGATTTCCAGCAAGTATATTCTCAAAAGCGCTTTCAAAGTGAGTTTCAGAATGTTTGTCCATAGTGTAGAATTTAATTGATTGAAACTTTTCCCCGTTCTGCGATTGGCACATAATCATGGTCCCCGTAAACATACTTAAAATCGGGTCTGATAAGTCTTTTTGCGGAGAATGTAAGTTCTTCAATACGGTGTGTACACCATCCGGAAACTCTTGCGATGGCAAACAGGGGTGTATAAAGTTCCCTGGATATGTCAAGACAGGAATACACAAAACCTGAATAAAAATCGACATTAATACAAACTACCTTTGTCGATTTCTCTCCTTTGAACATCCTGAACACCTCTGGCGTCAGCCTCTCAACCAGTGAATATAGCACAAATTCTTCAAGCCGGCCTTTCTCGATCGCCAGATCCCGTGCTTTCGCTTTCAGTATCGAAGCCCTTGGATCTGAAACAGTATAAACTGCATGTCCGATTCCATATATTTTTCCTGAAAAATCATTAGCCTTCTTATTAAGGATCTTTAAAAGATAATCCTTTACTTCTTCTTCATCTGCCCAATTCTTCACATTGGCTTTTATGTTTTCCATCATTTCCAGAACTCTTACGTTGGCTCCTCCATGCAATGGTCCTTTAAGGGAGCCTATTGCTGATGTAACTGCGGAATAGATATCTGTTTCTGAAGAGCTTGTCACTCTCATTGTAAAGGAGGAATTATTCCCTCCTCCATGTTCAGCATGAAGAACAAGCATAAGGTCAAGCAGATCAGCTTCGAGTTTCGAATACCCTTTGGTCTCTCCTTTTATTAAGTAAAGGAAATTTTGAGCCGGGCTCAGGTTAGGCTGGGGATGACGTATTGATAAAGTCTTACCCTGATAAAGATGTCTCAGGGCCTGATATGAATATGCAACAATTGTCGGGAATTTTGCGATAATATTTAAAGACTGCTTTATCATATTTGAAAGTGAAATATCATCAGGTTTGTCATCAAGGATATATAATCCGAGCACCGACCTTGCAAGGATATTCAGAACGTCTTTCCCCTTCATCGACAAAATCATATCTTTCACAAAATCATCAGGAAGGGCACGTAAAGAGGCCATATGTCCTGAAAAATCGTCCAGCTCCTCTTTTGTTGGCAGATGGCCTGCAAGTAACAGGAAAACAGTTTCATCAAAACCATGCCGGTTTTCCTTCTGAAACCCTGCTGCGATTTCTTCAATTTCAATACCCCTGTATAACAATCTCCCCGGAATGGCAACAACCTTACCCTCTTCCCTCTTATATCCAACAACATCGCAGATATTGGATAATCCGACAAGGACGCCGGTTCCATCGGTGTTACGAAGCCCTCGCTTGACATCATACTTTTCAAATAAGGTGTTTTCTATCTGGAACGATTTTCTAATCGGATTTTCCAGGTTTGAAAAGAAATTATCATCATTCATTTGAATTGGTTTTTATGAATTAGTAATTCTGAATATTTGCAATAATTGCATCAGCAAACTCAGAAGTTTTTAAAAGTTTTGCCTTATCCATCAGCCGGTGGAAATCATACGTAACAAGTTTGTCCTGAATTGTCTTTTCAAGTCCGGAATAAATCTTCTCTGCGACCTCAGACCAGCCGATATATTCAAACATAAGTGCACCGGAGAGGATCACCGATCCAGGATTGACTTTGTCCTGATCAGCATATTTCGGTGCAGTTCCGTGAGTTGCTTCGAAAATGGCATGGCCTGTTTCAAAATTAATGTTTGCTCCGGGAGCGATGCCTATTCCCCCGACAATAGCTGCGAGAGCGTCAGAGATATAATCACCATTTAGATTTAAGGTTGCAATAACGGAGTATTCTGCAGGTCTCGTCAGAATCTGCTGCAAAAAAGCATCAGCTATTACATCCTTGATGATGACTTTCCCTTCCGACTCAGCTTGATGTAATGCAGCATCTGCAGACTTTTCACCATTTTCCCGTACAATCTTTTTATGCTGGTTCCAGGTAAACACCTCATCTATAAATTCTCTTTCAGCAAGTGCATAACCCCATTTCATAAAGGCACCCTCTGTAAATTTCATTATATTGCCTTTATGTACCAGGGTTACTGAAGGAAGTTTTCTGGTAACTGCAAATTTAATTGCCTGCCTTACAAGTCTTTCTGTACCTTCAACTGAAACAGGTTTGATACCGATGGAAGAGGTTTCGGGGAATCTGATCTTTTTTACACCCATTTCCTCTGACAGAAATTTCTTTATTTTATCTGCTTCGGGTGTCCCGTTCATATATTCGATCCCGGCATAAATGTCTTCAGTGTTTTCCCTGAAAATATGCATATTAACCTTCTCAGGATTTTTAACGGGACTTGGGACTCCCACAAAATATCTTACCGGCCGGTAGCAGGTATATAAATCCAGTTCCTGCCTCAAGGCGACATTCAGTGAACGCATTCCTTCCCCTACAGGAGTTGTCAAAGGGCCCTTGATTCCCACCAGAAATGTTTTAAAAGCTGTCAGGGTCTCTTCAGGGAGCCAGTTCCCGGTTGTATTGAAAGATTTTTCTCCTGCCAGAACCTCTTTCCAGACAACTTTCTTTTTGTCGTTGAAAGCACTCTCAACTGCAGCATCAAAAATTCTGACTGAGGCTTTCCAGATATCCCTGCCTGTTCCATCACCTTCAATGAATGGGATTATTGGAAAGTCTGGTGTCAGTAATTTACCACTTTCACTTCTTATCTTTTCACCGTTCATAATTATTTGATTTATATTTCATTGTCTGGTTTAAATACAGATATTATCTAAACATCTTTCACCTGACCTGCTTCCCTTATAAGGTTTAATGCGCTTCCGGCCCTGAACCAACCTATTTGTGCTTCATTATATGTATGTTTTGCATAAATGACTTCCTCTTCTCCGTTTTCATGGTTAAGGATAATCATAATTTTACTCCCGGGAGCAAAATCATTTAAACCGGTAATCCCGATCTTATCTTTTTCCAGAATTTTCATATAATCATTCTTGTCTTCAAATGTCAGAGCCAGAACGCCCTGCTTTTTCAGGTTTGTTTCATGGATCCTGGCAAATGATTTTACAAGAACTGCCTTTACATTCAAATATCTTGGTTCCATTGCTGCATGTTCACGCGATGAACCCTCTCCGAAATTCTCCTCACCAACTACCACTGACCCGATTCCGGATATCTTATATGATCGTGCAACGGCAGGAACCGCTTCAAAATTCCAAGTAAGATGGTTAAGTACGCTGTTAGTCTGATTGCTGAAAAAATTCAGAGCTCCAATCATATAGTTATCAGAAATATTATTGAGATGCCCCCTGTATTTCAGCCAGAAACCTGCCATTGAAATATGATCTGTTGTGCATTTGCCCTTAACTTTAATAAGAAGAGGTAAACCAGCAAAGTCGTTACCGTCCCATACTTTAAAAGGTTGTAAAGCCTGCAGCCTTTCAGAACCGGGATCTATTTTCACAACAACTTTCGTTTTGTCTGCAGAAGGTTCCTGAAGGCCCTCTGAAATTTTTCCGAATCCTTCCGGAGGAAGCTGATAACCGGCTGGTTCACTGAGTTTTACTTTTTCACCCAAAGTGTTGGTCAGATTATCTGTCAGCGGGTTGAATGTAAGGTCACCTGCAATTGCAAGTGCCGTAACGATTTCGGGTGAAGCAACAAAAGCATGTGTATTCGGATTGCCATCAGTTCGTTTGGCAAAATTTCTGTTAAAAGAATGAACAATTGTATTAACCTCTTTCTTATCTGCTCCTTCACGATCCCACTGCCCAATGCAGGGACCACACGCATTTGCAAAGGTCCGTCCCCCTATTTTTTCAAAAGACTCAAGCAGTTTGTCCCTTTCAGCAATCTCCCTTATCAGCTCTGATCCAGGGGTTACAGTAAATTTCGCTTTCGCCACAAGCTTTTTTTCAATGGCATCACGGGCAACAGAAGCAGCCCTGGATATATCCTCATATGAAGAATTTGTGCATGAACCGATAAGTCCTACCTCAACTTTTAAAGGCCAGCCTTTTTCAAGGGCAATCTCTTTCATCATCGAAATAGGTGTTGCCAGGTCAGGTGTAAAAGGACCGTTGATATAAGGTTCCAGTTCTGAAAGATTCATCTCTATAACCTGATCAAAGTATTTCCCGGGATCAGCATAAACTTCAGGATCGCCGGTAAGATGATTTTTCAACTTCCCTGCCAATTCCGAAATTTCACTCCTGCCAGTCGCAGCCAGGTATTCAGCCATAGCTTCGTCATAACCGAAAATTGAACAGGTGGCTCCAACTTCAGCTCCCATATTACAGATTGTAGCTTTGCCGGTACAGGAAATCGATTCTGCTCCATCTCCGAAATATTCAATAACAGATCCTGTTCCGCCATTTACTGTCAAAAGCCCGGCGACCTTCAGAATAACATCCTTAGCTGAAGTCCATCCATTTAATCTTCCCGTGAGCTTTACTCCGATAAGTCTAGGAAATTTAAGTTCCCAACCCATACCCGTCATTACATCCACGGCGTCAGCACCACCGACACCTATAGCGATCATACCAAGTCCGCCGGCATTTACGGTATGTGAATCTGTTCCTATCATCATTCCACCCGGGAAAGCGTAATTCTCAAGTACAATCTGATGGATTATCCCCGAACCTGGTTTCCAGAAATCGATGTTATACTTATCGGAGACTGAACTCAGGAAATCGTACACTTCTCTGTTAGTGATAATGGCTGTATCGAGGTCAGCTGAGGAACCCGATCGGGCCGTAATAAGATGGTCGCAGTGAACTGATGCAGGAACGGCGGATTCTTCTTTTCCAGTCATCATGAACTGAAGCAATGCCATCTGAGCGGTAGCATCCTGCATAGCTACACGATCGGGCAAAAACTCGGTATAGTCAGTTCCTCTCCTGAAGGAAATATATTTTTGATTACTGTATAAATGAGTGTAAAGAATTTTTTCACTCAGGGTCAGCGCCCTGCCAAGATCTTTTCTTACATCGGAAATTCTTAATGGCAAACTGTCATAATAGGATTTAATCACACCAGGAACTGATATCATCTTAATATGTTTTGAATGGGGTGGTTAAATTAATAAAAAGTTGGCTTCCCCGCTATTATGTTATATGGATTACAGGTATTTTTTCCTCAGCACTATTCCGGGTATCAGATATCTCCTGTTGCAAGACAAGATCCGATTCAAACATATCCTTATTAAACCTATATTTATTATCAAGGTATCCCATAAGTTTTAAGGTATCCTCAAATGCATTGCCAAGGCATGTAGATGCGCCTGGCGAGGGTGTAATGTTAAAGATGATCTTTTCGCCTACTATTTTCGCCTCACCCATTTCAAGTTTTTTTGTCGAGTTGTTAATTATCTGCGGGCGGGTTCCTCCAACTTTTCTCGCAAACTTAATTTCTTTTGCCTTTATTTCAGGAACAATTTTTTTGATCTCTTTTAAAAATAGTTTTTTTCCCAGAGAAGGAATATCGTATAAGACATTTTTAAGAAGATAGTTGAAAATTATTTTATCTGACGAAATTTTAAAAATGCTTAGAATAGGTTTTATGCTGAGGCCAAAAGTTTTCCAGTATTCAAAGAACGTGGCAGGATTGTATCTCTCAAGCAATAATATCGGTTTTGCAGTCGGACCAAACCTTGTAATATTCTCATCATTAACTTCCGGATCACCATGAATAGCAGCAAAAGGAAGTTTTGCGACCTGCATTGTGTAGACTTTTCCGGTAAGAACCTTAGGGCCTGTATAAAAACTGCCTGCCATGGAAAGAATTGAGAAGTTCTTTCCATAACCAAGCGATTTTGCAATCATCAGACTGTGACTTCCTGCTGTAACAACCACTGCTGAGGCTTCATACTCGCCATTGTTTGTAATAAGCCTGAAACCTTCGCTGGTTTTTAATATCTTTAATAACCTTGTTGAAAGCAAGATAGAAGCTGATGGATTTTCTTTCTTTGCATTTTGAGCAAATGAGTGACTTAACTTGGCAAAATCAACGGTATAACCATCCTCTGTAATTAAGGCCAGCAATTCCTGATCAGGATTCCTGCCTTTCAATATTCTTGGTTCGATCCTTCCAATTTCTTCTTTCCCTATCATTTTCAGTTTCGGAAAGAGGAGGCCAAAAGGAGCATATCTTTCCCGCAATGTATTTACCTGATCTTTCCCCACAGCCAGAACCATCTTAGGGACTTTTATAAAAAGCTTCTCTGAAGGATTTTTGGTCTTTTCAGATTCAAGATATCTCATAACCATATCAGCACTATGCTTTACTTTTTTAGCCTTTTCCAGAGTGTAATTGGTCTCAATATCTCCAAAATGGAGAGTCTGGCTATTCATTGCGGCTGCTGTATTTACAAGACCAAGATCGCTGTATTTTTCTATCAGGGCGATGTTTTTTACATCAGTATACCTGCTTAAAGTATATAAAAGAGCCGTTCCGCTGACACCTCCTCCGACAATCATAACATCATATTTCATAGTAAAAAGAATTAAACCTGCTTACTTCTTTAATAACTTACTCTAAATAAATTAATTAGCTTGAAACAAAAAAGAGAATCCAACCGCTTTGAATTGTCTAATAAACATATAACTGCGCTGCTTAATAATTTCAAAACATGACAAATGTCATGTTGTAAACAAATATAGGTTGGTTTTGTTTAATAAGACTTTGAGATTCTTCATTTTTTAGAATAAAAAAGGCAGACCAGAAGTCTGCCCTGATTTTCATCATTTGCTGATTTTTAAACTGTTTTAAGGACATCCCAGACAAATGCCCGGATCCCCACTTCTTCGTTAATTGAATCAATCTTCTTTATTTTATTAAGCACAGTATCTACAAGCTCATCCTCGACAATAGTGAGTACACTTTTGTTTATCTCAGGCCATGCGTGTGTTCCGAGATGAGGAACACCTGTATTTGTTCCCCTCCCCTGAACATTTTCCCATAAAGAATAACCTTTGATTCCCAGCTTATCCATAAGATACTCCACCCTTTCGGTGTGAGCCTGATTGTATATAATCATAATTGCTTTCATTCCTTGTGATTTAGATTATTTTTATTTATTTTTTATCCTTTCCGTTACCGTTACCATTACCATTCATAAAGTCGAAACCTGAATAGGCGGCCAGGTTTTTATTTCTCTCTCCATGTTTTGAAAAGATCGCATAAACCACAGGTACTATAACAAGTGTAACTAATGTTGAAAAGACCAGACCCCCGATAACAGCAATACCCATAGGCCTCCAGAGTTCCGAACCCGAACCTGTGCTGATCGAGAGCGGAACCATAGCAAGTATAGTAGTGGCTGAGGTCATTAGTACAGGTCTCAACCGTGATTTTCCGGATATTAAAATCGCTTTATATAATTCGTTCCCTCTCTCGCGCATCAGGTTGATAAAGTCAACAAGGACAATAGCATTCTTAACAACAATACCAATGAGCAGCACAGCACCTATGCCAGAAATGACGCTAAGTGTTGTTTTGGTGAAGAAAAGTGCAATAGCCACACCTGAAAAAGCAAACGGAATGGAGAACATAATTATAAAAGGCATTTTCAACGACTCAAACTGGGATGCCATTACAAGGTATACAAGTATAAGGCTGACCACTATCAGAAGAGCAAGATCCATAAACGCTTCCATCTGCTCCTTTATTGCACCGGAGATCTGAACCATGATTCCGGCAGGTTTCGGAGTCTCATCAATTGCTTTCTGGACATCCTTCTGAATATCCGTCAACGATCTCTTAAATGGTGTAAAAGAGACTCTTACAACCCTTTCTTTGCGCTTCCGCTCAATGCTTGGTGGAGCCCAGTATTCCTTTATCTGTGCAAACTCACCGAGTCTGATTAACTGGCCCTGAGCATTGGCAATTGCTATATTTTCGATATCGGTGAGAGTACTTATTGCACTCTTTTTAAATCTTACAATCACGTCATATTCATCACCAGCCTGCCGAAGCTGTGTTGCCACCAGTCCGTCAACCCTGTTCCTTATGGCAGTGGCTGCCAACGCGGTATTGAGCCCATTGGCACTCATTTTTTCCTGGTCAAATATTATTTGCAGCTCAGGTTTTGACTTGTCACGGCTTATCGATACGTCTTTCGTTCCCTCTATTTTTCCTATTTTTTCTGCAAGCTCCCTGGCTACTATGTTGGAAGCTGTAATATCATACCCATAAACTTCAACATCAACCGAGTTTCCTCCGAAAGAACCCATATTCTGACTTGTCGTAACCTGCAAATCAACTATTTCAGGGAACTTCGCAAAGTCAGCTCTCATTTCCTCTGCAATATCCCAGACACTTCTTGTCCTTTCCTCAATTGGTACAAGACTGAAGGTGTAATCAATAGTATGTGTCCCTCCGGCATTGAACATAGAGGCCCATCCTCCCTGGTCATCATATCCTGATGTTGTTGAAATAATTGTGATTTCGGGATATTTTGCCTTCACCAGACTATCGAGCATATCTGCTATTCGTATTGTGTTTTCCACTCTGGTTCCTGTCTGTAACTCAACTGATGCATATACTGCCGATTCATCAGCCTGAGGAAAGAATTCAGTGTCAATTGAGGTAAAAAGCCCCATCGACAGTACAAAGACAACTATTGCAAATATTGACACGAAGGTTTTATGATGCAGAGCCCAGCTAAGTGTATTTTCATACAACAGGTCAAACTTGTCAAGCCATTTCCTTATACTGCCATCATAAGTAAAAAAAGGTGCGTCTTCTTTTATTGGTCTGTATTTCAGCAACATGGCACTTAACGATGGAGTTAGAGTTAGTGCCGCAACCATTGAAGTAATTATGGTTACAGTAACACTCAGCCCGAGCTGTTTGAAAAGAACTCCTGTAAGACCCTCAACAAATGTAAGCGGGAAGAAAACAGCAACCACGGTAAGTGTGGTAACAATAACAGCCAGCCATACCTCATTGGTTGCATAAATAGCAGCTTCCCTTGGCCGGCTTCCCCTTTCGATATGTTTTGTGATATTTTCGAGAACAACGATTGCATCATCAACAACCATCCCTATGGCAATGGAAAGTGATACAAGAGAAATAATATTAATTGATGCGTCCGATATAAACAGATAAATAAATGCAACAATCAGCGAAACAGGAATTGTAAGTATAACAATAAATGTTGCGCGCCATCGTCCAAGGAAAAAGAGTACAACCAGTATAACAAAAATGGCCGCATACAACAGTGTTTCAGTAAGGTTATTAATAGAATCCCTGATAAACGAGGCGCTGGAGAAAAGCAGTTCAACCTTAATATCGGGCGGAAGGTCTTTTTTCAGTTCTTCAAGGGTTTGTTCAATTTCGCGGGTCACTTTGACAGTATTTCCTCCCGACTGTTTCTGGACAAAGAGTCCCATTCCCTTGACTCCATTTATCTTTGTATCAAGTTTAGATTCCCTGATAGTGTCGCGTACTTCTGCTATATCTTTAAGGTATACGGTATTTCCATTAAAATTGCTAACCACAATATTCATGAGAGCATCACTCTCGGGGAATTCTCCCTGGATTCTCAGTGGATAGTCTGTCTGTCCCATTTCAAGGTATCCGGCAGGCATGTTCATGTTTTCTGCCCTGAGTACACCTCCTATTTGTTCGATTGTAATATTATATGCCTCCATTTTCCTTGGATCGATATCCACATAGATCCTTCTGCCCGGAACCCCTGATAGTGACACATTACCTACTCCATCAATCCTGTTAAGCGGATTAACTATTTTCTCATCAAGGATCTTTTCAAGACCTGAATAACTTTCATTGGCTGTAATAGCATAAAAGATAATAGGCATCATGCTTGAATTGAATTTGATGATAGTCGGATCCTCTGATCCTTCAGGCAGTATCCTGGTAACAAAGTTCAGGTTGCTTCGGATATCATTCATGGCTTCATCGAGATTAGAACCATACTCGAAGTTGAGGAAGATTACTGATAATCCATCACTCGAGGTTGAGGTAAGCTCCTTCAGGTTACTTACTGAATTCAGGACATCCTCGAGAGGACGGGTCACATTACTTTCAATATCTGATGCACTG
>Ga0315283_10005715_pt1 | contig 11018 bp, 7 predicted proteins | sample YL17G09_0_MG_FD_204541 | JGI IMG/M metagenome (GOLD analysis project Ga0315283, IMG submission 204541) | Sediment microbial communities from Yellowstone Lake, YNP, Wyoming, USA - YL17G09_0 | ecosystem: Environmental > Aquatic > Freshwater > Lake > Sediment | place: USA: Wyoming | collected...
ATGCCCGGCCGGTTCATGACGGCGCTCGGCGTCGCGATCATTATTTTTCTCGTTGCCATCCTATTGCCCAAGCTGCTTTTGACCGGTAAGGTCGTCCCCTTGTTGACAACGCAGGGGACGGAACTGGTTCTCTCGCTCGGGGCAATCATGATCCTGGGCAAAGGACGATTCTCCGACTTCGGCTTCCGGCGGCCCGGTCCGGATCACCTTTCACGGTCGCCTCTGGCGCGATGGATACCGGCAGGTCTTGGCGCGTTGGCGCTGGGAGCATCGGCCACCGGGGCTGTTCTGATCTCCGGCGCTGCCGGTAATCCGTTCGTCAAGCAGTTGACCTTTCCACAGATCATTCTGTTCGTATGGATCTTCTCAAGCATCATCGAGGAAATCTTCACCCGCGGTTTCCTTCAGGGATATCTGTCCACTGCGACCACCGCCTCCGTGAGGCTGTTGTTCTTCCGCGTCGATCTGCCCACGCTTGTCAGCGCGCTGTTCTTTGCCTGCATGCATCTGGTGCTGCTGCTGCGAGGGGCCGATGTGCGGACGATGGTCATCATTCTCGCGTTCACCTTTTCGCTCGGCCTTATGGCCGGACATCAGCGATCCAGTACGGGCAGCCTGATTCCGGCGATCGGGGTGCACATGCTGGCGAACATCGGCGGCGTCATCGGCGGGATGGTGTATGCTATTATCACCATCATGACCGGCGGCACGCTGCCCCAGATGTAAGTGCGAGACGGCAGGTTATCTTCTGACCCCGGCAGCGACGATGATGAAGGAATTGGCTCCTTTCACGAAATTAAGCCATTACGAACCCAATTTTGGGTCGCATGTGAAAACGTCGAGGTGGCATCCATTCATATGCCACACAATCGGATATGATCGTTGAGACGTGAGGAAATTGGGTTCGTTTTGTCATTTTTAGGGGGTCCCAATAGTTGTTCCCCTTTTTCCCCGTCGGGCGTACCGGTGGCGGTTGACCGGACGGGGCGTAGGTCGACCACAAAAATCCCAGCAGGTGTAGGATGCGAGTGTCCATATATAATAGGGCGGAGTTGCGATCAACAGCGATTTGGTGGTGAATTGGTCAAAAACGAAGGTAAATCGCCATATCATCCCACCCAGAGAGCGGGCTGGGAAACCCGGCCGCTACGAAATTCTTGGTTCCGTCAGGTCTTGCCCGCCACAGGCGGGTGTGACCTGACGGTCCAGCCATTCCTTAGAACCAATCCTTCCAAATGGGAATCACGCCTGGTCTGCCGCTCAGATAGTCGCCCGCGCTCGACCATTGCCAATCCTCGGCCTTGCCAACCAGACCCGAACGCACCGGGTTGGCATGGATATATTCCAGCTTTATTCGCAATACGTTTTCCGTGGATATGACCACCCTGTCGTATCGATACTGCCATATTGTCGGTTCCGTTATCCCTAAACCCTTCGCCTCTTTTTGCGAAATGAACTTCTTGAAATCACGCATGAAATTCGGCAACCTATTCCCCTCAATGACCAGAAGGGCATGAATATGGCTCGGCATGAAGACATATCCAATGGCTTTGGAGTCATATTTATCCAGGCAAAATGCCAATGACCTCGCCAGGGCGGGGTAAAGCCCGAAGATATCTCCATACCGTCTCCGGTCATTAAAGGAAGTCGTAACGAAGAAACACCGTCCAAATAATTGTGATGGAAATCGTAACCCCATGAGGGGAAAATAGCGTCAGGTCACACTTTTGGCAAGCCAAAAGCAAGACCTGACGCAACTACAATATAGCCCCACCCGCTCCTTCGCCTCTGGGTGGGATACGAGTGATTTGTACACGGGCATTTGGTCGATGAGCATAGGCATACCGTCTCCACAGGGGTTCACTCCTATTAATGCGGGCGGAGTTGCGATCAACATCGATTTGGTGGTGAATTGGTCAAAAACGAAGGTAAATCGCCATATCGTCCCACCCAGAGAGCGGGCTGGGAAACCCGGCCTCTAAAGAGGCAGGCCACCCGTAATATTTGCATTGTCTGCCTTGGGTTTACTGACTAGATTCAGTCATTCAAGAGATTTTTGACGAAATGGAGAGGCACCGGGCCAAAAGCATTTCACATTATCCGTTCCAGAGCGTCTTAATGGCGCGGGCTACTATGCAGAACGTCAACAAGCTTGTACAGGAGGAATTAGATCATGCGCTATGCAGCTATTCTGCTGGCCGGCATCTTCATAATAAGTGGATGCACAGCGGCGCACAGACAAGCCGCCTCGCCGGGCGAAAGACCACCTATTAAGATTAGCCAAACGGGAACGGTATCCATCAAATCCCAACCCGTACAGGGTGTCCCGGATCTCATCCGCCCGGAATCGGATCAACAGATCGCCATCGAGGCCGAACTGCGCCTGGCCGTGGCGTCACCGGACAGCGTTTTTAATCGCCTGGCTGACATCACCCAGGAGTGTCACGGCAACATTATGACATTTGCCACTCAGAGAGCCGAAATCAAGATACCATCGGTCAGTTTCAAAGAAATAATGACCCGTATCGAGCAACTGGGGAGGCTGGCCGATCGCAAGATCACCGCAAGAGACATGACCATCCTTTATCGGGACTTCCAGTTACGCCTGGAGACGGCCATGAAAACCCGCGACCGATATCTGGAACTGCTGACGAAGGCGACCACGGTAGATGAGGTCATCAAGGTGGAAAAGGAACTGGAACGAATCACCGGTACAATTGAAGATATCAAGCGTAATTTGCAAACGATGGATAATCAGATGCAGTACGCCAGGATCGTGGTTACGCTCTACACTCCCGTAGAGTATAAGCCAGGCCCGCTTGGCTTCGTATTTTATCAACTGTACAAAGGCGCAGCCTGGTTGCTTGTGCATAAATAGGCGGTAACACGAGGAGCGCGAAGCGCGACGTGGCAATCTTGATTTTCATAGTAAAGCCGAAATCGCCACGACCCGCCACAGGCGGGTCTCGCGATGACGACCGATATCTGTTTCACCATTTCCCATGGGGGCTGATGCAAAACCACTATTGCCGTCATGCCCAGAATCGCTATTGCCAATACCGTTGAAAGTCCGGCATATTATCCGGGAAAGGGAGGTCAAACAATGAGGTCGAAACCGGACAAGAGCAGTCCCATGGGATTCGAGCATCGCCGGCAGCCGCTGCTACCACGCGCCGATTTTCTGCGGCGGCTGGTCTATTCCATTGTGCTGGCGCTGATTCTTTTGGCCCTCTGGATAGTGCTGGGGATGTGCGGCTATCATTGGCTGGCCGGGTTGCCATGGCTGGACGCGTTCCTCAACGCCTCCATGATCGTCGGCGGCATGGGCCCGGTGGATATTTTGAATACCTCGGCCGCGAAGCTGTTCGCCGGCTTCTATGCCATTTTGAGCGGGGTCATTTTCCTGAGCCTCTTCGGCCTGTTGGCGGCGCCGGTCTTCCATCGCTTCCTGCACCGCTTTCATATGGATTCCGGCGAGAAATCCTAGGGGCCGGAGAAGCAGGCTGCCATCGTGGACGACAAACCTCTCGATCCGCCGTTGCGCAATGAAACCGAAAGTCATATCTTAGGTCGAAAAATGTTATCACCTGCGAGGATGCTATATGATAGGCACATTCAAGGCCCTACTGCCGATCCTGTTTCTGGGAGCTGCCATGGCCGCACAGGAGCTTAAGCCGATCGAACTGCCGAAGCCCGACACCACCGGCGGCAAGCCGCTGATGCAGGTGCTGAAGAATCGCCACAGCGACCGCGAATTCAGCGCCGACACGCTTCCCCTTCCGGTGCTCTCCAACCTGCTGTGGGCGGCCTGCGGCATCAACCGGGCCGAGTCCGGCAAGCGAACGGCGCCATCGGCCGTCAATTGGCAGGAGATCGACGTCTACGTCGCCACCGCGCATGGTCTGTACCTTTATGATCCGGCCAAGCATGCCCTGCAGCCGGTGTTGGCCGAGGACATCCGTGCCGCAACCGGCGTTCAGCCGTTTGTGAAAGAGGTGCCGATCAATCTCGTCTACGTGGCGGATTATGCCAAGATAACTCGCGCCTCGGACAGCGACAAAGCCTTCTACTCCGCCGCCGACGCCGCCTTCATCAGCGAGAACGTCTATTTGTTCTGTGCTTCCGAGGGTCTGGCAACGGTGGTCCGCGGCTCGGTTGACCGCGCCGCCCTGGCCGTCATCATGAAGCTTCGTCCCGACCAGCGGGTCGTTCTGGGGCAGTCGATCGGCTATCCCAAGAAGTAGTCAGGCCGGGAAACCCGGCCCCTACGGAATGGCTGAAAGGGGAGGCAGAGGTGCGGTTACCGCGCCCGAAAACGGTACTGAGAAATGAGAAGGGTGCACCCGCTTAAAGGGCGCACAGGTATTCGTGAATCGAGCGGGCCGCCTTGCGTCCGGCCCCCATGGCCAGGATGACGGTCGCGGCGCCGGTGACCACGTCGCCGCCCGCCCAGACCCGATCCATCGATGTCTTTCCGGTCGCCTCATCGGCGACGATGTTTCCCTTCTTCCCCATCTGCAAGGCGGGGGTCGTGGCCGGAATAAGCGGATTGGGGCTGTTGCCGATGGCGCAGACGACGGCATCAACGTCGAGCAACGTTTCCGAGCCGTCGATCGGAATAGGTGATCGCCGTCCGGAGGCATCCGGCTCCCCCAGCTCCATCTTGAGATACTCGATTTGCCGGACCCAGCCGTTGTCGTCGCCGATATACTTTATCGGCAGCGTCAGAAATTCGAAAATGATTCCCTCCTCCTCGGCATTCTCGACCTCTTCCAGGCGCGCCGGCAGTTCCGATCGGGAACGACGGTAAATGATGCGGACCTCCGCTCCCAGCCGCAGGGCGGTGCGGGCGCAATCCATCGCCACGTTGCCGCCGCCGACCACGGCGACCTTCCGATGGCGCTTGATGGGCGTATCGTATTCGGGAAAGAGGAAGCCCTTCATCAAGTTCATCCGCGTCAGGTATTCGTTGGCCGAATAGACGCCGTTGAGGTTTTCGCCCGGGATGTTCATGAACCACGGGAGACCGGCGCCGGCCCCGACGAAAACGGCGTCGTACTCGGACAGAAGGCTGTCCATCGTCCGGGTTTTGCCGACCACGTAGTCGGGGATCACCTCGACCCCCAGCTTTTTCAGATATTCCACTTCCCGATTGACGATGGCTTTGGGCAGACGGAATTCGGGAATACCATAGGTCAGCACCCCGCCCAGTTTGTGCAGCGCCTCAAAGATGGTGACTTTGTGCCCCCGCAGGATCAGATCGCCGGCGACCGTGAGTCCGGCCGGGCCGCCGCCGACGACGGCCACTTTCCGGCCGGTGGAGGAAGGGATATCGGGTATGGCGCACGTCCCCTGCGAAGCCTCCCAGTCGGCCGCAAACCGCTCCAGGCGCCCCACGGCCACCTGGCCTCCCTTCTTCACCAGGACGCAGGTCTTTTCGCACTGCTCCTCCTGGGGGCAGACGCGGCCGCACATGGCCGGAAGCAGGTTCTTTTCCTTGAGCACCCGAATGGAGCCGGCGAAATCACCCTCACCGATCAGCTTGATGAACCCCGGTATATTGATCTCCACCGGGCAGTTGTTCACGCACAAGGGTTTCTTGCATTGCAGACACCGCGCCGCCTCTTCCCGGGCGAGTTCGGAAGTATACCCCAGCGCCACTTCGCTGAAATTGAAGCGGCGCACTTCTGGAGACTGCTTGGGCATCTCGCGGCGATGCAAGTCGAGCTTTTTTTTCTGCGGTTCGGTCATCTTCATTGCTCCCGGATGGCGGCTTTATGATCTTCGCACCGGCTGGTGCTGACAGGGATCTCTTCTTCGACGACATAGGTTTTGCGGCGCTGCAGCAGTTCGTGCCAGTCCACCAGATGCCCGTCGAAATCAGGACCGTGCACGCAGGCGAACTTGGTATCTTTGCCGACCGTCACGCGGCAGACGCCGCACATGCCGGTCCCGTCGATCATAATGGGATTGAGGCTGACGATTGTCTTCATCTCGTAGGGACGGCTCATGTCCGACCCGCGTTTCAGCAGAAAGGTGCAGCCATTGATGATTACCCGATCAACCTTCAGGCCGAGCGATTTTATTATCTCCGGGACCCGCGAGACATGCCCGCGATATCCTTTGGTCCCGTCGCGCGTGATGACGATCAACTTATCCGACACCTTTTTCAGGCGCTCCTCCCAATACAGCAGATAGGAGCTTCGCGCCTCCATGACAGTCACGACCGTATTTCCTTTTTCCTTGAGGGCGCGAGCGATGGGATAGATGCTTCCGATTCCGTAACATCCGCCGATGCAAAGGACCGTGCCGAAGGTTTCGATTTCGGTGGCGTTTCCGAGGGGACCGACCACCGTCGGAAGGATTGCGCCGGATTTCAGCGACGCCAGTTTGCCGGTTGTGCTGCCGACCTCCATGAAAATCATCGTGATCGTCCCCTGGGCGCGGTCCCAGTCGGACACCGACAGGGGGACGCGCTCGCCGTCCTCATCCGCCCGGACGATGACAAACTGGCCGGGTTGAATCTGCGCGGCGACGGCCGGCGCCTCCACCACCATCAGGTGGATATTGGGAACCACGGTCTCTTTGGTGAGAATCCTAAACATCGCTTTTCCTTATGGTGACGGGATAGGGATTGCCCCCGGCCAAATCATCCTGATTCAGGGTCACGCGCAGCTCCCCGCACGGCTGGCTGTCGGACACCGCCGCCGTCCAGGTTTTTTCAAATGCCGCGGAGGTTACCATCACCCGGTCCCGGTCGCCGATGCCAAGACCGGCGGCGTCGGCTGGATTGATGGTGATCACGTCTTCGGGAAAAAGTATCTCCAGACCGCCCACCCAGTGCGAGAGAGGATAGCCGCGATAGGTATGCTCATCGACCGCCACCCTGAGCAGGAAGGGGAACTTGCCGTCGGCCTTGCCCGATGCGGCGACCGGCTGCGGGGCCGCGCCGGCCATACCCAGCGATGCCACGGGGAGCGGCCCGATCGGGATGCGAATGGTGAACCCGCCAGCCACTTGGTCAATTTCGGCCTGGAGGTCTGCGAGCGTTTCCGCATCAAATCCCTTTTTGCTCATCCGCCGCGCCAGCCGACAGATAATCTGCCAATCCGGCAGGGCGTCACCCGGGGGATCGACGACCTTATTTACCCGCAGCAGTTTGCCCTCCTGGTTATAGAAGGCGCCGTCGCATTCCGTAAAGGCCGCGGCCGGAAAAACCAGATCGGCGCTATTCAGAGCTTGCGAGGGATGGGTATTCTGGGCGATCACGAATTCAGCCAGATGCCGGTACTGGGCCGGGTCTTCGCCAACAACATACAGCACTTTCAACTTGTGATCAGAGGCGCGGCCGTTCCAGCCAGCCCAATCGCAGGAGGAAGCAGGCATGGGGCCGCCCCATAATTTTTCGATATGATAGCGTTGCTTCTGGTCGGAAAGCGGATGGCCGCCGGGGAGGATACCGGGATAGGCGCCCATCCGGACGGAGCCGACCAGATTGTTGAATGCCGGAAGCGGCAGAATGCGCGCCCCGATATTCCGCGCCAGGTTGCCGATGGCGTCGTATATCCGACCGCTAGTCCGTTCGTGCGTAAATTCCGAGCCGACCAGAATCACCGGCGATTGTGAATCCCTCATGACGGCGACCGCATGAGCCAACTCCTCGGGGTGATTCCCGCCGCGCGATACGGCCGGCGACTTTATCTTTTGCGTCAGCATCACCAGAGTATCGAGCAGATCGGCGGTGTCCCCGGGCGACGGGTTCAGCCAGACATCGGCCATCACTTCCAGATTATGAGGTCGGGGATGAATGGTTATTAGGCGCGCGCCCCGGTGAAGCGCCCGGCGCAGTTCCACCCCTACCACCGATCGTCCGTAGCGGGTGTCAAGACCAATGCTTATTATGGCCGACGCCCGGCGCAAGTCGGAATATTCCGCCGCTAGATTGAACAGCCTCAAGTAGGCGTCGAATCCACCGCCGTAGTACCGCCGGGCGATGGTATCGATCTGGTTCGATCCCATCACCGCTCGCGCAAATTTCTGCGCGACATACAGGTCTTCGTTGCTGCAGTTGGGGGAGATCAGCATCCCGAATTCATCGGGCCGGCAGCCGGTCAGCTTTTCGGCCGCGACGGCCAGTCCCTTATCCGGCGTTACCTCGATCTGCATCCCCTCTTCCAGCTTTTGATACCGTTTCAGGCGGCGGTAGGTGTTGACCAGTTCGGTAATGGCGAAGCGGCCTTTGACGCAAAGCTGGCCGTCATTCAGTTGCTTTTCCTCGGCCGGAAGCGCCCCCATCACCTCACTTCCCTTAACCAGAACCTTCACCTGGCAGCCGATGCCGCACAGCGGACAGGTGGTGACAACCATCCGATCTTCTTTGCCGCGCCATTTGCGGGATTTCTCCGAAAGCGCGCCGGTGGGGCAGACCGAAACGCAGGCGCCGCAGAATTCGCATCCGGCCTCAAGATGGGTGCGCTTGAAGGCCGGGCCGATGACCGTGTGGCGGCCGCGCTGATTGAAGGAGATGGCATTGGCAGCGCGAACCTCCTGGCAAATGCGGACGCACCGACCGCACAGGATGCAGAGATTGTAGTCGCGATCGTAGAACGGGTCTTCCTTCTCCACCCGCAGGTTGCGGTAATAGATGGGGTAATTCAGCTCCGTGACCCCGATCTTGGCGGCCACATCCTGCAGCTCGCATTGCCCGTCGTTGGGACAAAAGCGGCATCCCGTCGTGACACCAACCTTGCGAACCGTCACCGAGTATTGCTTACACTCGTCTTTTTCATCGCAGATCAGACAGCTGCAGGGATGCTCGCTCAGCATCAGGTTGAGGATTTCGTTGCGCACCGATTGAATCTGGGCGGTCTGCGTCCGCACCACCATGCCCTCTTCCACCGGCGTGGTGCAGGCGGTGGGAAATCCCCGCATCCCCTCGACCTCGACGATGCACATACGGCAGCCGCCGTACGGGGTCAGATCCTTGTGGGCGCAGAGGGTGGGAATATAGATGCCGTGGGCGTCGGCGGCCTCCAGGATGGTCGCTCCGCGCGGAATCTCAACCGGCTGATTGTCAATCGTCACATGGAGTTTACCGTTCCGGCTGTTCATCGACGATTCTCCCTCTGGATCTGATAATGATGGCGTCGCCGGCGATGGCATCGAACCGGCAGATTTCATAGCAGGCCCGACACTTGATGCACTTATCGGGGTTGAGATTGTGCGGTTCCGAGCGCGGGCCGGTGATGGCGCCGGTGGGGCAGACGCTGACGCAGCGCTGACAGCCGGTGCACTTGCCCACCACGACGCGGTACTCGATCAGCTCGCGGCAAACGGCGGCGGGGCAATGCTTGTCGGTCACATGCATCAGATATTCCGGCCGAAAATAGCGCAGGGTCGTCAAGACCGGATTGGGCGCGGTCTGGCCCAGTCCGCACAGCGATCCCCGCTTGACGGTCTCACCCAGGACCTGCAGCTTGATGAGGTCCTCCGGTTGGCCTTCGCCCCTGGTGATGCTTTCCAGTATTTCAACCATATGGCGCGACCCGACCCGACAGGGGGTGCATTTTCCGCAGGATTCCTTTTGGGTGAAATCCAGGAAATACCGGGCCACGTCCACCACGCAGGTATCCTCATCCATGATGATCAGCCCGCCCGAGCCCATGATCGAACCGGCCGCGGTCAGCGACTCGTAGTCCACCGCCAGATCCAGAAACTCGCTCGACAGGCAACCGCCGGAGGGGCCGCCGGTCTGGACCGCCTTGAACGGTTTGCGGGTGCCGCCGCCGATGTCGAAGATGATCTGCCGCAGGGTCATTCCCAACGGAACCTCGATCAGGCCGGCCCGGCGCACCTTGCCGACCAGCGAAAAGGTCTTGGTGCCACGGCTCCCGGGGGTGCCGTACTGTTGATACCAAGCCGCGCCGTTGCGCATGATGTTGGGCAGCGTTCCCAGCGTCTCGACGTTATTGATGATGGTCGGCTGGCCGTGCAGGCCGGCGATGGCCGGAAACGGCGGCCGCGACCGGGGCATCCCCCGCTTCCCCTCGATCGACGCTATGAGAGCGGTTTCCTCGCCGCAGACGAAGGCGCCGGCCCCCTCCTTGATCGTGATATCGAAGTCAAAGCCGCAGCCCAATATATTCCTTCCCAAAAGGCCATAGTCGCGCATCTGCGCCAGCGCTTTCCGCAAGCGAACGATGGCGAGCGGATACTCGGCGCGGATGTAGACATAGCCATGGGTGGCGCCGATGGCATAGGCGGCGATCAACATCCCCTCCAGAACGGCATGGGGATCACCCTCGATGAGGGAGCGATTCATGAAGGCGCCGGGATCGCCCTCGTCGGCGTTGCAGATCATATACTTGGCGTCGCCGGGCGCCTTGCGGCAGATTTCCCATTTTTTGAAGGTGGGAAATCCGGCGCCGCCCCGGCCGCGCAATCCGGCCTCTTTCACCTCGGCAATAACACCCTCCGGCCCTTTGCGGAAGGCGTTCTGCAGACCGACGTAGCCGTCTTTGGCCAGATACTGGTCGATATCCTCGGGATCGATAAAGCCGCAGTTTCTCAGGACGATGCGCACCTGCGGCTTGAGCATCGGCAGGTCAAAGAAGCGGGAGATGCCCTCGAATGTCTCGCCGTCATGATCGCCGATAAACCCAACCGCCGTCTTGGGCAAAGGATCGCCGCGCAGAAGATAGGCTTTGAGGATGATGCGGGCCTTGTCCGGGGAGACGTTGGCGTAGCTGACGCGAGGTTTTCCGGGAAGGGCGATATCCATAAGCGGTTCCAGGTAGCAAGGGCCGATGCACCCCACCTGGACGATTTCTGCCGTCAGGGAGTTTTCCTTAAGGGTCTCCTGAACCGCCGCGAGGACATCCATGGCGCCGGCCGCCCGGCCGCAGGAGGCGGCCCCGATATATATCACCGGGTTCGAGCGGGCCGCCAGATGCTCCCATTTCCGGTGCGCCTGCTGTCGCAAGTTGTCAAAGCTATTCATATTTGGCCAGTATCTCCTT
>Ga0315283_10005717_pt1 | contig 11015 bp, 9 predicted proteins | sample YL17G09_0_MG_FD_204541 | JGI IMG/M metagenome (GOLD analysis project Ga0315283, IMG submission 204541) | Sediment microbial communities from Yellowstone Lake, YNP, Wyoming, USA - YL17G09_0 | ecosystem: Environmental > Aquatic > Freshwater > Lake > Sediment | place: USA: Wyoming | collected...
CCCGGCGGCCTGTGTGACCCTGGGCCTCAACCTCACCCGGACCAAGCTGCAGGTGTTCACGCTGTCGGCGGCCATCGCCGGCTTCGGCGGGGCCCTGCTGGGGGCCCAGTCCAACTCGGTGTCCCCGGACACCTTCCGCTTCCTGCAGGGCCTGCCGATCGTGCTGCTTGCCGTCATCGGGGGCATCGGGGCGGTGGGCGGCGCCCTCTTCGGTGGCCTGACCTTCGCCTTCGCCTTCTACATCATCCCGGACATCGCCCCGGCGCTGACGAACATCCTCACGCTGAGCCCGGCCCTGGCCGGTGTCAGCCTCGGGCGCAACCCCAACGGCGCGGTCAACGAGACGGTCCGCAGCGTCAAGGAGAGGCTGGCGTTGCGAAGGGCCCGTCAGGCCGGGTCCGTGGTGGAGTCGGCGCCGGACTGGGACCGCGTCGGCCTCGACGAGGCCTTCACCGTCGCCGACCGGGACCGCATCGACAAGGAACTCGCCCTGGACGAGGAGGTGCTGTATGGCGCTGCTCGAGGCTAGGGGCGTCACGGTCCGCTTCGGCGGGAACGTGGCCACCGACGCGGTCGACCTGGACGTCGAGGTGGGACGGATCACCGGGCTCATCGGACCCAACGGGGCGGGCAAGACCACGATCTTCAACGCCCTGTGCGGCCTGCAGGCGATGGCCCGCGGCTCGGTCGTGCTCGACGGTGAGGACATCTCCAAGCTGGCCGCCCACCAACGGGCTCGGCGGGGCCTGGCCCGGACGTTCCAGCGTCTCGAGGTCTTCACCCTCCTGTCGGTGCGGGAGAACATCCTCTGCGGGGCCGAGATCCGCCGGACCTGGCCCCGGCGCTTCGGGGCCGGTGGGGACCGGCATCCTGATGTGGTGGCCGACGAGCTCATCGAGCGTCTCGGCCTGGCCGATGTGGCCGACGACCGGGTGGACAGCCTGCCCACCGGTCGGGCCCGGCTGGTCGAACTGGGCCGCGCCCTGGCCAACGGGCCCCGGCTCCTGCTCCTCGACGAGGTGTCGTCGGGCCTGAACGAATCCGAGACCGAAGCCATGGCTGTCGTCCTGCGGGGCCTGGCCGACAACGGCATCGGGATCCTGCTCGTCGAGCACGACATGAGCTTGGTCATGAGCACCTGCGACGACATCCACGTGCTCGACTTCGGCCAGATGATCGCCGTCGGCACCCCCGACGAGATCCAGACCAACAAGCGGGTGCAGGAGGCCTACCTGGGCAACGGCGCCGCCACGCACGCCAAGGCCGCCCGCCGGGACCTGACGTCCGAAGAGGTACCGCTGCTCGACGTCCGCGAGGTCAGTGCCGGCTACGGCGAGTTCGACGTCCTCGACCACGTCAGCTTCTCGGTCCGCACCGGCGAGGTCTTCGCCCTGCTCGGCCCCAACGGGGCGGGCAAGTCCAGCACACTGAAGGTCATCAGTGGCCTGCTGGCCCCGACGTCGGGTGGGGTGGCCATCTGCGGCCGGCTGGTCACCGGGGCCGATGCCGACGCCCTCTCCCGAGCCGGGCTCTGCATGGTCCCTGAGGGCAAGGGCATCTTCCCGAACCTGACGGTGGCCGAGAACCTGGAGATGGCCAGCTTCACCGGCACGAGCAAGGCGGACATCGAGGAGCGTTCCTACTCCCGCTTCCCCCGACTGGCCGAACGCCGCAGCCAGGTGGCGGGGACGCTGTCGGGCGGCGAGCAGCAGATGCTGTCGATGGCCCGTGCCCTGGCCACCGAACCCAGCCTGCTCCTGCTCGACGAGCTGTCCATGGGGCTGGCCCCGATCATCGTCCAGGGCCTCTACGAGCAGGTGGCCGAGATCGCCCGGGACGGCCTGACCATCGTGGTCGTCGAGCAGTTCGCCCATGAGGTCCTCGGCGTGGCCGACACCGCGGCCATCATGTTGCACGGACGGGTGCGCCGCATCGGCCCCCCCGAGCAGATCGCGGAAGAGTTGACCGAGGCCTATCTGGCCGGCTCGACCGGCTGACCCATTCGAGACCCAAGGGGAGCAGAGCACATGAGCGACCAGTCGGCACCGGCCGGGCGACGCCAGCAGTTCGAGGAGGACATCGCCGCGGTCCGCATCCGCACGGGCAAGGCGGAGGCCGAGCAACGCTTCATGATCCTCGGCCTCGTCGCCCTGATCGGCGGCGCGGTGATCTGCCTGATCGCCTACTTCGGCTCGGGTGGCCAGAGCGACACCCGTGATGTCATCTCCAGCGTGATCCTGGCCCTGTTCGGGGTCAGCGTGTCGATCCTGGGCGCGGCGCTCTTCCTGCGCTACTCGATGGCTCGCTTCCTGCGCCTCTGGCTCCTGCGCCTCATCTACGAACAGCAGGACCAGAAGTAGTCGTTCTGGCGCCTGATTGAGGCGCTATGACGCCTCAATCAGGCGCCAGAACGTCAGAGGATGCTGCCGTCCTCTTTGAGGGCGGCCAGCTTCTCCCAGTCCATGCCTCGGCCGAGGAGTATCTCCTCGGTGTGCTGGCCGTGCTCGGGGGCGGTGCGCAGCTCGGGGGACACCTGGTCGAACTGGACCGGTGAAGCCACGAGGGCGAAGTCGACCCCCTCGGGCGTGGTCAGGTGCGGCAGGTAGCCATTGGCGATCGCCTGGGGGTCGTCGTGCAGCTCGAGGGCCGACTGCATCGGGGCCCAGACCCCCTCCATGGTGTCCAGCTTCTGCTTCCACTCCTCGAGGGTGAACTTGGCGAACTCCTCGTCGAAGATGGCGATGCAGGCCTCCCGGTGCTCGAAGCGGGAGGCGGCGTCGGCGAACCGCTCGTCGTCGATCAGATCCTCCCGACCCAGATGGCGGCACACGTCGGCCCAGAACAGGTCGGCCTGGAGCATGTTCAGGATCAGCCAGCGCCCGTCCTTGGTCTGGTAGGTGTTGACCAGCGGGCTGAAGTTGGACGTACGGCTGAACGTCGGGATGCCGCCGCCCTTGCCCTCGCCCTCCAGGAGCTTGCTGGAGACGATGTCGGGGCCGAGGACCCACATGGCCGTGCCCAGGAGGGAGATGTCGACGACCGGGCCTTCGCCCGTCCGCTCCTTCTGGAGCAGGCCGGCGGCGATGCCGCCGGCGATGGTCATGGCCCCGATGGAGTCGCCGAAGGCCGCCTTCTGCATGACGGGGGAGTCCGCCCCGGCCGGGGTCAAGGCGTGGCCGATCCCGCCCCGGGACCAGAACGAGGCGGCGTCATAGCCCCCTCGGTCGGCGTGGGGGCCCTCGGGGCCCTGGCCGGTGCCCCGGGCGTAGACGATGGCCGGGTTCACGGCCTTGATGTCCTCGACGTCGATCTTCAGTCGCCGGCGGGCCGGGCCCAGGAAGTTGGTCAGGAAGACGTCGGCGTCCTTGACCAGGTCGTAGAGGACCTCGAGGCCGCCCTCGGTGGCCAGGTCGATGCCGATGCTCTGCTTGCCCCGGTTGGACTGCTCCATCATGAAGTTCACGCCGCCGGTGTTCGGCACCAGGCCGGAGGTGAACAGGGCCCGCTGCGGGTCGCCGGTCTCGGGGTGCTCGACCTTGATGACCTCTGCCCCCCAGTCGGCCAGGATCGCTCCTGCGGCGGGCACGAACCACCAGATGGCCACCTCGACCACACGAATCCCGTCCAACGGTCCTGGCATCTCGTTCCCCCTGTTCGTCGGCCTCGCGACCGTAGTTCGGCCCGGAACTAGGTTGGTCCGGGTGAGCACCCTGACCAGCCGTGACGTCCGCAGCCCCTACCTGTCGGGCAGCTACGAGCCGGTGCAGACCGAGATCACCGCCGACCTGGACGTGGTGGCCGGCGCCCTGCCCGACGACCTGGTCGGGTGCTTCGTCCGCAACAGCAGCAACCCCCGCTTCGAGCCCGAGGGCCGGTACCACTGGTTCGACGGCGACGGCATGCTCCACGGGGTCCACCTCGGCAACGGGATGGCCACCTACCGCAACGCCTACGTCCGCACGGCCGGCCTGGCCGCCGACGAGGCTGCGGGCCGGTGCCTGACCACGGGCATCCTCGAGCAGCCCGACCTGACCCGCCCCGGCGGCCCCTGGAAGGACACGGCCAACACCGATCTCGTCTTCCACGCCGGCCAGCTCCTGGCCGTCTGGTGGTTGGGCGGCGACCCCCACGTCATCCGCCTGCCCGACCTCGAGACCCTCGGCATCCAGACCTACGGCGGGAAGCGGACCGTCGGCCTGTCGGCCCACCCCAAGGTCGACCCGGTCACCGGCGAGATGATCTGGTTCGACTACTCACCCCTGCCGCCGTACCTGACCTACGGCGTCATCTCCGCCGACGGCGAGCTGGCCCACCAGGCCGACATCACCCTCGACGGCCCCCGCCTCCAGCACGACATCGCCATCACCGAGCGGTATTCGGTGCTCATGGACATGTCGATGATGTGGGACCCCGAGGCCCTGGCCGCCGGGCGGGTCCGCCTCGGCTTCTTCCCCGACAAGCCGACCCGCTTCGGGATCATCCCCCGCTTCGGCACCGACGCCGACGTGGCGTGGTTCGACGCCTCGGCCATGTTCATGTATCACACGGTCAACGCCTGGGAGGAGGGCGACGAGATCGTGCTGGTGGGCTGTCGCATCGACCAGCCCTTCGCCGACGCCACCAACGCTGAGGACCCGGTCCCGACGATCGCGTCGTTGCGCCTGGCCCCGAACTTCTGGGAGTGGCGCTTCGACCTGCGCACCGGCACCACCCGGGAGCGCCCGCTGGACGACACGATGACCGAGTTCCCGCGCATGGACAATCGGCAGCTGGGACGACCGTCCCGCTACTCGTACCACCAGGTGTGTGCCCCGCAGCCGACGCTGCAGTTCACCGGTGTCACCAAGTACGACTACGCCGACGGGTGCGCGGCGCAGACCCACCGGTACCCCGACGGCTGGTTCGGCGGCGAGACGGTGTTCGCCCCCCGGTCGGGCTCGGCGGCCGAGGACGACGGCTACCTGGTCACCTTCGTGGCCGAGGAGGCCTCCGGCGCCTCCGAGCTGTACATCCTCGACGCCCAGCGCCCAGCCGACGAGCCGGTGTGCCGCCTGGCCGTCCCTCAGCGGGTACCCACCGGCTACCACACGTGGTGGGTCGACGAGGCCGACCTGGCGACCCAACGTGGCCTCTGAGCGAGCGGAGCGCAGCGGGGCCCAGCGGCCCGGCGGCGCAGCCGCCAAGAGCGGAAGCTCCGACGCGGTGTTCGTGCTGGGCGGGGCCCAGACCGACTTCGCCCGCAACCTGACCCGGGAGGGCACAACGCTGGCCGAGCTCTGCGCCGAGGCCACCCAGGCCGGGATGGCTGTGGCCGGCGTCGAGGCCACCGAGATCGAGGTCGGCCACGTGGGCAACTTCGCCGGCGAGCTCTTCTGTGGTCAGGGCCACCTGGGCGGGCTGCTCGTCGAGGCCGACCCGGCCTTCGCCGGCCTGCCCACCATGCGCCACGAGTCGGCCTGTGCCTCCGGGAGCATGGCTGTGCTGGCCGCCATGGCCGACATCGAGGCGGGTCGCTATGACTGCGCGGTGGTGCTCGGCGTCGAGGTGATGCGCACCACCGACCCCGTCACCGTCCAGGCGCACCTGGGCGCCGCGGCCTGGGTGCCCCGGGAGACCGAGGGCGTCGAGTACCCGTGGCCGGCCCTGTTCGGGGAGCTGGGCGACGAGTACGAGCGGCGTTACGGCCTGGACCCGGACCACCTGGCCGAGATCGCCAAGATCAACTTCGCCAACGCCAAGCGGAACCCCAACGCCCAGGCCCGGGACTGGCACTTCGAGGACGCCGACTTTGCCCGGGACTCGGCCAAGAACCCGGTCATCGCCGGTCGCATCCAACGCCAGGACTGCTCCCAGGTCACCGATGGGGCGGCCTGTGTCGTGCTGGCGGGGGAGCGGTTCGCCGCGGCGTGGGCCCAACGCCACCGCCGGTCCCTGGACCACACCGCCCGCCTCGCGGGCTGGGGCCACCGCACCGCCCGCATGGCCCTCGCGGACAAGCTGGCCGACAGCAAGGACGACCCCTATGTGGCCCCCTTCGTGCGCCAGACGGTGGTCGACGCCTACACCCGGGCCGGGATCGCCGACGCCCGGGACCTCGACGCCGTCGAGGTCCACGACTGCTTCACCACCACCGAGTACCTGGCCATCGACCACCTGGGCCTTACGGCGCCGGGGCAGAGCTGGCGGGCCGTCGAGGACGGCATCATCGGCCCCGACGGGGCCGTACCCATCAACCCCAGTGGTGGCCTGATCGGCGGCGGCCATCCCGTCGGCGCCACCGGGGTGCGTATGGTCCTGGACGCCACCAAGCAGGTCACCGAGACCGCCGGGGACTACCAGGTCGACGGGGCCCGCACCGTCGCCACCCTCAACCTCGGGGGCAGCGCCACCACCAGCGCCGCCTTCGTCCTGACCACAGGAGCAGCATGAGCGAGATGGAGCCGCTGGACATCACCGTCGCCGAGGAGGTCCTGATCGACCTGAAGGACCGGCTGGGCCGCACCCGCTGGCCCGACCAGATCCCCGACACGGGCTGGGACTACGGCACGAACCTGGCCTACCTCCAGGAGCTCTGCGCCTACTGGCAGGACGAGTACGACTGGCGCGAGCAGGAGGCCCGGCTCAAGGCCTGGGACCACTTCCACACCGAGATCGACGGCCAGAACATCGCCTTCATCCATGCCCCGTCGCCGGTGGAGGGGGCCCGTCCGCTGCTCCTCAGCCACGGTTGGCCCGGTTCGGTCGTGGAGTTCCTCCACGTCATCGAGCCCCTGCGGGACCCCGAGGCCCACGGCGGCGACCCCGCCGACGCCTTCCACGTCGTCGCCCCCTCTCTGCCCGGCTATGGCTGGTCGGGCCCGACGACCGACCGGGGCTGGCACCCCAAGCGCATCGCCCTGGCCTTTGCCGAGCTGATGGCCCGCCTGGGGTACGACGGTTATGTGGCTCAGGGCGGGGACTGGGGCTCGATGATCTCGACCCAGATCGGCCTCCAGGACTCGGCCCACTGCGCGGGCATCCACCTGAACATGGTCCTCGCCGTGCCTGGCCCCGACGACGAGCTCACCGAGGTGGAGCAGGCGGCGATGGCCGACGCCGTCAGGATCATGAGCGACGGTGCCGGGTACCAGCAGATCCAGGGCACCCGGCCCCAGACGCTGAGCTACGGCCTGAACGACTCGCCTGCCGGCTTGGCCGGCTGGATCGCCGAGAAGTTCCACGCCTGGACCGACAACGACGGCACCATCGAATCCGCGGTGTCCCGCGACGACATGCTCACGAACATCACGACCTACTGGGTGACGGGCACCATCGGCTCGTCCACCCGCCTCTACTACGAGGCCATGAAATCCGGCCTCTTCGGCCTGCAGGGAGCCAAGGTCGAGATCCCCACCGCCGGCGCGGTGTTCCCCAAGGAGATCCTCCGGGCCTCCCGCCGCTTCGCCGAGCGCACCTACAACGTCGTGCAGTGGTCGAGCTTCGACCGCGGCGGCCACTTCGCCGCCCTCGAGGAGCCCGACCTCCTGGTGGAGGACCTCCGCTCGTTCAACCGGCTGCTGTAGGGCAACCGAGGCCCGTAGGGGGGTGCGAAGCCGGTCTCCGACCGGGTTTCGCAGGGCCCGGGTCGTGCCCAGGAAGGCGTCGTCCATGCGCCCGAAGCCGATGGCGAGGGCCTCGGTCCCGGCGTCGTGGACCATGTCGGGGCAGTCCCGGCCCTCGCGGCTGCCGGGCTTCGGTCGCCCCGCTCGTTCTCCATCGGTCCCCCTCGATCGGGTCGGCGAGTCTACGGTCGCCCCCATGGGCGATTCGACGGACGAGGCCGTGGGTTACGACCAGGACGGCCACGTGGTGACCATCACCTACCGGCGGCCCGAGGTCCTCAACGCCGTCAACGGGCCGCTGCGCCAGGAGCTGAACGCGGCCTGGGAGCGCTTCCGGGACGACCAGGACGCCTGGGTGGCCATCGTGACCGGCGAGGGCCGGGCCTTCTGCGCCGGGGCCGACATGAAGGACGGCGCCGGCTCGGTGGGGACCTGGCCGGGCACGTTCTGGGAGATTCCCACCCTGAACTCCTTCGAGAGCGGCTGGGAGATCTTCAAGCCCACCATCGCCGCCGTGAACGGCCCCTGCATCGGCTACGGCTTGACCGCGGCGGCCGCCTGCGACTTCGTCTTGGCCGCCGAGTCGGCCACCTTCGCCTACCCCGAGGTCCGCATCGGCGTCCCCACGATCGTGGGCGCCCTGCGCCTGCCGCCGAAGCTGGGCTGGCAGCACGCCATGGAGCTGCTCCTCCTCGGTGACCCCATCGACGCCGCCCGAGCCCAGGAGATCGGCCTGGCCTGGAACGTCGTCCCCGACGAACAGCTGATGGACGAGGCCCGCGCCCTGGCCGCCCGCCTCACCAAGGGCGCACCGCTGGCCCAGCGGGCCACCAAGGAGATGGCCTGGCGGTCCCGGGAGCTCCCCTGGATCGACGCCGTCCGCTTCGGCGAGACCATGCGCCGAGTAGCCGGAGCGACCGAGGACGCGAGCGAGGGCAGAGCGGCAGCCGCCGAAGGTCGCGAACCACAGTGGAAGGGCCGCTGACCACTCCGTTCTGGGCCCTGCGGTCTGTGGTGGGGCGCGAGATCCAGGGCCTGCCGGCTCACGCCGCGACAGCCGCTCCGTCGGTCAAGCCGTACTTCGGGAAGGGGCCGAAGAAGCCGTACTCGTGCATGCCGTAGCCCACGGGGCCGTCGGAGCGTTCGAAGCGGGCGACCTGCTCGTTGAGGGAGTACCAGGCCCAAGTGTCGAGCTGGGCCATGTCGTGCTCGACGTACTGGGTGACGAGCTCGCCCTGGTACATGCCGTGGCGCCAGTCGTCCTCCACGCCGTAGCCGGTGCCGATGGCCACATACGCGTTGACCAGGGGGTTGACGGTCACGGTGAACCCGCCGCCCGGGGCGTCGGGGAAGGACAGGGTCGACGGGGTGTCGATGCGGCGGGTCCCGCGGACCAGGGTGTGCTCGTACTCCGGGCGGCCGAGGTGCTCGGGCTCCCGGGCGGGGTCGTTCCACACCCGGGTCGATTCCTCGATCGTCCGGGTGCCGTCGGGCTCCTCCTGGCAGATGTAGAAGATCTGGTGATCCTCGAACTGCATCGGGGCGTAGTTCCAGAGGCCGACCATCTGCCCGGTCTCCTGGCGGATGCCGGGGGCCTCGGCCTCACCCACGGGGCGCACGCCCCACGAGCGGTCGCGCATGCCCCACCAGGTCTCGGGCTCGACGGTGAAGGACTCGCCGTCGACCTCCAGGCTGCCCGACCACCGGCCGTTCTGGCAGAAACGGGCCGTGTCGAACAGCAGTCGGCCGAACTTGCGGATGAGCTGCTTGGGCTCCTCGTAGGCGGCATGGGCCCCCTCGAAGGTCATGTCCAGGGCCAAGGGGTGTTCGGTGGGCTCGAGCACGAAGCGGATCTTGCGCAGGGCCTCGACGACCTCGACCCGCAGGGGCCCGGTGGTCAGGTCCATGCGGTCGTCGAGGACCCGGCTGGAGCGGACCACACGGTGCTTCTCGCCCCGACGCACGACGGCGAAGGCGTCCTGGGTGCCGAGGTTGGGGTACAGGCCCAGCCCGAGCACGAGGAAGAGGTCGCCCGAGCAGTTGTGGGCGTTGAAGTAGTACCGGTCGTAGAAGTTGCGGTCGCTGGTGCCGACGTGGCGGATGGGCTCGGCCACCTGGTGGATCGGGAAGTCGTCGCCGGCGGTGAGCATGGTGGAGGTCCCCTCGAGATCTGACGGTGGGTCAGAAACCTTAGGGGTCCCGCTGCGGCTACGTTCCCCGGACCGCAGCAGAGGGGACAGGGACATGGGACGACTCGACGGCCGGGTGGCCATCATCACCGGGGCGGGCGGAGGCATCGGCTTCGAGTACGCCAAGCGGTTCCTGGGCGAGGGGGCCAAGGTGGCCGTCGCCGAGGTGGACGAGGACACCTGCCGATCAGCAGCCGAGGAACTGGCCGCCCTCGGTGACGTGGAGCCCGTGCCCACGGACATCGCCGACGAGGCGTCGGTCCAGGCGTCGGTCGACGCGGTCCGGGAGCGGTTCGGCCGCGTCGACATCCTCGTCAACAACGCCGCCATCTACGGCAACCTCGACATCGGCGACCAGAGCCTCGACTACCTGCGCAGCGTCTTCGACGTGAACCTGCACGGCCAGTGGCTCATGGCCCGGGCCGTGGCCCCGTTCATGGTCGAGCAGGGGAAGGGCAGCATCGTCAACATCGCCTCGATCGCGGCCTACCTGCATCAGATCAACGCCTTCGACCCCGAGTTCAACGGGGTGGGCAACTACGCCTATGCCCAGAGCAAGTGGGGCGTGATCGGCCTCACCCACCACCTGGCCGGTCAGCTGGGCCAGTTCGGGGTGACGGTCAACTGCATCGCCCCCGGCCTGACCATGACCGAGGCCACCAAGACCACGGTCCCCGACTTCGCCATGCCCTTCTTCGAGCAGCTCAGCCCGATGAAGCGCAACGTCCAGCCCGATCAGCTCACCGGTGCCGCCCTCTTCTTCGCCTCCGATGATGCCGCCCTGGTCAACGGCCAGATCCTCTGCGTCGACGGCGGCACCGTCATGCCGGTGTAGCCCGTCGCCGCCGGCGCGGCTCCTGCTGCCGACCGCAGCGTCCGGAGAACCGCCAGCGTGCTGGGCCGCGAGGCTCCGCCGCGTCACCCGGCAAGAACGCCCTCAGCCCGGTTGGGTGAAGTCGGCCATGGGCGGGAGTTCCCGGCGGATCTGGGCGTCGGTGTGGACCCGGAGCTGGTCGGCGTAGGCGTCGTTCGTGGGGATCAGGAACTCGCCGGCCTGAACCGCGGTCACCACCCTGGCCGCCACCTCGGACGGATCCACGCCCTGCAGGCTGGTCATGTCGGCCAGCGCCCCCTCGACGAAGTCCACATCCTCACCGCCCTTGGCCGGGAGGGTGTCGGGTCGGTTGCGGCCGGACTCGGCGATGCGGGTGTTGACCGCGCCCGG
>Ga0315283_10005721_pt1 | contig 11012 bp, 4 predicted proteins | sample YL17G09_0_MG_FD_204541 | JGI IMG/M metagenome (GOLD analysis project Ga0315283, IMG submission 204541) | Sediment microbial communities from Yellowstone Lake, YNP, Wyoming, USA - YL17G09_0 | ecosystem: Environmental > Aquatic > Freshwater > Lake > Sediment | place: USA: Wyoming | collected...
ATGCTCAACTCCCGGTACGGCTGGGTGAGCTGCGCCGAGAGCTACAATATCCGCTTCTTCGAGAGCCTCCTGCCCCCGCCCAAGAACCACTACCTTCGGGTGGGGCAGTGTCTGGGGAAGGCCAAGGACTTCTTCATCCCCCTTTGGACGAACGTTACATGGGGCACCCGGCACCAATGGGAGTGCTACGAGAAGAACCTGCACGGGGATCCCGGGATGCCGCTGTGGAACAACCCACCCACGGCGATGACGGTTTCGCATCCGCTGAACATCGGGCGGGGGAGCCAGTCCTTCGCGGTGAACGTGTCCGCGGACCAGTTCGCCGTGGACTCAGCCTACGTCTGCCTGTGGAAAGGGAGCGAGGTCTACGCCACCGGGTACACCAACACCTCTGGCGTGGCCACGTTCACGATCAATCCCACGACGAACGGGACGATGTACGTGACCGTGACCAAGCGGGACCGCCTGCCCTACGAAGGGAACACGGCGGTTTCCTCCGGGGTGGAGGCCGGGGAGCCTTTGGGATTGCCCTTGGTCTTTGAGTTGGGGGTCGTGAGCCCGAACCCCTTGGCCGGACGCGGAATGATCCGGTATTCCCTGCCGCGGGAAACGCAGGTCAGCCTCAAGGTGTACGATGCCTCGGGGCGTTGCGTAGGGGCCCTGGTCAACGGCCGCGAGGCCGCGGGCTGGAAGCAGGTCGATTGGGATGCCCGGGGTCTCGGCTCGGGCGTGTACTTCTACCGCCTGGAAGCCGGAGGGCAGACGGCCACGCGCAAGCTGGTCATCGTAAGGTAAGTCGGGCGCGGGAGGGCTTTGGAAACGAAGCCCTCCCGTACAATAGTATAAAGAAATTTTAGAAAAGAGAGGAAGGAGGATCCGATGAAGAGGTGTTGGCTTTGCCTCTGGACCATGGGGCTGGTGCTGATCTTGGCCTCGGTCCTGTCGGCCGGAGAGTTGTATCAGACGATTCAGTTTTCACCATCCGAGATCGGCGTCTCACAGGCCGACGGCTACCAGAGGGTCACGGTCCCCCGGGCCGTGGTCACCAGTGCCCCCGGCTCGCCGGAGGTGCCCTGCCTGCCGGTGATGATGGCCATCCCGCCGACGGCCACTTTGGAAAAGGTGGAGGTGGTGGACCTGGAGCAGGAGGTCCTGCCCGGGAGCTATACGCTTCATCCTGCACAGCCTCCGACCACGTTTTCGGGCCCGGCTCCGGCCTTCGTCGGGCCGGATCCGGTTGTCTATAACTCCACCAAGCCGCTTCCCGGCCACTATGTCGAGGAGGCCGGAACCGGGACGAAGTGCGGTTTCCGCATCGGGGCAGCGAGACTCTATCCGGTGCAGTATGTGCCGGCAACAAAGCAGATTCTCTTCGCACGGCGGATCGTGCTGAAGTTCACGTACAAAGAGGGTACGGCTGCTTCTGAAGTCGCGAGCCCGGGCCAGATCCGGATGTTCGGAGACGATGTGCGCTGGCTGGTCTCCAATCCCCAGGATGTGGCGCGGTTCGCGCCGCCCCTGCGAATGCCCGGCTTTGCGGGCTCGGCCTTCCTGCCGCCCGGCAGCTTCCCCGAGGTGATCATCTCGACCACGGTGAACTCCGGAGCCCTGACCGGTCTGCAGGACACCCTGGCGAAGCTGGTGGCCTGGCGGACAAAGAGCGGGATCCGCTGCACCCTCCTGACCCAGGAGGGCATCGCGGCGACCTATACCGGACGGGACACCGCGGAGCGGATCCGGAACTTCATCAAGGACGCCCGCACGACCTGGGGCACCCAGATGGTCTTCATCGCCTCCCGGGACGTGCCCGCGAGCAAGGTCCAGCATAACTGGCGCCGGGGCTATGCCAATGCTTCAGGGTACATCGACAATCTTCCCGCAGACCTCTATTTCTCGGACCTGAACGGTTCCTGGGACGGGAACAACAACAGCATCTTCGGGGAGAAAGCCGACAGCATCGACGGCTACTCCGACGTTTACGTGGGTCGGATCACCCTGGACTCCACTCTCGAGGCCTCCAAGTACCTCAGGCGGATGTTCACCTACGAGAAGACCCCGGGCGCGGGCTTCTACCAGAAGGCCTTTCTGACCAACGACGTAACCTTCTCCAACGAATACAATGACACCATCAGGACCATCACGCCCACGCCGCCTTGGTCGGACTGCCGGATGTACGCCACGGGCGGAGATGTGGCCATCACGCCCCAGGGGTTCCGGGACACCCTGAATGCGGGCTGGATGTACACGGCGCATATCGGGCACGGCGCCCCCAACGCGATGGGCTCGCTGTACGACTGCACCCACGCCATCGCCCAGAGCAACGTGGGCAAGCCGGAGCTGATCATCGCGGTGTGTTGCCATCCCGGGGCCTTCGATACCTCGGGCGTCTCGGGGATGCAGTTCGGGGACTGCCTGGCCGAGAACATGATCACCCATGCGGTGAACGGCTGGGTGGCCGTGATGTTCAACTCCCGCTACGGCTGGGTGCAGGTGGCCGAGAGCTACAACATCCGCTTCTTCGAGAGCATGCTCCCGGCCCCGCAGCGGAACTACCTGCGCCTGGGGCAGTGCCTGGGTCGGGCCAAGGACTTCTTCGTGCCTCTCTGGAGTGATGCCACCTGGGGAGACCGTCATCGCTGGGAGTGCTATGAGAAAAACCTCTTCGGCGATCCCGGCGTCCCCCTGTGGAACGGGGCCCAGCCGACCAACTTGACAGTGAGCTATCCGGCGGTGGTGCCGGTGGGCCCCTCGCCCTTCACGGTCACCGTGAACGGCGACAAGGCCACGATCCGTGGAGCCCGGGTCTGCGCCATGAAGGGCGCCGAGACCTACGCCACGGACACGACCGACGCCTCGGGCTCGGTCACCCTCGCCATTTCGCCCCTGACCCCGGGCAACCTGGACGTGACCGTGACCGCCCGGAACTTCCTGCCCTGGGAGGGAACGGCCCTGGTGCGCTCCTCCGGGGCTTACGTGGGAGTTTTGCGCACGGCGATCAACGACCCCGGCCCCGGGGGGAACGGGGACGGGATCATCAACCCCAGCGAGACGGTATTCATGCCGACCTGGGTGAAGAACTTCGGGACCCAGCCGGCTAATAATGTGGTGGCCAAACTGCGCAGCACAACCTCCTATGCTACGGTGCTGGACTCGGTGGCCAACTGCGGGAACCTCGCGGCCGGGGATTCCTTCTACATCAACCCCGGCTACCGCTTCACCGCGGCCTCCTCCTGCACCAACGGGGTGGCCTTGACCTTCAACATCGTATGCCGGGACGCCAACGACTCCACCTGGTCGTCGCCGGTTTCCAAGACCGTGGGCACGGCGGTGCTGGGCTACGAGTCCTACTGGACGGCGGACGCGAACCACCGTCTGGACCCCGGGGACTCGACGCAGATGCGGATTGTGCTGCGGAACTCCGGGTTCGGGAATGGGTACAACGTGTGGGGGACGCTGCGCTGCGCGGACAGCCGGATCACGATCACTGACTCGTCCGGGACGTACGGGACGATATTGCACGACACCACCGGGGTGAACGACTTCGACCGGTACACCGTGAAGGCGTCGAGTTCGATTCCGAAGGAGACGCCGATTCCGTTTGTGATTCACCTGGTAGCGGACGGGGGGTATATCGTAGATCGGAGCTTCACGATCATGGTCGGGACGATCACGGCCGAGGACCCGATCGGGCCGGACCCGTACGGCTACTATGCCTACGAGAGCACGGACTCGATGTACCTGAACCGTCCGACCTACAGCTGGATCGAGCTGAACCCGTCTCGTGGTGGCAATGGGACCACGGTGGGGATTTCCGGGGACGACATGACCCTGCGGCAGTTTTTGGGGATCCGGGCGCGGCACTACGGGGTGCGCGCGGACTCGGCATCGATCTGTACCAACGCCTGGCTTGCGATCGCGCAGACGACACTGTCGGTGTACTCCAACGCCGCCCTGCCTTCGACGAGTTTTGTGCCCAACGGGGTAGCGATCTTCTGGGACGACCTGACGGTGTCCGGGACTGGGACATGCTGGTACCGGCGGGACGCGAACCAGCGGTTCATCGTGGAGTGGGACAGCATTCCGCTGCTCGGGGGGTCGTACGGGGGGACGTTTGAGATCATCGTGTACGACACCAGCCTTACGCCGGGGACGGCGTTGACGCGGGATTCGGAGATCATCCTGCAGTGGAAGAATGCGAGCGGGATTTCTTCGATGACCGTGGGGCAGCAGAATACCGCCATGACGGTGGGGCTGTGTCCGTATAACAACGGGACCTACGACCGGGGGATGGGACCGATCGTGGGCGGGAAGGCGTTGAAGTTCACGACCGATCCCCCGCGGATGATGAGCGGGGTGGAGCTGGAGGTGATGGCTCCGCCGGCCCTGCCGACCGCGTACGGGCTGTTCCAAAGCCGTCCGAACCCGATGAACGGGCAGGCCTTGATTGCCTATGCCCTGCCTCGGGACAGCAAGGTGGGTCTGCGGGTGTATAACATTAGCGGCCAGCTGGTCCGGGAGCTGGTGAACTCCAAGGAGAAGGCGGGTTGGAAGTCGGTCTCCTGGGACGGGCGGGATGCCAAAGGTCGTGTCCTTTCCAGCGGGGTGTACTTCTACCGGCTGGAGGCCTTGGGCTATACCGCGACCAAAAAGCTCGTCATCGTGCGTTAACTTTTAGGAGGACATTCCGAAAGAAAAGGGAGGGCCTCGTTTTCAGCGGGGCCCCCCTTTACCTTGCCGTGATTTGGACAAGTAGTAATTTTCAATACCAGATTCTGTCCGGGTGAAAAGTTCATGGGTTTTCAGGGACAGGCCGATAATCACAAGGTAACACACCGGGATTTCCGATGAAAGGAGGTGAAAGAATTGAAGAAAAAGCTCGCGCTCCTCGTTCTATTCGCGGTTCTTCTTAGCCTTTTCGGCTCTAACGTCCCACGATTGTTTCCTCCTCGTCTTGAAGCCACACGGGCCTATGCTTTGACCGTCATGTTCTACGGTAACGTCACGGATGGCTACCCTGTTTATCCCGGCACTGTAACCGTTCATGGCCCTATGTGGACCAAAACATTCAATACCAATGCGTACGGTGATTACATGGTGAGCGTTGACCCCGGTGATGCTTACGAAGGGTATTACTGCCTTGAGGCACGAAATCAAGGGAACACAAAGAGAGCTTCAACGACAGTCTACTACAGTGGTTCAACAATTCAACAAGATTATACAATCAAATCAGATGGTCCCAACTGTCCCGATCAGAAGTGATGATGATTATCGGCCTGCCCCTGACAAAGAGTAAAACCCTTTAATTTAATATAATATTTATTTTGCGATATTCAATTTAAATGGGTTAGAAACAGGATTACCAAGGCATAATTCTATCCGTCAGTAGGGAAAGGAGGAAGCGTTGCGTTTCTTGAGTTTCGTCTTTATCGCGACCGTGCTGATTTTGTTGGGCAGTGTTGGGAGGGCAGACTGGTTCTGGCAGAACCCCCTGCCCACGGGGAATTTACTTGGGTCGGTTTGTTTTCTCGACCAGTCTACTGGCTACGCCGTCGGAAGTCACGGAACTATCATGAGAACTACGGATGGGGGGGCAACCTGGACGCCCCAGACCTCGGGAACAAATAACATTCTTGGGTCGGTCCATTTTCCGTTGAACGCTCAAACCGGCTATGCTGTGGGCGACACAGGTACAGTATTAAAAACCACAGATGGAGGGGTAACTTGGACAAGCCAGACCTCAGGTACAAGACAACGGTTATGGTCCGTCCATTTCCCGTCGGATGTTATAACGGGTTACGCTGTTGGCAGTTACAGTACTATTATAAAAACCACGAATGGCGGCACAACTTGGATAACCCTAAACAGCGATACCATTGGCTGGCTATCATCTGTCCAGTTTCCCCTGGATGCTGACACCGGCTATGTTGTTGGGAATTATGGCAGCCAAGGTATTATTATGAAAACAACAACGGGTGGGGTAACGTGGGTAAGCCAGGATCCGGGCATTACCTGCGATCCTCGTTCCGTCTGCTTCCCACTGAATGCCCAAACCGGCTATGTGGTCGGAGGGGGAAGTGGCGGGGTTGTTTTGAAGACCACCAATGGCGGCGCAGTTTGGACCCAGCAAAACTCGGGCACGCCTTTTCCCCTTAGGGCCGTTGATTTTCCAGTGGACGACCAGACCGGCTTCGCTGTAGGGATTTTGGGGGTTATCCTGAGGACGACCGATGGCGGGCAGAACTGGTCCTGCCAGATCCCGGATACCTCCCGTTTCCTTTATACCGTTCACTTCCCTGTGGATGCCGCCACGGGCTACGCCGCCGGGTCCGGCGGGGCTGTGTTCAAGACCACGGACGGCGGGACCACGTGGTCGAACCTGACCCGGGGCCCTGACTTTGACTTTTATTCGGCTCATTTTCCCGTGGATGCCGTCACCGGGTATGCCGTGGGCAGTGATATGGGGCCTGGGGTCATCATGAAGACAACCAACGGCGGTTCGAACTGGGCGATCCAGTCCGCGGGCCTGCCTCATACTGCGCGCTCGCTTAGTTTTCCGGAGAATCCAGTCACGGGCTACCTCGCTGGGTACACCGGCTACATCGCCAAGACGACCGACGGGGGCGGGAGCTGGGTGAGCCAGGCCTCGGGGTCAACCCATGACCTTTACGCCGTCCATTTCCCTGTAAATGACCAGACCGGCTATGTCGCAGGCCAGTTTGGGACCCTCTTGAAAACCACGGACGGTGGAGGGGATTGGGTGACCCAGCCTTTGGGTATAAGTATTTGGCTCTATTCCGTCTGCTTTCCGGTAGACGACCAGACCGGCTTTGTCGTAGGGGATCGCGGGACCATCGTGAAGACCACAGATGGAGGAGCCAACTGGGTGCCCAAGCCTTCGCCGACTACCAACTTCCTTTATGGCGTCGCTTTCCCTTCGGATGCGACCACCGGCTATATTTCAGGGGAAATGAGGTCGTCCGTCCTGAAGACCGCGGATGGGGGCGAGTCCTGGGTTATCCAAACCTCGTCGGACATCTGGGATTTGATCTCCATAGATTTCCCTACGGACGCGCAAACTGGTTATGCCGTAGGGATTGGCGGTACAACCCTGAAGACCACGGATGGGGGCAACGCTTGGACCAACCAGCTTTCATGCACAGACAACCACCTTATGTCCGTTCATTTCCCAGTGGATGCCCTTACCGGCTATGCCGTTGGTTCCTATGGCACGATCATAAAGACTACCGATGGCGGCGGGGTTTGGGTGGTAGAAGAAAAAGCAGAGGGTGGAGGGAAGAGGTTAGAGGTTAGAATAACGGCGAAGCCGAACCCCTTCACCTCCTTCGCCACCGTCCCCGGCCACTCCTCCGACCGCTTCTCCCTCTACGACATCTCCGGCCGCAGGGTGGGCACCTACCGGGGCGACAGGATCGGAGAGGGGCTGCAGGCGGGGGTGTACTTTCTGAGGGCTGAAAAGGGGGAGGCCAAGCCCCTGAGGGTCATCAAGCTGAGGTAGCCGTCAAGATCTGCCACGTTTCAGGACCAGTACCCCCCCTAATTTTGCCCTAAAAAGCGTCAAGATACCTCGCGCTCTGGGTACCAAAATACGGACAAATCTGGCCCCGTCGGGCGGTCAAAATGGACAAACGTGGCCTTCCGACGTCATAAAAGCGGACAATTCTGACCCAGATTTGATGGTTTTGTCCTCGAAACTCCCCCGCACGCATAAAAAATGAGCCTGAACCGGTTTTTTTGAATAGATGTGGCCCTCTAAACAAGGGGAGCCGCGGTCCGGGGGGTGCTTCTTGGGTATAGATGTGGCATCCCGGGGTGGCAAAGGGTCCGGATGGACTTCCCGGGCGGTCAAAGGTCGAGGAGGAAGGGGCGTTGGACGGGGGGCTGGGGCCGCTGGAGCCCAGGGAAGCTGAAGGAGCTGGGAAGAAGCATGCGGGAGGATTGAAGAAAGGGAGCAGGGCAGAATGGAGAATAGGAAGAACAAGAAAAAGGGGATAGTTGTATTCACTCTGGCTATTGTGGCTGGTGCTGTTTTGCTGGCCTCCCAGCCTGCTGGTGCGTCGCCCCGTAGGATCCTCAAGGTAGACGTTCACGCTCCCAAGACCCTGGCGACCCTCCATGACCTCGGCCTGCGGCTCTACGGTCAGACGGACCGTTTCTATCTGGTCGAGGACTCCCCCGGAGCCCAAGCATCTCTGCTTTCCCGCGGGTTATACCTGACCCCCCTCAGCATTGTCTCGGACCTTCCCCTCTTTCTCGTGCTTCTTCCCCGCCAGGAAGTCCTAAATGAATTGACCCTCCCGTCTTCTGTTCTTTTCGTGGATGGCAAGATAGCCTTGATCCAGATGGATGAGAAGACGGCCTTGCGGGTCTCGCAGGCTGGCGGAGAGCTTGTTCGCCTTCCAGATGTGCCTTATCCGACCTATCTCCCTCCCGGACGGGGCTATCCCCGCCCGGCCTTGCTCGATACCTTCGTCCAGCGCCTGGTCAGCAAAGTCAACCAGGATTCCATCCGGGCCCAGATCCAGAGGCTCCAGGATTTCCGAACCCGCAATTCTAACTCTGACAGCTGTCGGGCTGCGGAGCAGAATGTCTTCAACTACTTCACGGCCCTGGGTTTGGACTCCGTGACCTTCGACCCTTACCAGTATCAAGGACAGACCTGGAGGAACGTCATAGGAACTCGACTGGGAAGGTCCAATCCCCGCAAGGTCATCATCATCTGCGGGCATATGGATTCAGAGGCGTGGGATACCCTCGCCCCCGGGGCCGAGGACAACGCCTCGGGCACGGTCATGGCCCTCGAGGCCGCGCGCATCCTGGCAGGAGAGAACCTGGACCTTTCGGTCAAGTTCATCGCCTTCACCGGCGAGGAGCAGGGCTTGATCGGGAGCCAGCATTACGCCCAGCTCATGCGCAGCCAGAACGTGGACATCCTGGGAGTTTTTAACTTCGACATGATCGCCTGGCCCGGAGGGGCTTTCGGTGTGACGATCTTCACCGACCAGGCCTCTTTGCCCCTGGCCCAATTCGAGGAACAGATGGTCGTGCAGTACACCACGCTCGCCCGTCAAGTGTCCGTGGGTATTATCTACGGCAGCGACCAACTCTCCTTCCAGTCTCAGGGCTACGTTGCTACCGCAGGCCACGAATACGGAAGTTCCTACCCGTACTACCATAGCCCCTGGGATACTCTCGGCAACCTCTCTATGCCCTTGGCCGCTGAGGTGGCCAAGATGGGCGTGGCCACCTTGGCGACCTTGGCGATCACCCCTGCTCCTCCGGATGACTTCGTCCTGCGGGACGCCGGGATAGGCGGCGCTCTGGAAGCCGTCTGGATTCTTAATCCCGAGCCGGACCTGGCGGGCTACAAGCTCTTCTGGAGTACCGCTTCCCGGACCTACACGGATTCCGTGACCCTGGGGCGGGTGACCTCATACAGGATCTCCGGTCTCCAGAACGGCACCCGTTATTTCGCCACGATCTCGGCCTTCGACTCTGTGGGGCACGAAGGCGGCCGGGCCCCGGAGCAGAGCGCTGTCCCCGGGGCTATCCCGGCCGCTCCCTCCGGCCTGGCGGCTTTACCTTTCTACTTCGGGATGCGCCTCACCTGGCAGAGGAACACGGAGCGCGATTTGGATGGGTATAACCTCTATCGCTCCACGACCCCGGGCGGAAACTACCAGAAGCTGAACACGACCTTGCTTCCCGACTCCGCTTACCGGGATTCTTCGCTCCTCTCGGACACCATGTACTACTACGTTGTCACCGCCATGGACACTTCACGGAACGAGAGCCCCTACTCCATGGAGGTGCGGGGTAAGGCCATCACCTTGGACCACGGCATCCTCCTGGTGGACGAGACCCGTAACGGGACTGGGGCGAGAGGCAGTCCCAACGATGCCCAGAAGGACGCTTACTATCATTACCTCCTCCAGGGCTCGCGCTATCGGGACTGGGACGTGACCCAGCAGGGGGCTCCCCTGGCCGGGGATTTCGGGCCTTACTCCACAATCATCTGGCATGCCGACGACTATCAGGACCAACGGGTCTATCCGGCTGTGTCCGGGCTGACCAACTATCTCTCCTACGGTGGCAGACTCTGGATGGTGGGCTGGAAGCCCATCTTTGGCCTGATGAACCGAACGGGAACCTATCCATATACCTTTTCCTCGGGCCAGTTCCCTTACGACTATCTCCACCTTTCCCGCAGCACCGAGTCCCAGATCCAGGATTATATCGGAGCAAGTGGGCAGTCGGGCTATCCCAGCGTTGAAGTGGATTCCATGAAGGTATTCGCCTCCTGGCAGGGGAAGCTGCCCTATATCGATGCCGTCTTTCCCCGGGACGCGGACACGGTCTTAACGTTCAACTCCGCCTCCGGGGACACGGCTTTCCAAGGGAAGCCGGTCGGCGTGCGCTGGCTCAACGGCCCCCATCGTGTGGTCTTCTTCGGGTTTCCGTTCTATTTCATGAAGGATCAGGAGGCCCGCCAGGTTGCCATCAAGGTGCTGCAAGACTTAGGGGAGCCAGTGGGTTTGGAGGGCAGTTCACCCGAACTACCTCTTACGACGGCTCTACTTCCGGTGCATCCGAACCCCTTCCGGGGAAGTGCGAGGATCGAGTATTCTCTTGCCGCCAAGGGGAGGGTCCGTCTCTCGGTCTATAACGTGGCCGGCCAGTTGGTCAGAGAGCTGGTGGACGTGGTTCAATCCCCCGGAAGGTACAGCGCATCCTGGGACGGCCGGGATCGGGAGGCTCACAGACTTCCCAGCGGGGTGTATTTCTACCGCCTGGAGGCTCCGGGAAAGGTAGCGGTGGAGAAGATGGTGGTTATAAGATAAGCTCCCAGTCATTGAGGTGTTGAGGTCCGGGGTCCCGGAGGGGCTTCCCGGGCGGGCAAAGGGCGTGGAGGAACGGATGTTAGGTGGGGGGCTTGGTTACCTTGTACCTTTCGTGCGTTTCAAATACCCTTACAGGGGGGAGTCGAGGCAGCA
>Ga0315283_10005722_pt1 | contig 11012 bp, 7 predicted proteins | sample YL17G09_0_MG_FD_204541 | JGI IMG/M metagenome (GOLD analysis project Ga0315283, IMG submission 204541) | Sediment microbial communities from Yellowstone Lake, YNP, Wyoming, USA - YL17G09_0 | ecosystem: Environmental > Aquatic > Freshwater > Lake > Sediment | place: USA: Wyoming | collected...
CCCGCGCGGCCCTCTCCCGGACGCCGGGGAAAACGACGAGCTGAGCTAAAATACGCTGCGACATCGGCAATGCAATTCTGGTTTTTCAAAAATTTGGAGAGAGACAGCGCAAATATTATTTCCCCCTCTTCTCTCCTCTTTCACTCCTCCCGGCGACCTCCGCCACCACCAAACCCCTTCTCGATCCCAGCCTTGATGTCGTCCCTGCCCGACGGGGACACGGAATCCGGCCCGAAATAGAGCCCGAAGAGAGCAGGGGCGAACCTCCGGTCCGAGACGGAGCCGACCTCTTTCCCTCCGACGCGGACCCTCAACGCACCCGACGACGGCACGTTCGAAAAGACGAGCTCGGTGCCCTTGGGCAGAGAGAGCCCCTCGAAGAGCGCCTCGAACGCCCCCATTGAGGCCCCCGCTCCGACCATCGCCAGCGCCGGGGCCAGGGACTCGCGGACGCCCCCGACGAAGCGCGAGGCGGTCAACATGCCGGTCGTGACGACGATGCGGAGCGTCTTGGCCACCGCGGCGTCGGCGGCGATGTTCGCCACGAGCTGGTCGGAAGAGGAGGAGGAGCTCCTGCCGCTGCTGCCGTTGCCTTTGATCGTCGCCGGATCGACGTAGAAGCCAAGCGAGTAGACGTCGACGTTCTTCAGGCCGAGGAGGCGCTTGGAGCGGACTCTGCGACGTTTGTCAAGGTTTGAAAGAGAGAACGCGAAAAAAAATCGAGAAGGGGTCAGGGAAAACCGAAGGGGAAAAACGCGTTGTGATCGAGATCGAAGTGGGAAAAAGAAACGACTCGACGCACCCGACGCCCGTTAGCACGGGACACGCCTTCTTCTGGCCGTGGCAGAGCTCCGAGGCGAATTCTGTGCCAGTGCGCGGCTCCCTCTTTCCGCGCGGGAGCGGGGGAGCGAAGGAGAAGGCAAGAGGAGCGGCGGCGGAAGGAGCACCAGAGGAAGGAGCGCCAATCGATGCGAAGCCGACGACGGACCGCTGCTGCTGCTTCCACCAGGGCTTCAGCTGCTGCTGCTCTTGGTCTCTCTCCGAAAAGAAGCTGCTCGAGAGACCGATTCCTTGTCTGACTGTGAACATTGGCATTCCAAAAGGCGGAACGAGGGGCGAGAAGCAAACGAGAGTTGGGAGGGGCGAAAGCGAACAGCGGCTAGACTAAGAGTTCGGGGTTCGTCGAGAGTGCAACGAGCCGCGAAGCTTTTCTCGCTCACTCGCACTCATCGTCGGGCTCCGCGAGCTTCCTTCCTCTCGAGCTCGAGGGTTCTCTCTCGGAGCGGCGCGGGACCCCACCCTCGAGCCTCGAACTTCCAAATGGGCGCCTCGGCTTCCTCGCCGGCCCGAGATGGCCGCGCTCTGGTCGTCGCGGCGGCCGCTGGAGACGTCGCGACGATAGATGAAGTGCGTTCGTCGAGTTTCGCATGCTGCTTCGACGGCGACGACGACGACGACTCACACGACGTGCCCTCTCTTCTCCCTTTCCCTTCGTGCTCCCCCTTATCTCTCTCTCTCTCTCTCTCTCTCTCTCTCCCCGCCTCGGAACCCCGCCCGCCCGCTCCGCGCTGGCCGGCACCCAGCCTCGACAGCAGCGCTCAATCGCTCAAATGTACCCGAAAAACAACAAAACTCTCGAAAACAAACAGCTCATCTCCCGCAACCCCGACCTCGTCTTCGTCTCGGCCTCGAGCGGCGACGGCCGCAGGCGCCACACCCCGCTCATGGCCGCGGCCGAGAGCGGCTCCGCCGTCGGGATTGCCGCGGTCTGCGACGTTCTCGACGCCGCGGTGAAGCGGGCGGAAGCGCGAGAAGCAGCAGCAGCAGCGAGGGAAGGAAACGGAGGGGAAGCATCATCGTCGTCGACGACCACCACCACCACCACACCGCCGCCGCCCGTTCCCGTTCCCTTTCCCTCTCCTCCTCCTCCTCCTCCTCCTCCTCCTTCTTTGCTTTCTCCGCCTCGACTCTCCTCGCTCGCCCGCAGGGGCTCCGTCGCCGCCCTCTCGGAGCCGGGACTGCTGGCGATGGCGGCCATGCACGCCACGCCGCCGCACCTCGAGGCGATCGAGGAGCTGCTGCTGCGCGGGGCGGACTGCCTGACGGCCAACGCGAGGGGTGACAACTGCCTGCACGCGGCGGCGAGGGCGGGGAGGTCGGCGTCGCTGCGCGCGCTGCTGTCGAGCCGCGTCGCGGTGTCTTCGACGGCCGACGACGGCGGCGCCAGCGGGGCCGGAGGGACGCCCCCGCGCGTCGTCGCCCGCCTAGGCGACCTCGTCGTCCCGCGCGACAGCTGGGCCGGCGGGAGCGGGAGCGGCCACGGCTGGGCCTCCCCCACTTCCTCCTCGCCAGGGACGCGGCTCGTGGACGCCCGGGGGCCGCACGGCCTGTCGCCGCTCGACCTCGCGGTGCTCTCGGGCTCCGCGCCGTCGGTGGCGACGCTGCTCGCCGCCGGGGCCGATTTGGCCGCCCTGATGCCTCGCCGAGGGGCGGCCGCCGCGCGCTCGGCCCCCGGGTCCTCGGCCCTCCACCTGGCCGCCGCGCACGGCGCGGCGGGGCCCGCTGCCGTGATCCTCGACTTCGCCTCCTCCCGCGCCGGCGGCGGCGGCCCTCCCCGCTCCGCCGCCGCCGCCGCCTCGGCCTCGGCCTCTCTCGACCTCAGGCTGGTCAGGGACGCGTTCGGCCGCACGCCGGCGAGGGTCGCGGACGGGCAGGGCTACCCGATGCTCTCGAGGGCTCTGCTCGCTCCGCCGCCGGCCGCCTCTCTCCCGCCGCAGCAGCAGCGACGGCAGCAGCAGCAGCAGCAGCAGCAGCAGCAGCAGCAGCAGCAGCAGCAGCAGGTGCGGGGGATCCTGAGCAGGGAGGCCTCCGAGGTTCTGTCCTCGCTGGCGAGGAGGGCGAGGCTCATTCTGGCCCTGTCGCGGGCCGCGGAAGAGGTCGCTCGCGAGGAGGAGGCGGGAGCGGAAAAAGGGCAGATGGAGTTTTCAACGTCCGCCGCCGACGCTCTTCTCAAAGACGAGGCAGAGCTCCAGGCCGCAGTCGCCGCCGCCGCCGCGGCCGCTGCGGCCTCGCAAGCTGCGGGCATGAGAGGGCTCGTCGACGCGCTCGCCGTCGTCGCCAGGGGCGTCGACAGCGGCGACGAGGGAGGCGCGGGGGGGCCCACGGGGGCCCGGGGGGGGGGGGGGGGGGGGGGGGGGGGGGTGGGGGAGGAGGAAGCCCGAGCGCCGCGGCCGTCCTCCTCGGCATCTCCCCTCCTTCCCCCGCTTCTCCCTCCTCCGTCCCCTGCACCCGCGCCGCGGCCGCCCTCGCCCGCGCCGCCGCAGCGGCGCTCGCCGCCTCCTGCCCCGCGGTCGCGGACGCGGCGCCTCTCCCCCGGGGCTCGGCGGCGGCCCCCCTGCGCGAGGCCCCCGCCGCCGCTGCGGCCGCGTTCGCCGGCGCCGTCGCCCGCGCGCTCGCGGCGCCGCCGTCGGACATCCTGTCGGCCACGGCGCTCGTGATCGCCTCGGAGCCGGCCTCGCCCTCGGCCATGCCCGAGTGGAGGAGGCGGGCGGGCTCGAGGCCCCGGCGGAGGCGTCGGGGCCGGGAGGGGCTCCTCGGCGCCGCCTCCCTCCTCTTTTACGGAGGCAACGCCTACGACATTCTGACGCCTGACCCCGCCGCGGGCCTCTCCCCGGGGGAGGCCTCCTTTGAGCGCAGGCAGAGGGACCAGCGGGAGAGGCGGCTGCGCGAAGAGGAGGAGGCGGAGGCGGAGGCGGAGGCGGAGGCGGAGGCGGCCGAGGAGGAGGCGAGGCGGCGGAGGGGGGGGGAGGGGAGGCAGAGCGTCGGCTTACTCCGCCGCCTCCTCTCTTCCGCCGCCGGCCTGAGCCGGGAAGACGCGAGGGCTGACACTGCCGCCGCAGCCGCTTCCTCCCTCGAGGAGGCGGCCGCGGCCGCCCTCGCTGGCCTCGCCGCCGCCGCCGCCGCCGGAGAGCAGCTGCAACAGCAGCAGCAGAATCTCGCCCCTCGTTTCCCCGCCGCCGCTTCTTCTTTCTTTTCTTCTTCTTCTTCTTCTTCTTCTTCTTCTTCTTCTTCTTCTTCTTCGAAGGCGGCGGGAGAGGAGCGCTGCGCAATCTGCTTCGACGCGAGGGTCCAAGTCGCCGTCAAGGGGTGCGGGCACCGGCTCTGCGTCTCGTGCGCCTCGGAGCTTGTCACCCGGAGCGGCGGCGGCAGCGGCAGCGGCGGCAACGGCGGACGCGTTGGCTCCCCTCCCCCTGCCGCTCCTCCACCTCCTCACTCGAGGAGCATCGGGCCCCCCTCGTGCCCCTTCTGCAGGGGGCCCATCGACGACCTGCTCCCGTGCCGCCTCGGGAGGCGGCACCGCGAGGGAACAGGAGGAGTAGGAGGAAAAGCGAGCGAGTTTGGGAAGGAGGCGGAGGCGGCTCCTCCGAGCGCGGCCGCCAGTGCCGTCGCTGCTGGGGTCGCCGCGGCGTCTCTTCGGGCCGCTCGGTGAAGGCTCTCTTTGATTTCGTGCCCTTGTCTTTTTTTGTCTTTTTAAGTGAAGAGAGAAACCGACGCCGACGACGTTGACCAGTTTTCCTCCTTTGTCGATGGCCAGCAACGATCTTTCTCGCTTCTCGCAACGACACGTTCCCGTCCCCTCTTCCGGTTTTTTTCGTCTGTCTCGAGGAAGGAAAGTCGCATTCCTAGACGCTGCTAGCCTCAGAAGAGCGAAAGCGGACCTTCGCCTTTGAACGAAAGGCCAAAGAAGAACTCGACGAAAGGGGGGCCAAATCGATGGCGCCGCGATCGGCCATTGATGACGCCTCGGCTGCCGCGCCGTCGTCTTCCGATGCTCCCTCTTCTTCTTCGGCGATGCCCCAGTCCCGTCTCGGGAGGCAGCTCTCGCGGCTCAAGGGAGAAGAGGTGAGTACTTGGACTCCAAGAGCCGTCTTTCGGTCGATGCGAGTTTTTTTCTTGTCCGCTCTCTGCTCCACAGTCCACCCCGCCCTCGTCGACCTCTTTCCTGTCTCTCTCTCTGGCTCTCGCTTCTCTCTCTGGCTCTCGCTTCTCGCTCTCTCGCTCTTCTCGCTCTCGCTTCTCGCTTCGTCCAGGCTGAGGGACGGATGCGCCGCATTGCCCATCGCAACAAAAAGCAAATTTTGAGCTCAATCACCCGCTCTCTCAACCTCCATCTTTCTCTCCTCTCCAGCGCGGCCTCTACCAATCCCCCTCCCGCCGCCCCTTCGAAGTCGACGCCAGGCCCACCGACGAGGCCGAATACGAGCGCTACCGCCGCCTGACCGACCTGGGTGAGCCGTACAGGCTCCCGAGGTCCCTTCTCGCGGGGACCAAGCCGGGCGCGCCGCCGGGCGCGGGCACGCCCGAGGCTCCACTGCTCGTCTTGATCAACTCGCGCGCGGGGGGCCGCGCCGGGCCCAGGCTCACGCAGGCGCTGTACCGCGCCCTGGGCCACGCGCAGGTCTTCGAGCTGGCCGACCACAGGCCCGACAGGGTGCTCGGGGCCGTCTGGAAGAACCTCGGCGAGCGCGTCGCCCGCGGCGACGGCGCGGCGATCGCGCTGCGCGACCGGCTGGTCGTGCTGGCCGCCGGCGGCGACGGCACCGTCGCCTGGGTGCTGAAGACGCTCGCCGACCTGCGGCTCGAGCCGGCCCCGCCGCCCGTCGCGGTGCTGCCGCTGGGCACGGGCAACGACCTGGCGCTGAGCTTCGGCTGGGGCGACCGCTTCGACGCGCGCTGGGTCGGCAGGCACGAGGCACTCTACCGCACCCTGAAGCGCGTCGCGGACGCCGAGGCGCACGACCTTGACACGTGGCACGTACGGCTGAGCGTGAAGGGCCCCTCGGATGCGAGTGGGGGAGCGGGAGAGGGAGCGAGAGCGCGAGGGGGAGAAGGGGAGCAGCAGCGGCGGCGGCGGCCGTTTGAGGGGCTGCCGCACTCGCTCGCGCTCGACGAAACCCCGTCAACCTCGAGTCCCTCGGCCTCGACCGCCACCTCCGTCTCGGGCCTCTTCTGGAACTACTTCTCCATCGGCGCCGACGCGGCCGCCACGCACGGCTTCCACGCGCTGCGCGAGCGCCGGCCCTGGGCCGCGCCGGCGAGGCTGATCAACCAGCTCTGGTACGTCGTCTTTGGGTGCGCGACGGGATGGTTCTGCGGCGCGCCCCCGGCGTCCGAAAGGATCAGGATCAGGGCGCGCAGGAGGCCTCGCGGGGAGGAGGGCTGCGGCGGCTGCGGCGGCGTCGGCGTCGGCGCCGAGGGCGAAGGCGAAGGGGGGCAGGGGGCAGGCTGGGTGGACATCCCGCTGCCGCGCGGCGTCAAGGCGGTGGTGCTCCTCAACCTCCAGTCGTACGCCGGCGGGAGGGACGTCTGGGGCCTCAAGGACCAGAGGCCCCCCCGGGCGGTGCGCGCGAGGGAGAGGGCCGCCAAAAAAGAGGCCAAGAGGGCGGAAAAAGAGGCCAAGAGGGCGGAGAAGGAGGAGGCGAGGAAGGAGAAGCGCGGAAAGGTCCCCGGCGGAGCGGGGCGGCCGACGACGCCGCCGGCGACGCTCGCGGCGCCGCCCGCGGCCGCCGCAGGCGCCCCGCCGCCTCCTCCTCCTCCTCCCTCCTCCTCCTCCCCCGCCCCCGTCTCATCCCCCTCCCCTTCCCTCCCGCACGTCCCCGCCGACGGCTCCGCAGGATGGTCCCCTCCCATCTTCAACGACGGGCTGATAGAGGTCGTCGGCCTCAGGTCGGGCTGGCACGCCGGCCTCGCAATGAGCGGCCTCTTCCGGAGGATCCACGCCAAACGGCTCGCGCAGGCCTCCGACGTCGAACTCGTCATTCAGGGGGGAGACGGCTCCGACGCCGAGGACGGCGACGGGAGGAAGAAGAGCAGGGGAGCCAGGGGCGGCGACTGCGTCTTCATGCAGCTCGACGGCGAGCCCTGGAGGCAGCGCGTGCCCCCCCGCGCGGCGGCCTCGCCGCTCGTCGTTCGCGTGACGAGGGCGGCGCCCGCGCGCTTCCTGCTCAACGCCGCCAGGCTCCCCTCCGGGGTCAGCGCGCGGGCCCGCAGGCTGGCCGAGAGGGAGCGGCACGTCAGCATCAGCACCCAGGCGAGCCTGGGGAGGGCGACGCTGCCTTCGCCGGCGAGGAGGCCCAGCGCCGCCGGAGGGAGGGGCGGCGGCGTCGGCAGCGGGAGCGCTGCTCTCGGAGGAATCTGCGAGAGGGGAGGCAGCGGCGACGACCCTCCCTCCGCGATCGAGATGCAGCAGATCGCAGCGGGCGTGGCGAGGGGCGAGTTCTCCCCCGTGCCGAGCCCGGACCCGAGCCCGCAGCAGAAGGCGAGGAAGCCCCCGCTGGGGAGGTGAGAGAAAGTGGAGGAGGAGGAGAAGAGAGGAGCGAGGAGAGGGAAAGAAAGACGAGACGTTTTTTTCTTATGTTTAAAAACTTTACGCGAGTAGACAAAAAAAAGAATCCAAAATTACTACATAAAGCTGTCCCCCCGCTCGCGCTCTCACTTCCCTTCCTCAAGAGGAGGGATGCTGCTGTTGCTGCTGCGAAGGCCGCGGCGAGGGGCTCGCTGCGGCGAAGAGCTGGAGCACCACAGGAGCCTCGGTCCTCGCGGTCACGAGCGGAGCGGGAGGAGGAGGCGGAGGGGCAGGCGCTGCCCTCTGCCCCCTCGCTCGCGTGTCTCTTTCCACAGCGGCAGCGGCAGGGGGCCTCGGGGGCCTCCCTGCTGCGGCCCCTCCGCCCTCGCTCCCGCCGCTCGTGAACACGGGTCGCATCACTCGCTGGTCGAAGGTCGCCCACCATTCTCCGAGCGACGGGGGCCCCTGCGCCCGCGCCTGCGCATGCGCCTGCGCCGCGGCGCGGGGTCCCTCGGCGGCGGCATGACCGGAAAATGATGGTATCGCGGCCGGAGAGGGAGCGGGGAGAGAGGAGTGGAAGGCTGCGGTGGCGAGGGTTTGAGGCTGCTGCTGCGGCGGCGGCGGCGGCGAAGAAGGCGGAGAAAACGTCCTCGCGCTGCCGCCGTTTCCGCCGTTGCTGCTCGTCCTCCGGCGCGGGAGGAGCTCTCCTCCCTCTGAGCCCTCTTCTTCGAGCGCCCCCACGGGGAGAGAAGGAACGCCCTTCTTCCTCCCGCTCCAAGCAGCGACATCGGCTTCTCCCTCTCCTCTTCCTCCTCCGCCACTCTTTATCCGCAGCCTCGAGAGCTCGACTTGCTGCTGCTGGTGGCTTCCCCGAACGCTCCCGCCGCCGCTGCCGCTGACCCGCGCCTGCTGCTGCTGCTGCTGCGCCATCGCCTCAGAGGCGAATGCGGACGCGGCGGCGACGTCTGCGCGGGTGTAGCTGTGGCCGTGTGAGAAGGGCGAGAGGCCCCCGCCGCTGCTGCCTCTGCCGTCGCCGTCGCCGTCGCCGCTGTTTTCTCCTAGGCCCCCTCCTCCCGCTCCCGCTCCTCCTTCCTCTCCTCCTCCGTGAGAAGAAGAGGGAGACGAACTAGGACCCGGCCCGAGCATCCGATCGAGGATCGGCTTTGTCGCCGAGCCGCACCCCACGGTCGAGAAGAGCACGACGGCGAGCGTGGCGGCAACGAGCGTCGCGACGCGCGCCTCGTCGTCAAAGCGGGCACTCCCTCCTCCGCCGCCCTCTCCTCCTCCTCCTCCTCCTCCTCCCCCTCCTCCCCCTCCGCGCTGCTCCAAGGCCCCTCTCGCGGTCGCCTCGGCCATCCGGGGCGAGTAGTAGAAGAACACCAGGGCGACGGACACGGCCCCGCGCGCGGCGCCGGCCCACCAGGCGACGACCATCTCGCCCACGCCGAGGAGCTTGGCCGCCGGCGGGGCAGCCGGCGGCGGGGGCGCCGCCGCCGGGGGGGGAGGGGGGGGCTCCGGGGGCTCGCCGCGCCGCGGCTCTCGCTGGATCTGCCTCCCTTGTTCTTCGGCGCAGCGCGCAAAGTCGCCGGCAGCGGCCTCCTCGAGGAAGCCGCCGCTCTCGTCCGCAGCCGAGGGGGCAGGAGGAGCGGGAGCGCGGTGCCCCCTCCGCAGCAGCCCCTCCGCGATCCGCCGCCGCCGCCGCTCCCTCGCCCGCCCCTCCGCGTCGCCCCTCACCGCGAGCCAGTGCGCGACTCTCAGCACGGGAAAGAGAAAGCAGGCCCTCGCCAGCAGCGTGGCCGCCAGGATGGCGAGGGCGAGGAGGCCCGCCGGCCCGACGGCCGCCTTCGCCCACGTCCTCGGGTCGAGGGCGTCGAGCCCCACGAAGACGAAGACGGCGCCCTCGGCGAGGAACGAGGCCGCCTCGCAGGCGCCCAGCACGGCGCCGCGCTGATCTCGGCTCAAGCTCGGGAGGCCGTAGTGGGAGAGAGCGACGGCGGTGCAGAAGAGCGCGACGATCCCCGAAAGGGAGAGCGAGTCGGCGAGCGCGTAGGAGCAGTAGGCGGCCGCGGCGACGACCCCGACCGCGGCCGGGGCCGAGGGGGGCCTGGCTTTCTTTAAGAGGAGGGCTCCGCCGAGACCCGCGGCGACGCCTGGGATTGTTTTTTTTTGTTTTTTAGGGCAGGATAACTCGAAGGGGAGGGGAAATTCAGTGTTTTTTTCCTTCGAAAAACGTATCATTCGGTCTCTCTCTCTCTCCCTCCCCCTCTCTCTCTCTCGTTGACCCGGACGTGCTTGGTTTTTCGACGTCTCTCCCCCCGGGGGAAAAAAAGACATTTTCCAACACTCTCACCCAGAACCAGAGAAGCAGCAAAGAGCACGCAAAACGAAACCCCCATCGACAGTAGCGCCAGAGGCCCCACGTCGGGCTCGTCGGCGGGCCTGAGAGCCGCGACGGTCCGAAGCAGCGCCACCGTCGTCGCGTCGTTGACGACGCCCTCGCCGAAGACGAGCGAGAAAAGCATCGGCGCCCTCGAGGGCTCGAGGACCTGGAGCACCGCGACGGAGTCCGTGGCGGCGAAGATTGCCCCGAGGGCGAGGCAGTCGCCCAAGGAGAGGCGGAGGCGCGGCGGGAGCAGGGAGAAGAGGGGGACGGCCGAGGCGGCCTCCTCGAAGGGGGGGCCCTGCCCGACGACACCGGCAGCGCCGCCGCCGCCGCCGCCCGCGCCGCCTCCGGCTCCTCGCCCCGCGACGAGCCACAGCAGCGCCGCCACGAACCCGAACGCGAAGTACGTCCCTCCAATCCCCAGGGCAGCGATGACGCCGACGTGCTCGAAGAAGGCCTTCTTCCGAACGGAGAGCCCCGCATGGAGGATGATCGGGGGCAAGTAGACCACGAAGAAGCTTGAGGCGTCAAACGTCAGCAGCGCGGCGGTTACGGCCGGGGAGAGCAGCGAGGCGGCGCGCGCGAGCAGGAGGCAGCCTCCCACAGAGAGCCCGGTCAGAGCCGCGGCGGAGCCGTCGCCGAGGTAGCGGGAGCGAGCCGAGAGGGAGTGGCCGGCAGTGAGCCAGATGACGAGCGAGAAGGCCATCATGCCTTTGGAGAGTTTTTTTGGGTTTTTTATTTTCGAAGAGTTTTTCCGTTATCGTTTTTTTTTCGTTTTTTGAAAGGCGAGAGAGAGGGCCGTTTTCGGTGGTTTTTGCTTCTAATTCGATGCCACCTTACTTGGCATCGAAGATACAATCGCATGCGGAGCGAGAGAAAGGCTGGGAAGGAAACGGGAGAGCGCGGGGGAGTCGACACGGCTGGCGTTGAGGGGGTTTCCGTTTTTGTCACCCTCTTTTTCTTCTTCTTTTTTCCCCTTCTTCCTCTTCGAGAGAGGACTCACCGGAAGCGAGGTGCGCCGGGCCCTCGCCGCCGCCTCCCCCGGCGTGCTCGGACATCTCTCCTCGCTGATGAGAGCGGAGGGAGCGAGCGAAAGCGAGAAGCCGAGACTCGAGAGAAAAAAATGGTTGAGAGCAGGCGTTTTTTCCTTTTTGAAAGTGAGTTTTTTTTTCAAATTTCATTCTCTCTCAACGAAAAGAAAAAAGAAACGAAGCACCCCACTCGGGGGGGGGCGCCCCCCCCCCCCCCCCCCCCCCCCCCCACCCCCCCCCCCCCCCCACCCAA
>Ga0315283_10005726_pt1 | contig 11006 bp, 8 predicted proteins | sample YL17G09_0_MG_FD_204541 | JGI IMG/M metagenome (GOLD analysis project Ga0315283, IMG submission 204541) | Sediment microbial communities from Yellowstone Lake, YNP, Wyoming, USA - YL17G09_0 | ecosystem: Environmental > Aquatic > Freshwater > Lake > Sediment | place: USA: Wyoming | collected...
TATAATAATCACTTTCAGAAGGAATTGAAAGGAGTGCTTTTTCAATAATTTTCGGGATGTCATTTTCAAAATATGCTTCGGAGTAGAGTGCTGCAACAAAGATTCCGCCATATACTCCTTCCCCGTAATTCATTATCCTGCCTATCTTATCTGCAATACCTGATGCTGTCTGAGGCATGCCCGGGCACATGAAACCTATATAATCAGCTTCGATCTGGAAATCAATGTCATCAGCATGGATATTATACTCAGGAGTGCCTGAGAGTGGAGCAAATATACTATCGTAGTAATTCTTCCTTGCCTGCATATTGGCATGCCATAACCCATAGCCCGCCTTGGCAAACATCTCCTGATATTTTTCTGAAGGTGCATCCATTCCGTACTTGTCCATCGACATTAAGAATGTAAGCTGGACATAAATATCGTCCTGCCACATACTGCCACGGATGTCGGCAGGTTTCCACTTTATGGAGTCTTCATAAGTTGTTCCCCTTGACCTGAATTCAGTAGGAGCTCCATAAGTTACTCCTATCATTTTTCCGGCCCATCCGCCGGCTATCTTGTCCTTGAGAACTTCCGGTTTTATTGATCTGAACCCATCGGAGTTGCTTTTGCAGGAGAACAATGCCAGCATCAGTCCTGAGATTGCCAAAATAAAAACTCTTTTTTTCATGATGTATTTATTATTATTTGAAAATTATTTTCTGAGAGTTATGTGAGGATTACTTCCATATTCAATTGTGACTGGCAGACCATCATTTAAAATCGATATTCTTGCCGCTTCAACAACCAACTCATTTATGTAACTGTTTGCAGGGGTGGCAATTATGCCTCTGTTGTCAACCTCCTTTATGATATCTCTTCTTTTTGTAAGTGATTCATTTTCAGGTAGTTTAATAACCTCATTTTCAATATTATACGCCATTGTGACTGAAGCAGCAACTGATTCATAGCCATAGCCAATTGGTTTATACCCTTTTCCTTCCCAGGGGACAAGTTTATAAAAGTCGGGACTGACATAGTTGAAATACGATCCTCCGCATCCAATACCCTCGAGATAGGAATGTTCAACACCCCTGAACTGATCGTTATGCTTTATCATTCCTGTTTTACCATCACCTTCAAAGAACATCTGCAGGCTCTGGTCATTACTTCCTGCTGCCTGATCGGGATAGCCCAGACCATCGATTACCGAGAGAAGAGCATTGTTTTCAAAACGTACTCTTCCGTGAGCCCACATATATGCTTCATTCCCGTTTGGAAATCTCCTCTTTACACCTGAAACAGAAACTTCAACAGGTTTCAGCCCTGTGATAAAATAAACAAGATCAACATAATGACAACCAATATATACAAATGGATCGGTTTTATCGCAGGTAAACCAATTCTGGAAATTTGAAGATCTGTAGTAATATGGCTCTATAAGTTTAGCTTCTCCCATTACAAATTCACCGAAGTGACCCAGTTCGCAGCTTCTCTTTGCCATAAGCGACCTTCGGTCAAATCTTTTGTGGTACTCAACTCCTACAAACAGACCTTTATCATATGCAATCTTTTCAATCTCAGCTGCTTGTTCATATTTTAGGACAAGTGGTTTAACACAAAGTACATGCTGATTATTTCTCAGAGCCTCCATAACCACTGTGTAATGAAACTGGTCGGGCATAGCAACAACAACCATCTGCCTTGGCTTCATACCAGTAATGACATCTTTATACAATTCAGGAAATTTATTCTCTTCCGGTTCGGATACCGGAGGGTAAGCTTCAAAATCCTGATCTGGAAAAGCTTCACTGATTTCCTTCGATGTTTGAAGAGCTTTTAGTGGAGCAGAGTCTAGGGCGCAGACTTTTATTTTGCCAACAATGCCTGTGCGTTGCAAATGATAGAGCGAGGGGAGGATCAGGTCATAAGTTATCATCCCGCCTCCGACAACTACCACCTCAAAGTTTCCCATAGTTGCTGCCATTTTTTATGATTGTTTTCCGAGTATTTCATCGCATGCCTCTTCAAACACTGCAATTGATTCCTTTAGCGCATCCTCAGTTATTACCAGAGGAGGAGCTATCTTAAGACACTCACCTGCAATACCTACCGGAGCAAACATCAGAAGTCCTTTATGAAAGCATTTCTCATTTATCTTCACTGCAGTCTCCGGGTCAGGGATCTTTGTGCCTTTTTTCACAACCTGTATACCTGCCACCAGACCTTTCCCCTGCAGGCAGCCAAGTACATCAGGATATTTATTCCTTATACGCCGGAGTTCCGGGATCATTATATCTCCCATCTTCCTGGCATTGTCGACCAGTTTTTCCCTGATTATGATATTAAGGTTTTCGACTGCGGCAACAACAGGCAGCGGGCTTCCTGAGTGAGTAGATGTCATTGATCCCGGTGCATAAAGCGACATGATGTCTTTCCTCCCGATAACAGCAGAGAGAGGCAGGGATGACGATATTCCTTTTCCGCAGGCAATCAGATCGGGTTTTATGCCATAATGCTCATAGCAGAACATTTTTCCGGTTCTTCCGAAGCCTGACTGTACTTCATCAAATATTGTTATAATATCATTTTTCCTGCAGAATGATTCAAGTCTTTGTGCATATTCAACAGGCAGGAAGTCAGGTCCTACTCCCTGATATGATTCTGTCATTACTCCTGCAATATCTTCCGGAATTATTCTGTGCTTTTTCAGAGTTTCTGTGAACAGATCAAAGGATATGTTCTCGTTCTTATAGCCATCAGGAAACGGGACCTGAATGAATGTTTTACCTTCATCAACTATCCATGTCTTGTGGCGGGGATTTCCTCCTGCAAGTTGTGCTCCAAGTGTTCTGCCGTGGAAGGCATTTGTGAAGGAAACCAGATATTTCTTCTTTGGGCCATGCTTCTCCAGAGCATAGGTTTTTGCCAGTTTTATGCAGTTTTCAGTTGCTTCACTGCCTGTGCTCATCAGGAAAACCTGGTATCTGGCAGGATCGGGGGATAATCCCTGAAGCATCTTTGTCAGCTCAGCACGTTTTTCATGCACAAAAACATAAGTTGCAAGAAGCTTGTGATCAATCACTTTCTGAAGGGCTTCAATTATCTCCTTTCGTCCGTGTCCGGCATTGGTTATCAAAACTCCGGATGACCAGTCGATCCACATGTTACCCCACTTATCATAAACCTGGAAGCCTTCAGCCTTGTCCCATACCACCGGTGGCTGTCCCATCATGGAAACAGGTTCTGATTCAGCAAGCTGCTGAAAAACCGGAAGTGATTCAGGAACAGGAAGACTGGTAACAATCCTTCTGTACTTCGTGCTTACAGGAGGTACTTTTACCGGCTCAAGACTATACTTTGCCATGGTAAATAATCATAGTTAAATTTCATCATTAAAGGTACACTCAATTTTTAAATAATTTCGGAAAATATCAGATTCAGGCCAAAGGCTTATTACTAAAGGCTAATGGCTTGATGGTAACGATTTCTAATCCTCGTACCTCGTACCCCGAACCCCATACCATTATTTTATCATTGGCTGATGCATCATCCTGTCCTCAATAAACCTGCTCATCTCGTCTACAGGCATTTTCTGTTTCACATAGATGTGTTTGCCTTCTGCATTGTCTTCCCAGGTGTTGCTGCCATTACGATTTACAATGATCTTTCCTCTGACTGTTTCAAAGAAGCCTTCCGTACCATATACACCAATAAGTACAGCAGTCTCATCCCAGCTCATCCTTCCGAATTTATCCTCTTCCGACAGAGGTATACTTATCCGGAAAACATCTTTAACAGGACTGCTTTTCACCTCAGATTTCATTAATCTCAGTCCTGTCCGTATTTCCCATCCTATCTCAAATCCGGTAAAAATTATCTCTCCGGGCCAGTCTTGAAAAACATATTCTGACGCTGTTGAATCCATGTATACATTGAACTCCCTCCCTTCAGGGAACTTCCCTGCCATAGAAACAAGTTGTTTTACTTTCTTATCAACAAGGTCTTTCCCGTTGAGAGGAGAGAAGTTATCGGGTTGAGATTTAAGCAGGTTTGCCAGGTTGGTCAGGAAACCAACTGTAACAATTGTTACACTTTTATCAGGTTGTTCTGCAAGTATTTTTCTGTAAACCCCAACAGCATCAGCAACCTCATTGGTGGAGTTAATTGTATGAGGATATTTTGCAACTATCGAATCGGCCCAATGTTGATTCGAACCAGTATTCACCCCTTCAGTTTTCGGTGCACCCAAAGGTAATCCGGGCCGGCCGAAATATGTATTTATAACCTCAATAGAAGGTGCTACCAGCGGGTGCTTGTTCGATGAAACTGTTGCCAGTATTTCAGCTTTTCCGCTATCGGCCATAGCATGAAGAAAGGCAAGTGCACCAACATCGTCATAATCGGGACCAAGGTCGGTATCAAAAATTATCTTTACAGGGATAGAATGTTTTAAATTGCTTTTTTGGGTGCACCCAAAAACTACAGCAAACATCAGTATACCGGCGGTTATTAACTTTTTCATTCAGATAGATATGTTATGGTTTTAAATTAAACAGGTACAAAAAAACTTCAGAAGCATGCCATGTATGGGGTGATGAGTTTTTCGCGACAACATATTTTTCATCAATAATTGACATTCCATTATAATCAGCCTGACTCGCCTCAATTTCCCAGGTCAATGGATAATCCCTGTTGCTGATGGGACTGCTCTTTGTTCCATGGAAATTATCACATGCCCACCCAAGGTATGGATATTTATCCTTGTCATTCGCATCCTTGGTACCAGGATTATAAAAATCTTTATAATCCCACCAGAACAATGCAGAATAGTCATCATTTATTTGTGGAATGATGTAATCATCAGGTAAGTTAAGAGCTTTAAGTCCGAACTTTAACCATTTCGTCTGATATACAGGTGTTTCGTGAAAGTCCGAAAACCCAACAATATATTTTCCATGCTGGTTTGAAATCTCAAACCTTTTTGTTTCTTCGAGTATTTTTGACACCAGTGGATGGTTCTTATCAGTAAAAAAGGAAAGAATGAATAATGTTTGTCCAAGATTATCAGGTTCAGTTACTCCTCCGTTATTCCGGTCAAAAGGATCATTAAGGGAGAGTGACCAGTCTTTTATCAGATCAATATTCCCGGTTATATTCAGACACATTGCCATCATGGCTCCGTCTCTTCTCCATGGTTTATAGTAAACCAGGAAATTGGGAACTGGTTTGCCGCCAATTATATTTATCAATATTTCATGATGAAGGACTTTTAAAATCTGAGGATATTTGTATTCCTTAAAATCAGGCAATTTTATTGAGGTATTTGTTCCATGGACAGCGATTTTCGATTTGCCATCTAATATCCAGACTGCCTCCTCATCCTCCTTAATTGTTATAGATTTGTCATCAGCCAGTTTTAGGTATACTTTATATTCAGGTGGTAAGATTATTTCTTTGGCAGGTTTCCATCTGTACAATTCTTCACCTGTAACAGCATTTTTCAGAACCCCATCCTTATAAACCAGTTTGGTTCTGTTGCCCATTCCCAAAAGGAAGAATTTCACATCAGGCATTTCGCGTGATCCTCCGAATTCAATACGGAAAGCCTCGAGACTTTTTCTGTAATCCAGAAGAGAATGGTTCAAGGTTTCCTGCTCCTTTTCTGATCGGCCACATGAAGCCTGGCAAGCTGAAAGTAGGAAAAACAGAAGTAAATTGTATACTGACATTAATCTGTAATTCAATAAATCAATTTTTTATTAATGATTACTACTGATGCGTTTGATTTCAATATAAACCGAATGCCACAGCCCTGAATGGGCTGAATATCAGACCTGTACATTGAGTTAATTATTCAACCCCTCCGGGGTTGCCTGAGAGTTTACCTGTCTTTACCGTGGGTTGCACCCACGGTTATTCATATTAAACCCCTTCAGGGTAAACACATCAATCCAAATAAAAAAATCAAAGAACGCTTATATTAATTTTATTATCAGTGTTTTATACAAATTTTTGAAAAGTTAACGCATCACTACTAATTAATGATAAATATTATTCCCTGTAGATCAGTTTAATTTTATTTACCTGAAATAGCTGTTTTTTTAATCATAAGCTCAAATATAATGTCAGCCATTTCATTTTTTGGTTTTGTTAAAATTAAATAAGCCTGATCTTTATCCGGATTTGATACCCATTTATTATGTGTTTTACCATTATCGGTCCAAATATCGCAAGATCCGATAGTTTGTTCGGTCCAGTAATCCGATAATCCTCTTACAGCATATAATACAGCAGTTTGATCAAAAGTTGCCCAATCTGGTATACTCGCTAAATTTTCTCCTTTATTTGACCACCATGGCATCCAAACACACGCGAAACCATAATAGGCATCTGCGACCGGAGATTGGCCAACTAATGAATTTAATCCACTCCCGCATTTTATTGAAATTCCTATCTCATATCCGCTAAATTCAATTAATCCGGTAATTCGATCAATACTGTATTTAGCTATAGATTCATTATCTATTATTCCCTGGATATTATTTTCCGAAAAAGAACTGTCGCCCGGGAAAGCACCACTCATAGCAGCTACATATTTAACCTTTTTATTAAAAAGATCAATGCCATTTAAACTGCTGTAACTATCGCCACCGGTATGGAACAATTCATAAATATTCTGCCACTGACCAACAACAATAACAACTATGCTGTGATCGGGCTGACCGGAAAGTAACTTACGGTATAAGCTTGTACACTGGGGTAAAGTATTTGGGTTAACGTCATTTGGCCAACGTTCTGCAACATATTTGGCATAAGTATTAAGGTTCGTTAACTCACCTGATTTCCGGATGCCAATTGGCACATCGGGTCTGCCATAGTGTGTATTGATGGCATCGATGCACCTGAATACATTCTGATCGTCAGATGTTGGCATAACTGCTAACAGAGTACATTCTTTCCTGTTGGCTAATTCATTAAGCAAACCTAATGCGCCGGCATCATCAACATCGCCTCCTAAATCGGTGTCAAAAATTATACTTGTCAGCAGTGCCTGGTCAGTAGTTTTCTTTTGATTACAACCAGACCCAACTGCTAAAATCAAAAAAACAATATTTATCAGCTTTTTCATTCAGATATTGTTTACATATTATTAAAAGTAAAGCTTTTCTTTTTGTTTATTAACTTAAATCTGAAGTTTGTGAATATGAGATTAAAAATAGCTTTTTTTATGTTTTCTTATCTTAATTTTGATTTTTACATCAAATAGTTACTCAAATGCAAAATGAAAATACAAATTCCTTATCAATAGCTTTAATCAGAAGTATTACACTGATATCACTTTGTTTAGTTATTACGAACCAGGCGTTTTCTCAAGCGAAAGATGACATTTCAATAGATTGGGAAAAGATGTATAACGCTAAAAGTGCCATTTTCAAAGATTATAATGATCTTAAATTCGGCATGTTTATTCATTGGGGGGTTTACTCCAAATTAGGAGGAACATGGAAAGGCGAGAAAATTGTATCTGAAACTCATGGGAATCAGGCAACAATTGGAGAATGGATTATGTATTGTGCTCATATAAAACGGGAAGAATACCGCCAGGTTGCCCAATCATTCAATCCTGTCGGTTTTAATGCAGATGAATGGGTTAAGCTGGCAAAGGAAGCAGGGATGAGGTATATAGTTGCCATGCCAAAGCACCACGATGGATTCGCAATGTATCATTCAAAAGTTTCCGATTATAATATTTACGACTTTACTCCTTTCAAACAAGACCCTATTGAAGAAATATACAAAGCCTGTCAGAAATATGGAATCAGAATGGGTATTTACTACTCCCATTCAATTGACTGGATGGACGGAGGTGATGCCGGCATTGCACAGGCAAAAAAAGGCAACCCTCAAATGACTGATACACTGGCTGCCAATAACTGGGATCCTGCACCAGTATCATATCAGGACTATATTGAAAAAAAAGCCAAACCACAGATGAGGGAATTACTGACTAAATTTCCCGGGTTGATAGAGATATGGTATGACTTCCCCAGGTATATGAACCGGCAACAGAGTTATGCGTTTTATAAACTGGCAAATGAATATCAGCCGATGTGTCTGATAAACAGTCGCGTAGGGAATGATTTTGGAGATATGCTGACTGCTGGTGATAATCAGATACCGGTTGAAGTTAAAAACAGCAGGTATAAAACATGGGAGACCCCTGGAACAATGAATAATACATGGGGATATAAAAGCTACGACAATGACTGGAAATCGTTGGATGAAATGCTGTTCTGGATTGTCGAGATTGCCAGCAAAGGGGGTAATTATTTGTTAAATGTCGGACCTGACGGTAATGGAGTTATTCCTGAACCAAGCGTTAATATACTAAAAAAGATCGGGGCATGGATGAAGATAAACGGTGAAGCTATTTATGGCACCCACAGATGGGTCACAGCGAAGGAGGGTCCTACTTCGCTGCAGATGAAAAGCACAGATGCCAGGAAAGAAAGCGGATTCAATTCTGCTTTTACTCCCGAGGATTTTTGGTTTACTGCAAAGAATAATACTGTCTATGTAATTTCTTTGGTATCTCCTCCAAAAAACAAAGTCAGTGTCAAATCACTTTTCAGCTATAGGGAGCAGATAACAAGCATAAAACTACTGGACGGTAAAAAATCATTAAAATGGGAAGCTTCAGAAGGTAGTGTGATAATTACCATGCCTCCTGAAATTAAAACCAGTCTGCCTGGATTTGTATTGGAAGTTGATTTGAGTATTCTTCCTAATCAACCTTAATCTTTACCACCACTTTCTTCACTTTACCAGGTACATTATTTGGTGCAATCTTTGGCTGATGTGCGTCTTCGGGGAAGAAGATACCATATGATCCCTTTGAAAATGTTACAAAGTCGCCATCACCACCAAGGAATGCAATGTCCTTGTCGGGATTGTACTCGGTGGTCACTTTCATTTTGCCGATATTGTTAACACCTATCTGCTCAATTCCGTCGGCAATATACTGGATATCAATATATTTCTGATGACATTCCCATTTGCCCTGTTCCCTTGGAATAGAATCATAAGCCTGTACAAGAACAAAGAGGTTTGAGCCGTCAAGTTCATACCTTCCCGGTTCCATTTTGGAAAAATCTGTTTTTGCAATATACTCAAGCGATGTTTTGATCCTTGGGGATATGCATTCATACAGATGCCTGTTTTTTAATATGTCAGCTATCATTTTTCTCTTTTTAATAGTTACTACATTTTCATTTCAAAGGATCAGATCTTCACTGGATACTGCTGCCTTAGCTTTTTTGCCAGATCAATTGCAACTTTTATATCCTCTTCGATCTGCTTGAAATTTCCTGCTTTAATCAGCTCTGATTTGATAAGCTGCGATCCCATACCGCAGCATACAGCTCCGGCTTTGAACCATTCGGTCAGGTTTGCTTCTGTCGGTTCCACTCCGCCGGTAGGCATAATCTGGGTCCATGGCATTGGTCCTTTTACTGCTGCAATAAACTTGGGTCCGCCTACCTGTGAGCCAGGGAATATCTTAACAATCTCGGCTCCAAGCGATTCAGCTCTTGATATTTCACTTGCCGATCCGCAACCGGGTGACCATAATACCTTTCTCCTGTTACAGACATCTGCCATTTCTTCGTTAAGGATAGGAGAAACAATGAAATTCGATCCAAGCTGCATGTATAAAACTGCTGTAGGAGCGTCAACCACTGACCCAGTTCCCAATATCATTTCAGGGAATTCTGCTTCTGCAAATTTATTGAGCTGTTCAAATACAACATGGGCATAATCGCCCCTGTTGGTATATTCGAATAATCTTATTCCACCCTTGAAGCATGATTCAAGCACCTTTTTGCATATATCAACATCCTTGTGAAAAAAGACGGGTATCATACCTGCTTCTGCCATTTTAAGGGCTACCTGTATTCTTGTAAATCTTGCCATAATAAATATTGTAATGTATTATTAATGAATTAATTATCTTGATACTCGTCCCGATCCATCTCCTCCAAGAAGTGTTTCAACCTCTTTAACGGTAACAAGGTTGAAGTCGCCAATAATGGTGTGCTTAAGACATGAAGAAGCAACAGCAAAGTCGAGTGCCTTCTGGTCATCGCCAGAGTATGTCAGAAGACCATAGATGAGTCCTCCCATGAAGCTGTCTCCACCACCTACTCTGTCAACAATATGGGTTATGTCATATTCCGGAGCCTGGAAAAGTTTCTTGCCATCCCAGAGAACTCCGGACCATGTATTATGGTTAGCATTGACTGATCCGCGAAGAGTGATGATAACCTTTTTTGCTCTCGGAAATTTTTCCATAAGCTGTTTGCATACTGATTCGTAAGCAGATGCTTCAACATGACCTTTGGTTACATCCACCCCCTGTGGATGTATGCCGAATACCATTTCAGCATCTTCTTCATTTCCCAGGATTATATCGCAACCTGAAACAAGGTCAGGCATAATTTCTGATGCCTTCTTTCCCCATTTCCAGAGGTTCTTTCTGAAATTCAGGTCGGTTGATACTGTTATTCCCTTCTTGTTGGCTGCAACAATAGCTTCCTTGCAAACAAGGGCAGCTCCCTCTGAAATTGCAGGAGTTATACCGGTCCAGTGAAACCATGTTACACCTTCAAACACGTTATCCCAGTTTATCATGCCTGGTTTAATCTCGGCAATAGCGGAATTGGCACGGTCATAAATAACTTTACTTGCTCTTGCCACAGCACCGTTCTCAAGGAAGTAGATTCCAACACGGTCACCTCCGAAAACGATCTTCTCAGTACCGACCTTGTATCTTCTGAGTTCCATGAGGCATGATTCGGCTATATCATTTTTTGGAAGGCGTGTAACATAATCCACCTTCATCCCGAAATTGGCAAGCGATACTGCCACATTGGCCTCACCCCCTCCGAATGATGCACAAAGCTGTTTTGCCTGGCTGAACCTTTCAAAACATGGTGGTACAAGCCTCAGCATTATTTCTCCGA
>Ga0315283_10005729_pt1 | contig 11001 bp, 8 predicted proteins | sample YL17G09_0_MG_FD_204541 | JGI IMG/M metagenome (GOLD analysis project Ga0315283, IMG submission 204541) | Sediment microbial communities from Yellowstone Lake, YNP, Wyoming, USA - YL17G09_0 | ecosystem: Environmental > Aquatic > Freshwater > Lake > Sediment | place: USA: Wyoming | collected...
TTTTCGTTCCATCTCAACATCCACAAATTTGATATTGTCTTTCGCGGAGAACAACAGGACGATATCGTACTCAAGGCAGAGCCATTTTACAATCAACTGGTCTATTGAACACCAATTCTTCAGGTAAAAAAGGCCTTCCTGCATTGGCGGATATTGGTCAGGAGAAAACTCTACGATGAAAGAATTGACCCCCAACTCTTTGCCTTTTTCGATATCCTTTAATGTCTGAGGAGTATTTATCCAGCCCATATTATCACCCGCAAAATTGTTGCCTTAGTTCTATTCTTTTATTTCCATCCCTAAATTCAAGCTTCATGCCGGGTTTCCCCGCTGGCATACCAGAAGATGGGTTTATAGGCTCAAGCGCCCGGGATTGAATGCCAGCTTGCGCCATTATTTCTCTAAGCACCATTTCTTCTGAACAACACTTTTTCTCTTCCATGCCTGAGAACTTGATGCGGTACACTTCTCCTAACGGCAGTGTTATTTCTATTCCTTTTCCGGAAGGCATCTTTCCCTGGATTACCACACTGCTGCGCGGGTTGTTAGGGTCTTTTTGATACATCTCTGCTCCATAACCAAGATATCTTAGCGCTTCAAGAAAACAGCCTGCCACATGTTCCCTTTGGCATTCTAACTTTTCATCCGCACAAGCTTCCTGCCTGACTTTTTCTAATTCCTTGTACATCTGGCCAAGAGATATCATGGCGGTCTTATAGTTGCCTTTTGCAAGGTCTTTTTTGATAGCTTCTATTCTCTCCTGGAGCCTGTCAAATTCCTCTTGTTTCCATTCTTTAATTAAATCACCACCCGCTATTCTTATTGCTGTCTCAATTTCGGCAAATTTCATTTCAGCTTCTTCCCGCTCGCGCTCCATTGCCTCGCGTTCATATGCCTTTTCCGTTTCCTTCCTTAAGCGTTCTGATGTTTCGTAACGGCTCTGCCACTCCCGGCTCTCTTGTTCCTTCTTGAGAATAAGTCTTTGGTTTTCTTCCAATGCTCCAAGTAGCCTTAAAGTTTCCCTGCTGGTTGTTTCATGCAGATTCGTATTTCTTTCTATTCTTGCTTTGAGCTCATCAATAACTGCTTCTGTCTCTTTAATTGATTCTAAGAGCTTTTCTTCCTTGCCGGTAAACTCCTCTTGTTTTTTCCTTCTTTCCAGCTCTCTTTGTTCGGCTTTCTGTCTTTCGAGCTTTTCCTGAAGCTCTCTGAGCCTCCTTTTCTCATCTAAGAGCTCGTTTTCTCTTTTTTTGCGTTTTTCTTCTTCGAGCTTTCTTTGGTTTTGTAAAACGCTATTATCTTGGAACGATTCTTCACTGCGTGCTTCTTTTTTTAATTTAGCGAGGTCTAAGTTCTGGATTTCTGACATTTTCCTGGCACGATCCTCGCGATCCCTGGTCTGTCTGGTTGAAAGGATTAAAAGACGATCACCCTCCTCCCTTTCCCGCTCTTTTTGTTTATCGTGCTCTGTAGAAATGCTTTTATTGTACAGACTGTTAACCCTGTCTAAAGCGACAAACGAAAGATTAAAGCTTCTGTATGCTGAAAAATATTTCTCATCAGAAAAATAGACTAACCACTCAGACATTGCTCTCCTCCATTTGGGTTTGCTCGATTAATTCTGCCAGCCGTTGTGCCAGCTCATTAATCTCAGGGATATTTTTTGCTTTCTCCCTGACGACTTTCGTGCTTTCTAAAATCAGTCTTAACTCTTCTTGTTTACTTTTCAGCTCTTCTGTCAGTTTTTCCTTAGTGAAAGCAACATCCTCAGTTTTCTTTTGGGCAGCTGTCAGATTATCATTTAATTCCTTTACCTTTAAATCGCAGGCCTTTTCCTCATCTTCCAGGGCTTTAATCTGTTGCGGGGCACCCTTAAGAAACTCTTTCTTTTTCTCTATTCCGGACTCAAGCTTTGCCAATTCTTTCTTTGCCTGGCCAATATCCTCGTTTAGCTTAAACTCTTCCTGAGAAAAACTGCTAGCCTTCTTTTTCATACCTGAGAGCTCTTCTTTTTTCTGCTTAAGCCGCTCATTAAGGCCTGAGTTTAACTTCTCGGCTTCTTTAATCTCATGTTCAGCTTTATTGATTTCCTCTTCTGTAACTGGGAATACCACTTTTTCTTCATCAGCTTTCTTCTTTAAATCCTTAAGCTTATTGCATAACTCTTCAGCAGTGCCGAGACGCAGCATTTCAGCTTCGAGTTTCTCGGCAGAGATTAGCTTCTCCGCGGCTTTTTTCTCGCGTTCCTTTACTTCATTTAAAAGAGAGGTGAGCCTTGCTGATTCATACTTGAGTTTCCGCTCAAGATTCTTAAGTTCCTTTTCCTTTTTATTCAGCTTACGCGCTTTAGACTGTAGTTCAGATTCCTTGGAGTTATGTTCTTTATCTTTCTCCTTAATCCCGCTGAGCGCTTCCTGTAAAGGCGTTTTCTTTCTAAGTGTATCTAGGTGAAGCCACTGGTTAATATTAGCTGTTCCTTCAGTTTCTTCTTGGGCAATAACCATAAGCGAGCCGTCTTCTGTCAGGCACCAGAGAAGGCCGTCAGGAGAAACCTTGCAGTCAATTATTTCTTCCGCAATAAAACCACCATCCACAATGTCTCCTCTAAAGTTGAGCATGAAGATTGCGCCGTATTCGCAAGTGACCACAATGTGATTAACTGCACTCAATACGTCTTTAACGGTAAAAGGAAGTTCTCTTGTGAATATTTCTCTTTTGTGCTCGTCAAAGACCATCACAGTCTTACTTTGCACCCCGGCAAAATACGGCATGTCAAAAGGGGTTTCTACGGCCCTATATATAGGTAGAGGAAAACCCCCTAGCTTCCCGGCTGGCTTTGCCCCAGAGAATACCTTGACGCTTTGAATCTTGTTACAGATATAGGTTTTTGCTCCCGTATGGGTTATTGAAATCTCAACCGGCTCTGCCTCTTCGATGTAAAGCCTTTTTATTGCCAAGAAGGTACTGCTTAGACCTTTTAGCCTTAAAACTGTGTTTTCTTTCCTTGTGCTGATGAGCTCAAGATCCAGGCTTTTTATTCTGCGCGTCCCCAGATAAAAGGAGCTGGAATCTGGCCCGGGAAGCAGAGCATGTATCAGATTCTTTCGCTTCACAATCCTATTGGTCCTTTCTCTTAAGTTGTAGAAACATAGCGTCCGAACGTCCGTAGCCACTATTGCCCGGTTATCTGCAAACACCCCTTCCTGCATTTTATCGCGGCATTCAAACTGGCTAATGCAATTGCCATCCAAGTCAAAGAGTGTAGCTCGATTCTCTTTAAATAAGAGACAAAACAGACCAAAATCTGTGGTAAATTTTGTTACTCCTATTTCTAATGCTGGTATTTTATGTATACATCTCAACATGGTGCACCTCCTTCTAGTTTTGCCTTATGCGCATACGTATAGAATTTATTAATTCTGAATGCATACGGATAATGCTTTCGTAATTACCGGCAAGCTCAAAAGCAGTCGGAACCCTTACACTGCTGGGAAAATTGTGCCTGAATCTGTTTAGATAGGCTCCCATTAACGCAGTGCGGTCATCAAAAGAAAGCGGGTCTACCTCTGTGCGCAAGACATACTCAATATAGGCTTCTTCCTCCTCTTTCTTTATGGCCTGATACAAAACGTCAATCACTGCCCGTAAGCCGCCACGAATACCCCTGCTTGCCATTTCATATGCCCCACTTGAGCCGCCGATATTCGCAAACGCCCGATCAATGATATTTACTGCCTGCGACGAAGCCATATAGCGCGGCACCGCTGCATTACCGCGGGTTGCGCACAACTGATACTGTACAAATCTGGTTGCTTCCTCTTCAAATTCCGCAGAGGAATTTACAATACTGCGCGTCAGATGATACCGCTCCCTTGCTGTATCGTGCTTCATCCCGACCACATTGGTAATGTTTACTTCGTCCAAGAGCTCTAACATCTTGTTAAGGTTTGCCATGGCAGCCTCCTAGGTTAAGAGTTGTTTTCTGGCTCTTAATCTTTAAATTATGATAACTAACCTGGGTTATTCTGTAGATGTTATTACCTGCTGCGATAAACGACATGCTGTGCGTTTCGTAGCAAAATGCAAATTCTCCTGTTCTGGAATCCTCTTTCCTCAGAACATAAAAGTGTGTCGGTTCAAGGCTGATATGCGTAGCGCGCTCTACAATCCACATGGCGCCTCGCCGTAGCTCTGTCAACCTATCGACTTCAGTAATTATTTCAGATATGGAGATATCCCGATACCAGGGCCTTTGCGATGTCAGATTCTTAAATATTATTTCTCTCATGTTATCCCCCTAGATTTCGTCATACATTGCGCTTTTTTTGTTCATAGCTTCCCTTGTCACAATATTACCGGTATCTTTACTTACCTTGGTATAATAACGCTCAAATGAATTCTGCTTTATCTCATCCAAAAAGCCCTTACCGATTTCTTTCGGGGGACCAAAAGTTTTCATATTAACAATGTTGTAATCGGCAACCTTAAGATAGGCATTGCCTGTAGTGCGCCGCATAAGGGAATTTATATCCACCATGCCGTAAAACTCCTTAAAAAACTGCTGGGCATCTTCCCATCCAAGCGACAGGACAATCCAAGTACCTATATTACCCATCGCTGATTTTATCGCCTCATTCATATACTCTTTCTGCTGAAAGGCCAATATTAAGCGGACGTTGAATTTACGCAGTTCCCTAAGGCTGTGCTCAAGACTCTTGGTCGGATACCTGTGAAACTCATCGATATATAGGTTAAAGGGCGCTCCTATCTCTGTATCCGAAGTCTCATCTGTTATCAAATCCATCCTGGACATTGCCGCATTGTAGAATGAGGAAAACAGGCAGCTACCGAGAATATTTGTCAGGTCGTTTCCCAAGATGCCAGACCGCAGGTCTACCAGTAAAATCATTCCGTTGTCAATAATCTCCCTGAAATTTATTTTGTTTTCTTTCTGCGAGAAAATTCTTCTTGCCCTTTCCGGCTGCAAGAATAAAGTCAACTTACTTGCGACGCGCTCTATTGAAACAATGTGCTTAAAATCCTCTTTCCAGAATAATTCCTCTTCCTTATTCTTAAGGAATGGCAGGATAAAGTGCCGTAATTTTTCCCCTTCACTATTCTTGGCAAGAAGTGTTCTCACATCGGATAAAGACAAACCAGGCGTTACCGCAATTGCATAAAAACAACGCCTTAAAATATCTTCTATGCTCTGGCCCCAGGCATTTGCCGGATAAAGATATTTAAATCGCAGCACATTGTCATCAACGGTCTTGTCAATATTCTTTCCGTCCTTAAGAAAGTTACAGCAAGGGACATATTCGTCGTCGCAGAAAGTCAAATATACAGTTCTCTCGATGTCCTTTCTTTCTATCTTCCGTGCTAATTTGTGTACGTGCGGTCCGTGCGAATCAAAAAATGCAACCCCGCGTCCTTTACGAATATCATCAATACCCATATTTACCATTTCCGCGCTTTTTCCTTGGTCTATCCGTCCGATGATTGCGGTATGGTTTTTTCTGACTCTTTCAGGCTGGGTTACAATTACCCTCTCACCGGCATAATCGCTGTAGCCAAGTACTACTCCTTCTGCTTGCCGTAGCTCCTGCGGCACCCTGAAGCCGGTTATTCTGTCAAGAGGGTAATTTTCGTTTTTCAATACTTCCTCTATAGGGAAATGGAAGAAGCCTAAGGTCTCCCTGGTATTAAAAAGAAATCCGCTATGATACACAATACCGGCAGCTATCCAGCTTATAAGCTGCTCAGGGGTGTTTATGATGCCCTTATAATCTGTCTTATCCATGTAATTAAGATTCTCTCCGGAAAACTGGAAGTTCCGAAAAACAAGTGATAGGGTGTTTAGTATATCCTCTATATTTGCTCTCCTTGAAACAACAGCACATCTTGTGGCCACCGCAACGATGGGAGAGTCAAGCTTACACTTATTTCTTTCTTTATTTCCAAAATCCGGATAATTGCACCTGGAAAGACTTACTTTCCCATATCTTGCTATTTCCGCTTCGACCTCAATAAGGCTTAAGATGTTTTTGGACCAAGGATATACCGTTGGCTTGATTATTACCTGATAGATTCCCAACTCATCATTCCCTAAACTGCTCAAACCTGTATAAAGTGATACTAGCGGTGATGACTTGATGTTTTCATCTAAAATTAAATTTCTCCAATATTCCGGATATGGATAATAATCCCTTAAACCAAAGCTGCACTCACTACTAGATGTATAATCTAGTACCTTAGAAAACTTGAGGAAAGGGTTTACCCCGATATCGCATTCAACAGTTGGAAACCTTGCTTTTAAAACATTCTTTACGATAGATACCTCATCAAGGTCTACGGCAAGGACGTGCGCAATCGTTGTCTTATTCCCCAAGATCATAAAACTTATGGGATTCTTTGCCATGCTTAGCTCTCTTAAGAAATCTACCTCCTGCCACCTCAATTTATTCTCACAGCGAAACCATAATTGCATATAAACCACCCTTACAACTTTTCTGGGATCCGGTCTTTGCTGAAGATTAAAACTTGATAGATTCCCACTTAAGGTATTTAGGGTAAAGGAATGAAAAACCGGCTCAATGTCCACTGACCGCCGTTGCAGTAACACCCTATGCCCTTCAGCAGAAAATGAATCCTGTACTTCCCCTTGAATCCCGCCAATGACTAAAGCCTGATCGTTTAAGCTAAGCCGTTTTTTCATTGTTATCCTGCCTTTCTTACCAGGGCCTTCAACTCTGCCTCTCCGGAAACATGCCAAATCGGCTCAAAAAAAGTATTTGGGCTTATTTGTTCGTTTAAAACAAGCCAAAATAACCCTGCTGGCGCAATCTGGCTGCATATCTTTTTTAAGTTCTCTAAGTATGAAACCGGCTGTACAATCAACAGCACGCGGAAACCCTTAAAATCATAAGAAAATAAGTCGGCGTAATCTTTGTATAGCCCTTGCTCCCAAAAAGCAACATAGGCTTCTAGTTTATTACGGATATTTTGCTTTCTGCCTTCCAAGGTCTGGGTTCCTCTGTAAATCTCAAAGAATAAGAGCGACTTGGCAGCTTCCTGCTTACGGTTAAAGCATATCAGGCCGTCAGGGATTATTTCAGTGTCCACGCCGTTGATAACGACGCTTTGAGTCATGGATTTCTTAAGCTTGGTAACTTTCCCGTCAAGTTGCTTATATTCAGGGATAATTTTTGATTCATAGCTTCCGCATTGCTTGCACGCCTGCCTAACGCAGATAATAAAATCCGTTATTGCCAGCTGATGCAGCAATAGCGGCGAATAGGCTGATGGTTTCGTTAGGCAAACTTCATCCTGCGAATATCCGAAGAACTGAATAATTTCCTTGGTTTTCCTTTGCCTTAGGTAATAAAGACGCTCCGGCCTTCCGCGGCCAAAGTATGGCTTGTCGCAATAATCCAAATACCCTTCTTGGTGTAATTGGTTTAATCGCTCCCTGGCTTTTTTCTCGTTAGGAAAAAGCTCAAGATTAACCAGCTGCGTTGCAGTAAGGGCATTGTAATTAAAGAATTCCTTAAAGCACGCTATGTCTCTGTCAGTAAGCCTAAAACCTTGCATATTACTCATCCTTTCCAAATAGAGGCCGTTCCGGGTCATCCTTGCTAAATAGCCCGCCAAATGCCTGCCGAGGGCTAAATCCTCTCATTAGCTCATCATCAGTTGCCATCGGGAGTATGCCGAACTTGTCCAGGGTATGCCTTGTTGCCCTGGCTCCCCCTGCTTCAACCACTACATAGCCTCTGTAATTAAAGCCCGCTAAAACACCCAACACTTCTTTTATGGGCGCGTTTCCTTCACCCAGTAAAAGATGAGAATCATCTAGGCCACGGTTATCCGAAAGATGCAAATTATAAATCACTCCTGCCCTTGCTAAATCCTTTACTTGAGAAACAAGCCAGCCGCAAAATGCGCTTCCTTGATAGAACTGCCGGAATAAGTTCAAATGCCCCACATCCAAGGTAGCGCCGATGACTTCTTTTGCTAAACGGTTACTTTCGGATATTCCGTAGCCTTTTTTCTGAAGCCTCATTGAAAGCTTTCCCCTTGACTGCTCGATTATCTCTAAAAGCTCACTTATGTGACTGCCATACATTTGCGGCTGAGGTAGGTTTTCTATTGCCAGGCGTATAGGGCTATGACGAGACGCGCTAATACAATACTCAGCTATCTCGGCAATCGTTTCAGAAAGCACTTCCAGCCCATGCTCCTCAAGTGGCTTTATTTCGCGCAGCTCTCTTACGATATTTGAGAACTGCGGCCAGCCTGCTGTTAAAGCCTGTCTTCCGGACTCAATAATGCGCTGATTATTTGTCAGCTCGTCTTCCAGCAAAGAAATAATTGACCTAGTGTCTTGAGGCACGGGAATACCTAAAGAACTAAGCCTATCCGGAATAGTCCTTTCATGCTGCCATATCTCTTGGGATGATGATTTGATAAGGCTTCGGCAGTAGTCAAGCGTATCCTGAAGCTTATCCCTGCGCGCCTGGGCATCACTAAGGGTTCTTTCTACTTCCAGAAGACGCAAATACATTGAATTTACCTGAGCTGCACTTTGCAAGTACAAGAAATCCTTAGTAATCTCTTTTTGTAATTTTCCGCTTTTTTGCATCCGCCGGCTGTATTCAGCAAAAGTTAACTCCTCGCCCTTTATTCTACCGTTCTCACCCGTAGCCAAGCGCGGAATAGGCTGTTCGGTAATAGAGGTAAGGATTGGTTTTCGGTCTCTGTCTTCAAGCCACAGAGGCCTGCCGCGGCTGTCTTTTGCCTGCTGCGGTATGTAAACCCTGTCCTGCTCTGATATGCCGCCGACTAGTGCCTCGGTTACAGGATCAACCAGGTAATAAGTTTTCATGGTTTCCTCAGCGAATACCCCTGGCTCAATATCTGATATTGGCCTGGGAAAACTATTAGGATGAATAACCACGTCCGTGTCTTTGTCATTTATTTTACAGGCAAAATCTATTGCTGCCTTCGCCTCACGGACAGTCCGGTTACGCTCTTCAGGAGAAAAACCCCGATTGACAAAACCAGATGGATTAAAATAGGGTGAAGCGTGTATCGTAAAGGTTACTGCGCTAAGTTTGCCTACCTGCCTAATCTCTTCAACCGTAGACGAAGAGAACCCAAAGCTTCTCGCTATGTTATTCTTATCCAAAGAGCCAATCTCAATGTGCCTGGCGCCACTATTGGCTACCTTTTGGATCTCTTTAAGCAGATTCTCTTCACCATCAGCTATAATCGCAATTCCAACCCGGATGTTACTTTTGCAAAGATATTTGCCAATTTCTTCATAAGTATAGTCGTTCATGATGCCTCCCTTTGCTTTTCTCTTTTAGATAATATATTTTCTCGGTTTTTATAAACGCACGATTATCGTTGATACTCTCTGTCTAAATTATAATTCATTATAACGATTTTGTCAGGGAGTCGGAACTCCGCCGGAAAGGGGAAAATGACTATGCCACTGTAAGAATGTTAGAAGGCAGGAACTTATGGGGGGGTAAGACGAAAAGAGTCTAACCTAATACAAATAAATAGGTTAGCAAAAAATTGAGGTTATTGGGTAGTTAAAAAGGTAATTAAGGCAGGCTAAAGGTGAGGAGTTAAAAACCTAGATATAATCCTATCTCTTCTCTTTCTTTTTGGTTGTATTTTAATAATTCATAAAACTCATCGCATTGCTTTAGGAATTTCTTCCATTCTCTAAGCCACTGGGCATCGTGGAATTTCCAACCCATTATCTTGATAGCTTGCGATATGACAAAGACATGCCTGAGCATAGGCCTGAGTTCTTGCAGCTCTATTTTTTCACGATCGAATCTAAGCTTATCCATAACTTCCTTTGTCATTTGGAAATCAATTTCTCTACCGCCCGCTTTTCTGCAATCTAACTCCCAGAAGATATCGTCTATCGTTTTCTTGACGGTCCAACGGTGTTCAGATTCAAAGTTACGCAAGTTTTCATTAATAATAATACACTGCGGATCCGCCTTAAATATCCCCAATCTAATCTTACCTTGTCCAACTAGCCTATCAAGAAAGACGCTTTTATCTGCTGGCTTGTTATAAGAACCTTTCTCAAGCACATCCTTCAGGTCTGAGGGGTAATCCTTAATATGCCTTTCTGTCCACTTCAGCTCTTTTTTTACGTCAACCCAGCCATCAGGTTTCTTTATCTTACAAATCGCCAGATATGCTAAATCTACAAAAAACCGTTCCTTTACCGTAACCTTTTTGCCATTAATTTTTACGGTTGGCTTGCCAAATTCGTCTAAATCCAGTTCTAACATCTCATCTTCGTAAGCTACGCTTTTCAATCCTTCCACCGATTTACCTTTTAGAAGATCACGCATTTCCTGCATGTCTGACTCAAGGTTCTTAAGAATTTTTAACTTGAGCGCTTCCTCTGCCTTATGCTTTTTGCTTACCCCTTCTAATAACGCAAGGAATTGCCCGATCTTCCCTGTTTTTTCTACTTCTTTAATCGCTTCATATAGAATAGACGCTGCCTTTACTGCATCGTGCTGAATATCAGTCCGCGTCGTATCGTATAAGTCAGATAAACTCCTTCTCCACACATAAAGGCTTCTTGAACTTCTGTAATTTTTCTCGATATGACTCCACGCTGATTCGAAAAAATATTCGCTACAGCCAAAAACACGGATTATAAATTTCTTAATGAATTGTTTTTCTGTCATATAAACAACCTTTCGTTTAACTGCTATGCTAATGATTTATAGCCGCCCAAAAAAGTTTCTAGAAGTATCTTATGCGTATTTGTGCAGTTGTTGTAATCCGGCTTGTTTTTCCCTGCGCAATCTCTTATTCTCTTGCAAGGTGGTGAATCAAGAACTGCGGATAAATGTCTTGCTTCATAACAATAAAGCTCTTTGCCGGTAAATAACTGATCATATAAGTCAAGGTAAAACTCAAGTAAAAGCTGATCCTCTCCCGCATCCCCCCAGCCCG
>Ga0315283_10005730_pt1 | contig 11001 bp, 10 predicted proteins | sample YL17G09_0_MG_FD_204541 | JGI IMG/M metagenome (GOLD analysis project Ga0315283, IMG submission 204541) | Sediment microbial communities from Yellowstone Lake, YNP, Wyoming, USA - YL17G09_0 | ecosystem: Environmental > Aquatic > Freshwater > Lake > Sediment | place: USA: Wyoming | collected...
CCACCGCCGCTGCCGCTGCCAGTGCTCTCGAATCAGCCGATCCAAAGAGCTTCGTCCTCACGTGGCCTCCCACCGCACCATCTCCTGCCCCTCGCTTGCTCGCGACAATAACGCAGCTCGTGACGCAGGGCTACTCCCCTCTCGTGGTCGACGCCGCCTCGGTACCGCTTCAAAACTACGACATGGTGCTCTACGGATTCCCCAAGGACGCGGTTTACTTCGCAGATACGAGTCCGGGCATCGGGGATGAAGTGCGACGACCTTTTAGCTCAGAGACCAGCGACGACAGCAAAACTTTAACCGTCGAAACGATGTATGCTCCTTCTTCGGCCTTCACTGCCAACTTTATGCAGGCTTGGGCCGTGAAGAAGCTCGAGAGGCAACATGGCCAGGAAAGAGCTGCTGCTTCTGCTTCTGCTTCTGCTGCTGCTGGTGCTGCTTTAGCGGCGGAGGACACGAAACTGCTCAGTATCGCCGACCTCAAAGCCCTCGCGGCCTGACGACTCGAGACCATGAGCGGGTTCACGCCCTGCCCCTGGCGCGGCGTCTCTGTGGAAACGCTGCCCGTCCACTGGTTTGCGCCTCAATCTGCGTTTTTCGGGAGCGGGTGGACAAGGCGCGCGAGAAAGCACGCGTTGTTTTTGGACATGAGCAGTGGAGGTGGTGGTCGTATCAACGGTGGTGGTGCTTCGAGCGTAGCGTCACGTTCCTCCTCATTGTCTCTTTCCAAAACGATCTTCCGCCTCCGACAAGCTGGCAAGTGGCACGCTCCGGCTCGCTGCCCGACGTTCTCTACGCTCTCTCGTTTATCCAGAGATCTCACGCAGGAGACTGTCTTCGACGAGCTAGCTTTACACGCCGAGTTTTTTTCCTTTGTGCGGGAGCGCAAAATCGCGTGCGCTGTGCTCCCCGGGTTTCGCGTTCCTTTGACAGGTGCGACTCTGCCTGTGGATGTCTTGCTAGATTTGGAGACAATACACGCCTCTGCAGGCACGCAGGCGACGATCCTGCCTCGCACTCAGGACGTGGAAGAAGCGAGCCAAGGTTATGTTGCGTTTGATCGTGTTTGGCATCGCAAAAGCAAGCAGGCGAGGAGCTCTTTGTTGCAGCACTCGAGAAAGCAGAAGAATTTGCCTGAAGACGACCTCTGCTCTGCTTTTCATCAGATCGCGCCGTCGCCATCGCCTACCGCCTGCCTCGCCAAAGGCATCTCGCTCGCTGTTAACAAAGCAAGATCTGCTCTGCCTTCGTCGTCGTTTGCTTGCGTACTCGACGCACGGAGAACCGTAGAAGAGGTCGCTCTGACGGGCTTGCGGGGTGCGAGGGGTATCGCCGAGCTTGCCGCCATGGTCTCGAAAGCTACCGCTGCTTTGAAAACTTCCTCTTCTCCTCCTGACGCCGCTACCGTCTTGCTCACGGGCGCGTGGCGGCTGCTCCCGCGTGGGTCGTTTGGAAATGTTGCTTCGTCGTCCTCCTCCCTTTCGTCGTCACATGTCGTCACGCTCTCGGACCTGCACTCGCACGACCAGAAACTGCAGTGCGCTCAGGAGCTCAACCCAAAGGCGTCGCCGATGGCAGACGAGGCGTGGGCCGGCATCTTGGAGGCGCTGCTTTGCCGGCATTCTGTGCTCTCTGTCGACGTGTCGCGGCAGCTCTCGTCATCCCTCTTGGACGCCGGAACGAAAAGCGCTCCTCGATCGAAAGCAGCAGCAGCAGGTCACCGATGGAAAACCACCAAGAAAAACTTCGCCGAGCTCGTCGCAAGGCATATCCCGCCGTCGATCCTGCTCGAGGACGTGACGGCGTTCGCCAAGTGGCTGGCCAGGCCGGACAGGCCCAACCTCGTCCGCGGCCGGTCGCTCCAGTTTCTTCTTGCGGGCGAAGGAGGAGAAGGAGTTGAAGGTGGTGGTGGTAAGAAACAGCTCAGCGGCAGCAACGGCATCTCGTCCGCGTCAGCATCAGCAAGCAAAAGCCCCTCCTCCTCCCCTCGCCACGAGGCCGCACTCCAGTCGTTGTCGATGCTGGTCCCGACCATCGCGGAGACTCAGGCCGACTACGCCTTCCTCCCGGCCGCGGCCGACGCGACCACAGGTAACTTACTCCCTTGGTCGAGCGTCACGGAGATCGGAGAGCTGTACCGCGTGCGCCCCACACTGCTCCCTCCGAGCCTGGCCGCGATGATGCACCCGGAAGCGGTGCTGGAGTTTCTGCTTTCGCCCGAATCGTCCACGCTGCCTTTGAAAATCGTTGCTGTAGAGGAAGGAGGAGCATGGCAGAAGGGAAACATCGCGAACACTTTCGACCATCTTTCTCAAGATGCTGCATTTCGCACGACTGTCGCTGCCCTCGGTCGCGCGAAGCGAAGTGAAGCTGCGTTATTGAAGCCGATGACGAAGACAAAATTGTGGGCGCTGCCGCCTGCTGCCGCCGCGGGGCATCAACAAAGCAGGGAATCAACGTTGCCGGTTTCGAGCATGGGCGCGAGCGACGACGTCGTGGTGCGGCTGAGGAGCTGACGTTACATGTTTTTTTTGTTTTTTTAAATTATGCCTTCTTAAATTCTGTGTACTTGTCTGCGTGTGTGTGAGTCTTTTTCTTCCTGTCAACTTTTTCCCTCTCCTTGTTTCGTTCATTTCTTGGTTCACATTACTTCCTACCTGCCGAGTCCGCATGCCGTTGCTGCGGATGCTTTTGCTTCTCTTGTCAACTTGCTTCTTGTTTCATTAGGGCGCGGAGCGGGTTCCACCTGCAGTCCCTACGAACTTTGCTCCTTCTTCCTTCTCCATCTCGATCTCTTTCAACCGCACGAAAAGTTACAAAAAACATTTAAAATGCCGTTCGGGTCGTGCTCCAAAGCGCACGCTGTCGCTCTGGCGTTGCTTTGCTGCTGCACGGTTTTGATCACGCTACCGGCGCCCAGCAGTGCGCTCAAGATCTCTCGCGACTCGAGTATCACCGTCCAAAGCAAAAGCAAAAACCAAGGCCACCGCAAGAGCGTCCGTGATGATAATGTCCGCGGCACCTCTTCCAGTGCAGCAACAAAGGTCCCGCTGTTTAACTCTCTGTTCTGGGACGAGGGCATGGACGTCACTCGATTCCACACCTGCCTCAAGGCGGAGCTCTCGCGCGTTATGCTGGACCTCTCCGCCGAGGAAGAAAAGAAGACTGAGAAGGACAAGCGGGACTCTTCTTCATCATCGTCTCACCGCCAACGACAACCCACCGCCCTCGTCGTCGGCGTCGAGTACGGCACCGAGGTGATCGAGCTCGCGCAGGCCGGGTTCGACGTCCTCGGCATCGAGCCGTTCCCGGAGTACGTGGCGCACGTCGTGAGCGAGGCCGCAAAGGCAAACGTGCTCGACAAGGTCAACATCTACTCGGCGGGTGCAGGGGCAGCGCTGGGAAACATGAGCATCACGTACTATCAGGGCTCGGTGACGACGCCCATCGTCCGCCTCGACGACGTCGTCAAGGGACGGACTATCGACATCCTCTCCGTCGACGTGCACGGCGGCGCCACCAACTACGACGTGCTCTTGGGGGGCAAGGAGTCTCTCGGCGGGGGGCTCTTCAAGTCCATCTGGTGCGAACTGTTCCCGGACACGCGCCCCAAGGAGGAAGGCGGTGACTGGGGCATCAAGTTGCTCGACCTGCTCCGAGAGCACGGCTACGTCTTGTATGATCTGCAATGGAGCGGCGGCGCCAAGTCCTGCGAGCTCGAAGGTATCCCGTCCAACTTGTGCAGGGAGCTCAAGACGCACGGCGGGGCGCGCCCTCTCGACTCGGGGAGGGCCTACCTCGAGGCCATGCACAGCATGCTGGAGACAGATTTCCAGTACCTGCAGACAGATTTCGTCGCGGTGCCTCGTGCGATGGTGGGGCGCGTGGAACCCGCTTTCAGAAAGGCGTCGGCTGCGTGCAGGCAGAAATTATAATTAAATAATGACAAAGTGGCGGCGGCGAAGACGGTGCGACGAAGATGATCTCGCTCTGTGGCTTTCAGACGATCTGATCGCCACGTCGCCTTATCTTCCCTGAGCAAGCAACGGGGGCTTTCGGATCGCTGTCTCTTCTTTGGTTGAGAAAAAACAAAAAAACCTCCACTACAAGTTTGCCTTTCGTGTATATAACTTTCGTGACCTTGGAGCAAAGACCTCAATGATACCTCATCTATGAAAAGAAAAAAGGGTAGACATCGATGCCCGACGCAATCCCTCCTCCTTTTGCTGTCTCACACCTTTTGCTGTTGTTCTCTCGCGTCCTGCTTCTCTCTCCTACTTAAACGCGGGCAAACAGCAGGTTGTTGCACATCATGCCGCTTTGGCACGGGAATCCGGCCGCCTGCAGCACTGGGTGGCACCCTGGCGCCTCGTCGTCGGGGTGGCAGCCGCCAAACACGGTCTCGACCAGGCGCAAGCCAGAGTCCTTGGCCAGCGCGTACAGCATCCCCAGGTGATGGGCGTGCGCCTCCGTCTTGAGCCATTTCCGGCTCAAGTGGATTTCGATCGCCAGCTGGCCGACCGTGCGCAAGAAATCAGGATCCTCGAGCAGGATGTCCTGCGCCAGCGCGTACTCGCATCCTTCGCAGTCCATCTTGAGCACGTCGATGCGGTCGTGCCTCAGGAATTTCTTCAGTCCTGGGACGGTCGTCACGAGGTCCCACTGCGCGTCTTCGGTTGCGTCCAAGGTCCGCGCGGCGATGTTGTGGAAGGTGACTTTGCGGTGCAGCTTCGAGGGGTGCGTCACGCTGGGGTCGAGCGCCACGCCCTTGCACCCCCAGTCGTCGGCCATCGCCGTGTCAAACGTGTAGTCTTGCTGGATGCCGTAAGAGTAGAAAGTGCAGGGCCCTCGGGGCTTGAGCTCGGCGCACAGCGAGTGCTCTCCGTACGCAACGCCCATGCCCACGATCTTGCATCGCTTCGATTGCTGCGTGGCGAGCATCTCCCGCCCAAATTCGGCGAGGTGGTGGGATGCCCTGTTCTTCAGGGTTTCCAAAGTCTGGAGGCCTTCTGCATGCTGCTGGCCGTACTGCCTAGGGCTGGTTCCGTGCATTTCGGCGACGACGGAGTGGATTCCGGCGCCCGAAGCCGCTGCTGCTGCAGCAGCAACAGTAGCGTAGCTCTTCAAAGCGAGCGTAGCAATTAACACAGGGTACTGAAGACGATGCATGTTTCTTTCGGAGTTTTGCTCCGTTCCCAAAAACACAAGGAGGAAACGATCAAGCTCTTTAATCCTGTAAAAGCCGGACAAGTGACGTTTTTTCTAGAAAAAAGACCAGGCAGCGAAAAGCGTTTCTTCGGATGAATGGAAGTTTTTCGGATTTTGAGCTCGTCTATCGACCTGGCCGCGTATCGTTGTGTCTTTATTCTAATCAGCGCGATCTCCCGCGGCTGCTAACTGCAAATATCCAGCGGAAGTCTTTGCAATAAACGTGTTTTTTGCCATGAGAGGCAAACTATAAAAGGAACGCTCGCAAGTGCAAAGGAATTGCGACCGGAGTCTCGCATTTTATCATGATTTTACCAAATCATCTCTGCTTCCGAGATGTCACCTTGAAGAGAAAGAAAGGCAACTTTGCTGCTCTTTTCTTGCTGGGTGTCTTTCGGTATGCTGGTACGAGAAAAGTATAGCCCCCAAAAACGAAAAACGGCGTGCCCGTTTCTTCTTCTTTGGAATCAGGAATCAAACAAAACATGACGAACCCCCAACCCCAAATCAAGACCATCACCACCACCACCCCCAAAAAACGGAAAGGAATGCCGACCGGAACGGGAAGAAAGAGGACAACACTCCTTGTCTTTCTGGACCGATCGGCGCCCCTACTTTTCCCTTTCGTGATTTCAAAAAACATCAACCACCTCCTCTTTCTTCGGTGGAAAAAAATAAATAAACAAAAAAGAAAAAATCTTTCATCCGTCAACTCTGTGGTCGTATCCCTCCCCCCCAACCACGCGCGCTCAATAAAAAAATTAAACAGTTTGGTGTTGTTTGCCAAAACCGTGCCACCTCGAAAAAAAGGAAACAATGTGCTTAAAAAAAAAGAGGCCTGAGGCGGTACCTGGCCGTCGTTTTTGCGTGTTTTTCTTCGCCCGTATTCCGCGGCGAGAGAAATGCCTAAACGGCGGCGATATTTCCTGCATCCCTTACCAATCCTGTGTTTTTTTTTCTTTGTAAGCGTGTTCGACGAGACGGTGAAGAATACACAAAAAAAGGAAAACGGGGGCGATGGGATGGAAAAAAAGAATTAGACTCTCCCGCCTAACTTTGCTTCCTCTTTCTTTCACCGCTCGGCGCAAACACAGGTCATTCATTCGCTGGGGGGAGCCGAGGGAGCCTGCCTCTGCAAAGGAGAGCTCTTTTGATGGCGCTGCGGGGGCCACGCCCCACCTCGCGGTTAGGTTCCGATTTCTTTGGCAAGCGAGTGCTCCCTTCTTCTGCCCACGTGCTAGTTACATGTCTGGAAGACGGGAAAGAAAGAGGCAGCCGCCTCGCTCGCTTTTTTTTCTTCATCGACATGGTGTTGTGTGTGTGTGTGGTTTGGGGTTTCCTCTTCATCAACATGGTGTTGTGTGTGTGTGTGGTTTGGGGTTTTCTCTTCATCAGCATGTTTTGTGTGTGTGGGTTGGGGGTTGTGCTTTCCACCATGAAGAAAAACGCAAAGCACTTGAAGAAAAGAGGATGGGAGGGAGTAGCAGAGCTCACGGCAAAAAGTCGTAGAGCTTGCGAAAGAGGAAGCGAACGAATAAGGGCATGTGAAGCTCACAAAGTGCAGAAGAAGAAGAAGTTTAAACACAAGGGAAAGTAGGGCTCACGAAAGGAGTTGTGGACGGGCGACACGCATCGTATCACGATGTCGCCTTTTTTGATGCCGAGGAGGAGGGCGGGCCGCCGCCGGCGCCGCCGCTGCTCGCTTTCTTCTTCTGCTTCGTCGCCCACACACGCTCCTTCCTTTCAAAGATTTATTTTTCCCTGCTAATTCTACTCGAGCTCTTGCTCATATTGAAACACCTGAGCATCTTTTTGTTTTGCTTCCCGATCACCCAGAGAAGATAACCGATTTCGTTCACAGCCAGGCGGCTGCCGAGCCCGACACAAGCCAATTTTGAGCGATCCCCTTTTCAGCGAATGTCAGCCCAGAGTCGACGCTCGTGTAGATGAGTCCTGGAGCCGCAGCGGAGATGAGGTTGGATCCTGCTGGAGCAACAATCTTGGTTCCCGTGCTCGTCATCGAGATTCGCCCCCAGTTCTTAGTCCCAAGAGAAGCCGCCCTAACCCAGTTTGGGTTTAGAACCAAAGTGGGGTTCCGGCTCGTGTACAGAAAGCTCGGGCCTCCAGCAAGCGTAAGCGTCCCAGCAGCCAAGAGGCCTCCATCAGACGACATTGAGACACTGATGAAAGCGTCTGCGCCGTTTCCGACGTTCTGGGGCGTGAAGGTTGCAGCGAAGTTGTCGCTGTAGGAGAGGACATTTGCGGTAGACGCGAGAATTTTGTTTCCATCCGCGGACAAGGCGACATCGATAACGGGCGAGTAAGCGCCGGGATTTGCCGTCGCCTTGAGCGTCCACGTGATCCCACCGTTTATGGTGGTAAATAAGTAATTAGTCGTAACCGCGGCGAGGTCTGATGCGACTGCAACGGCCTTCGTCCCATCGGCACTCGCCTTGACCCTGAAGAAGAAAAGGGGTCCTAGCGCCACGTTGGCGTTGTTGAGCTGCAATCCAACAGTTTGCCTCGTCCAGGTCTTGCCCCCATCCGTGGACGTCGATATGAAGTTTTGGCCAAAAGCGCTGATTGATGTTCGGGCCGCCGCCGCGTACAATTTGCTCCCATCGGCCGAAGATCCAACCGTAGTCCAAACCTCCGCACCTGCTTGCAGGTTCGCGGCGAAAGAGGCGCCGCCGTTGACGCTCGTGTAGATAAATCCATTGACGGGAACAGACGTGGTGTCTGCGTCGACGACGGCGAGTTTTGTTCCGTCGGCAGAAACAGCAACGTCAAGAAAGACACTTAAAGGCGAACCCACGGTTCGACGAGTAAGAGTGGATCCACCGTTTTGGGTCGTGTAGACGCCATCGCCCAAAGCAATGCCGAGCGCAAAGTCTACGCCAACACGAGGAGCAGGAGGAGTAGGAGGAACAGGAGAAGGAGTAGGGGTAGTAGGTCCGCCGCCGAACAAAGTGAAAAAGGGCGCACCGGACAGCCGACGTCGGGAGTTGCTGTCAGTCCCATTCACCGGGACGAACCCGCTGACAGGCGGAAGCGGTAAGCTGGCGCTTGCTGCATCTTGGGGCCAGTACGGAAAGTGCCAAAGTGGTCCCGTGATGTTTTGGGGCTGGTGGTTTGAAAGGGATTGCCATTGAAATGGGGAAAAAGAAAGGAAGAATGTCAGGAAGCAGCGAAATATTATCAGAAAGCAGCGAAATATATCAGGAAACAGCGTGAACCAGCGAGCGAGCGAGCGATGCCTTTGCTTGCAAGGAAGGGCTTTGCTCGAGCGAGCACATACAAATGCAAATGAAAAAAAAGCATTTTGCTCGACCAAGGAATGTATTGGTCGATTAGGGTTAGGGTCAGGTTATGCCAAAAAATAAATGAAAACTAGCGTATTGTTCCTCGGAACGTTTCCTAAAACGTTTTAAAAGAGCTCTTCAGAAGGCTGCAATGGATTCACGAAAGAGACAACGCGAATAGGGGGATTTTCCGTTACTCAACAACATGCACTTACCTCTTGACCCTGGGCAACGACAGCCAGAGACGCCAGGGCGGCCACAACAATGGCAAAGCGGAGACGAGTCATGGCAGAAGAAGCTCTCCTCGTTCTCTTCTTTAGCGAGACCTTGGAAAAGATTTATTGTATGCTCCTCTCCACGTATCCGCGTCGAAAAAAAAGTGTCCGCGAGGAGAAAAAAAAAGTGCGGAGGAAGAGGCAGGCAGGAGGTAAAAGGAAAAAGTGTGACGCGCTCATTTTTTCCTTGATGACCGGAAGTGCCTCATGAAAAACAATTTGCCTCGGAATCTGTAACAGTTGTTCGTGACAATTTGCAAAAATCTGGCACAATCTATTCATCCTCGTCTTGTCGATGTCGACACTGTCGCACGAATCCAACCTCTTCTTTTCTATCTCTCTCACTTTTTTTTGCCACATAGAAATGCTTGCCCCGGTTCCGCAACAGCGCAGTGGATCTTGAGGTTGTCACCTCCCTCGAGCTGACCGGCGAAGGAAGAGTCGGAAACGGAAGCGGTGTTGGAGGAGCACTTCCTTCGAAGCCTCTCTAGACGCTGCGCGTCCATTTTTTCGTCAAAAAGAACGAGCAACTGCACAATACGACAGGTGGATTAACCGAATGCTTTCCGATCCCGCAGGTGCCTCGAGATTCGCTAGGTCCTCGCAAAGGCAGGGAAACAACCTTCCCAGAGTAATTGAGCGACAAGGGACAAGAAGACGCTGTCAAACAGTGTACCTGCGTCCTCCCGACCGAGAGTCTCGCAAACACCTTTGTGGAACGCTTCTTTTTTCTTTCCTTTTACTACCCGAGGGGAATTCGCACCGTTCCGCACGACGCCATAAACATGAAGGACAACACAAAGGCAGGAGCTCTTGGATTCTTCATGACGAATCACGTGAATAAAGAAGAAAATTCACGTGATCCGACTTATCAGTCTTGGGAGGTGTAACGCGAGCAAAGAGGAGATGAATTTCGGCAAACACGAATGCGGTAGATTCAATGCCACACGACGTGTGCCTACTCCGCGTTTGTTTGTTTCATAGAATGAACACAGTTTTTAATGGCTCCATCCAAGTCTTGGAGCAATGAAAAGACATGGTTTATTTGGGGGGAAAATCGTAACTGCTTGGCAAAAAAAAAAGTTTTTCTTTTTCAAACTGTGCAATATATTGGGGACGATCAATTTCTTAACTTTTTGGAGCAGAATCAAGGAGTTTTTCTGCGGAGAAGAATGTCCCTTTTTCTTCTCTCTCTCTCTCTTTTCCTTTTTTTCTTTCCTTCTCTTCTTCTTTTCTTCTGTTTTTTTCTTTCTCTCTTTTCTCTTATTTTCTCCAAAAAAAGGAAGAGGGGAGAAGGTGGTAGATGGAGGAGCTCAAAGAGAGAAAAACCGGAATGAGCAGTAGCTGGACGGGAGGAGGCGTTGAAGGAGGAGAGGGAGGAGGCGGTGGAGGAGAGGAGAAGGAATAGGCGGTGGAGGATGAGAGGGAGGAGGCGGTGGAGGAGAGGAGAAGGAGGAGGAAGAAAGATTTGGTTGCAATTTTTTTCTCTTTTTTCTTTCAAAAAAGAACTAAGGTGGTCTTGGAGGAGCTTGAATCAAAACAAATAGCAGCAGCTCGACGAGAAAATGAGCCAAAAAGAACAGCTCGAAGAGGAAAAACAAAAATACGAAAGAGAAGCTCGAGGAGAGAAAAAAGCACGAGTCATCCCACCTTTAGATGAAGGAAAGAAAGTCCTGGCCGCCGACGCCGAGGGCGCGGCGGCGGCGGCGACGCCTATCGAGCAGGCCCTGCTTAGTTTTTTCTTTTCCTTGCTTTTCTTTCTCTATTCAACCTTGTCGTTTTTTTCACTTGGGTGTGTAAGAGAACGAATGAACATAAAAGAGAAAACTCGCTTGCCCTTCCGGTCGAGAGGGAGAAGAACAGAAGGAGAAGGAGAAAAAGAAGAAAAAAACTCGCTCCCGCTCTCCTGCGCTTGCTCGAGAGGGCAAGGAGAAAAAAAAGGGAAACAAATACTCGCTCGCGCTCTCTCGGGCTGTCGCTCAAGAGAAAAAAGGGACATTAACACAAACTCGCTGACGCCTTTGGCACTCTCTCGAGTAGAAAAAGGAGAGAAAAAAGTGAAAAACGCGCTCGCTCGAGAGGGAGAAGACGAAAGGAAAAATAAAAGTTGATCGCACTTTCCTCTCTCTTTTCTTTTTTTTTCTCTTTTCTCTTGCTCTTTTCTCTTCTTTTCATCCGCTGTCTCTTCTTCTCCCTTCCTTCTCATCCCGCCAGGC
>Ga0315283_10005731_pt1 | contig 11001 bp, 11 predicted proteins | sample YL17G09_0_MG_FD_204541 | JGI IMG/M metagenome (GOLD analysis project Ga0315283, IMG submission 204541) | Sediment microbial communities from Yellowstone Lake, YNP, Wyoming, USA - YL17G09_0 | ecosystem: Environmental > Aquatic > Freshwater > Lake > Sediment | place: USA: Wyoming | collected...
ACCAGCTCCACCCGCCATCGTTTGGGCCTCGTCTTGCCACCTCGTGGGAGTTCTCGCAGGACAATCGCATCCTCACCTTCCATCTGCGAGAAGATGCGGTCTGGTCGGACGGCGTCCCGGTCACCGCCGAGGACGTCCGCTTCACGTTCTCCGTGCAAAAGGACAAGCGGGTCGGCTCGGCTGGCCTCGAGATCAAGGATTTCATCAAGGACGTCGAGGTGGTCGACCCGTACACGGTGCGGTTCCACTTCACCCGCGTCTATCCGTACCAGCTCATGGATGCGAACGACGGCCACATCGTCCCGGCTCACGCCTGGGGGAAGGTGCCGTTCGAGAAGTGGCGCAATACCGACTTCGAACCGATTCTGGTCACCGCCGGACCGTTCCGGCTGGCCAGTCACAACCCCAACCAGACCCTGATCCTCGTGCGCGACCCGGGCTACTGGGCCAAGCCGCACCCCTACCTCGAACGGATCATCTTCCGCGTCATTCCGGAGCTGTCGAGCCAGCTCAACCAATTGATGACCGGGGAGATCGACCTCGTCCAGTCGATCCCGCCGCGGGAGGCGCAACGGATCAAGGATGACCCCGATCTCGAGATCGTCGAGTTCCCGTCCCGGTCGTGGGGATTCGTCGCCTGGAACAACCGCGACCCGTTGTTCGCCGACCGCCGCGTGCGCCGCGCGCTCTCCCTGGGCATCAACCGTAAAACAGCCGTCGACACCGTGTACCACGGCTTTGCCCAGCTCGCGGTCGGACCCGTGCTGTCGTCGATGTGGGCGTTCAACCGTAACCTCCAGCAACTGCCGTACGACCCGCAACAAGCGGCGGCGCTGCTCTCCGAGGCGGGATGGAAGGAGCGCAACAGCCAGGGCGTGCTCACCCGCAACGGTCGCCCGTTCGTCTTCGACCTCGCGTACCCGTCGACCAACACCCTGCGCGCCGAGATCGCGGTGCTCGTCCAGTCGGACCTCGCGCGCCTCGGGATCACGGTCAGACCGCTCCAGATGGAGTTCACCGCCTTCGTCGCGGCCATGGAGAGCGGCCAGTTCGATGCCCTCCTGTGGGCGTGGGAGGAGGCCACCAAGGTCGACCTCACAACGATCTGGAGCTCGCCGAGCGCCAACGCCGGCAGCAACAACTTCATCGGCTACTCCAACCCCGAGGTCGACCGGTTGATTGCGGCGGCCAGAGAGGAGCCCGACTACAGCCGTTCGAAGGTGGTGTTCGACCGCATTCAGGAGATCATCGTCGACGACCAGCCGGTCACCTTCCTGTACGAGTCGAAACAGCTTGTCGGCATCAACCGCCGTATCCACGGCGCCGACATCAACGCGGTGGGCGTCTTCTTCAACATCGAGGAGTGGTACTGGGGCCAGTGATGGTTCGCTGGCTGCTGCGTCGCCTCGGCGCCGGTCTGGTGCTGGTCTGGCTTGTCGCCACGGTGACGTTCGCCCTCGTCTCTGCGGCGCCCGGCGACATCACCCAGCGCCTCAACGACCCTCGCATTCCGCCCGCCGCGCGGCAGCGGTGGCGCCGCGACTTCGGGCTGGATCGCCCATGGCCCGTACGCTACGCCGTCTGGCTCCGCGACGCCGCGATGGGCGATCTCGGCTACTCCTGGCTCAACCATCGCAAGGTTCTCACGGTGCTCGGGGAGGCGGTCCCCAACACGCTGGCGCTCGCCGGTCTCGGCCTCCTTCTCGAGATCGGCGGCGGCGTCGCCCTCGCGATCGTCCAGCTCCGGCGTCCCCACGGCAAGGGCGACCGGCTGATCACGCTGGCCTCGCTTTCCGCCTACGCCCTGCCGCCGTTCCTCGTGGCGCTAGCGTTGCTCTACCTCTTCTCGTTCCGCTTGCCGCTGTTCCCGCCTTCGCACATGTTCTCGCCCGCCGGCGAGCTGCAGCACGGCTTGCCGCGCCTTCTCGACCTCGCCCATCACCTCATCCTGCCCGTTATCGCGATCGGCATTACCGGGATGGGAGCGGTCGCCCGCTACCTGCGCGGATCTCTCCTCGACGAGCGAAGCCAGCACTACGTCCTCGCCGCTCGCGCCCGGGGAGCGAGCGAGCGGCGTGCCTTGCTCGCCCACGCGCTGCCGAACGCTCTCCTGCCCCTGATCACCATGGTCGGGATGTCGCTCCCGTTCCTGGTATCGGGGTCGCTCGTCATCGAGGTGGTGTTCTCGTGGCCGGGGATGGGGCAGGTCATGTACAACGCGGCACTCGGCCGGGACGTGCCGCTGCTCCTCGGCGGCACAGTTCTCGCGACCGTCGCGGTCGTGGCCGGCAACCTCATCGCGGACATCGCCTACGCCATCGCCGACCCGAGGGTGCGCCTGTGAAGCCGGTCGCGCGGCCCGCGGGTCCGTTGCCGGTCCGCCTTCTGCTCGGCTCTCTCTTTTTGGCCGTCCTGGCGGTGCTGTGCGTCGTCGGCTCGTGGTTCGCCGCCGATCCGATCGAGATCCTCGACCCCCGCGCCGCGTCGCTGCTTCCACCAGGGTCCCAACGATGGGTGATCGCGCTCACCAACGGCACGACCGTCGTCGCCGAGGCGGTCCGCCGCGAGGAGGATCACTGGGTCGTTCTCCGCCGCGGCAACGACGAGGAGCTGACCGCCGGCGAGGTCACCTCGCTGCAGCTTCGCAACTACTGGTTGGGAACCGACACCCTGGGTCGGGACGTCATGGCGCGGCTGCTCCACGGCGGCCGGGTCTCGCTCGCGGTCGGCAGCGCCTCCCTGATCGTCGCCCTGATCCTCGGAATCGGCGTTGGCATGGCGGCCGGCTGGCGGCGCGGGTGGACCGACACCGTCCTGATGCGTCTGGTCGACGGCCTGATGGCAATACCGATGCTGTTCCTCCTGCTGCTGCTCGCTGCGGTGTTCCGCCCCTCCCTGCCGGCCCTCGTCGCGGTGCTTGCGTTCTCCTCGTGGATGGGTGTCGCGCGCCTGGTCCGTGGCCAGGTTCTTTCGCTCAGGGAGCGGGAGTTCATCCTCGGCGCGCGGGCGATCGGCGCGTCCCCCTGGCGCATTGCGGTGCGCCACCTTCTGCCTAACACGATGACCCCGCTATCGCAGGACGCCGCGCTCCGTCTCGGTGACCTGATCCTCGCCGAGGCCTCGCTGTCGTTCCTCGGCCTCGGCGTGCAGCCACCCGTGCCCTCGTGGGGCAACATGGTCGCCGAGAGCCAGACGATGCTCCTGGACGCATGGTGGCTCACCTTCATCCCGGGCGCGGCGGTGGCGCTGACGGTAATCGCTGCCGCGCTTGTCGCCGACGGCATTCGCGAGCTCGCCCGCACGCACGAAACCGCCGTGCCGTGGACGTAAGCACCGCACGCAGGAGCCGGCCAGCCCTGGGCGCGCCGTGAGCTCAGGTCCGGGCCGCGACCTCGTCGTCGCCGGATATGTCGCGCTCATGGCCGACAACCCGGGTCAGCGCCACCACCACGGCAGGGGCGAACTGGGTGCCTGAGCAGCGCCAGAGCTCCGCTATCGAGGTAGGTGGCCGAGGCGACACCGTTGGCAACCAGGCCGGCCGCGACGCCGCCGCCCATGGCTGCCGCGACAATCGCCGGGAGCAGCAGGGCGACGAACCAGTGCACCTCGGCCCCGATCAGCCACGACGCGGTGACCAGCAGTGCCGCGCCTCCGGCTCCCAGGGCGACAACTTTTCCAACCTCGCGACCCTGCAGTCTTCACGCCCGCCACGCGACGAGGTCGTTGCCGTCGAGCAGCATCTCGGGCACGAGTAGGACGAGCACCGGCAGGCCGAGTGCGAGGGCGGGCGTGAAGTCGGAGGCCCACCAGAGCCCCGCGGTCAGGCTGAACGCCCCCCTGCTCAACGGCCCGCCGAGGAGCGTGAGCACCGCGGCGCCCGTCAGCGCGGACAGGAGCGAGCCGCCGAGTATTCCATGCAGGAGAAAGCGGTGTAGGCGTGACCACGGCGACCCGCTCGATCGCGGCAACAGCGCCACCAGCCCGGCCCACGCCGCCGGCGGCAAGGCGAAGAGGGCCTGGCGCAGCGGGTCGCTGGCCGCGCCCCACGGCATTATGAAGTTGGCGGCGATCACCGCGAGAACGCCGAGCCAGCCCAGCGCGGCGCCCGCCGCGACCGTCACCACGGCGGCCGGGAAGAAGAACGTCAGCCCGGGCTGCACCTGGAACAGCGCGGCGGCGCGGCTGAGCGCTGCCCATGCGATAGCCGTCGCCGCTGCCGCATCGATCCGTATCGCCCACCAGGTCGTCCGTGCCGATAGAGCTATGTATCTATGGTAGTGCCGCTTTCAGCTTCGTGCTCGCCACCGCCGGGTCGAGCCCCGCAACCTCCAGCGTCTTGCTGCGCGACGTGAAGCCCGTCACGATCCTCACGGCCGAGCGGGCAACGTCCAGAGAATCGGCGATCAGCGCGATGACAGCCTCGTTCGCGGCGCCGCTCTCGGGCGCCGCGGTGACCTCGACCCTCAAGGCCTCCCCGAGGATGCCTTGCAGGCGAGAGCGGCGGGCCCGCGGGTGGACGCGGACCGCGAGACGGATGCCGCCGGTGACTGCTTGCACGAAGGGTGCCGGCGGCGGGTCAGCCGCGGGCGAGGATGACGCCCCTTTGCGAGGCATTCATGAACTCCAGCAGGCGCGCCGCGTCGGGGGCCGAGCCGAGCTCGTCGCCGATCCGCGTCTTCGCTTCGGTGGTCGTCAGCCGCGGGCTGTGCAGCAGCCGCCACGCCCGCTTGATCGCCTCGCGCCGCTCCTCCGAGAACCCATTGCGCTCGAGACCGACCGAGTTGGGTCCGAAGCAGCGCGCCGGGCGGGAGCCGACCGTCTTCATGAACGGCAGGCAGTCCTTCGTCGCGATGGTGCCGCCGCCGAGGAAAGCGTACTCACCGACGCTGCAGAACTGATGAACTGCCGTCAGTGCTCCGATCGTGGCGTGGTCGCCGACGTGCACGTGGCCGGCCAGTGTGCCGGCGTTGGCGAAGATGACATGGTCACCGACCTGGCAGTCGTGAGCGACGTGCGCACCGACCATGTACAGGCCCCTGGCGCCCAGCCGGGTGATGCCGCCGCCGCCAGGCGAGCCGCGGTGGATGGTGACGAACTCGCGAAAGGTGTTGTTCGGCCCGATCTCGAGCCGAGTCGGCTCACCCCGGTACTTGAGGTCCTGCGGCGGCGCCCCGATCGAGCAGTAGGAGACGAAGCGGTTGCCGGCGCCGATGACGGCCGGGCCCTCGAACCGGCAGAAAGCGCCCACGATGCAGCCGGCGCCGATCTCGACCTCGCCCTCGATAACCACGTAAGGGCCGATCTCGGCGTCGTCCGCGACGCGCGCGCGCGGGTCGACGACCGCGGTTGCATGGATCGTCGCCATTAGCTGGCCCCCTTCGGTCGATCGACCATCGCACACGAGAGGTCCGCCTCGGCAGCAACCTCGTCGCCCACCCTCGCGATGCCGTGCAGCATCGCGAAGCGCGCCCGCTTCTTCACCACCACGACCTCGAGCAGGAGCTGGTCGCCGGGCACGACCGGGCGGCGGAAGCGGCAGTTGTCGATCCCCGTGAAGTAGATCAACTTTTCGTGACGGTTGGGAACGTCGCCCAGCGTCATCACCGCCGCCGCCTGCGCCATCGCCTCGATGATCAGCACGCCGGGCATCACCGGCACCCCCGGGAAGTGACCCTGGAAGTGAGGCTCGTTGTAGGTGACGTTCTTCAGCCCGAGAACCCGCGTCCCGTCCATCTCGAGGATGCGGTCGACCAGTAGCATTGGGTAGCGGTGCGGCAGCACGTCGAGGATGCCGCGGATATCTATCATCGCCCCCCCCCAAGCCGAGCCAGTGCCTCTTCGATGGCCTTCACCCTGCGCCGCAGGTCGTCCAGCCTGTAGAGACTGGCCATTGCCCGCTGGTGCTCGCGGAGCGGGCGGGCCGGCGAACCCGCGACCATGGCGCCGGGGGGGGTATCGTGCATCACGGCTGCCTGCGCTGCCACCACGGTGCCGTCCGCGATGTTGAGGTGGCCCGCCGCCCCGGACTGACCGGCCATCACCACGTGATGCCCCAGCTTCGTCGAGCCCGAGATGCCGACCTGGGAGACGATGAGGGAGTGTTCGCCGATCTGGACGTTGTGCGCGATCTGCACGAGGTTGTCGACCTTGGTGCCGCGGCCGATCCGGGTCTCGCCGAGCGCCGCCCGGTCGATGCAGACGTTGGCGCCCAGCTCGACATCGTCCTCGACGACCACGATGCCAACCTGCGGCACCTTGCGGTGCTCGCCCTTTACCGTGGCGAAGCCGAAGCCGTCCGACCCGATCACGGCTCCGGCGTGCAGAATGCAGCGAGCGCCGACACGGCACCCCTGCTCGACCACGACGTTGGGATGCAGCCAAGTGTCGGCGCCGATCGCGCTCTCTGCGGCGAGCACACAGCACGGGCCGATCGTGACGCGGTCAGCGACAACAACGCGCTCGCCGATTACCGCGCACGGCCCGACGCTGACCGCGTCGCCGAGCGAGGCCGAGGGGTGGATCACCGCCGATTGGTGCACTCCTGCGGGCGGTCGAACCGGCGCGTGAAACAGCGTCACCAGCTCTCCGAGCGCGGCGTAGGGCTCCGTGCACACCAGTACTGTGCGCCCAGGGAACGGCGTCGGATCGGCGAGGAGAATGGCGCCGGCGCGCGACTGGTGCGCCGCATCGAGGTAGCGGCGGTTGTGGTAGAACGACAGATGCTCGGCCTCGGCCTGGTCGAGCGGTCGGACGCCGCTGACCCGCTTCGTCGGGTCGCCGACCACCTCCGCGCCGACCCGGGCGGCAAGCTCAGCAAGCGAGAACTCGGTCACGATGCTGAGCTCCGCATGCGCGTGACGAGCTGCGCTGGAACGCCGGCACGAGTCCCGCCCCGGCGGGTCGGCGAAACCGCACGACAAAACCACCGAGGCGCGTCGCCCAAACCCCCACCGACGCCACGAGGACCCTGGCGCGGCTCGGAACGACGGTGCGCCAGCCGCATGAACACGGAGGTCACTTGCCGGCTGGAGCGGCCGTCACCCTTGAGTTGAACCGGCGGACCACCTGCTCGGTGATGTCCGCCGCGTCGTCGGCGTACACGAGCCCCGACTGGAACTTGTTGAACACGAGCTGCAGCTTCAGCTCCTGGCCCAGCTCGGTGATGATCGGCATGATCTGCTTCTCGAGAGCGTCGAGCTCCTTGCGCTGGGCGTCGGCGAGCTGTTGCTTGGTGTCGTCGGAGAAGCGCTGCAGATCGACCTGCTGGTCTTCGATCTGCTTCTCGAGCTCGGCCACCTTGGCGTCGGTCAGAGTCGCGCGCTGGGTCGCGAGCTGCTTGCGCAGCGTGTCAAGCTGATCGGCCTTCTTCCGGCCCTCGGCGACCTTGTCGTCCTGCAACTTGCGCAGGCGGGTCATCGTCTCCTTGCCGGCCGCCGACTCGTTCACGACCTGCTGAACGTCGATGACGGCGATGGTCAGTTTGGGGGCCTCCTGAGCGCGCACGGCTGCCGCGAGCCCGGCAAGAGTCACTACGGCGATCGCCACGGTCTTCTTCATGGGGAACTCCTTCGCATGTCGCATTCCCCCTAGCGGGGACGGGCATTATACCCCTTACTGCCCGTGGCCCGTGGCCCGTGGCCCGTGGCCCGTGGCCCGTGGCCCGTGGCCCGTGGCCCGTGGCCCGTGGCCCGTGGCCCGTGGCCCGTGGCCCGTGGCCCGGATCTCGGAGCAGGCGCGCCCCCAGATGACCTTTGAGCACCGGCCACGTCCCCATTCCTCAGGGAGGGCGGGGGCTCGGGCCACGGACAACATCTTCTTCCTACTCCGCGCGGAGGGCGTCGACGGGATCGAGCGAGGCGGCGCGGCGAGCCGGGAGGTAACCGCTGGCAATGCCGACGACGACGCTCGTGAGCACCGCCGCGGGAATGGCGAGCGGCGGCGTCTGGAGGGGCAGGCCGGGGGCGGCCGCGTGAATCGCGGCGGCAACGGCTGCGGCGAGGAGGAGGCCTCCAAGTCCGCCAATCACCGCGAGCAGCGTCGCCTCGACGAGGAAGATCGCGCCGACGCCGCCCTCGGACACCCCGAGCGCCCGCAGCAACCCGATCTCCGCGGTCCGCTCGTTCACGGAGATCCACATCACCGTGAGGATGCCGATCGCACCGACCAGCAGCGACACGCCGGCGATCGCGGTCACGGCGATGGTGATGATGCCGATGACCCGCCCGAAGGTGTCGAGCATCTCGCCCTGTGTCGTGATCGTGAAGTCCTCCTCGCCGCGATGCCGTTCGGTGAGCATCGCGCGAATGCGCGCGACCACGAACTGGATCGCCTCTGCGCGGGCCGCGAGCACGTCGATCGCCATCAGCTCGCTCTGGTTGAAGAGGTTCATTGCCGTGGCGACCGGCATGTAGGCGGAGTCGTCCATGTCCAGGCCGAGAACCTGCCCCTTCGGCTCCAGCACGCCGATGACCAGCAGCGACAGGCTGCCGATGCGCACCCGCTGTCCGAGCGGGGGCTCCTGTCCAAAAACCTCCCTGGCCAGCTTCGGACCGAGCACGACGAACGAGCCCTGCCGGCGTGCGTCCATGACGGGCAGGAACTCCCCCTGGGCCACCTGGACCTGCCAGACCCTCTGCATCTCGTGGCCGACCCCGTAGATGTAGACGCTGCGGCCGCGTCCTCCCGCCTCGACGCGGGCCTGCCCGACCACCACCGGAACCACGGCAGCGACGCCGGGCACGCGGCGCACCGCGTCGGCGTCGTCGAGCGTAAGCTTGTGGGTGGTGCCGCCGAGCACGCCGGGCATCCCCATGGTCTTGATCTTGCCCGGGTTGATCTCGAGGAGGTTGGTCCCGAACTGGGTGAACTGAGAAACGATGTACTGCCGTGTGCCCTCGCCGAGCGAGGTCAGCAGCACCACGGCGGCGACACCGATCGCCACGCCGAGAGCGGAGAGCGCGGAGCGCAGCCGCTGCCCCTGGAGGGCGCCGACGGCGAAGCGGAGCAGCTCGATCGCGGTCACGTTGCCCGGACTCCTAACGCCTCGCCAGCGCCGTCACCGGGTCGAGGCGAGTCGCTCGACGCGCCGGCCACACCCCGAACACCACGCCCACCAGGAGCGACACGGCGACGGCGGCCGCGATCGCCCACGCCGGCGGTGACGCCGGAAAGCTGGGGTAGATGTGCACGAACACGGCGATGGCGGCGAGTCCGGCGCCGATCCCGGTGACCCCGCCGACGACGGCGAGGATCACGGCCTCGGCGAGAAACACCGCGAGCACCTGCCTGTCGGTCCCGCCGAGCGCCTTGAGCAACCCGATCTCGGCGCGGCGCTCCGTCACCGACACGAGCATCACGTTCATGATGCCGACCCCGGCCACCGCAAGCGACACCGATGCGATCCCGGCGAGCGCCAGCGTCAGCGCCCGCATGATCTGCCCGAACGCGGACAGCAGCGCATCCTGGCTGATCACCGTGACGTCCTCGGCCCGGTGCCGCTCGCGCATCAACTCGACGATGTCGCGGCGCGCCGGCTCCATCTCCTCGTGCACCCTCACCTCGATGAGGATGCGGAACAGCGAGCTACGGTTGAACAGCCGCATGGCGGTCCGTACGGGCACGAACACGAGGTCGTCGAAGTCGAAGCCGAGCCCGCGGCCGCGCGGCGCGAGCACGCCGACGACCCGGAAGCGCCACGGCCCGACGCGAACGACCTGCCCGAGCGGGCTCTCGCTGCCGAAGAGTTCGCTCGCCACCTTGACGCCGAGCACGATCTCCTGCCCGCCCTGGTCAGGGTCCGCCGCCGGCAGGAACTGACCGGCGCCGACGCGCGCGTGCCGCACCGAGACGAAGTCCGCGGTCGTACCCAGCACCGGTACCGCGCGGCCGCGATCGCCGAAGCGCACCGTCTCGGTGGCGACGGCGAGCGGCGCTGCCCGGCCGACGCGCGGCAGCCGGGAGATCGCCCGGAAGTCGTCGATGGTCAGGTCGTGCGCCACGCCGCCGAACGGCGCGGCGCCGGTGGTCTCCACCTTGCCGGGCAGGGTGATCAGCAGGTTGCTGCCGAGCGCTGTGAACTCCTGCAGAACGTAGCGCCGCGCCCCCTCGCCGAGCGCGGTAAGCGCCACCACGGCCGCAATGCCGACCGCCACGCCCGCCACCGACATCCCGGTGCGGAGCCGGTGCCCCACCAGCGCCCCGCCGGCGAAACGGAGGACGTCGAGGGCTCTCACGCCCCGTCCGTGACCACGCGGCCGTCGTCCATCGTGACGATCCGCCGGGCGCGGGCGGCGAGCGCTGCATCGTGCGTCACCACCACCAGGGTCAGTCCGCCTGCGCGCATGCTCTCGAGCAGGGCCATGACCTCGTGCGCCGAGGCGCGGTCGAGGTTCCCGGTGGGCTCATCGGCGAGCAGCAGCGACGGCCCCATCACGACCGCGCGCGCAATGGCGACGCGCTGGCGCTCGCCGCCCGAGAGCTGATCCGGGCGGTGATGGGCGCGCGGCGTCAGTCCGACCGCCGCCAATGCCTTCTCCGCCCGCGCGCGCCGCTCGTCCCGCGCCACGCCGGCGAACAGCATCGGCAGCTCGACGTTGCCCACAGCCGAAAGACGCGGCAGCAGGTGGAAGAACTGGAAGACGAAGCCGATCTGGTTGCGGCGCAGCAGCGACCTGTCCTGCTCCGAGAGCGAGCCGACGTCGCGCCCGGAGAACCGGTACACGCCGGCCGTCGGGCGGTCGAGGCAGCCAATCACGTGCAGCATCGTCGACTTCCCCGATCCCGACGGCCCGATCACGGCGACGTGCTCGCCCTTGCCGATGGTCAGGGAGACGTCGGCGAGCGCGTGCACCTCCGCGTCGCCGACCTGATAGGTGCGCCACACCCGCTCCAGCTCGATCATCGCGGTGATTCTCTCATGGTGGTGAGAGTGGATTGGAGACACAAGCAAACACCGGGTAGTCAGCGTCTGAATCGGCACTGCGTTGCGCTTCCATGAGAAGG